>ERZ1685331.65-NODE-65-length-34331-cov-18.748979_pt1 | contig 34331 bp, 28 predicted proteins | sample MGYA00580194_ERZ1685331 | MGnify/ENA primary metagenome ERZ1685331 (study PRJEB41501, sample SAMN08275520) | hot springs metagenome | biome: alkaline hot spring; material: microbial mat | place: Russia: Ush-Beldyr | collected 2015-07 | depth 0.5 m m ...
GGCGGGCGCGGCGCGGGCGCAACAACAGCACGCGCTGCGAGTACATTAACGCGCCCGACGGCGACAGTGCGCGTTCCGGTGCGACCAAAAGGACCAATCGCGTTACCGGTCTCCATGACGGTGCGTGAGTTTTCGGAAGCAACCGGCGTTGGCGCTGCCGAAATCTTGAAAGCGCTGCTGAAGGCTGGCGTGGTCGCCAATATCAATCAACAGATCGACTACGAAACCGCAGCGGTCATCGCAGCCGATTTTGGCATCGAAACGGTTGAATACGTGCCGCCGCAGCTTGAGGGGGTCGTTGAGAATATCCGTGATGTGCTCATCGCGCAGGACCCCAAGGACCTCAAGCCGCGCCCGCCGGTCGTAACGATTATGGGGCACGTCGACCATGGAAAGACGAAACTGCTCGATGCGATCCGTTCGACTCGTGTGGCAGAGAGCGAGGCTGGCGGCATTACCCAGCATATTGGCGCGTATCAGGTCGAATTGCACGGGCGGAAGATCACCTTCCTCGACACACCCGGCCACGAGGCGTTCACGGCGATGCGCGCGCGCGGCGCGCAGGTGACCGACATCGTCGTGCTGGTGGTGGCTGCCGATGACGGCGTGATGCCGCAAACCCTCGAGGCGATTTCGCACGTGAAAGCGGCAGATGCGCCCATGATCGTTGCGATCAATAAGATCGATGCGCCCAATGCTAACCCGGATCGCGTGCGTCAGCAACTTGCCAATGCAGGGGTTATCGTCGAGCAGTTCGGCGGCGATGTGCCATCGGTCGAGGTTTCCGCCAAACTGAAGAAGAATATCGACGGCTTGCTCGAAATCATTCTGCTCGTCGCTGATCTCAATGAGTACAAGGCGAACCCGAATGCGCCCGCCGTAGGAACGATCGTCGAAGCCGAAATGGATCGCACGCGCGGCCCGGTGGCGACGGTGCTGGTGCAGAATGGCACCCTGCGCCTCGAGGATAATGTGCTGGTTGGGGGAACGACCGGTACGATCCGCACGATGTTCAACGATGCCGGAAAACGCCTGCGCTTTGCCGAACCGGCCACGCCGGTGGTTATTCTGGGATTGAACGATGTGCCGCAGGCGGGCGATATTCTGCAGGTGATGCCTGACCTGACGATTGCGCGTGAGATTGCACTGCAACGGCAGCGCAAGCAGCGCCTCGAGGCAATGGCGAGCACGCGCGGCGTCAGCCTCGATGGGTTGTTCAGTTCGATCCAGCAGGGGAAGATCAAGGAACTGAACATCATCCTGAAGGCGGATGTGCAGGGGTCGATTGGCGCAATCGAACACGCGCTGAGCCAGCTCAATACCGATGAGGTGCAGATCAGGGTTATCCATCGCGGTACCGGCACCATTACCGAGAGCGATGTCAACCTTGCGATTGCATCGCACGCGATCATTATCGGGTTCAATGCCCGCCCCGACCCGGCGGCGCGCCGGCAGGCCGAGCAGTATGGCGTCGATATCCGGTTCTATAACATTATTTACCAGTTGACCGAAGACATCAAAAAGGCGATGATCGGCATGCTGGAACCGGAGTACCGCGAGGTGACCGAAGGATTCGCCGAAGTGCGCAACACCTTCCGCCTGCCGACCCGTGAGATCGTGGCCGGGTTGTATGTGACCGAGGGCAAGATTACACGCCAGTACAATGTGCGTGTGTTGCGCAACGGCATCGTCATTCACGATGGCAAGATCGCGAGCCTGAAACGCTTCAAGGACGATGTTCGCGAGGTTCAGTCGGGATATGAGTGTGGTCTGATCGTCGAAGGGTTCAATGATATTACGCCTGGCGATACAATGGAGTTCTATCGCCGGGAGCGGGTGGAACGCACCGTATGAGCAAACGCACCGAACAACTCGGGCACGAGATTCAGCGCATCCTGGGGGAGATCCTTCAGTATGAACTGAAGGATCCGCGGGTTGGTTTCGCAACCGTCGTCGGCGTCGAAGTGACCGCCGATCTGCAGATTGCGCGGGTGCGCATCTCTGTGATGGGAACGCCGGAGGAACGCCGGGAGACGATGGCGGCGCTCGAACGCGCGAAAGGGTTCCTGCGCCGTCGTCTCGCAGAGGAATTGAATTATCTGCGCTTCATCCCGGAATTGCGACTGACTCTCGATACGTCGGTCGATTACAGTCTGCATATCGATGAACTGCTCCGGCGCGCCGCCGCTGAGCGCGCCGTTTCTCCGCCTCATCAACCAGAAGACGACCAATCGGTGGAATAGTGGCTGGCGCAATGGTTCGCCGTGAGAGATGGGTGCGCAATGACGACGGTCGCGGCTCCTGTCGATGTCTACTATAAAAAGCGCATCTCCTACACCTGTCGTGGCCAGTCGTTCGCGTTCGATGTGGCGCATACGCTCTTTTCGTCCTATCAGGTCGATGAAGGAACCGATCTCTTCCTGCGCACCATTACGCCGCAACCGCCACAGAGCATTCTCGATCTGGGATGTGGCTGCGGCGTGATCGGGATCGTTCTGGCGCGCTGGTTTCCACAGGCGCGCGTCATCCTCGTCGACCGCGATTTGCTGGCAGTGCGCTACGCGCGCCATAACGCGGCGCTCAATCAGACGCCGAACGTCGAGGTGATTGGCAGCGTCGGCTTTGAACACGTTCCCGATCTTCCTTTCGATCTGATCGTCTCCAACATCCCGGCAAAAATTGGCGACGAAGCAATCGAGCGCGAGTTCATTCTCGAGCCGCTGGACCACCTCAGATCCGGCGGCGAGTACTGGTTTGTGGTTGTCAGCGGTCTCAACCGCCTGATCCCGGCGCTGGGACGTCGCCATCAGTTGCGCATGAAAGAAGTCAAGAAACGCGCCGGGCATACGGTGTATCATATTCACAGGACGCCTGCATGATCTCCAACGATCCCGCCATTGTAGCAGCGTCGCTTGCCGAACATATCGCCGCTGCACAGCACATTCTCGTTCTGACCCACGTCAACCCCGATGGCGACGCCGTTGGCGCTGCCCTTGCCGTCTGGCACGTTCTTGGCGCATTGGGCAAACAGCGCACGGCAATCCTCATGCCGCCTATTCCGGTCTATGCCGGCTGGCTCCCTGGCACCGATCAGATTGTCTTCTATCAGTCGGGTATGGCGCTGCCGCCTGCCGACCTTGCTATTCTGGTCGATACTGCCCACCTGACCCGCATCGGTTCGATTTATGACGAACATGCTGCAACCCTGGCGACGTTGCCCGTGGTCGTCATCGATCATCACGTGACCAATGACGGCAGTGCGACGCTCAATCTGGTCGATCCCGACTCGGCGTCGACATGCGATCTGCTCTATCGTCTGTTCTGTGCGATGGGCGCGCCGATCGACAGGACCATCGCCACATGCCTGTTGCTTGGGTTGACGACCGATACGCAGAGTTTCCAGACAAGCGCCACCCGTCCGGCGTCGCTGCGCACGGCTGCGGCGCTCCTCGAAGCGGGCGCCGACCACGCGCAGATCATTCGCGCGGTGTACTATGGGTTGCCAGCAAGTAGTGCGGTGTTGATGGGGCGTGTGCTTGCCGGTTTGCGCTGCGAGCACGGCGTCGTCTGGGCAACCGTCGATAAGCGCATGTTTGCCGAAACCGGCGCTGAAGAAGAGGCGGCAGACGAAGTAATACGAGTGTTGCAGCGGATCGGCGAGGCGCAGGTGATGGCGCTGTTCAAGGAACGCTCTGATGGAACGACAAAGATGAGTCTGCGGGCGCGCGCGCCGCTGAATGTGGCCGCGATTGCGCAGCGCTGGGGCGGTGGCGGGCACGCGCAGGCGGCAGGCGCCAATCTGCCAATGACGCCAGCCGAAGCCGCAACGGTCATCGTTCCCCTGCTCAAAGCACTGGCAGCGCACAACGTGGGTTGAACCGGATTGCCATGATGCACGGTTTTCTCAACATCGACAAGCCATCCGGCATCACGTCGCACGACGTCGTGGCGCGGATCCGGCGCCTGAGCGGACAGCGACGCGTCGGGCACGCCGGAACGCTCGACCCGGCGGCGACAGGGGTGCTGGTCGTGGCGCTTGGCGGGGCGACGCGGCTGATTGAGTATGTTCAGCATCAGACGCTTAAGCGCTACCTGGCGACGGTGCGCCTGGGAGTGAGCACGACAACCGACGATGCAGACGGCGAGATTGTGGCACAGCATCCGGTTCCGCGGTTCGACGCTGCAACCATCGAACAGGCGCTGGCGCCGTTGCGCGGACCAATCTGGCAGACGCCGCCGATGTATGCGGCGCTGCACCATCAGGGTCGCCGTCTGTACGAACTGGCGCGCGCCGGCGTGACCGTCGAAACGCCGCCGCGTCAGGTGTATGTCGAGCGCCTCGATCTGGTTGGGTATGATCCGCCTCTCCTGTCCCTCGATGTCGTCTGTGGCAGTGGGACATACATTCGTGCACTGGCGCGTGATCTGGGTGGAGCGCTGGGATGTGGCGCGCACCTGGCGGCGCTCCGACGCACTGCGGTTGACGCCTTTTGTATTGAGGATGCAGTGCCGCTCAACGTGCTGGAAGCAGAGGCGTGCTCCAACGCGCGCGAGACGCTGCAACGACGGTTGCTGTCGCCGGAGGTTGCGGTTGCAGACTGGCACGCATTGCGCCTCGACGAGGAGAATGCCCGCCGGATCCGCCACGGTCTCCCGATCAGCGCTCCTCCAGGTGCGCCATCTCAGGCGCGCGCGCACGCGCCCGACGGCGCGTTGCTGGCGTTGCTGCGGTATGATGACAGTCACTGGCGTCCGATGAAAGTATTCGACTGGACTGATGTATGAACATTGTTCACGGTCTGCCGCAACCGATCAACGAACTGCCGACCGTTCTTACGATTGGCATCTTCGATGGGGTGCATCGCGGGCACGCGCATCTGATTGGGACGACGGTGCAGCGCGCGCGCGCCTTTGGACGGCAGGCGGCAGTGCTGACGTTCGACCCGCATCCCGATGTCGTCGTTCGTCCGGGGAACGAACGACCCGCCCTGACGACGATTGTTGAACGCGCGGAACTGCTCGCTGCGCTTGGTGTCGATCTGATGATCGTCATCCCGTTCACCACCGAGTTGATGGCGCTCACCGCACACGAGTTCATGGCGCGTATCTGTAGCGCCGTAGCGCTCCGCGAACTCTGTATCGGCTGGGACTTTGCGCTCGGTCGTGGACGCGAGGGGAACGCCAGCCGCCTGGCAGCCATCGGACAGACCTTCGGCTATGCCGTGCATCGCGTCGAGCCGTTTCTGCTCGATGGCGAAACGGTCAGCTCAACGCGCATTCGCGCCGCACTGAGTGCCGGCGATATTGCCGCCGCCAATCGGTTGCTCGGCTACCCCTACGGTCTGCGCGGTCCTATCGTCGAAGGCGACCGACGCGGGCGCACGATTGGCTTCCCAACCGCCAACATCAACGTCGATCCGCACCGCATGCTGCCAGCGCACGGCGTGTACGTCTGCCGCGCTGCGCTCAACGGCGTCACCTATGGGTCCGTTGCCAACGTCGGCGTGCGCCCGACGTTCGATGGCGCACGCCGGACGGTTGAGGCGTATCTGCTCGATTTCAGCGATGAGGTCTACGGTGAAGAGTTGCGGTTGATGTTCCTGCACCGGTTGCGCGGTGAGCAAAAATTCGACGGCGTGGCAGCGCTGGTGGCGCAGATCACGCGCGACGTCGCCGCTGCGCGCGAGTGGTTGGGGGAGTATGATGTCGTATGAACCTGTTCGAAACCATCCGCATCGCTCTGAGCAGCCTGTCTGCCAATAAACTGCGCTCGGCGCTGACGATGCTCGGCATTATCATCGGCGTCGGCGCGGTCATTACGCTCCTCGCGCTCGGTGGCGCCATTCAGACGCTGGTCACGCGCGAGTTGCAGGGGTTGGGCTCGAACCTGGTCTTTGTGTTCCCCGGCACCAATGACCCCGAACAGAACCGGCGCGTGCCGCCGCGCCTGACGAATGAAGATGTCGCGGCGCTCGCCGATCCGCTCAACGTCCCGGCTGCCGCAGCGGTGACGCCGCAGTTGACGCGCGGGGCGCTGATCGTCTACTCCGGCGCCAGTTTCGATGGGCGCGTCGCCGGGGTGACGCCCAACTACCCGCAGGTGCGCAATGCCAGGGTGACCAGTGGGCGCTTCTTCGACCGGACCGAACTCGATCTGCGTTCGCGCGTGGCGGTCATTGGTGCCGATGTGCGCACGTCGCTCTTTCCCAACGAAGACCCGATCGGTAAACGCATTCGCATTAATGATGTCAGTTTCGAGGTGATCGGCGAAATGGCGCCGCGCGGCGGCAATTTTGGTCCCAGTGAGGACAATCTGGTGTTTGTGCCGATCACGACGGCGCAGACGCGCCTGTTCCCGCCGCCACCGGGCGCGGTGAGCCGGATTGAAGTAAGCGTGGTCTACATCCAGGCAGTCGATGAGCGCCGCATTGATGCCGTGATCGATCAGGTGACGGAGGTGTTGCGCCGTCGCAACGGGTTGACCTTTCAGGATAACAACTTCACGATCGTCACGCAGCAGGACCTGATCGCTTCGTTTGGCACGATCACCGGCGCGTTAACCGCGTTTCTGGGCGCTATTGCGGCGATCTCGCTGCTGGTCGGCGGGATCGGCATTATGAACATCATGCTTGTCTCGGTAACCGAGCGCACCCGCGAAATCGGGCTGCGCAAGGCGGTCGGCGCACGGCGGCGCGACATCCGGTTTCAGTTCGTCATCGAGGCGACGATGCTGAGTCTGCTGGGCGGGTTGCTCGGCATCGCCCTCGGCTATGCGCTCTCGGCGCTGGGAACCGCGCTGCTGCAAGGGGTTGCCGAGGGCGCCGAGGCGCGGGTGCAACTCGACGCCATCCTGCTTGCCACGCTGACATCGATTGCGGTTGGATTGATCTTCGGCATCTATCCCGCAGTCCGTGCTTCGCGTCTCAATCCGATCGACGCGCTACGGTATGAGTAGTGAATGATGAGTGATGAGTGACGAGTGACACGTGACGCCATCATATGACAACATCGCTACTTTCCCGCCTTCAACCTGCACCCTTTGCACCTTCGCACCTTTGCGCCTTTACCACCTCGCCTGCACCAACACGACAGTCTCTGCATCCGCATACGCCTCGCGCCATTGATCGGGGCGGGCGCGGGCATATTCCAGCAACGGCTTTTGTTCCTCGATGCTCAACATCATGCCGTCGATGGCGTATTTCGCCAGCAATGTTTCGACATCGACACCCTGACCGAGCAGAATGTAGTCGCGCCACTGGTCGTGGGGGTACAACTCGATCCGTGGGTCGATGAAAACCTGCTGTTCCGGCGCTGCCCAGATCAGGTACGAACCGTAACTCATCGCGTGAAACAGCCGTTGCGGGCGCTGCGGTAATTTCTGGAGCGCCTGCGTTGCTGCCACCGGCGTGCCTTTCGCCAGTAACGCGCCGACTTCCGGCGGCAGTAGCGCAGGTTTGACCCACGGCGATCCGATCAGCAGCAGGATCGCCAGCAGACCGATGAGCGCGGCATTCATGGTCGGAACACCCTGAAACCGTCGGGGTGACGCAGGCGGCAACAACGTCGCCGCCTGCGTCGCCAGAAGCGGCGTCGCCACAAACCCAAGCCAGACGATATTGCGCGTCGCGCCGAGCGCCAGCCACAGGAACGCGCCGAACAACAGGAGATCGGTGAGGTCGGGTCTGGATCGCGCGTAGATGAGTACAATTGCAGTGACGATCACGAACAGGAAGAAAATCGCGCCATTGATGTCGCGGATGGTCGGCGGCGACCATTCCGTGACCAGATCGGTCACCTGGCTGCTGCCGAGCAGATTCGTCACGTACCCCAGCACCTCAACGCTGCGTGGGTTGAACAGCGTGGCAAGAGCGGCTGCCGCACCCCATGCAATGAGCGACGTGTCCAACGATTTTGCAGGGATACCCTGTTCGCGCCAGCGCCGGATTGCCTCACCCACGAATACAACACCGATCAGCGCAAACCCCAGCACAAATGAGCCATGCATGTTCACCCACAACGCCATAAGGAGCGGCAGCAGCCACAGGCGGCGCGACATTCCAAGGCGGTATTCAGTCAGCACCGTCAGAAACCCGGCGAACAACGGGAACACATACGTCTGCGGGCGCACCGTCCAGTTGTCGAACGAGAGCGGCAGGGTCGCCAGCAGCAGGATCGCCGCGCACATGCGCACCCGGTTGGTGCGCAAAATGCAGAGGCGCAACAGCAATCCATACGCCAGCGTCAGCACCAGCGCCTGCACGATGATAATGAGCGGCAACCCGCCAATCTGATGCAGCAGCGCCATGAGCAGTTGCGCCAGCCATCCCTGGTTGAAGAACGGCTCGCCAGTGCGCGTATACGAGAACAGGTCAACCTGCGGGATCGTTCCGGTTTCGAGAATGACGCGCCCGGTCGCCATATGCCACCAGAAGTCGTGCGGCGGAATGGGGGTCAGCAGCGGGCGGAGCGCAATGAGCGTCAATGCCGCGATAATGTAGACCTGATCGAGCGTCGGGCGCAGGCGCGTCTGCCGCTCCGAAACCGATTCCAGTGTCGAGGTCGAAGGCATGGGTGATCGGTCACCTTTCACGACGATACAGGATCGAGAAACGATCTTCGTATTCCACAATCCAGCCGGAATCATTGGCAAGCGCAGCAACGAGCGGCGCCTGCCGCGACCGGCTGAGCAACGCCCGATCAATGCCGTAGCGTTCAATCAGCGTGGCGTAGTCGCGCGCTTCGCCGAGCGCAAGATAATCTTCCCACAACGCCAGCGGGTAGAGTTCGACGCGCGTATCGACGAACACCTGCGGCTCAGGAAGCGACCAGATCAGGTATGAGCCATACGCCATGTCATTGAACAGCCGCCCGCCGGGGTGGTCACGCAGATACGCCGCTGCGCCAACTGGCGTATCGGCGCTGTAGAGCAGCGGCGCGTCAGGGAGATCGGCGAACAGCGCCCGATACGGCGCCGGCAGGGCAAGCAGCGGCTTGAGCGGCGGTTGCAGCGCCGACACTCCGGCAACCAGCGCAACCGCAACGACACCGGCAAACAGGTCGCCGCGCTGCGGGACCGGGCGCGATGAGGGGCGCGCCAGGCACTGCGCCAGCATCGGCATCGCCAGCATGCCGAACCAGACCACATACCGCATCCCGCTCCACGCCAGCCAGAGAAAGGCGCACAGCAGCAACGTATCGGTCAGGCTCAGGCGGCGGCGACCAAGCGCCAGCGCCGCTATCAGCAGAAGCGTCGCCAGAAAGAACGCCTGCCCCGCCAGACTCCGCACCGTCGGTGGCTGCCACTCATTCACCAGCCCCTGGCTTGGCGGATCGGTCAACAATTTCAGCACGTACCCGAAAATATCGACACCGATCGGGTTCACTCCTGTTGCCGCTAGCGTTGCAATCGCCGTCGCCCCGAGCGCCGCCAGACGCCGCAGGTCGGGTGCATCCGGCTGGCGCAGCAGCATCCGCATCGCTTCACCGACGCAATAGAGCGCAAGCAGCGCCAGACCGAGCACGAACGAGCCGTGCGCATTGACCCAAAAGACCATCAGCGGCGGAAGCGCCAGGAGTGCGCGCCATCCGACCTGCCGTGCAGCGTAAGCGCCAAGAATGATGACATACGCCATAAACGGCGCCCATGCCCAGTTTTGCGGTCGTGTCGTCAGATTGTTGATCGCCATTGCGCCAGCGAGGAAGACTGCCAGCCCCGCCAGGCGCCAGGCGCCGCTGCGCCGCCAGGCGTCGAGCAACACCAGCGCAAACGCGAGTATGCCCAGGAGGTTGCGCGCCAGCACCGGACCCTGCAAACCGGCGAGAAGATACATCTGGTAAAACAGCCAGTCACCGAGCCAGGCAGCGTAGACGAAGGGCTGATTGGTTGGAACCGTCCAGGCGAACATATTCGTGCGCGGAATGCCAGCCTCAGCGACAATCTGCCCGATCCGCAGATGCCACCAGAAATCGTGCGGGTCGGTGGGTGCAAGTGCAATGAGCGCCGCAACGACTGCCAGAGGCGTCAAGCCATACAGATGGGCAAGCGTGGGCAGCAGCGCTCGGCTGGTTTGTTGGGGAAGCGCGGCGTTGGTGGTATTCATTGCCATGTTGCTACACTCTTGCGCCACGATTGTGATCATAGCGCACACAGTATGACGAGTATAATAGACAGGCGTCGGCAGAGCAACTGCGCTGGCTCTGGTTCGTTGTGCATCGACTGAGGAAACGCCGTGACATTGCTGCAACCAACCACACACCCACAAAGAACCACACCTGTAGCGCTCGCTGATTGTACGGTGGTTATTCCCACCTACAACGAGCGCGAGAATATCGCCGAACTCATCCAGCGCATTCTGGAGATGTCGCGGTTTCGGGTGCTGGTTGTTGACGACAATTCACCCGATGGCACCGCCGCTGTCATTGCGGCGCTGGCTGCCGACGAACCGCGCGTCGGGTTGCTGCTTCGACCGGAGAAACGCGGGCTGGGCAGCGCGTATGTTGCAGGATTCCGGCGCGCGCTTGCGGAGGGCGCAGCATTTATCTGCGAGATGGACGCTGACTTCTCCCACGATCCTTCGTACCTGCCACAGTTGCTGGCGGCTGCCGAAACGCGCTACGACCTGGCGCTCGGTTCACGCTACGTCCCTGGCGGCGGCACGACCGACTGGGGGATCATCCGGCAACTGATCAGTCGCGGCGGCAACCTGTATGCTCGCGCAATTCTTGGACTGCCGGTGATGGATGCAACCGGCGGCTTCCGCTGCTATCGACGGCGCGTGCTGGAAACCATCAACCTGGACGACATCCAGTCGAATGGGTACGCCTTCCAGATCGAACTGGTGTATCGCACAATGCGCGCCGGTTTTCGCATTGGCGAACTGCCGATCATCTTTCCCGACCGGCGCGTCGGGTGCTCGAAGATGTCGCGGCGTATTGTGCTCGAGGCGCTGATCAACGTCTGGCGTCTCAAATTCCGCAATTTGTGAACGCTGGATGCGCGCATGGTATAATATCCGGCAATCACGCTAAACTTGGGAGGTCGCCGTACCGATGACTGATGCCGCTCTGTCCCTCAAAGAACTCTACGACAAAGCGAACGCCGACCTGGAAAAAGCGCGCCGCGAACTGAACGAAATCGAAGCGCTCCTGCGTCAGACATCGAACGAAGTCGAGAAGTTACAGCAGCGCGAGTTGACAGTCTCGAATCGTCTTCGCGATCTGGATGTCAATATTGATCGTTACAACAAAGCCGATATTAAGAATTTTTATGCATCTGCGCAGGAAGTGCAGATGCGCCTTCTGACCATGCGGAGCCAGCTTGAGCAGCTTCAGTACCGTCAGCAGGCGACCAAGCAACGCCAGAGCCTGTTATTCGATCTGATCACCGCCCTTGAACCTTTTCTCGGCGCCGCTACACCCGCCGGTAATGTTGGCGGAATGGTTGGAGGCGATCAGTTGATTGCCGACATCATCCAGGCGCAGGAGAAAGAGCGCTTGCGCATCTCGCTCCAGATGCATGATGGTCCTGCCCAGTCGATGAGCAACCTGGTGCTGCGCGCCGAAATCTGCCAGCGATTGCTCGACCGGGACCCCGAAATGGCGCGCGCCGAACTGAGCGCGCTCAAAAATGCCATCAACACCACGCTCCAGGATACGCGCCGTTTCATCTTCGACCTGCGCCCGATGATCCTTGACGACCTCGGGCTGGCGCCGACCCTGCGCCGCTATGTGCAGCAGGTGAGCGAAAAGAATAAACTCGAGATCAACCTGATGGTGCAGAACCTGGATATGCGTTTGCCTTCCCACTACGAAGTCGCCATTTTCCGCTTCATCCAGGAAGCGCTCAACAATGTCATCAAGCACGCCAACGCCTCCCAGGCGCGAGTGCTGGTCAGCGTCCGCGACGATCTCGGCGGAGCGCGCATGATCCACGTATCGGTCGAAGATGACGGCAGCGGATTTTCCGTAAACGAGGTTCTGTCCGACGAGAGCGGACGGCGCAATATGGGAATCGCCACGCTGCGCCAGCAGGTCGAAACGCTGCTGCGCGGCGAATTCGGCGTCGAAAGCGCCATCGGGCGCGGCACACGCGTCGAGGCGCTTATTCCTCTGCCTGCGGGTTAAGGGTTAAGCTTCATTGCATTCATTGATCGCATAACCCCTAACCCCTAGCCCCAACCCCTAACATCTTTCATCGTACCGCCCAAAAGTCCCATCATGCCAATAAGAAAGTATTCACAGAGTACCGTCTTTTTTTGGGACTGATTGCCTATTGAGAACCAGAGATTGAAAACCTATACTGTAGGCGTGGTTCATTTAGTTCTACCACTTTCAAGGAGGTCTCGCAATGGTTCGCAGCTTTTTCGCCAAGGAAGAGGGCCAGGGTCTGGTTGAGTACGCGCTGATTCTCGTGCTGATCGCCATCGTCGTCATCGGTATCCTCACCCTGCTCGGCGCCCGCGTCAGCCAGGTCTTCAGCCAGATCAACAGTGGTCTGACTCGCTAAGTCACGGTTCGTTCACGTCGGACCATCGCCCCTCTGGGTTCTCCAGAGGGGCGATGTTGTTGGATCAATCAGCAAGGATCGCTGCCAGCGCAGCCTCGGTGTCGGCGAGGCTGCGGAGGACTGCATCGGGCGCGTGAGCGCGCAGTTCCTCGATGCCAAACGGACCGGTCGCAACTGCTACAGCACGCGCGCCAGCGGCGCGCGCACAGGCAATATCGTTTGGCGTATCCCCAATCACCACAATATCGGCATTCGCAAAAGCGCGCCCATGGCGCTGTGTCGCGCGCGCTGCCGCGATTGGCGCCAGATCGATCCGATGTGGACTGTCGCTGCCATACGCGCCACTGTCAAAGTCGAAAAACGTTGCAAGCCCCATGAGGTCAAGCTTGAGCCGCGCGATCGGTGCAAGGTTGCCCGTCAGCAGCGACTGCACCACCCCTGCCGCGCGCAGACGCTGCAAAACGTCAACGGCGCCTTCGAGCACCCGACCGCGGGTACGAAACGCCTCGGACCACTCGTTGAGGATGCCGAGATATGTTGCAGTGAACACATCCAACCGACCGAGCAGTTCCTCTGCTGAGCGGTCGGGAAATGTTTCGAGGATAATCTGCTGATCGGTTTTCCCCGCGTAGGCGCGTCGTTCGTTGTCGGAAGGGCGACCATACACGCGCGTCATGGCGGCGCGCATCGCTTCGCCGGCGACGCCGCCGCTGTACAGCAGCGTGCCGTCGATATCCCACAGGATTAATTTGTGCATCATTATGGTTGTTGCGATGGTTGATAGCGTGGCGCTGGCGGCGCAGGCGGGATCGGGTCGAGTCCGAGTACAGGCGCAAGCGGACCGACGAGGCGATCCACCAGCCACCCCAGGCGCTGGAACTGTGGACCGAGTTCTGTGTCCTTGAGCGGAATCTCTACCGGTACGTTCAGGCGTACCGGAATGGTGACATCGTCGAGCGGAATATCCATCTTGAGCGCAATGCGTAGTGGTGTGCCTGCAGGAAGCGTCAGGCGGATATTATTGGCGCGCAGCCGGTTGCCATTCCCGAGATCGATGTCGGCGCCGCTCAACTGCAACGGCACCGGTTCGACCAGCGTTACGGTCGTCTGCTGGTCGACCGGAACGACCACGCCAGCGTCTTTCAGCGGTAGTGGCTGATCGAGGGGGATGGTTGTGCGAATCGTAGCGCCCTGCAGACCGGCGACAATGCTGCGTAGCTCAGCGACATTATCGACGGCAAACCCCTGCCCGAGCACAGCGGTCGATGCAATCTGCTGCCGCCACTGAATGATGAACCCGGCCAACAGCAGCACGACTGTCAGGAGTACGATGTTGATCACGAATGACGTAATGATCAACGCCTTCCAGAATGGCGTCAGGCGCGATCCACGCTGAGGCCGTCCACTATCCGCCTGTGCCTGCGTTTGATGACGCGATCGACCAGACAGCGGCGTCGAACGCTGGCGCGGCGCCAGTGGCGCCGACGAGGTATTCGACGATTGCAGATCGGATGCGGCGCGACGGGTCTGCGTATCAGCCATCTGGAAGCCTCCTTTGCGTGCAAGATTGTGACGGTGGCGCAAACGCATACCGTCGCAAGTATATACCACGGCGCGTCGTAAAGCAAGAGTCGCTCATCTACTTTTTCTTGACCAGTTTCCAGCAGTTGTACCCGTTGCGGCTGCGCCGGTATCGCAGCGAGTCGAGCGCTGCGCGCGCGATGAACAGACCATACCCGCTTTCGGGCAGCAGTGTGACCTCAGTTTCGTGGTCGGGCGCGTTGTAAGTGGAAGGAGGCGACTCGTAGGGCGCACCGTGATCGATGAGCAGCGCTTCGACACGATCTGGAAAGAGGCGCAGACGCACCCGCAACGGTCGCCTGGTCGTATCGGGCGGATAGGCGTGACGCAACCCGTTTGCCGCCACTTCCGCCAGCGCCGTCGTGAAGAGGTTTCGCCACATTTCAGGAGGCAATCGATCAATGCGCACAGCGTCGTTCCAGAAACGGTCGATCATGTCGTGGAGCGCATCAAGTCCTTCATCGATTGTCTGTGTGGCAACGTATGCTTCAATCAGCAACGATTTGGGAGTAGCCAGCGCGCGCCTCCTCGAGCGTCTCGTAAGGTCGCAGGACTCGCTCCAGCATCGTCAAACTGAGCAATGTGCGCACCTGATTGTTGGCGCGTGCAATCCGCAGGTCGCCGCCTGCCTGTCGTGCAGCCTTCAACCCGCTGATCAACGCGCCAAGCCCGGAACTATCGACGACACTCACGCGATCCAGATCGAAGATCAACCGTCGGTGACCGCTGGCGATCAGTTCAGCCAGTTGTTGCTTGACCTCCGCTGCTATCAAGAGGTCAAGGCGGCCGTCCATTCGCACGATGGTGACCCCGTCATCACCAGGTTCGCTCTGGAGTGTCATGATGTGCTCCCGCTGGGACAGGTCTCAGACCTGCCCGTATAAATGGCGCCGATGAAGGGCTATGTCGCCACTGCGGCTATCGGCTGTTCCTGCTCTTCCGGTTGATAGAGCGCTGCATCGATCACCACGCTCAACATGAGCAAATCATACCCGATCCAGAAGACATTGACCAGTGTTGGAATGCCATCCGTCTGAACGCCGAGCGCCAGGCGCGTCAACCCCCAAATCGCCGAGAGTGTCAGCAACGCCATCGTGATGACCTGGATGCGCACCAACCGCAGTTGCCCCCAGAGGTGCATGCCTCCCTGCCGCACCTTCGGCGTCACGACGAATCCCAGCGGTCGTCCGGCGTAGACGTTGCCGATGGCGCTGATCACTGCCTGAATCCAGAGCGGGAAGAGCGCCAGGCTGTACTGGCGTCCGCGCCAGGTTGCCCGCTTCCAGCCCGCGATGGCGAAGACCAGTTCGTTCGTTATCAGGTATGGGACGAGCTGCCAGAAGAACTCTTCCGCCTGCGCGCGAACCGGCAGCATGCCAAAAATCAGGTAGAAGATCGGCGCAGAAAGGTAGATAACAACGAAAAATCCGGCGAGGTAACTCCACATCGTGGCAAAGTACATCAGGCGTTGTCCCCAGTGCAATCCTGGCGTAATGAGCGGATTCTCGCGCAGCATCACCTGGATGGTGCCCTGCGCCCAGCGGAGGCGCTGCTGGAGCGCCGACCGCAGGTCCTCCGGCGCCAGCCCGCGCGCCAGGATTTCGTCATGGTAGACCGACCGCCAGTGCGCTGCGTGGAGCCGCATGGCTGTCGCCATGTCTTCGGTGACCGAGATGGTCGCCAGCGGCATCACCGGCTGCGCTTCGTCGGCGCGGTCAACGTCCACCGCCAGCAGGAGTTCGCGCACAGTGGCAATGGCTGCCAGTGGCGAGCGTTCACGTATCGTCAGTTCATGCAGAATCGCTTCATCATCGAGCGATCGGCTGAGATTGGTGGTCAGATCTTCGTCCTCGTCGAGACCTGGAATGGTTGCCACCTCTGCGCGCAGGCGCGCCAGGTCTTCGGCAACGAGCGGGCGTGCGGCGGCGGCGGCGCGTTGCTGAAAATACCAGGTCACCTCCTGGATCGGTCGCCCTTCGCGCAGCATCCGCCGACTCGTGCGCACTGCCGCTTGTAGATGGGCAATCGCTGCCTGAACGCCGCCATTCTCGACCGTTTGCGCCTGACGTGCGGCGTGGCGCAAGAGCGTATCGGCGGTACGCAGGGCGCGCTGCACGCGCAGTTCCAGGTCGCGCACATAGTTGGCGATGCCGATCTGCATAAGCGCTTCGCGCCGCAGCACAGCGTTGGAACCGCAGAAGAACGCAGCGTTCCAGCCATCCTTGCCCTGCATGATCGGTCCGTAGAACAGGGGCGCCTGACTGCCGAGCGGGTCGTCCGGCGGGACGTTGTAGAACCACTGCGGCGTCTGCACCAGCGCCACGCGCTCGTCGGCAAAGTAACCCAGCGTGCGATCCAGAATGTCGGGCGATGGAATCTGGTCGGCGTCTAGCACCAGGAGAAACTCGCCATTCGTCTGGCACAGGGCATTGTTCAGATTGCCTGCCTTGGCATGGCGTTGCTTTCCCTTCCATTCCTCGGTGCGCACCAGGTATCCGATGCCAATCTCTTTCGCCATGGCGTGCATTGCGGGCGAGTTGCCGTCGTCGAGCAGATAGGTGCGGTGCGGGTAGCGAATATCGCGCGCAGCGATGGCCGTTTCGCGCACAATCTCAACCGGTTCGTTGTAGCAGGTGATGAAGACATCGACCGTGACGTTGGGGAGCGGCGGCGGAGGTTCGCCGCGCTGTTTCAGACGCCACAGGGTCAATCCGAATAGCCAGGCGTCGATGTAACTGTACGTTTCGGCAATGACCAGACCGATGGCGATGGGCCAGGCAGCCCAGTTGATGGTGGCGGTGTAGCGCCAACTCAGGTACAGGAAGCCAAGGAGCAGGTTTGCAGCCACCAGAACGCGCAGCAGCCCCAGGCGCAATTCGGTGCGCAGGTCGGGATCGGCGGGCAGAACGGTTTGCACCAGACGGTTCATGACCCCCTCCGCCGCACGCGCCCACGTACCTGAATGGTCAGCAGAATCGCAAGGGCGCTCAGGAACGCGCCGAGCAGAATAGCCCCGGCGATTTGCCAGCCGGGAAGACGCTCAAGGAGCGGCGTTTCGATCTGTGGCGTCAGACTGGACGGCGGCGCAGTATCGGCGGCAGCAGGACCGGTCTGCGGCGGAGCGCCCTGCCGTATCAGTGCAACCGAACCGCGCAGTTGTTTGAGCGTTTCGCGTCGTTCGAGCGCAACAACGCCGATGGCGAGGTCATCTGGCGTAGCGCCGTCAATAATCAGGAGCCCGGCGTCTCGCTGCCATGGGGAAGGACCCAGGATCAGGCGACATTGACCGGGTTCGCCTGGCCGATACACGACCAGCGGCGGGGTGGCGAAGCGACCCGGCTCGCGGGAGATCGCTTCAGCGCTCAACGTATTGCGTTCCGCCCCTCCGATCAGAATAAGATGGCGTCCGCTGCGTTCATTCACCTGATCTGTCGTGATCAGACGCGGCGGTGGCAGCGCATCAGCATCTGCCCAGCGACCAAGCGTTGCCATCAATCGCAACGCTGCGGCGAGTTCTGCCGCAACGGGTTGCTGCGGCAAGACGACATCCAGAGGCAGCGACGTATCGATGCTCAGCAGCGGTGCGGGAAAACGTCCCAGGTCGAAGGCTGAACTGACACTGTGTGGGAGGCGCCAGGCGGATGTGGGAAGCAGCGTTGCATGCAAACTATCACCGTCAACAACGGTGCATCTCGTCTCTGGAGGATCAAGAAACAGGCGCACGGTCAGATCGAGATGACGCACTGATCGTCTATCGAGCGTTGCGTTCAACAGATCGGCAGGGAGCGCGAATGTGTAGCGGTGTGGGTTCGTCCCGTCCATCTGAAGCGGTTGCGCTCCCAGGTCGATGCCATTGACGCTGACAGCAAGCCACGACGTGTCTCGACGCACTGCGGGAGTCGCCTCGACATCGAGGGTCAGTACACTGCCGTCGCGCAATTGCCACCCGGCTGGACGGTCGAATGTCAGGTCGATCCGGTGCTCGCCAGGACCGCTGACCGTGCGGGATGCGACGCCGAGTTGGGCGAAACTGGCAGTGCTATTCGCCCAGGGTGACGGAAGTGATGCAGGCACAGGTGCATCAGTTACTGCCACATATGAGCCATCCAGTAATGCGCGTCGTTCAGGATCGTTCAGCGTTTGGGCAGCCAGGCGCACTGCCGATGGTGTGGCGCCGGTAATGAGCAGACGCGGCGCGCCGCCTTCAGCCAGCGCCAGCACGCCATGATCGTCGGGGATTGGAACGCCAGCAAGGGTCACCGTGCGTCCATCCCAATTGACGGCGCCCCACGGCAGCATCTGCGCCAGCGCCGGGGCGCTACCGACAATGACACCGGCGCGGTCGGGAGGCGTCGTAAAGACCTCCAGTCGAGGATCGGCGCGGATCGCGGCAGCCCGGCGTCCTAACTGAAAAGCAACCAGCCCGGCGGCATCGAGTTCTTCCGGTGACGGTTCAGCAGGAATGACCAGCGCCAGTGGCAGGCGATCATCAGGAGGCGGCGCAAACAACCGGTCGAACTGATCAAGACGATACGCGCCGGTTGGTCGGGTTGGCAGCACCAGCCGCGAGTCGCCGTGGATCGTTGCCCACAGCGCCGGATTGCGCGTCTCCTCGCATTCATCGCGGGTCAGGCGCATATGAAAACGCACCTGAACGAAAAAGCCGTCGCCGCCAAACGCCGAGAGTGGCAGAGGAACGGTCAGTGCGGCGCGGGTTTGGGTCTCAGGAGTCAGGCGCACACTCCAAACTGAAAGACCATTCACGACGATCGTCATTGTCGAGCGTTCAGGTTCGAGCAGGGGCGAGTGACTGTACACCAGTTCCAGGCGCGCGCCTTCGAGTGGCTCTTCGCTGGCGGGAACCGGGAAGAAATAGTCCAGAGCGCCGTACATTGTCCGCGCTGTTCGGTCGCCATAGCCGAGATCGGCGAAGCGATAGGCAGCAGCGTCGGATTGCGCCGGCGCTACAGCCAGTGTTTTGGAAGGCGCAGCGACAACCGAGAGCGCCATCAGGACCAGCAGCGCCCACGCCAGGCTTAGCAGTTTATGGGTTTGACATCTTCGGAACGTGTGCATGGATTTTTCTTCCACGAAGAGCACGAAGCGACACGAAGAGAAGGGATTTGCCGACCTTCGTATTCCTCGGTGATATTCCTGCGTACATAGGGTATTTGTCCACGAAAGGTACGAAGCGGCACGAATGGAACGCAGTTTCCGACCTTCGTATTCCTTCGTGCTCTTCGTGGATCAGAGACACATGTCAGCCCTGATCCATCTTCCGGTACAACACCAGCAACGTCATATCGTCCGGCGGCGTCTGCACCGGCGCCAGCAACGTCACCAGGCGGTCGAGCATCGCCAGTGCACTGCTGGCGCCGTGCAACTGGTTCGCCAGCGTCTGTGGCGTCAGATCGAGATCGACGCGCGCATCGATCAGACCATCGCTGTAGACAATGAGCGCATCACCTGGTCTCAGGATCGTCTCGCGTTGATGATAGCGTTCATCAGGCAGAATGCCCAGCGGCAGACCGCGCTGCTCATCGAGCGTCTCGAGGCTGCCATCGGCGCGGCGCACGAATGCCAGCCCGTGACCGACATCGACGGATACGAGTCGTCCGGTCGTCGTATCGAGTTGAGCGAGAAAGAGGGTCACAAACCGGTCGGACTGCCGTAAATCTTCATCGAGGGCGGCGCTCACATAGCGCATGGCTTCGGCAGGCGGGCTATTCCTCACGACGGCGCGCATCACGGCGCGCACCGTCGCCATGAGCAACGCAGCGTCCAGCCCTTTCCCCATGACGTCACAGAGCCAGAAGCTGAGCAAATGCGGCGCCGGTTGCTGCCAGTCGTAGAAGTCGCCGCCGACGTCGCGCGCGGGGATGCACTCGGCAGCCAGTTGATACCCTGGCAATACCGGTGCAAATTGCGGCAGCAAGCGCGCCTGCACCTCGGCGGCGCGTGCCATTTCGCTGACCAGGCGGCGATGATGCGCTTCGAGTTGCTGCCGCAACACGCGGTTCTGCCGTTCGAGTTGCAGACGCTGGACGGTATGTTCCAGCACGCGGCGAAACTCTTCCGACTCGAACGGCTTGCGCAGGTAGTCATCGGCGCCCTGGCGTAACGCCTCAATTGCAATCTGTTCCGAACCGAACGCAGTCGTCATAATGACTGCAGCATCCAGCCCGCGTTGACGTACCTCTGACAGTGTTTGCAACCCATTGATACCAGGTAATGCAATATCAAGAAAGATAATATCCGCAGGGACGCTCACGAGCAGCGTTAGCGCCTCTTCGCCGCTCACCGCAGTCAATACCTCGTAGCCGCGCGCGGTAAGACGCGCACGCAGCAGGCGATTGATGTCGGGATCATCATCGACCACCAGGATGCGGCGCACCGGAGGCGTTTGCAGATTGAAAGGCTCGAACGGCTCGCTCATGGGCGTTCTCCGGTCGACGTGTCAACCAGCGCCTCATCGCCGTTCACAGCGGTAAGCGCATCCAGGAGCGGGAAATACACCCGAAAAGTTGATCCCTTCTCTAGTTCGCTCTCGACCGTGATATACCCTCGATGCAGTTCTACCAGCGAACGAGCAATTGCCAGACCAAGCCCGGTTCCGCCTGCCTCGCGCGTCGCACGGTTGCGCGCGCGGTAGAAGCGTTCAAAGATCTGCTCCTGCTCTTCAAGGGTCAACCCGATGCCGGTGTCCTGCACGGCAATGCAGAGCCAGGGTGGTTCTTCAGAGAGACGAATGGTAATCTGACCATGCTGAGGGGTGTACTTGATTGCGTTGGACAGCAGATTGATCAGGACCTGGTGCACCCGCGCCGCATCGCCGGAGATAAGCGGCGCAGCGTCCTCTGGAGGAGTCTCAGGGAGGACCAGGTTCAGATGTTGTTGTTTGGCGTCCAGTTGCGGGCGCACGGTCGCAACCGCCTGACGAATCAGGAGACGGACATCGAGCGGTGCGCAGTGGAGCAGCAGTTTCCCTGCTTCGATTCGCGACATATCGAGCAGATCGTTGATCAGGAGCAGCAGCCGATCCGCATTCGCTTTGACAATCCGCAGAAGATCTTCATGCCCGGCGTCGAGCGGTCCGGCTTCGCCATCGAGCAGCATATCCACATACCCCTTGATTGACGTGAGCGGTGTGCGCAATTCGTGGGAAACCATCGCCACAAACTCGGATTTCATTCGCTCAACAGCGCGTTCGTGCGTGATGTTGCGGAATACGTAGAGTCGTCCGAGATGCACCTGATTGGCTGTCCACACCGGCGCCGAGAAGATGGCCAGTTCACGCTGCTGCGGCCTGCGCTGAACCACCCATTCGCGGAAAATGCTCTGGGCATCCCGCGAGGCGTCCTGCATGCGCACATACAGTTCCTCAGCATTCTCGAAGACCATCTGGATATCGACGCACATTTCGGTCACACGTCGACCAAGTATCTGGTTCTCAGCGACGCCGAACGTTTCGCAGAAACAACGGTTGACGGTCAGGAACGCGCCATCAGGGGCAAGCAGTGCAATCGCTTCACTGGAAGCGTCGAGAGTCGCGCGAAGCTCGCTTTGGGCGCGATCCGCCGCCTGGTACTGCGCTTCCAGCGCCGTCATTGCCGCACGCAGTTCCCCTTCCGCCTGTTTACGTTCGGTGACGTCTTCAGAAATCGCAGCAATGCGGTAGACATTGCCGGTCTCGTTCGTGACCGGAAAGGCGCGAGTCAGAATCCAGCGACTCTGTCCATCGTTGCGCTGAATCTGAAACTCGACGCTGTAGCCGCGCGTATACTCAGCCCGGTGGAGCGCAACTACCCGCTCGCGGTCTTCGGGAATGATCGCCTCGAACAACGACGACGGTTGAGCGTAGAGGCTGTCACGGGATCGTCCCCAGACATGTTCATATGCAGGATTGACATAAAGAATCTGATCGAGTGATGGAGTGGACATCCAGAAGACCTGGTTGACATTCTCCGCCAACTGGCGAAAACGTTCCTCGCTGGCGCGGAGCGCAGCTTCTGCCAGGCGCTGGCGCGAAATGTCGCGGAAGGTGGTCACACGCGCCGTGCGTCCATGATAGGGAATGTTGCGACCGGTGACCTCAGCGGGAAAGAGGGTTCCATCGGCGCGCCGGGCAAGCACTTCATACGGGCGATCATACCCGCTTGCAATCGCATGGGCGACTTTCTCCCGGCCTTCGGGAGTGGTGAACTCAAAGATCGACCTGCCGCGCAACTGTTCGGGCGGATAGCCGAGCAGGGCGCTGGCAGCCGCATTGGCATCGACAATTATCCCCTGTTCGCTAATCACGACCCCCTCAGTCGAGACGCCGGCCAGCAATGCAAAGCGTTCTTCACTCTCGCGCAGCGCCGCTTCAGTGTGCAGGCGATCCTGTTCGCTGCCGATCCACTGCGCCATAAGGCGGATCAGATCGTAATCGCCATCTGAAAATGGCGTTTCTCGCGCGGTGGCGCTCGCAAAACAGAGCGTGCCAACCGTCGCGCCGCGCACCTGCACCGGCGCACTGATGTACGATTCCATGCCGGTCAGCGTTTGACAGGGCTGATTGCGCCAGACAGGCTGTTCGGCATGATTGACGCTTACCGGCGCTCCTGCTTCAATCACCGCAGCGCAGTATCTGCCGGTGAGCGGAAAACGTGCGCCCGGCGTCAACCGATTGTCGGGGTCATGCACTGCAATGATTTCGAGTTCTTCCCCTTCGATGCGGGTCAACATGCCGACCGACATACGGAAATAGTCGCAGCCTATGCAGAGGAGCGCCTGCACTTTTTGCAGGTGGTCCATGTGCGTCGTCGAAGTAATATCGTACAGCGCGCGCGTGATTTTTTCTCGTGCGCGCAGGCGCGCCTCACTCGCGTCGCGTTGTAGCACATAGCGGCGCGCGTCCTGCACGATTGGACGGAAGATGAACATCCCCTCGAATGCCAGCGCCAGGAATGTAATGCCCAGAAACGTACCGTGCAAAATGTTGAGCATCTCCAGGAGATGACGACGCTCTTCGGCGTAGAGGCGGGAGGCAGCACGAAAGAGCGGCGGCAGGTCATACAGCGCCGCTTGTCGAATCGCCTGGAGATCGGGATGCTGAGGATCAGGTTCGGCAGCGCGCAGACGCTGCGCGCGCGCCAGGAAATCTCGCACTCGTGCGTCGAGCGCGGTAGCCGGATCGGCGTATAAACGTCGGAGCGGATCGTCCGGCGGCAGCGTCTCAGCAATGCGTGACAGCTCCTCGTATGATCGCGTCAGTTCGTCAATTGTCGTACCCAGCGTTTCGCGCGCCTGCGCCGCTGTTTCGGGGTCGGGCGCGTCCATCACCTGTTCCGCCGCCAGCGCAATCTGCTGAATGCGGATGCGCTGCAATGCGCTGGCAGCCAGCAGATTGAAGCGTTCTTGCTCGTTCGCCAGAATGTGCTGTGTCCAACCATAGGCGACCAGCGCAATGACTGCCAGAAGTCCAAGCGCGAACGCGAAGCCGGTTACGATTCGCCGGATGACGGAAGCAGATGATGGGTCGGTATGGTTCGTGGCGGCGCTCATAATTGCAATCTTGCGTGACGTGTAACGATGCGGCGTTTTTGTAACAGCATACTGAAGCAGCGGTGTCATTGCGAGCGAAACAATCCCCAGTCCCCCTGCTCTGCAGGAGATTGCGTGAGCCACGCTTCGCTCGTTACAGTCGGCAGGGCGCCAGATGTGTTGTGGTTGGCCTGGCTCCGACAGGCTCAGCCAACGCCAACCGCACGCCGGTCCCTGCGAGATGCAAGCACCGTAAGAACGGCTGTAGACCTGGCGCCGTCGGCAGGCTCAGCCGCCGTGCGCCACTCCTATGACAGAGTTGTAATCGATGTGACGAACAACGTCAATCGTGCTTCAGTCCTATGCTTCACGATGACAATTGATTATTGCCACATGTGACCTTACTGCGCGCCGAAGTAACGCAGCGCCAGGCGCAGGCGCTCTTCGAGGTCGAGCGGCGCGTCGGGTGGAAGCGCAGCGATGGCCGTGGCCGCCTCGGCGCTGCTGAATCCCAGGCTGACAAGCATTTCCGAGAGATCGGCATTTGCTGCGGCGACCGCTGGGGAGACGCCCGGAGCGGCTGGTAACCCTTTAATATCGAGTTTGCCTTTCAGCTCCAGCACTAATCGCTCTGCCAGTTTCTTGCCGATGCGCGGCGCGCGCGCCAGCCGTGCTACATCGCCGGTTGCAATCGCCAGCCGCAGTTCATCGGTTGTTCCCGATGAGAGGAGGTTCAACGCCGCCTGCGGACCAACGCCGGTGACACCGAGCAATGTCTCGAACAACTGACGCTGCTCAACCGACTCAAAGCCATAGAGCGTCAACGAGTCTTCACGCACCAGCAAATAGGTGAACAGACGCGCTTCACTTCCGATCGCGCCAAGCGCAGCGAGCACCTGGCGCGGTGCATAGATCATCCAGCCGATCCCGCCGGTTTCGATCACAGCGTGATCCGCAGCAATGGCCATCAGCGTTCCCCGCACAGAGGCAATCATTGAGGTCCTGTCGAATGTTTCCGGTTGCGCCCAAGCAAGAGCGCTTCTGCGCATATGATAATATCACGGATATGCTTGCGTCTGACCCGTCGCAGCGCCCCTCGTAGACCGACCCAGCGAACCTGTTCGATCATTTCGCCGGGATGTGCGCCAGGAATGGCAATCGCGCCTGGTGCAACGCGAACCAGATAGTAGGTCGCTATCTTGCGCCGTGGAAGCCGCCGTCGGGGTGTGATGTACTGAACCTGCGCCACTTCTTCTTCGACAATGCCGGTCAATCCGGTCTCTTCGCGCAACTCGCGCAACAGCGCGGATGCATCGTCTTCGGTGGTATAGACCCGCCCCTTAGGCAGCGTCCAGTAGCCATTGCGCTTTCTGATAATCAGTATCTGGAGACGTTCTCGAGCGTCGTAGCGATAAGCAACTGCACCAACGGCGTAGATCGGTTGTTGATGTGCGAGTGAAGAATTCCTGACCACTTCATATGCCTGTCATGATACTGTGAGGGTTTGTTCGGCGTTTCGGGCAATGATGGTTATTGTTATCGGCCTGCCCGCCCATATACCGCCTTCTGGCGGGCGCCCACAGGGGGGCGCCCCTACATTGCGGGCAACGCCGATTGCGAGCCGGTGCGATGCACCGTTGAGGCCGCCTGCGAGGGGCGCGCCTGCATGGCGGGCAATCTGCAACCTTCCCGCGTGCGACGTTCAACGTGCAACCTTCAACGCCCACCGCAACCGGAGTGAGTTGGTGACGACGAAAACCGAACTGCATGCCATGGCGCCAGCCGCCAGCATCGGGTTCAACTGCCAGTTGGTAAAGGGATAGAGCGCGCCCGCAGCGATCGGGATCAGCATGACGTTGTAGATGAATGCCCAGAACAGGTTCCAGCGAATGGTGCGCAGGGTGCGTTTGCTCAGGTCAATTGCCTGCGCCACGCCGCGTAGATCGCCGCGCATGAGGGTGATATCGGCGGTTTCCAGCGCCACATCAGCGCCGCTGCCAATGGCGATGCCAACATCCGCTTGTGCCAGCGCCGGTGCGTCATTGATCCCGTCGCCAACCATGGCGACCACCCGACGCGCGCCTGCGCCTTCCTGCACCTCGCGGACGATGCGCGCCTTGTCTTCCGGGCGCACCTCGGCGTACACCCGATGCGGGTCGATCCCCGCCTGGCGCGCGATGGCTTCCGCCGTTCGCCGGTTGTCGCCGGTGATCATCAGCACGTCGATCCCCTGGCGGCGCAATGCCTCGACTGCCGCGTGCGACGTTGGTTTGATTGTATCGGCGACGGCGATAACGCCCATTGCTTCGCGGTCGACAGCGACAATCATTGCGGTCTTGCCTTCGCTCTGCAACCGCGCCACATTCTCATCGAGCGCTGCAGTGTCGATGCCGCGCTCGCGCATCAGCGCCGGGTTGCCGATCATAACCATGCGCCCGTCAACGGTGGCAATGATGCCGTGCCCGGCAATGGCCTCGAAGTGTTCGAGCGGGACTGTGGCGATGCCCGCGTCCTGCGCCGCGCGTACAAGCGCCTCGCCAAGCGGATGTTCGCTGCGCGACTCGGCGCTTGCCGCCAGACGTAGCAGTTCAGTGCGCAGCAGCGCGACACGGGTGACTGCTGCGGAAACCGCATGGTCAGCGGGCATATCGCTATCTGCCACACCCTTCAGCATCCGTTCAAGATCGGCGCGTCGGGCTTCGAGATCGGCGGCGACAGCAGCGCCATTGATCGTTGCCGTCGCCGCAGCGCCGGACTCCTGATGAACGACAGCCAGCAGATTGCTCTGCTGCAAATCGTCGTTTGCCTGCGCCTGACCCAATGGCGCGCTTTGCGCCATGGGCGCCAGCGCGTCCGTTGTGAGCACAATAATGTCAGTCACTGATGGCTTCCCTACCGTCACCGTGCCGGTTTTGTCGAGCACGACCGTCTGCACTTTGCCGGCGCGCTCCAGGCTCTCGGCGTTCTTGATCAGAATGCCGTGGGCTGCGCCTGTTCCCACGCCGACCATAATGGCCGTTGGGGTTGCCAGCCCAAGCGCGCATGGGCAGGCGATGACCAGCACCGCCACGGCAAAGATCATCGCCTGGGTAAAACCCGTTCCGCCAGCGAAGAACCAGCCGAGAAATGTGATGAGCGCAATCAGCAGGACGATCGGCACGAATATGGCAGACACCTGATCGACCAGGCGCTGGACCGGCGCCCGGCTCCCCTGCGCCTGTTGCACCAGCGCAATAATCTGCGCCAGCGCCGTTTCTCTGCCGACCCGCGTGGCGCGCATCTGGAAACTGCCGCTGCGGTTCAGCGTCGCGCCGATGACGGTATCTCCCTCGTGCTTCTCCACCGGCATGCTTTCGCCAGTGATCATGCTTTCGTCAACGGCTGAAGAGCCGGAGACGATGACGCCATCGACCGGTATTTTCTCGCCGGGGCGCACAATGACGATGTCGCCGCGTCGCACATCGGCGGCTGGAATGTCGACCTCTCGACCGCCGCGCACGACGCGCGCCGTCTTGGGTTGCAACCCGATCAGCGCTCGAATTGCCGCGCCCGTCTGGCTCTTTGCGCGCGCCTCCAGATATTTCCCCACCAGAATGAGAGTGATAATCACCGCCGCCGTCTCGAAATAGACGTGCCCCGCCATCCCGGTGACCATCAGCGCGACGCTGTAGAAGTACGCCGCCGACGATCCGACCGCGATGAGGGTGTCCATCGTTGCTGTGCGATGGTTCTTCAGCGCCTTCCAGGCATGGATGTAGAAATCGCGCCCGGCATAGAACTGCACCGGCGTCGCCAGGATCAGGAACAGCCAGTTGAGTAGGTCGTCGCGCGCCGCGATATGGCTCATCATCCCGTGGAGCGGTCCGCTCATCGAGCGCGCCATCTCCGCGCCTGCGCCGAATAGCCAGGGCATGATCAGTCCCAGGTCACGTCCCATCGAGAGCAGGAAGAGCGGCGCGGTCAACACGGCGGCGACGGTCAGCGTGCGACGGCGGTTTGCCAGTTCGCGCGCACGCGCTGCTGCCTCACCGTCTTCACCGGTCTCCGTCGTGCTGCGCTGATCGATCACGCCATATCCTGCGCCTTCAATCGCAGCCGCCAGATCGCTCCAACTGACATCCGCAGGGGTGAATGTCACCGTGGCGCGCTCGCTCGCCAGGTTGACGGTCGCCTCGATGACGCCAGGAACTCTGCGCAGCGCCTTCTCGACCCGTGCTGTGCACGATGCGCAGGTCATCCCGGTGATCGGAATATCGATGTGTTCGGTAATCACGCCGTACCCGGCTGACTCAACTGCTGCGACCAGACGATCCGGCGTCACCAGCGCCGGATCGAAGCGCACTTCCGCCTGCTCACTTGCCAGATTGACCGTTGCATCTGTCACTCCGGGCGCCTTCTTTAGCGCCTTTGCGACGCGCGCCGAGCAGGAGGCGCAGGTCATGCCGGTGACTGCGAGATGTATCTGTTGTTCGGACATACCAATCAACCACCTTGCATACGCTTCTATTAAGTTATACATTGTACTCCAACGATCATATTTCGACCAGCAGAACGACTCCCTGGAAGCGGAGTCATACGTCGACGGCAGGCATCGCGTTCGTTGCTGTCTGCCCCATCATCCCGCGCGCAGGCCCGAGCGGGGCGGGTCTGCGACCCGCCCGTACGGTGTCCTATGCGGGTGGGCGCCGCGCCGATGGCATGCCAGTTGCATTCGCCGTTTGTCTGACGATTCATGCGCGGAGCGGAAGATCCATGCCGCAGCGTGTTATAATGGTAAAAAGGTGTAGTAGAAGGGAGAACAGACAATGGAGTACGACCTTCCCGAAGATCTCCGGCTTTTGCGGCAGACCGTCCGCGATTTTGCCAACAAGGAGATCGCCCCGATCGCCCGCGAGATCGACGAAGAGGAGCGGGTTCCGTTCGAGATGCTGCGTAAAGCCGCCGATCTTGGCCTGCTCGGCGTTCCCTTTCCCGAAGAGTACGGCGGCTCCGAAGCCGGGATCACCGGTTACTGCGTGTTGCTGGAAGAGATTAACCGGAAGTGCGCCTCAACCGGCACGATTATTGGCGCGCACGCGCAACTCTGCTCCATGTCGATCCACCTCGCCGGGACGCCCGACCAGAAAGAGCGTTACCTGCGCCCGCTGATCGAGGGACGTATGTGGGGCGCCTGGGCGCTGACCGAGCCGAATGCGGGCAGCGACGCCGCCCACATCCGCACGACCGCTGTGCGCGACGGCGACTCCTGGGTGCTCAACGGTGGCAAGATGTGGATCACCAACGGCTCATTCGCCGATGTGATCGTGGTGTTCGCCAACACCGACCCGAGCCTTGGACCGCGCGGCATCACCGCCTTCATTGTCGAGAAGGATTTCCCCGGCTTCAAGGTGGGCAAAGTTGAGCCGAAGATGGGGTTGCGCGCGTCGCACACGGCGTCGATCTTCTTTGAGGATTGTCGCGTCCCGGCAGCGAATGTGCTCGGTGAAGTCGGGCGCGGGTATGCGCTGGCGCTGCAAACGCTCGACATCGGACGGTGTGGGTTGGGTGCTGCGTGTCTGGGAGCGGCGAAGGAAGCCTATGAACTATCGCTCAAATATGCTGTTGAGCGGCAGCAGTTCGGTCGCCCGATTGCCGATTTCCAGGCGATCCAGTTCAAACTGGCGGATATGGCGGTAAAAATCTACACGATGGAGCAGATCGTGTACGATTGCGCAAAGAAAGTGGATCGCGGCGAAACGGCGCGGCTTGAGTCGAGCATCGTCAAACTCTACTGCACCGATGCGCTGGCGTGGATCCTCGACGAAGCGATTCAGATCCATGGCGGCATGGGCTTCTCGCGTGAACTGCCGCTCGAGCGCATGTACCGCGATGCGCGCGTCTTCCGCATCTACGAGGGAACTAACGAAATCCAGCGATATGTCATCGCCAGCGAACTGTTGAAGACGGTCGGATACAAGGTGCGGCTGTACTGAGAGGCGAGAGGAATTGGGGAGTGGGGAGTTGCAGCGCTCTCCACGGCGACCGTCGCCACACCGTCCTGGTCGGGTTCCCACCGGGCTCCACCGATGGAGTGGCGACGGTCACTCACCCCCATGCCCGACGCGCAACGCGATCCAGCCGCCTCTGTCGCGTTTCGGCAGTGCTCCACCAATGCATGGGTGACGGTCGCCTGCGCCATTGCCTGCTGGATGACCGCCACTCGCCCGCGCCACCGCCCCACCGACGCGTGTCACCCACTCCCCTGTCCCCTGCCCGACGCGCAACGCGATCCAGCCGCCTCTGTCGCGTTTCGACCATCAGGCTGGCAAAGGCGCCGGGCGCGGGTTAACCCGGCTGCTCCGGGGAGTGCAGGCTGCGCCTGAAAGGAAATGATGGTATATTTCGTGCGCTGAACCGGCACGCGACGCATTGTCGCGCAATGTGCGCTGCTTGTCCCTTTCCCATCTGTCGATGATTCGGGGAGGCGCGCCACATCGCGCAAGGCAGCGCGCATGTTGAAATGTACGACTCGTCGTTCATCACCTGTCGCTATCATCCGCGAGGCTGTTATGCTCACCGCACTGACGATCAGAAACTTCAAGCTGTTCACCGATGTTACAATCGATCTGGGCGAACGAGTCGTATTCATCGGACCAAACAATTCCGGCAAAACAGCGGCATTGCAGGCGCTTGCCCTGTGGGATGTCGGCGTGAAGCGCTGGCTTGAACGACGGGGGGGCGGCAACATTCCGGCTGAACGGGCTGGCGTGACGATCAACCGCAAAGATTTGCTGACTATTCCTGTCCCTTCCGCAAATTTGTTGTGGCGAGAACTGCGTGTGCGGGAAGGTGAGCGACACGACGGCAAACTGCGCACACGCAATGTGCGTATCGAGATTGGCGTGGCAGGAAGCGATGACCAGCAGTGGCAGTGCCGGTTAGAGTTCGATTATGCGAACGAAGAGTCGATCTACTGTCGCCCTCCTCTTGGTCCCGACAATGCCCGCATAGCGGTGCCGGCGCATCTCAAACACCTGCAGGTCGCGTATCTGCCGCCGATGTCGGGTCTGGCAGCTCGCGAAGATCGGCTCGAGATAGGATCGATTCGGGTGCGACTTGGTGAAGGACGAACCGCAGAAGTGCTCAGAAATCTCTGCTGGCAGGTGGTGCAAAGTGAGAACGGCGATCAGAAGTGGCAGGAGATATGTGAGTTCATTGAGCGACTCTTTGGCTCCCGGCTGCTTCCTCCGCAGTACATCGCCGAACGAGGCGAGATCACGCTGAACTATCGCACCCGTTCCGGCACAACGCTCGACATTTCCTCCAGTGGTCGCGGCGAGCAGCAGACCCTTCTCTTGTTAGCCCATATGGCTGTCCATACCGGCGCCGTGCTGCTGCTGGATGAACCGGACGCGCATCTGGAGATTCTCCGGCAACGGCAAATCTATGATGTGCTGACCCAGCAGGCTGAACGCACGAAGAGTCAACTTATCGCAGCCAGCCACTCCGAAGTGGTCACGAACGAAGCAGCGCAGCGGGATGTGGTCGTCGCCTTTGTCGGTCGCCCCCATCGGATTGATGATCGCGGATCGCAGGTGTTGAAAGCGTTGTGCGAGATTGGTTTTGAGCACTACTATCTGGCTGAAACGATCGGCTGGGCGCTCTATCTGGAAGGCGCCACCGATCTGGCGATGCTGCGCGCCTTTGCAGAACGGATCAACCATCCATCTCGATCATTCCTGGAGCGTCCCTTCGTTTATTACGTCGCCAATCAACCGCGCAAAGCGCAGGAACACTTCTACGCACTTCGTGAGGCAAAACCCGATCTTGTCGGTATTGCTCTGTATGATCGGTTAGAACGGGGTTTACCGGGCGACCCGAATCTCAGACAGCACATGTGGTCGCGCTATGAACTGGAAAATTATCTCTGCCAGCCCGAAACGCTGCTAGCTTTCGCCGTCAGCAAAGGCAAGGAATGCGAAGGGGAGCTCTTCACCGGCCGCTGGCGCGACGCCATGGAGCAGGCAATCCAGGAGATCGAACGCGCGCTGCGCCTGCTCGGCAAAGATCCATGGGGCAGCGACATCAAAGCCAGCGACGATTTCCTGACGCCGCTGTTCCAGCGATTTTTTCAGATTCTTGATCGACCAAATGAGATGAACAAGACCAACTTCCATATACTGGCTACGTATGTGCCGCCAGAGTCGATTGATGACGAGATCCGTCAGGCGCTCGACGCGATCAATGACGTGGCGCGGCTGGCGCAGCCCCGTGTTGATTCGTGATCAGACCGCAACTTGACACAGGTTCGTAGACAATGTCGACGGATCGTAGTCCAATCAGACTACAACAGGTCAACGTGGAATTTGTAACCATCCGTGATCTGCGCCCGAAACCCGGCGAAGTCTGGGAAAAGCTTCGTCAGCAGGGTGAACTGGTTCTGACCTCCAATGCTCGACCGGTGGCGATTATCGCCGGGGTGGAAGAGCATGATGTCGAAGAGGTGCTGACTGCCCTGCGCCGGGCGCGCGCTCAGTCGGCCGTCTCCCGCTTGCGCCGGGCAGCAGCGGCGCAGGGCGCCAACAGATTATCGGATGCTGAAGTCAACGCTGAGATTGCTCAAAGCCGCCACGAGCGCCGTTTATTTCGGGCAGGGCAGTAGCCGATGCTGATCGTGCTCGACACGCACATTCTGGTCTCGGCGCTCCTCTCACCGTTTGGTTCGCCGGCGCACATTCTTGATAGAGTGCTGCGCGGCGATTTCCGTGCGGCTTATGATGATCGTCTGCTGGCTGAATATCGTGCGGTGCTGGCTCGACCGAAATTCGGCTTTGCCGCTCACGATGTGACTGCGCTTCTGGAGTATCTGGAGACGAGCGGAGAGCCAGTCGTAGCGACGCCTCTCCTCTGTCCCCTGCCCGACCCTGATTTCTTGAGGCGGCGATTTATGCGCATGCAGCGCTTATCACCGGCAATATTGCACATTATGCGCTGAATACGCGCGGCAATGCGCAGGTGGTGACACCTGGCGAGTTCTTACAAACATGGTGTGATTAAGCGAAATCTGCGGTCTTCACGCAACGAAGTCAGACGCGCCAGGCGTTCGCTGAGTTCGTCCAAACGCCTGCGCCACTGCGCTGCTGCCTGACCCTTTATCCTGTCCCTGGACGGCGTAAGGGCTGGTCTCAGACCAGCCCTTGCCTATCGTCAGGTCCATTTCCTGTTTTCAAGGGTACACAGTGCAAGCGACGCGCTCCACGATGCGTCTTCGCGCCCGCCTTTTCGAGCGATGTTCGTGAGTCTATCTCGCAATGATCGGCAGATGCCGCCGCGCGACCGTTGCGACGGTCTGGCTTCCGGTGGCGCCCAACGCTAGCGTCGCGCTCCCGACCTGCGCCCGATAGTCGGTGATGCGAAAGACGCTGCCGACGTTTCCAGCACGCACGTCCATTTCCAGAACAGCAAACGTTCCCCCGCGCAACTCTGGAGTCTGCCAGCGCAGTTCATCGCCGACAATCTCTGCGTCATCGCCGATAGCCGCGATATCTGCATCATTGGGCAGCGCTGCGCGCACCTCACATGGTCATAACGGTTATTGCACCCGGCGTTGTCCACGATCTGGACGACCGCCTTGTGGACGATATCCGGCTGTTGAACGCCGGTCTGCGGCAACAGATTCCCCCAACCGGCGATCTGCGCATCGACGCCGGGGGCGAAGCGTGCCGCATCGGCGGGTGTGGCAATCGGCAGGGTGACGCCCACATTCACCGGAGTGTCCAGGCGTAGAAGCGCAACGTCATTGACCAGCGCATAGCCTGAGATATACAGGGGATGGACAATAACCTCCACCTGGTCTTTGGACAAACCCCGGCGCCGCCTCACGACACGACCTCGTATACCACGAATTTTCGCAGAACGTGCAGATTCTGCTTGATATGTGGGAATAAGTGGTATATAATCACCCTCAAGTGGGAGAAAGTGGGGTAAAGTGGGGAAATCTCACACACATGTTTTTAACTCCCGACAGAAGAATAAAAACAAATGTTCTATTTCCCTGTTACACCTTTCAGACACTTCCAGAGTTATTTCATTTGCGATAGCGTAGCGCATCTCAACCGATGCCCTGGTGTAATCAGGCGGCCAGTGCAGGCGAACAATCGTGTTTCTGGGTGAATACGAACATACCATCGATGACAAGGGTCGCCTGGCAATACCGGCCCGTTTTCGTGACGCACTGAATGAGGGGGTGGTCATCACGCGCGGTTTTGATCGATGTCTGATGGGGTTTCCGCGCGGCGTCTGGGAAGAACTGGCGCAACAGGTGAGCCGCCTGCCAATAGGGAGCGAGGAAACGCGGCAATTGCAGCGCATGCTCTTTTCGGGTGCCGCCGATATGTCGCTCGACAAACAGGGGCGCATTCTCATTCCGCAGAACCTGCGCGAATTTGCCGAACTTGGCGATCAGGCGATTATCGCCGGGCTGAACCGCCACTTCGAGATCTGGTCGCCGCGCCGCTGGCAGAACGTGCTGAGCGCAATGGACGCCAACGCGAGTATGTTTGCGCAAAAACTGGCAGAGCTGAGGTTCTAGTCGTTGAAGGTTGGATGTGGAAAAGTGAAGAGAGGCGAGAGGGTTGAAGGTGGGTGATCGTTGCACGTTGCACATTGCCCGTTGCCCGTGGGCAGGGACAGGCAGTAGGGGCGCGGCGGCGGCGGCGCCCGGCGGCGGCGAGGGGCAGGC
>ERZ1685331.66-NODE-66-length-34250-cov-20.803919_pt1 | contig 34250 bp, 28 predicted proteins | sample MGYA00580194_ERZ1685331 | MGnify/ENA primary metagenome ERZ1685331 (study PRJEB41501, sample SAMN08275520) | hot springs metagenome | biome: alkaline hot spring; material: microbial mat | place: Russia: Ush-Beldyr | collected 2015-07 | depth 0.5 m m ...
CCGTCCAACGACGGACGCGCCAACGCCGATCACGCTTCCGCCCGTCACCCGCCCCCTCGGCGACCCGAATGCGCCCCGTCCAACGACGGACGCGCCAACGCCGATCACGCTTCCGCCCGTCACCCGCCCCGCCGCCGTGCCGCCGGAAGCGGTCATACCGCAGAGCGGTAGCGACATGACGGACAACCTGATCGACGTCCGCACGCCAGACGAGCAATTTCTTCCCGCTGCTGTCGTTGCACTGCGCTGCGCTTTCGGCGCTGACGCCGCGCACGACCCCGCGCTCGATGAGGTTGCCTTGGAGTATTGGCGTTCCACCGTGCGCGGCGAACCGACGGTCATTGACCATCCCTATAACGACCCGATGCGGGCGTCGAGCACCATTGCGCTGGTGATGGGTTTCGATCCGACTCGCCTGGCCGCCGATCCGTGCGCGTATGGCAAGAATGACCTTGCCGCCAATTTCCCATTGAGCGCGGGAGATGCTACGCGCATCATTGCGTTTGGCGTGGCGCAGTTCGTCGACCCGAAACCGGCGCCGGGAATGCCGCCGGGAGCACTCGCCGTCTTCATCGTTCTGCGGTGATCGTCTACGAAAGGAGAACGACAACGATGCTTGCATCCCGATCCTCACTGCGACGACACGCGCGATGGCTTGCGATCCTCGTCGCACTGACGATTCTCGCAAACCTGATGCAGCTTGCAGTCAATCTCCCCGCTGTTCAGGCTCAAACGGAACCAAGACCTGCCCCCCCATCAGGATGGTCGTGGGGAAATGTTCCGTCCAGATGGTCGAAGGCCGACCCGATCACCGATAGCTCGTGTACTGACAGGGGAACGCGGGGAGATTGCGGCTCCCAAACAGGACGGGATACCAACGGAACACTCTACGAGTATTGGCCGGGGCGACGGTACGTAGGACAAAACAGCGGCGCCAACCCATCCGGACTTCGCATTGCTGTCGGACGTCCGACCTGTTACGCCAACGGAAGGTCTCAAGGAGCAGCAGCAGGCGCCTGGCACCACGGCGGGCATTTTGTTGTTGGAACGCATACATGGACACTCTACCAACACGAACGTGGCGGAGACTGGTCTTTGGATGCTCCGCCGCCTCCGAATCGACCGTACGCGACGAGGTCGCGTACGGATTTCATACACAGGGGACCTACCGATGAGCATTACGCATTTGCTGCTCATGATACATGCGAGGTCCTTTTCGGTGCACCGACCTCGCCCCCAACCGCGACACCGTTCGGGTTCGTGCCGTCGCCGACACCGCCGGGGTTTGTGCCGCCGCCGACACCGCCAGGTGTGCCGCCGCCGGGTGTGCCGCCGACGATGACGCCGCGGCCGACGTTGTCGCCATGCATCCCGAATCCGATCCCGCCGATGCCGCTCGTGATCTTTGAAGGAACGGCGCAGTATACTGGAACCAGCATTGAACCTCCTAATGGGAACATCAATCCTTCGTTCACACCGTATGGCGGCAGGTACATCGGCATAGACCCGTATACGTACTATCGGGGGAATACGCTTGAATCAGCGCTCAGATGGGACGAGGTACATATCGCAGCAAACCATATGCCGATACGGGACCTCTGGGTGCGTGTGAATCCATACCGCGTCGTGGATGCGAGGTTCGATTTTGAAAACACCTCCTTCAGCCCGCCTGATGCCCCGGTGGGTTTGGGTCTGTTTGATTATTCGCCTAGTCAAAACGGACGAAACCTCCTCATTGCGCTGCAGGATCTGGGTCTCGATCATAAACCCGGCGGCAACAACGATGTCCTCCTTGCTTTCCTCGTCGCCAGTGATAGCTCGATCGCCGACAACGGACAGCCGCCGCAAGCTCTCCGGGTTGCGCATGAACCTGTCGCTTTTGGGTCCGCGACGATAGAAAACAGACCGCTCGGCTTTCAGGCGGTTCTGCATCCGAAGGTCCGGAACGACTTCACCCCACATATATTTACCTTCGGTCCAGGAAATACTATGGAGGGGTTGTATTCAAAATGGCCGCAACCGCCGCGCTACGATGCGCAAGGAAACCTTGTACGGCCCGCGATCGATTGGAGCCATCCGCCGGAACGGTGGCCTTCAGGGAGTCCTTCGCTGCGCTTTGTAACCGAACCGAACCGCGTCTATCGCATGCTTGCCATCATCGAGGGCCCGGTATGCCGTGAAGCAAGTATCGCCATATCGACGCTGGTGTTCCACACATTGGGCAACGGTGATGTGGCGGTTGAAAAGTATGCGCCGTCGGAAGCAATACGTGAACGGCAGATCGAGTATGAGGTGCGGGTGCGCAGCATTGGCACAGAAACGGCGCAGAACGTCGTTGTGACCGATACGCTGCCAGATGGGGTGACGTTCGTTAGCGCCGATCCGCCGCCGACCAGCATCTCCGGTCGCACGCTGAGCTGGAATCTCGGCAATCTTGAACGGAATGGCAATCGCACGATCAGCGTCGTCGTAAGCGTTCAGGAAAGCGCGCCGGATAGACTGACCAACGTCGCCGTTGCGCAGGCGAGCAATGATGGCAATCCTGCGAATAACCGCGCCGAGGCCACAACAACGCTGGTGCGTACCAATGTCGGAGTGCGTATGACGGCAACACGCATGGTGCGGCCGGGAGAAAATCTGGACGTGCGGATCGAGTACTTTAACTCGTCGACGACGCCGGCGCACAATGTGGTTCTTACCTTCGATCAACCGTATGGCGGTGTGCTGGTGTCAACCTCGCGCACCCTAGCTGCGACCGAAGGCAACCAATTGCGGTGGCAGTTCGACGAACTTGCTCCAGGTGCGTCGGGGACGATCACGCTGCGCCTGCGGGCGCTGCGTGAAGATGAGGCGTCGATGCTTCCTGCGGCGCTGGAGCACCGGGCGCTCATCCGGGCGACCCAGGACGCCGATGCGCGCGACAATACGGCGCGCGCAGTGACGGCGCTGCTGGTGTTTCAACGTCCATCCGCAGACATACGGATGCGCATCCATTCGGAGTTTGACCCGCGTCGGGGAGTGTATCGCACCGATACGGCAGCATTTGTGTGGCCGATGGGCGAAACCCTCTACTTTACGCCGGATGTCGTGCTGCGCGATCCGCCGATAATGTCACCGCCAGTGTATTACGCCCGTCAGCGAATCGTGGCCTGGAGCTTCGTGGGGGCGGACGGATTGACGTTGACCAGCGCCGGGTGTCGGTCACGCGAGACGCCACCGGCGGCGGAAACAGAACACGCCGATCTATCAGGGATGCGGGGATGCGTCTATCGCTACCGCCCCAACCCATCCCCGACCGAGATGCTGAGTCAGGGACGCCTGTACTGGTCGGCGTTTGCGCCGGAATCGCTGCCCAGCGCAACGTATGGCATCTGGCCGGCGCCGCTGCACCCGACGCCGATCCGCATCCAGTATGCGGTGTTGGTGGAACTGGTTGAGACCGGGCTGTACGATATCGATGAGGATGGACGAAGTGACAGCGTGCTGGATCGGCGCACGTTCATTCAGGACGGAACGTATACGGTGACGCTGACCGCGCCGCGTGATGTGCAGTAGGAGATCAGGCAAGAGACAGGAGGAGGTCAGATCGCGGAGGAGCGCCCCTTGTCGGCGTCCTGCTCGAGGAGGAATGACATGATCCAACACGCATCCATCATTTTCCACCAACACCTGCGACGACCCTGCCAGGGACAGGCAATGATCGAAATGGCTCTCGTCCTCACCATTCTGCTGACGATCATCTTCGGCGGAGTCGCGGCAATTCAGGCGATTGGCGCGCACTATACCGTGAACCAGGCAGTGCGGGTGGCGGCGCATCAGGCTGCGCTGCGCGGCTCGACCGGGGGGCTGGCGTATGACCGCGACTATCCGCTGGCAACCGCACCAGGACCGGTGGCGGACGCGGCGCGCATAGCATTCGCCGGCAGCGTATTCGCCGAGCCGCAGTACGCCACGATCCAGGCACAGTGCGCAACCAATCCATGCCGTCGGTACAGCGACATCACCGTGACGATCCGGTATCAGGCAGAGGTCTGGACGCCAATTCCCGGATTGACAGACATACGCATCAACCGCAGCGACACACGCGCAGCGGAACAGGATGCCCAAAACTGATAACGACCGGAGGAAAGGCATGGAACGCAGGCGACAAACTAGGCTGTCATCCGTCAATCGTCGCGCAGGACAGGGGCAATCACTGGTATTCATCGCGTTGCTCCTGGCGTTCCTGACCCCGTTTGTGTTCACAATCATCGAGTTTAGTGAACGCCAACTGGAGGTGGCGCGTATGGAAGATGCCCTCCAGCAAGCAACGCGCTCGGCAGTGCAAATGTTCGATTACGAATGCCTGGCGCGCAACAGTCGGTGCATCAATGAGGAACACGCTGTGCAGACAGCACGGCAGACATTCGCGCGCAATCTCGACACAGTGCTGGGGCTTGCTGAAGACCCGCAGACGCTGGCGCAGCGCGTGACGTGGCGCGTCCTGCCCCAGGGCGGTTCGTGCCGGTTCGATAATGGGCAGACCCTGACCTTCGATCAACCGGTGGTATGCGCTGAAGTGCGCCCAACGCTGACCGGCTTCGGTCTCCTGGGATATGCGCCGTATCGCCCGCTCATTACGGCAGCAGTGACGCTTGATGTCCTGGATCGCTAAGCTTTGACCACGAAAACGGAGAAAACCATGTCCTCAAGTCTCTCGACACCGCTGAGCAGTGCGCTCACACCAAAAAAGTCGCAGGTCGCGCCAGTGCTGTTGCTCATTATCGGGGTCGCGGCATCGCTCGCCGCAGCCGCCTATGGCTACATCGAAAGTCGCCGCACCGAGCGGGTGATCATCGCTGCGCGCGATGTATTTTACGGGCAACAGATCGCTGCCGATGACCTCGCTGTGATCGAATTGCCGTTGCACCGCCCGATGCAGGTGGCGGGCATCACCGATCCGGGCGCCGTCATTGGGAAGTACGCGACCCGGCACATTGGTGTGAATGATCTGCTGCAACCCGGCATGCTATCGCCGAGTCCGCCAGATGAGCCAGTGTATCCCAACGGGCGCAAACTGGAACGCAACATGGTGCCGGCGCCGTTTGCGCTGACCGGTGTGGGACCGGTCACCGACCGCGATCGGTTGAACATTGGGTTCATCGCCAGCGACCCGCTGCTGTGCGACCGGGCACGAGCGGATGTGTCGCCTGAAACCGTTCTGAATGCTCCGACGACTCCGCTGGTAATGCAAGAGGGCGCGCGGGCATATGCCTGCCGCTGGATGTCCGGCATTCCTCTTCTGTACATCGATGGAGAGATTGCGTATCTGGAGATGACCCCGGCGCAGGCGCATGCGCTGCGGGCGCTTCAGGCAGCGAATGTGGCGCTGTGGGCGGAACGCTACGGCGCAACCAGTGACCCGTTGCAGTATATGGACCGGCTCGACGCTGCGCAGGTCATTCTGCCCGACCTGACACGCCCCGTAACTGAGACGCTGCGCATCGAGCCACAGATCGTCGCTGGCGCAACTGCGCCGATTCCCGGTGCGACTGCGCCAATCCCCGGCGCGCTCACTCCATCTTCCTCCGACGAATAATCTGCGACCCATCCATCACCGGCAGATACCGTCGCTGTAAATGACAGGAGTCATCGCTATGACCGGGCTTTTTGTCGCCAAAAACGGGCAGGAAAATGAAACAAGGTCTCTTGAAGGGCGTCCAGACGAAGCCATCCACGCGACGCCTGCCGCACACGAGCGCCTCGCTGAACTGCGGTTTTGCCAGGAGACCGGGCGGCTGAGCGACTGGAAGCGATCAGTTGGCGAAACCATGCGTCGCGCCGGTCTTGGCGAAGGGTACACCGTTGCGGAATGGGCGGAGATCGCCTGGTACGGTCCACTCGAATCCTGGTTGCGCCCCGGATCGCGGGTGTCTGACATCTTTATCGACGGACCGGATCGCGCGATGGTGGTTGTTGAGGACGGGAATCGCACCGACACCGGCATCCGCGTCTGCGACGAGTGGTTACGCTGGACGCAGCGCCAGTTGCTGGTGCGGGCTGGCTTTGTCACCCCCGATCATCCCGACGACTGGCGCAGTGACGATGGACGGATTGTTCACGCGCTCTATGGCACCGCCGACCGGCGGCTGCGGTTCGCCGTCACCCGTCCGCCGTATACGCCGGATGGCGCCACGGTTGCTGTGCGTGTGCTTCCTGCGCGCTGGCGAACCATCGACGATCTGGTGCAACAGGAGACGGGGGTTCTTCCACGCGACGCCGCCGAACTGCTGCTCGAAGCCATGCGGCGCGGCGTTACGCTTCTGATCGCTGGCGGCGCGGGCAGCGGCAAGACCACGCTCACCGCAGCGCTGCTTCAGGCAATTGCTGCTGAGAAGCGCGTCATCATCATCGAAGACGCGCGTGAACTGCCGTTGCCGCCCGACGGCGTGGCAGTGGAAGTGTTGCGCAGCCGCAGCAGTTTTGCCAGTTGTGCGCGACTGACGCTCCGCCAGCGCCCCGATCTGATCGTCCTTGGCGAAGTGCGCGGTCCCGAAGCTCTGGCAATGCTCGAAGCCGCTGCAACCGGTCACCCCGGCATCTGCACGATCCACGCTCCCGACGCGCTCACCGCGCTGCGCAACCTGGAGCGGTTCGCCACGCTCGACGGACTGGCATCGCCGGGGATTGTGCGCGGGCTGCTGACAAGCGGCGCTGTGCCGCTGATTGCGTTGCACATCGGAAACTACGGCGGACGTCGCCGTGTCGGACAGATAATCGAGGTTATTGTCACCAGCGGCAGCCAGGCGGGTGAAATGCTGCCGTACAACACCCTGTTTGCCTTCAATCCTGCCACAAACCGGCTCGAACGAAAATACCCCGTCCAGGGCGCATGGGGCAAGGGTCGGCTCTAGAGCCTGATACTCAACCACAAGGAGCGTTCTATGGCAACCGAACTGTTACTGGTCACCAACACGCCAGGGCTGGTCGAGGCGCTTGGCGGCTACAACGGCGTTCTCCCCTTCCCGGCGCCGAGTCTGGCGCGTGTGCGCAGCCTGGTTGCCGGTGAGCAACCGCCGCCGGTGGTCTACCTGGAGGATACGCGCGGCACGATTGCCGACCTGTGGGAAACCATTCACGCCGCACAGGCGCGCGGGGTGCGCGTGCTGATCGGGTTGCAGAGCATCGGCGTGGTGCACGCTGGCGACTTTACCGATGCGGGGCTGGCAGTCACCACAGCGCGTGAACCCGACGTGCTGGCAGCGTGGATCGCACAGCACCTTGGCGTTGCCAGACGACTTGCCGCGCGCCAGGTGACGATTGCTGTCGCCGGAGCGAAAGGCGGCATCGGCAAAAGCCTGGTGGTTGCATCACTCGCCGAAGGAATGCGTCGTCGCGGACTGCGCGTGCTCGTAGTGGACGGCGATCTCTCGAACTCTGGTCTGGTGCCGGAGTTTCGCATTCCTGCCGGGTTTGGCTCATTTCTGACGTTGCGCCAGGAAGGGCGCGGTCACAGCCAGTTCACGCCAGCCAACGTCGCTCGCCTGATCTGGCGACACGCTCCCAGCGGCATTGATTTTCTCCTTGGCGCCGATGAAGCCGCGCTGGCTGCCGACTTTACGCTCCCGGACTGGCGCGCGCTGATGCAGGCGGTCGGCGGTCTGGGTGAAGTGCTGGACCAGGATTACGACGTGGTGCTGATCGATACCGGTCCCGATATGAAGAAGCGCCCATACGCGCTCGAAGCGGCGCGCAACGGCGGATGGGTCGTGCTGCCAGCGCCGCCGGGACGCAAAGAGCGCGCGGGGGTCGGGATTGCGCTGCAACAGTTTGCTGCGCACCAACCCGACCTGACCGACCGCTGCATGCTTATTCTGATGGAACCTGAGCGTGGCGTGACCGTCGGCTTACGCCAGGTTGCGCCGTTGTTCGCCGAACACTGGCCCAAAGCCCGCATTATCGGCGCCCTGCCGCGCGATCCGCACCTGGTGAGCCTGGCAAATGAAGAAGCCGATCGGTATGTGTCACCGCTGGACGCGGGCAGGTTTCGCCCCTTTTCCCTGGCGGTCCACAGTATCGTTGAAGAAATGTGCCACATTATCGGGCTGCCGCTCCCGCAACCGAAACCGGAAGTCAGCCTTTTCCGGCGCTGGTTTCCGGGGAAGCCAGCGCTTCGGGTTGAAGGTGGGAACGTGGCAGGTTGAAAGGTTACAGGTGGAAGGTGAACGTTGCACATGGCACGTTGAATGTTGAACCTGGGAGGATCAGGCGAGGCTAGAGGCGAAGAGGTTGCCAGTTACTCCTAACCCCTCACCCCTGACCCCTAATCGCAGTTCCCGGTTCTCAGTTCTCCACAAAGGATACGTTATGGACCATCGATCGCTAGTCAATCCATCCGCCCCGCCGCTTGCCATTGAAGAAGATGGCGGACTGGCGACGCTTCTTGGCGGACCAACCGACACTCTGGCGCGCGAGGCGGCGCTGCGTGAGGCGGCCGTGTTGCAGGCGGCGCGCGATGAGCTTCAACAGGCGTTCAGCGCCGACGGACGGCGACACCTGCTGAATCCGTTCGCCCCCGCCGCCGAGCGCAACGCCGAAGTCATTATAGTGCTGCGCCAGGCAATCGGGCAACACCGCGCGCGCGGCGGCCCGCTGGCGCGCGTTCCGACCGATGACGAAACGCTGCTCGCGATCTTTGCCGCCACCATTGGCTGGGGACCGGCGCAGCGCTATCTCGACGATCCGCGCGTCAACGAGGTCAAAATCATCGGGCGGCGCATTCGCGTTCAGGAAAGCGGCAAACCCTTCGTGACCGTCGCAGAACAGTTTGCCGCTGCCGCTGAAGTACGCGACCGCGCCATGCTGCTGGCATCACTCATGGGGGTACACCTCGACGCACAGAATCCACAGGAGACCCTGCCCGCAGACCACGGCACGCGCATTCATGCAACCATTCCGCCGCGCATCCCAACCGAAGACGGCGCGCTGATCTGCATCCGGCGCGGGCGGCGGATCGCATGGGACCTGCACGATGTCATGCAGCGCGGCACATTCGACCGGCAGATCTATGATCTGCTGATACTGCTGGCGCGGGCGCGCTGTTCATTCCTGATCGCCGGGCGCACCGGCAGCGGCAAAACGGCGTTGCTCGAAGCGCTCGCCAACTCCTGGCCCGGCGACCCCCACGTTCTGACCATCGAAGACCACATGCAGGAGATTCACATCCGGCGCGCCGATCTCTGGACGCGCGAGCAGGTCAACACCCAGCGCGATCCCGACGCCTTCGGACGTGTTGCCAGAGAAGCGCTGCGCCAGACGCCCGATCTCCTCTGCCCCGGCGAGATCCGCGGCAACGAAGCGGGAGCGGTGCTGGCGCTGGCGCTCTCCGACCATCCAGTAATCACCACATTGCACGCGCGTTCGTGCAGCGAAGCAGTGGAACGCTTCGCCAGTTTCGCCGCTATGCCGGGCGCGTATATGTACGAAAACCGTCGCGCGGACGCTTTGCGTGACGCCGCCAGCGGATTCGACGTGGTTATCAAGGTCGATAACTGGGAAGAACTTGGTCTGCGCCTGATCACCGACATCGCGCTCCTGGACGGCGTCGTTGTGGAAGATGGCGCACCCCGACCGGCGCTGGTTCCACTGGCAAAGGTCAACATTCGCTCCGATGGACAGATTATCTGGCAGTGCCGGGCAGTCGTCGGCGAAGGCGGGTTGCTGGAGTGGACGGAAGGGGATCAGACGCCAGCATCGCTGCGCGAAAAACTCGTTCGGGCGCGCGCTCTGGCGCAGGTGCGGCAAAGCGCCACATCGCTCGACACGGTTGCTGACGCCATTGCCCGCGCCCATACCCACGCGCTGGCAGGCACGCCAGAGCGCGCGCTGGCGGCGCTACGCAGCGCCTGGGTGCAACGCCGCGACCCGCGGCTGATCGGCGCGGCGCAGAACGTATTGAGCCAGGCGCCAGGCGTCTTTGCCGGTGCGATCGAGCAGGCAACCGTCGAAGGCGCAGCGCTGCAACGGCTTATTGAAACGAACCGCTGGCGTGATGCGCGCCTGGCGCTCGATGCAATCATGACCGATCTGGTGATCGCTGCGCATGCCGCGCCGCCGGGCGGCTGGGAGACGGTTGAGACTCGTATTCGCCAGGGTATTGCTGCCGAAACGGCTGCCGAAGCAGCGCGCCTCGAAGCGGAACGGGCGCTCGAACAGGGGCATGCCCGGCTCGCCGTCGATATGCTCGCTCGTTTCGCCCTCTCCAATCTGCCGATCACGATTGCGCTCCCACTCATTCGTGTGCGCGAACGCGCAATGGAATACCTGGTACAGGCAGGGCAGGGTTCCGAGGCTACACTCGCAACCGTGCGCGCACAGCGCCAGGCGTTGGAGGCGCCCAACGAATCAGGCATTCTGTCGCATTGAAAGGACTGTCGCAATGGACCCGAACGCGATCATTGCACCTGGCACGACACACCCCGAGAGCGTGTGGCTGGTAGAGGCGACACCACTGGCGGCAACCATTGCCGCGATCCTGGTGTTGACGCTTCTGATGCGCAGCCGGTTAGGGACAGCGCTCGATGCGCACCTGTCGCAGCGGTTCACCCGTCCCGGAGCGGCCCTTCTCGATCCCGCGCTGCGTTGGCATCCTCCGGTGATGAGCGCGTCGCGCCTCCTCGCCATATGCGTTATCGCTGCCCTGGCAATCCTGATTGTCGTGAGCCGGATCGGACCGCTGCTCGTCGCCATTGTGCTGGCGGGACCGGCGACGGCGCTGCTCATCTGGGTGTTGCTCTGGTTTGAAGAGCAGCGTTACGTGACCCGCATCGACGCTGCTCTACCAGCGACCGTTGGGCGACTGGAGGCGCAGTTGCGCGCAGGAAGCGGCTTGCAACCCGCAATTGAGAAGGTCACTGCCGATATGCCAGTTTCGCCGCTCAAAGCCGAATGGTCATGGTTCCTGGAGCGGCTTGGACAACCGCTGATCACCGGATCGCTCGCGACTGCAACAACCGTGTGCGCTGCGTTGCGCGCTCAAACGCCATCGCGTCGCCACGCCACATTCCTGAGCCATCTGGAAATCGCCATTGATCAACCGCACGCCTTGTTGCTGCAACGGGTTCGCGCGGCATACGAAGCAATGCAGGCATCCGACCGCCGCGCCAGTACGCTCGCCACGGAACTTGCGCAGATGCGCAATACCGGCGTCGCCCTCTTTCTGATCAATGTCGGCATCACCTTCTACCTGTTCATTGTCCAGCACGAGCGATTTCTAACGGCATACAGCAGTGATGCAGGCGTTTTTGTGGGAGCAGTGCTGGCGCTGGTCGTCGGCGCGCCGCTGATCGGCGGCTATCTGCTGGGACGCGCTGAAGACGTGGTCTACTGATACTACCAGACGAATCGAGGCACGCAATGATCGACATCTTCATTGTGCCGGGCATCTGGACGGTGTTCGCCAGCATTGCCGGCGTCCTGATTGCCGTGATCGGCGTGACGCAACTCGAACATGCGCGCGCGCTGGCGAGCGGATTGCGCACCCTTCCGTCCCGCTGGGGCATGACTGGTCGGTTTGTGCTGGGGCATCTGGCAGCGCTGCCGCTCGCATCGGCGCTCGTCCTCATTATCATATCCACCCGGATCGACGGCATGCCGCGCCTGCTGCTGGCAACCGTCGCACTCGCCATCTACCTGTATGTCGGCGTGATCATTCCGCGCAGGCCGATGACATCCAGGCAAAAGGAACAGCATCGACTGCGGCGATTGACGCCATCCTTCGTTGCATATGTGCGCGTGGCGCTTGCCGGATACGACCCGCCGCCGGTACTGCTCGAACGCTACCTGTTGCAACCCGACGATCAATATGCGCCGATGCGACGTGTCGTGGCTGATGCGCTGCACCTCGTGCGCGATCACAGCATGCTGCCGTTTGACGCACTGCGGCGCGTGGCGCGTGACCGGGGATGCCCTGAACTGATCGATGTCGCCGAGGCGCTGGCGCAGGCTGAGGCGGAAGGTTCCGACCCGCAAACGGCGCTGCTGGCGCAGGAAACGACGCTCAATCAGGTTCTCTACGATGAGTTCCGCCGGATGATCGAACGACGCAAACTTTACCTGCTTGCGCTCGCAGCCCTGGCGGTCGTCAGTGTGCTGGTGCAGATCATCTTCGTGATTGTGATGGGCAGCAACATGATGGAGCGTTTCTGAGCCGGAGCGCAGAACGATGAAATCTTTTCGCCGCAACCGTTCACGTCGCCGGAGTATACCGCCGCAGAATGGCGCGCAGCGACAGCGCACATCCCATCTTCCGACAGTGCGTGATCGGGTGTTGCAGCGGCTGATCGCCCACCCGTCAGTTGATTGGCTGCTGACCACCATGCTGCGCTACCCGCGCGCGCTCATCATCGCTGCCATTGGCGCCAGCGCAGCGCTGGCAATCTGGCACATCGGCGCACTTCAGCGCGCACCTGAAGCGGCGCCGAATCTGGCGCTCGTCGCCGACGTATCGGCGCCTCCGCCGCCAACGATAGTGCCAGCCACTGATGTGGTGCGCTTTCTGGCGGCGTACAACCAGTCAAGCGCGCTGGCAGCCGCACAGGGGCGCGCGGCGCTGCTCGAACCTTACCTGGCGCCCGACGGTCCCGCCTGGCAGTCGGTGGTGGCGGAGTACGCGCGCCGCGCCGACGTTGGTGAGCGCCGCGACGCCACCCTGGTGCGCTGGGGCGTGTTGCAGAGCGACGTGACCCCCGCCGGCGGATGGATCGACACCCAGGAGCAGTGGGATGTCGTCATCACTGTCGGCGAACGCATCGTGAGCAGCAGACGCGGCGTACTGACCCGTAACCGGTACTGGTTGCGCCGGGACCTCGACGGCTGGCGAATCGTCGATGCAGCGACAATCGAGGTGATTCGCTGAAGAAGGATGACGCAAAGGCGCAAAGGATAAAGATCGCAGGGCGCCCTTTACGATACGCGCTTGAAACCTGCCGGGAGCATGGCTTATGACATTCCACGTCTGCGTCTCGCACAATGACATCCCCTGTGGATACGCGCTTCACCAGCGGCGAGATTTCTGGCAAGCCCGCGCATGGTATCGCCTGTTTTGGAGTTTTCGCGCTCTGATATGCGCCATCCTCCTGACCCTGCTGATCGCCCTGCCGACGCCAGCTCGCGCCGATGCGCCCGGCACACGCGGCGATCCGCCACAGCCGCAGGGTTCGCTCCAGCAGGCTGACGCTGCGCATGCTGACGTGGCGCCGTGGCAGGGAGTGCGTCCGCTGGCGCCTTCGGGCATGCCGCTGGATGCGCCTGCACTGCACATGGCGCTCGACACCGATCGGGCAGGCGGCTGGTTGTCGCGCAACCTCAACCCCGGCAACTGGGTGCTCGACGCCGGGATGGGCGTTGTGGCCGGGGTGATCGCCACTTTCGGCGAGACGGCGCAGCGCACAGCGGCGGTGCTCCTCAACACGAGAACATCCGATCAATCCTGGACGATCATTCCTGCAAGCTGTAGCGACAACGCTGCAACCAACTTCGTCTTCTGCACCCCACCGGCTCTCACCTACGACCATCCGGCGATGACATCGATCTGGAGCGTCATGCGCGCCGTCGCGCAACTGCTGGTCACGCTCCTCTTCGTCGTGCGGATGAGCCGTCTGCTGGCAGAAGGTCAGCAGAGCCTGGCGACAGAAGGGAAAGGGCTGCTGCTGACCTTTATCGGTGTTTCGCTCTTTATCAATTCGACGCAGGCGACGCTTGCTCTCATTATCGATCTCTTCAATGCCATCAGCGACGCGCTTCTGTCACACGCGGCATTCGCAATGCCGACGCCGGTCGGTCCCGACCTGAACATTGGCGCGATGCTGATGTATGCCATGTTCTGGCTGGCGATGGTGTGGTTGATCGTCAAAAGCGCCTTTCGCGTGGTGCGTGTGATGGTCCTGGTCGGTCTTGCGCCGATAGCCGGCGCGCTGCTGATGGATCGCTCGACGTCGCCGCGTTTCTATGGCTGGCTCAACCGTCTCTTTGATCTCCTGATCGAACAGTTGGCGCTGGCAGCGACGATGATCGTCGCAGTGGCGCTGGTATCGCCGTTGAGAGGCGGCGCTGGCGAAGCGTTCACCGGTTACGTGCTTGGTCTGCTCACGCTGCTGGTAACGGTGCTCGGTGCGGAGAGGTTGACCGGCATGGCGCAGTCGGTGACCCAGGGCGTGCCGTTGATGACGCGGTTGCAAGGCTTCCTGCGGCAAAACGCGAAAAACGTCGTCTCTCCACCTGTTAAGGGAGCAATGAGGGCGTCCTTATCATTGGCTGGCGATGCGCTGGTGCGCCGCGACCGCCGCTTTTACCGCTCGGCGCGTGAGGTTGTCGAACCCAGCGCAAGCGCAACCGACGGACGTTCCGCTGCCGCGCCGCGAACGGTCGATGGACGTGTGCCGTTTCGGATGCCTGTCGCCGACAGCCGCACCCGGCGCAAGTACGACCTCCCGAAAGCGCAGATGGCGGCTGGCGACCAACCTGACCGGGCGCGACGCGGGATGGCAGCGATCCACGCGCGCGGTATGCGCGCCCAGGCTGATGAGATCAGGGGTCGCATCGGTTTCGGCGCTCCCTGGCAGGAAGTTCTTGCAAAGCGGCAAGCCGCCGCTGATCTGGAGCGACGCGCTGATCAACAGGAGGCGTTTGCGAAAGGACGATTGCAAGCGCGCCCATCGCCGTGGAACGCCGGGCAACGTCAGCGCCGCCGCGCGATTGCGCGTGATGCCCTGCTCGAAGCGCAGGCTGAACACAGCCTTGAGCGCGAAGACACGCTCGCTGCGATTCAGCGCGACAGGCTCGAACTGCGCACCGCTGCACCCGAACAGCGCACTGTGATCATGGCGCGCATCGAGGAACGGCAGGCGCGTGTGGCGGAACTGACCCCCTCGGCGGGTATGACCGTCGCCGCAGCCACCCGCGCGCGCGCGGCGGCGCTTATGCGTCAGCGCCTGGCGGCGGAGGGTCTGGCCACACCGCCGCGCGCGCGCCGACTGTGGGAAATGACACACTGCTCGTCGCCGTCCTATCCCGTTGTTGCCGCTGAACGTCGCACTTCAGGAACACCGCATCCTTCCGAAGCAACGTCTTCCCTCCGTCCGCCAGTGCACCGATCAGCAGATGAACCGGAGCGTCGCCATGAGCGAGGATGAACAGCAGTCTACCGCTCGATCGCCGGCGCGCGATATTGCCTGCGGCGCTGCGCGCACAGCAGCGCGCCACGCGGCAAAACGCGCGCTTGGAGCAGGCGGCTCGGCGGCGCTGAAGATCGGCGCCGTGGCGGGCAGCAAGGTCATCATCATTGTGACGCTGGTTGGCGCTGCGGTTGTGCTGATCTGCGGTCTGGCGCTGGTGATTGCAGGCGCGCTCGGCACGATCTTTCAACATACGGCGCTCCCCTGGCCCGTGACGCCGGATGTGCAACCCGACGGAACCTACCGCGCAGGCGGGTGGGCAATTTCCAGTCGCTTCGGCTGGCGACTTCACCCGATCACCGGTCAACCCGAGTTCCACGATGGCATCGATATCGTCAGCCCGACCGGCGCCTGTCCTTTCGCACATCGCTGCCTGCTCCCCGCCATGATCGATGGGGTGATCGCCTATGTCGGATGGGATATCAACGGCAGGCGCCATCCCGACCGCGAAGGCGGCGGGCAGATTGTTGTGGTCGAGAGCAGTCGCGGCGCATACCAGACGATCTATGCCCACCTGGAACCGTACCGCCTGCACGTGCAACTCCAGGGGCGGATTGTCGATGCGTACGGGCGCTATGACGAGTATGCCGACTATCAGCCGATTGGCGCCGGTGATCTCGTTCCCGACATGTCAGATGGCTCGATTGCCATCGCGTGTCGGGGCGACATGCCAGCGTTCGTGCCGACGCGCAGTGGTGCGACGGTCACCTTCCTCTACGACCGCCCTGCCGACTGCCAGACCACCGTGACGTGGGGGAAGCGCGGGGATGGTTGGCGCGGCTGGATCGCCGACGATCCGCCAGCCAATGCGCAGGGACAGGCGATGCTCCGCTGGCAGACGCCGCTGAACGGCTCGCGTGGTCAGCGCCGCGCCGGTGATGTGGCATTGCGCTTCCGCGCTCACCTGGTTCCGCCTCCGCCCCCGCCAACCCCAACGCCGACACCGGTTGCGCCGACGCCAGGAGTGAATGCGCAGCACAACGAATCAACAGTTCTGGCAGGAGAGTCCGGCAGAGTCCAGGGAGAGCAGTCGCCTGTATGCCAGCCGACGAACGATGGCGCGCACTGTGTGTGGCGGCTGGCGGATATTCCGGTTGCGGCGCGTCACGAAGCTGTCCAGAATGGCGGGTATGGAACAGGTAGCCTGGCATATGCGTCGCGCGCAACGTCTGCCGGCATTGCGCCCTCTCCCAACCCAACGTCACAGCCGAATGACACTTCCTTTCTGTCTGCGAGCATGAGCACGGTTGGTTCCTACCAATTGCCAGTTGGCGGGCGCCGTCGGATTGCGTTTGTCGGCACAAGCAGCGACTGGCCCCTGACGATCGAGGTCGATGCTGGCGAACATTTGACCGTGCTGGACGTGACATACGTCTCTGGCGGTATGCGATGCTCATCGACTGCGCGCAGCGCGCGTTGCGATGCGAATGGACCGCATGCGTTTTCGGTCGAGTTTGTGGTGGAAGTGCGCGCCAGCGCGCCGATGAATAGCATCCAGACCTTGCATGGAACAGTCCGATCGCCGGTGCGACAGGCAACCACGACCCTCAATCTGCTCATCAATCCGTATGCAGTCACTCCCGGACCCTGGCCCCCGCCAACCCCGTTCCCAACCGCAACGCAGGCGCCGTACCCGCCGCCAGCAATCGCAACTGCGCCACCTCTTCCACCGGAGATTATTCTGCCGGAGGTGACACCAGTGGCTGGACCGCCGCCAGGACCAGGGCAGGGACCGGGGCAGTCGCCGCTGGCGTGCCGCCCACAGGCGCTCGTGCCGTTGCCCGGCGTCGTCAATGCCGCAGGCAACACCGCAAATATGGTGCTGGCAGAAGACGCTGCGCGCAGTTTCACCGCCGTGCGCGCCGAGATTATCGCAACGACCGGGCAGGATCCGCTGAAGCGCCTGGCGGACGCGCTGCGCGCGCCGGAGTTCCGCTCGAACAAGCCGGGGGTGGCGCTGATGTCGTGGCATATGGCGGGGCGGGCGATTGATGTGGATACCGGCTTCCCCTGGCGACGACTGCGCGACGGGCGCATGTGGCGGTTGTACATCAACGCGACCGATGTGACTGCCATTTTTGAGCGTCACGGCTGGAACCGTATTCCGGATCGCGCCGACTCACAGGAGTGGTGGCACTATGAATTTCACCCAAACGGCATCGGTTGGGCAAGCGCCATGCGCGAAGTCTGGTCCCTCCAACGGTTGCAGGCGGCGTTTCCGCAGATCAACTGGCTCGGCGTCGGTTGCCAGCCGATGCAGCCAGGCGATGATTCGCCGCTGCCCGGCGATATGGACGAACGCTGTGTGGCGGGCGCCCCCGCGTTTGCGCACGCTGTCGAAACATTGCCCGGCTGCGGTCCGCCGGTGCGCCTTGGGGACCGGGTCTATCAACTGGAGTCGCCGCTGGGCTTCGTCGGGTTGACCGGGCACACCACGGGACCGCACCTGCACCTGGGAATACGGCAGCGCGGGTATGCAGGCGATGTTCCGATGCTCAACATCTGCACACCCGAGTGGTTGCAGGGCATGCAGCCCCTACCCGGCGCAAACTGCTGGACGGATATGGTCGATCCGCTGGCATTCCTGCCGTTGGCGCCGCCGGACAACATCGCCGGATTGCCAGAAGGCGCCCCGTATCAGTTGCCGCCGCCGGATTACCCCGCTTCGCTCTACCGCGATCCGCGCCCTGGTGAGCCGCCAAGCGGTCAGTACTGGTCGCCCGACGCCAATGGCGGGAAGTTTGGCGGCGGCAAATCAGGGCGCTCAACGTCGAGGTGATCACCTCGGAACATGCCGTGCCTGTATCGAACGTTCTTCTCTACAATCTGAAAGGAGCTGGCACAATGGAATCCATCATTGCTCTGATCGGCGCATCGGCATCACACATCCCCGCCGATCTCCTGCACCTCTTCGCCGATCCTCCAAAGTTCGACGGATTGTTCAAAGCGCTGTTCGACTGGCTGAAAAACATCATCACCGTCGCCGGCGGCTTCTTCCTGCTGATCGACATGGCAAAGCACATCTTCTCATCACCACGCGACCTGCGCAGCGCGGGAATCGATCTGGCAGTATTCGTCATTCTGCTGGTCGTCGCCAATCAGTCGTCGAGCATTGTCGCATGGGCGATGGGCTTGACCGGATAAAGCGGAGAGGAGGCGATTCGTGAGCGATTATCTGAGCGCGGCACAACCGCGCAGGTTGCGGTTGCGCGCATCGGTGCAGATTGCCGGGATACGCCTGCCAGCGCGTTCGTTTCTGATGAGCATCGGTGTGATAACAGTTGGGGGGATCGCTATCTCGCTCGGCGCCAACATCGAACGCGCCATCTGGGTGAGCGGCGGGTTGATCTTCATCGGTCTGGCGGTGCTGGAAGGACGTGTGTGGGGGCGGTCGTCCTGCGAGGCTGTTGGGATCGTGTGGCGGCACCTCAACCGACCGAGGCGTCTGCGCGCCACCCAACCGCAGGCAATCCTTCCGCCGGAGGCGTCGTTGATGCCGGCGCCGCCATTGCAACGACCGCACTGGCAACGCAGGGAGGACTCCGGTGAGTGACAATGAACTGCGCGCAGCCATTCCACAGCGCATCGTGCGCGGCGCCATCCTGCGGTCTGATGGACGCGCCGTCGGACTGGTCGGCGGTGGAGCGCCTGCGTGGGATCTGCGCTCGCGCGAAAGCCGGGCGCGCCTTGCGGAGACGTACCACCGCATCCTGCTGGCGCAGGACACACCTGTAGATGTGTACGTCGTCGATGGACCGCCAGACCTGGATCGTGAGATAACCGAACTGTACCGTCGCAGCAGTCAGTCGGCTCACCCGACACTGATCGCCGTTCTCGACGAAATTGCGGCGTATCTGGAAGAGTGCGCCAGCGCGGCGGTTCATCGTCATCGCCAGACGATCTGGGCTATCGCCAGCAGCGAACCGTCGGCGCTGCCGATTGGCGCCAGAAACTGGCTGTCGGGATCGATCCAAAACGCGCGCGGAGCGGTTCCGACGCCACGCGATGCACCGCTGCTGGCTGAGGCGGTTGAACGGGCGCGGCGCTTGGCGGATGCGCTGGCGCCGCTGGGTGGAACGCCTCCGCCGCGTCTGCTCGAAGCCGAAGAGATTGCCCGGCTGTGGTTTCGCCTGATCGATCCGGTGCGCGCGTCGCGCTACCCGTTGCAGGGGGCGCTCCTCGAACGGATTCGTCTGGTTGTGGATGCAGGTCAGTGAAAGTGAGGTTCTATGTCGCTGCGAGACGCCCTCTCCAGACCGATCATCGAGCCGGTGTGCCGCCGCACGACCGATGCGGCATTCCTGGCTGGCGCCACGACGCTGACAACGCTGCTGGCGCCTGATGGGGTCGACCGGCGCTGGAGTCATATGATCCAGGTGGGCGATTCGTTCATTACCACGCTGGAGGTGCGCGCATTTCCGCCGGTGCTCGCACTGGCGTGGCTCGACCATCCAGGATTGGGGTTGGATAGCGCCGGGATCACCGTTCATCAGCGCCTGATTCCTGTTCCCGACGCGCTTGCCCGTCGCTGGCTGGCGCGCAGTGAAGATGCGGCGCTCGGCACGCTGGCAGGCGACGCACAGGCAGGCACGCACTTCGATGCGGAGGCGCAGCAGGGTATCGAAGCGGCGGCGGCGCTGCGCCACGATCTGACGGCAGGAACGGATCGCCTGTTCCAGATGGCGGTCACCATCCTGGTTGCTGCGGCGACCCCCGCAGAACTGGCGGCGCGTGTCGATCGGATACGGCTGGCTGCGGCACAGCATGGCATTTTGCTCGGCACGATGCAGTTTCAACAGTGGGAGGGATTCCTCAACGCGCTGCCGCTTGCCCGCTTACCCGCCGGGCTGCTGCACGATGCCAGCGGGCGCGCCGCTGCGATGGGCATGCCCACGGCTGCGCCAGGTTTGACGCGGCGCGGCGGATTACCGATTGTCTGGGGAGAACATCCGCGCAGCGGCGCGCCCGTCGTCTATGACCGCTGGCAGGCAACCAACCCGCATATGCTCATTGTTGCTGAGTCGGGGAGCGGCAAAACGTATACCATGGGCGGGTTGCTGGCGCAGGAACTGGCGCTCGGCGAGGACGCGCTGCTCATTCTCGATCCGAAGCGTCAGGAGTACCGCGCGTTGACGACCGCGCTCGGCGGCGCCTACATTTCGCTTTCGAGTCGCGCCGGGTATCACATCAATCCGCTGGAATTGCCGCCGCTCGCGCCTGAACGCGCGCGCGCCGTGGCTGCACTGGAAGAAGACCTGCTGGCGCAGCGCATCAGCGTTATCAAGGCGCTGATAACCCGCGAGTTGAAGGCGCAGGGCACTCACGTCGATGCTACCGGCGCGGCTGCGATCCAGGACGCCATTGCCGCAGCCTACGCCACACGCGGCATCACCAGCGATCCGCGCACATTTACGCAACCGATGCCCACCTTCAGCGACGTACAGCAGCACCTGGCGGAGATCGCCCCCGACCTGGCACGCGCAATGACGCTGTTTACACGCGGCATCATCGGCGATCTCTTCAACCATCCGTCGAATGTGCCGACCGACAACCCGCTGCTGGCGATCGATCTCTGGACATTGCTCCAGAGCAACGACGAAACGCTTGCGCGCCTGTTGCCGGTGATCGTCATGGATTTTTTCGTCACCACCGCAATCAATCGTCCGACCGGGCGACGCAGCCATCTGGTGCTCGACGAGGCGCACGCGCTGCTTCACTCGGAAGTGGGCGCGCGCACGTTGCAGATGATCTTCCGCATCGGGCGCAGCCTTCAGTTCAAAGCAACCGTCATCACCCAGAGCCTCGACGATCTGGATGAAAGCGAACAGACGCGCGTTTTGCTGGAAAACGCGCGCACCAAACTGATCCTGGGACTGAACCAGGACTCCGACGCGGTCAACCGGGCGGCTGCCATTCTGCGCCTGAACGATGAGGAAGCGGCATATCTGGCAACGTGTCGGATCGAGCGCGGCATTGGCGCAACGGCATTGCTGCTGGCAGATGGTGAACGCACGCCGTTGTTCATTCCACAATGGCCCGACGCAATCCATCGGATTGTGACCGGCGCAGGGAGCGACCGATGATCGTTGCAGGGTATCGCATCAATCTGGACGCGCTGCTGGCGCGCGTCGTCTACCGCTGGCGCTGGAAGATCGCGCTCACCGTGTTCGCCGTCGGAATAGTGACCGGTGTTGCAAACGGCGTCATTCCCCCTTTCTGGCGCGGGCGCGCCGAACTGCGGGTGCAGGCTGCGCCAGAAGCGTACATCACGGTCGATGGGCGTCGCTGGAATGGCGACATCTACGCCGGCACGCATATCGTCGCAGCGACTCTGCCGGATGGACGGCGATCCTGGGTGTATCTGACACTCCAATCAGGGGAAACGGTTTCGCTCGCCCTCCCGCCTGGCCTACCGGCGCCAGAGGTGCGCCGAATGCCGTCTGCCGCGCCGGGCATGCGTCTCGCATCGATCTGGCGCGCTGGCGACTCGTGGCGCGTGCAGAGCATCGCTCCGCCACCTTCGTCGACCGATGCAGAAGACGCTGAAGGATATTTCCCGGCAACGCAGACGATTGCCATCAGCACGGCGGGAGTCGAGCGGTTGACCACAATCGACGCCTATCGCGGGCGGGCCGATGTGCTGACGGTCAATGGCGCGCGCTACGAAGCAGTGTTCGAACCGGCTCAAGCGGGCAGCCGTCAGGAGAGTCGGATCATCGTGCGCGGCTGGAAGCACCCGACTGCCAGCGTTGTCGGGGATGCATCGCTCGTGCGATTTGCGCCGGACGGTCCGGCGCTGTTGCTGGCGGAACGCACCGTGGCAGGAGAACAGATCCGGTATATGACCCCGGACGCGCCGCCGGTCGCAGTCGTTGCGCTTCCTGGCGAGATCACCAGGGTTGCCTGGCATCCGTCGGGTGACGCAGTGGTGATCGCCAGTCGTGACGGTGCGCAACGCGCATTGACTCTGGCGCGTTTGCGCCCGACGCCGGTTGCAGCGGTTGTCGCTGAGCCTGCCGCTGATGGATTGCCGCCATATGCCTGGGGCGATGATGAGATGATATGGATTGCGCCGGACAACGAGGGGTCCCTTCAGGTATGGCGCGCCAGCCTCAACACACTGCTGCCTGAACGCCGGATGCCGCTCGACGCGCGAGCAATGACGCGCCTGGCGGACGGCACGCTGCGCGTCGTCACGATTCAGGATGGCGAAGTTGTCATTGGTCGCCTGGACGGAGATCGGTTCATTGGCGAAACGACGCTTGCAGGAGTGCCAGCGAATACCGACCTGATTGGCGAGTGGTCCGGCGACGAACTGCTGCTGCGGAGCGGTAACGATGCCTGGTTGATCACCATCGTGGAAGGAGAGGCGTATGAGCGCACCACGGATTGAAACGCTGCTGGTCAGTCTTATCGTGCTGATGGCTGCTGGGGTCGCGCTGGCGGCGGCATATGCGCCTCCCATTCCCCGACAGCCGCAGGCGGGGATTGTTGAGGAGGCGGCACGCGAAACGATAGACCCATCCGCCACGCCGCCGGAGCAGCGGCACAGTGCTGATCGTGCCATACTCGACGTATTATCGTCGGTCGTTGATGCTGCCGTCCGGCAGATTGACCGTGTTGACGACCACGGACCGATCGCTGCCCCGGTTCTGGGCAGCGTTGGAGTGCTGATTCTGACAATTGTCGTGGTAAGGCGCAGGCAGCGCGCGGTTACAATCCAACGATCGGCCCTTGTGCGGGAAGAAGCAGGATCGCCCACTCCTGGGCGCCCTGAAGACCAGCAATCTGCGCCTCGACAGCGCCGGATGGAGGCGCCCCTCTCCGGGCATCCCAAAGACCGGCAACCCGTGCCAGCACCGGTAGCAGGGACGCCCCCCCGTGGGCGCCCTGAGAACCGACGATTCGTATCTGCCCGGAAATGGGGCGTGACCATCCGACAATGGAGCACTGTTGCACGGAAGCGCGCGCAGACCTGGACCGGCGCCATTCATCGCATGCCGACGTTTCCCGACGCAATTCGGGCAGTGCAACGCGGGAGAGATGTCTGCTCGCAGTCCCGAACATGGGCACCTGGAGGGTTTCTCAAAAAGGCTGACGCGAAGGCGCGCAGACGCGAGGGCGGGTCCTATGGATTGCGCTGCTTTGCGCTGTTGCGTCTTCGCTTCCAACCTTTAGAGAAAGCGGGTAAGGGGGATGAGAGAGTCGGCCCGTTTGCATGTGACAACCACCCCCTGGTTCCAAACAATGCTCCACCAGCGCGCGCGGAAGAAAGGCAACCCATCGATCAGGCAACAGATTGCCATCGGTTGGTGGCGGCGTCGCAGCGATCCGGTGCACAGCCTGAACCTGACGCCGCCGGAGTCGACCACTCTATTCCGACAACGGACAGCGCTGCTGCGGCAGTCGCCGCCGTTCTGGACGTTTATGCACGGCAGGGGTTGGTGCATAGCGTGGTTACGTTCGCCGAAGCGAGCGTCGAGCGCCGGCGGGCGCAGGTGCGCCTGACTGTCGTGGCTCACCCGAATGAAGCTAGAACGCTCGAGGACCTGCCCGACCGGGTGCAGACGACCATACCAGGATCAAAGGCGACCTGGCAACGCACCACGCAGGCGCAGCCGGTACTGACGATCACAATCCACGGACCGGTTCCCGCACTGCGAGGCGGCTGCCTGCTGCTGCCGGCGGCGCGACATCAATCGGGTTCACGGCTGCCCGCCATCAACCGCCGCGCGCCGGCGGTATCATTCCTGCCGCTGCGCACCTGGCGACATATTGGATTCTATGGCAGCAAAGCCATCGATAGCGCCTGTGCTGCGCTCATCGACCTGTTGTACGCCGAAGCGCCCGATGCGCTGGCGGTGACCGTCATCGACCAGGGGCAGATCAGTTCGCTCTGCAGGGGAACGCCGCACCTGGTTCCAACACCCGGCGCGGCTGCCGATTCGTTGATTGCGCTTGGTCGCGCTGTGCGTTCCTTTCAGCATTCCGGTTCGGCAGTGCGATCATTGTTGATCGTTCTTGTGGCGCCTGATACAACAATGCTCAGGGCGTACACCGATCTCGTCGCTCGCCTGCTGCGGCGCCCCGATGTGCCTGTCTACACCATGCTGGTGCAGAGCCGCACGCCGAATGTCACACGACACCCGCACCCTTCGCTTCCTGCTGTCATCACTGGCGGCGGAGCCGGGCAATCGACCGATACGAGCGATGCGCCTCCGCCGGGAATGGCGCGGATTCTTACCCCCCATATGCGCATTGAACGACAATGCCACGTGTACAACGCAGCGCAGCTGGCGGCGCTGATCGCAGCGCTGTGCGCCGGTTCAGTTCAGTCGCTGCGCCCTACGGTGTGGGATGTCACAGGTGCATCTTGACAATCTGACGAAGATAGTGCTACACTTCACATACTTCGTATAACATAATCTTTGACCATACATCAGCGCTTGTTATCGTGCGCTGACCGGTTCAGGTGTGGAGGTCTACGTGGATCGGATGGAAGGACCACCTGACGTTGTTGTTCGGCGACTGCCGTTATATGCTCGCAGTCTTCGCTATCTTCTCCTGGAAGGCGTTGAGTCCGTCTCTTCACAGGAACTTGGTGATCGCATCAACGTCACCGCCGCACAGATCCGCAAAGATCTCTCCTATTTCGGTGAGTTTGGGAAACAGGGTATTGGCTACGATGTTCGCAAATTGCTCCAGCAGATCGAAGATATTCTCGGGCTGACGCAGGAATGGCCCGTGGCGCTGATCGGCATTGGTCATCTTGGTGAAGCCATCGCCCGGTATGAGGGGTTCCGTCAGCAGGGCATCCGCATCGCCGGACTGTTCGATAGTAATCCCACAAAAATCGGCAAGGTCATCAATGGCATGACGGTTCAGCGTTTTGATGACGCGGAACGGGTGATCAGAGAGCAGGGCATCCGGTTGGCGATTATTGCGGTTCCGGCACGCAGCGCCCAGGAAGTAACGGATCGGCTGGTGATGGCTGGCGTGCGCGCTATTCTGAGTTACGCTCCGACTGTGCTCCAGGTTCCCGAAGGCGTCTGGGTGCGTTACATCGATCCGGTTGCCATTCTCCACAGTATGACCTACTATCTCGCGCGTGATCTTGCAGGTGTACGTCATAATAACCCCGAAACATAGACGGAAGTAGGCCAATGGAGCATTCCTGGTGAGCGGTGTCTCCGCGTTGGACCGCGCGCCGGTTCTGTCTGCCGAACTGCACTATTTTCGTGCACCGTCTGACGACTGGCTGCTATTGCTGGTACGCCTTCGGCAGATGGGCGCCAATACGGTCTCGACCTATGTGCCCTGGTGCTGGCACGAGCCGCAACCGGGCACGTTCGACTTTACTGGCGTCACCGACCCGCAGCGCAATCTGGTGCGCTTCGTGCATCTGTGTAACTCGCTCGGTCTGCGCCTGATCCTGAAACCGGGTCCGTTTGTCGATGCAGAATTGCTTGGCGGCGGCATTCCCCTCTGGTTGTTGCAGAGTCACCCCGAGATCCATGCGCAACGCGCCGACGGCGATCTCTGGCGGCATTCCGACAGCCATGCACCGCGCGCGTGTTATCTGCATCCGGTCTATCTCGCCGCTGCGCGGCGCTGGATCGATGCGTTCTCAACCGCCATGCTGCCCTTCGAGTATCCGTCAGGTCCGATCATCGCCCTTCAGGCGGACAACGAAACGCCAGGCGATGGCATGCTCCCTGCGGACGCCGGGCTTGATCCGCGCCTGCGACTGGACTATAACACGTATGTCGTGGACCATCTGTGGCGTGAATTTGCCAGATCAGGCGGGACGGGGCTGAGATCCGCCCCTCCTGAGACGCCGCGCATGCTGGCGCCGCCATCTGCCGTTGCCGACCTCGAACGCTATCGGTTGCTCGAAACGTTCACCGACTGGTTCTATGCCCGGGCGCTGGCAGCGGTCGTTGATATGCTGCGCGAAACGGGGTGGCGTGTGCCGATCTTCCACGACCTGCTGGCAGCGCCGTGGCATCGCTGCAGTACGATCGTCGATCTGCCGGCGCTGGCGCGCGCGACGGGTTGGCTGGGATTCAACGTCTACCCGGAGGAGGTCGACGAGCCGTTCGTTGGCAGCGCAGGATACGCCCTCTCCTTCGAGGAGTATGTTCATTACGGGTTCTGGCGCCCGCGCCTGATGGCTGCACTGAGCCGCGATTACCCGGTGTTCGTCTCGGAGATCAGCGCTGCGCAGGATTTCTATCTCGCAACCCCGCTGATGGGTGGGGCGCAGGCGATCAATGTGTATGTCGCTGCGCAATCGCGCCCCGATAATCCGGTGATCGGCGCGTGGCCTCGGTGGGCGATGGAAGCGCCCGTGCACCCGGACGGCGGTGTGCGCCGGCGGTTCTGGAACGCCAAGACGCTCTTCACCCTCCTTGGCGCTGCCGGATCGGACGTTGCCGCTGCCACGTTTCCTGCGGACGTTGCGATCGGCTACTCCCATTTGCCCGAACGGATAGCGCAGCATGCCAGTGAGACGCTGCGCTCGATCACTGCCGGGTGCGACACGGGTCGGCGCGCTCAGGCGCTTGCGCAACGTCTGGTGCGCGCCGGTATTCCTTTCCACGTGCTCGATGTCGATACCGCAACTCAGGAAGACCTGGCAGCCTATCCGTTGCTGCTCGTTCCCCCGGCAGCGTTGATGGCGCGCGCGACACAGCACAAACTGGCGGCCTGTTCCAACCTGGCGCTGGTAGGACATGTGCTGCCGTCATTCGATGAACATCTGGCGCCCTGCGATCAGTTGCCCGTCCATCACCGGGCTTTGGGCGATCACGCGCAGCCCGCTGATGCAGAGACGCTTCCTGCGCTGCTGCCGGACGATGGAGAGAGTGAGCAGGTGGCGCGGCTGATCGAGCAGCGCGGCGGGTATGCGCGGTACGGCTGGGCGGACGCGCGCGATGTCGATGTCACCGTGCGCCACGGTGACCGCTCAATCATGGTATGCGTCGCCAACCGTCGCCCGGAGCCGTATCGCGGCACGCTCACCTACCGCTGCATTGATGGATCGCTCGAGCACCTCCACATTGGCATCGGCGGGTTGCGGATCGGTCTGATCATGATGAGCGGCGATGAGGTTGCCGGCTATGCCATGGGTGGCGATGCCTCAGAAGGCGCCTGGTTCGTGCGCGGGATGCACTCGAGCGTCATGTTCAGCGGTGGTGCGGGTGTTGTTGCTCCATGCAGCAATGGGGTGCGTCTATCGGCGGCGCAGAGCGGTCGCTTCCAGTTGCGACGGCCAGAGGGCTGGGATGGATTGATACCCTATCGCCTGCTCTTGAGCGGCGATATCTTGCCCGCTTCTGTCCACATCGAAGGGACCCACCTGACATTACCCTATGTGAGTGAAGACGAACGCGGCATGACCGACAGTTATCTCCTGTTGCCTGCCGGTCTGGCGCCGGATCCGATCCGCGCCGATCTGCGCGCGTTGTTGCTGGCGCGGGCGCAGATGCTGCGCATCGCTGCTCCATTGCCAGCCGATGAGTTCGACGCCGTACCGTCGCTCACCGACGCTTGCCGGATATTTGTCTCGACGGCGGAAGCCCTGGAGACGCTGGCGGATCAACCTTTCACGCTCGATGAATATGCCGCCGCCTGGCGACGCGCAACCGCTGCGTGCGAACCGGCGGTCGTTGCGCTGGCGCGGGAACTCGCGCGCGTGCGCAGCGCCCGGCTCACCGGCGCTCTCGATGAAACGCAGTACGCCGCGTTCGAGGCGCGTCTGAGCGCGGCATTGGAACGAGTGGCGCGCGCCAGCGTGCGTTATGAGCGGGAATAGACCCACTTGACGACCCATCCCGAGCATGGTACAAACGGGCTATCACACGTCATTGTACGCGCGCCAGATATATGATAGAATGTTCACACGTTTTCGTGTTTGCACCCGGTGAGCGCCGATCATGACCAGCCTGACCTTCTACGAATTCTTCGCCGGCGGCGGCCTTGCGCGACTCGGTCTGGGACCGCAGTGGACCTGCCTGTTTGCCAACGACATCGACACAAAAAAAGCGGAGGTGTATCGACGCAACTTCTCTGGCGCGCCAGAGCTGGTCGTTGGGGATATTCATCACGTCACGACGGACATGCTTCCAGGTCGCGCGTTGCTGGCATGGGCATCGTTCCCCTGTCAGGATCTATCGCTCGCGGGGAAGGGCGGCGGGCTGCGCGCCGAACGCAGCGGCACGTTCTGGTCCTTCTGGAATCTGATCACTGCGCTCGATCTGGAAGGGCGCGCAATCCCGATCATTGCCATTGAAAACGTCGTAGGGCTGCTCACCTCGAGCCAGGGACGCGATTTTCAAGAGCTGGTCGCTGTAATGGCCGCGCAGGGATACCGCCTGGGAGCAATGGTCATTGACGCCGTGCATTTTGTGCCTCAGTCGCGACCACGGCTTTTCATCGTCGCTGTCAAGAACGACGTAACAATACCGGATGAATTGATAACGCCCACGCCGCACGCCCGATGGCATCCGGCATCGATCGTTCGCGCCTACCGCCATCTTTCGCTCTCCGCACGACATGCGTGGGTCTGGTGGAATCTCCCTTCGCCAGTACGGGCGCCGCTCTATCTTCACGATGTCATTGACCCTGAGCCGATCGGTACACCCTGGCATAGCCCCGAAGAGACACAGCGCCTTTTGTCGCTTATGTCTGCGGTCAATCGCGCGAAAGTGCGCCACGCGCAATTAACCGGTCGTCAGTACATAGGAACGATCTACAAGCGAACGCGTGTGCAGGATGGAATCAAGCGCCAGCGCGCAGAAGTGCGGTTCGACGGCGTCAGCGGGTGCCTGCGGACGCCGGCTGGCGGTTCGAGCCGGCAGACGATTCTGGTGGTCGAGGGAGACGTCATCCGCTCACGCCTGCTTTCCGTGCGCGAAGCGGCGCGGTTGATGGGACTGCCCGACAGTTACTGGTTGCCGGAACGGTACAATGATGGGTATCATGTCATGGGAGACGCCGTTGTCGTGCCGGTCGTTTCCTGGCTGGAGGAGCATATCCTTCGTCCGATTGCGACATCTATCGTGCAGACTGAGGAGGTCCTGGCGTATGTCAGCCCGTCAGTCGGTCATTCTCTGTGAATTATCCAAAGAGACAGAAAGTCTCATCAACGATTACGTCGACGCGCTGAAAAACCAGGCGCCTCAGATCGGCAACCATGGCATGAATACGCATGAATTCTGGCAACCCGGTCTCTTTCAAGCAGCAATTGAACGTCTGCGCGGTACACAGGCGGCCACGACATCTGAAAAGCGCAAGTTTATTGAGAAAGTTCTTAAGTTTTTGAAGGAAAAGCGCAAGATAACGGATTGGAAATTCAGCGGTTCAGGCGAACGACACGACTATGAAGTTCACATTGACAATCGCATCTGTGTCATCGAGGCAAAGGGTTGTCTCGATGGAAACAATACCAATATTTTTCAGCGTCCTGCACATGCTGATGAGTTCATCATCTGGTCGCTCTGTCAGAATCCCGGCGCAGACCCTCGGCATAACGCCTGGTCGGGCATACACACACGGTTGAGTGCCGAAATCATTCATAGGCGGGAGCGGGTAGATGGTTTAATCATCTGGGATATGCTTTGCGGAACGAAAGGTCGCGTCTGCCCCAAGCTGGGCGCAAATTCTGAACGTGCTACCGAAATCGATGGCATTTGGGTTCCTCCCCCATGTCTGTATCTCTTCCCCCGAACCATTCCTGACGCACGTAACAATTGCAGTCCGCAGTGCTGGAAGATTAATGAGGTTAAGTTTCTGAACATACTCTGTGAAGCATTTGGATGTAATCCTCAGGATGTCGTCGAAATCGGCATTGAAGTGCAAATGTCAGGTTCTGATGTTGAACGACGAACCATCTGGAAGCGAGATGGCGCCGTAGTGGTCGAGTCAAATTGGACGAAGATCAAGCGAGCGCGATAAGCCATGCCGGATGTCTTTCAGCCAGAAGAGCGCAGCCGCATTATGGCGAAGGTGCGCAGCGAAAACACCTCGCCGGAACGCATGGTGCGCTCGCTGGTGCATCGAATGGGGTATCGGTTTCGCCTCCATCGCAAGGATTTGCCCGGCAAGCCTGATATTGTGTTGCCACGCTATAAGAAGGTCATCTTCGTTCACGGATGCTTCTGGCATCAGCACGAGGGGTGCCCGCACGCTGCGCGACCGACGAGTAACACTGAGTACTGGAACAGGAAACTTGATCGCAATACGATCCGCGACCGGGAAAACCTCCACAAACTGGAATATCTCGGCTGGCGCGCGCTGATTGTCTGGGAGTGTGAAACACGCAACCAGGAGCAACTGGTCGAAAAACTGAAAGGTTTCCTCGCTTCCTGATGGCGCACGACGTTTACCCTATCCCCGCGATTGTTGAGTTGTCGCTGTCCGAAATCGTTGAGCGGCGGCGCGTGGCGCAGATTGCGAGCGGTCCGGCGCTCGCCGCTGCGACGCGCGCCGGGCTGTGCCTGCCCGCCGCGTGGAGCGCCGAACCGCGCGAAGCGAGCGAGCCGCACTTTGAGGACCTGGCGCGCGCCGTTCCCGCCGATACTGAGGTGGTCTATGGCATTGGCGGCGGTCTCGCAGCCGACGCCGCAAAATACGTCGCCTGGCGACGCGGGTTGCCGCTGGCGCTGATCGTTACTGCGCTCTCGGTCGATGCCCATTTCACCTGGGTCAGCGGCGTTCGCCGCGATGGGTGCGTGGCGTACCTCGCCACCGGTCCGGCTGCCGTCGTCTATGCCGATGTTGCGTTTCTGGCGGCGGCGCCGCCGCACCTGCGCGCGGCAGGGGTCTGTGATCTCCTCTCGATCGCCACGGCGCTTCACGACTGGCGCTATGCCGAAGAACGCGGCATGAACCCGCCGGATCAGCGCTATACGCCGTGGGTCGCCGCCGCCGCACAGTCAATCCTCAACGGCGCGCTCGACATTGCGGATGCTGCCGGACGTGGCGATCCGGCAGGCGTGCGCGAATTGCTGCGGCTGCTGGCGCTCGAAGTGCAACTCTGCAACCTGATCGGGCATAGCCGACCGGAAGAAGGCTCGGAACACTTTCTGGCGTATGCACTGGAAGCGCATCCGTCGATTGGCGGCGGTCATGCCCACGGTGACCTGGTGGGTCCGGCGATCCTGCGCGCGGCTGCCTGGCAGGGTCAGGATGCGGCGCCGCTGGAACGGGCGCTGGCGCAGGCTGGCGTGCCGCTCGACCGTGTGCCGGAGATGGTGATGCAGGCGGTGATCCGCGAGTTGCCTGCTTACGTCCGGCGCCATCGCCTGGTCTTCAGCACTGCGCACGACCTGTAATCGCTCCGTCGCCTGGTGGTAGAATGGCAACGGATCGCTGCAACAGCAAGAAGTGAGGCGACCTGTGAACATCGTTGTCATTGGCGGCGGCAGCACCTATACCCCCGAACTTATCAACGGTCTGATTGCCCGGAACGCTTCTCTGAAGGTGCGCAGGGTCTGGCTCGTCGATCCAGATGAAGAACGCCTGCGCATTGTTGGTTCGTTTGTGCAGCGCATGGTCCATCACGCCGGCGCGGGATTTCAGGTGGAGTTGACCGCTGATCGACGACGGGCGCTGGAAGGCGCTGATTATGTCGTGACCCAGTTTCGCGTCGGCGGGCAGCAGGCGCGTCACAACGACGAACTGCTCGGACGGCGGCATCACCTCGTCGGGCAGGAGACAACCGGTGTCGGCGGGTTTGCCAAGGCGCTGCGCACTATTCCGGTCGTGCTCGATGTGGCGCGCGATATGCGCGCGATCGCGCCGCAGGCGATTCTGCTCAATTTCACCAACCCGGCTGGCATCGTCACCGAGGCGGTAGCGCGCCATGGCGGCGTGCCGGTCATCGGGTTGTGTAACAATGCAATCAATGCGCAGCGCGGCATCGCGCGCATGTTCAATGTTCCGCCGGAACAGGTGTTCATCGAGCAGGTTGGACTGAACCACCTGAACTGGATCCGGCGGGTGACGATCAATGGCGAGGACGCGACCGACGCCGTGCTCGCGGCATACGTCGAGCGCCTGCGTCACGACGAGGACCCGATCCGCTTTCCGCCCCGGCTCATTCAGATGTTGCGCGCTATTCCCTCGTCATACCTGCGTTACTTCTATCTCACGCCGCAGATCATCGCGTGGCAAAACAGCGGTGAGCCAACTCGCGCCGAGGTGGTGATGGATGTCGAGCGCCGCCTGCTCGCGCGCTACGCCGATCCGACGCTGAAGGAAATGCCGCCGGAGTTGATGGAACGCGGCGGCGCGTACTACTCGACGGCGGCTGCGGCGCTGATCGAGTCGCTCCATACTGACGATAACGCCATTCACGTCGTCAACACGCGCAACAACGGCGCCATCCCCAACCTCGCCGATGATGTGGTCGTCGAAATGCCGTGTGCGATTGGGAAACGCGGCGCGACGCCCATTCTCGTTGCTCCGCTTGAGCCAGCCTTTCATGGGCTGACCTGTCAGGTGAAAGCGTATGAACTGCTCACCGTGCAGGCAGCCGTCGAGGGGAACGAAGAAGCGGCGATGCTGGCGTTGCTTGCCAATCCGCTCGGTCCCGATGCGACGCGCGTCGAAGCCGTGTGGGAGGATATCAAACGAACGAACCGTGGTCTGCTTCCCACCTTCGAGAGGTAACGTATGAGCCAGTCTTCGCTGCTTGCCGGCGCGGCAACCCGTTGCATCACCCCGAAACCTGATGAACGTCCGGTGTTTCTGGCCGGCTTCCAGAACAACCGCCGCGCCACGGCGGTCGATACCGATCTGTATGTACGGGCGCTTGCGTTGCGGCTCGATGAGCGGGTCGCCTTGATTGCCGTGTGTGACCTGATCGGTCTGGATCGCGGCGATGTGCTGGATGTGCGTGCCGCGCTCGACGCGCGCGGCATCGATTCCTCAGGTCTGGTTGTCGCCTGCACCCACACCCATAGCGGACCGGATACGCTGGGGCCGTGGGGACCGGAACAGAGCGTCAGCGGAGTGGATCCGATCTATCTGGCTTCGGCGAAGCAGGCGATCGTCGATGCCGTCATCGAAGCGCTGACCTTCTGCTGCCCGGCGCGTCTGCGCTGTGCAGCGACTCACCTGCCCGGCTATATCGCCAACTTCCGTGATCCTGGCATCGTCGATGATGAGGTAGCGGCGTTGCAGTTCGTGAAACGTGATGGCGAAGTGATCGCAACGCTGCTCAACCTGGCGTGCCATCCCGAAGTGCTCGACAGCGACAGCACGCTGATTTCGGCGGACTACGCCGGATATGCGTGCCGGGAAGCGGAAACGCGAGTCGGCGGGGTGGCGCTGCATGTGTCCGGCGCGCTTGGAGGCATGCTGTCCCCCGATACCGGTGACCACACCCCAGCGTGGGCGGAGCGCGTGGGGCGCGCCTATGCTGAAGCCGCGCTGACGGCGCTCGCGGTGCAACCTGCCGTCGAGGTTGAGCGGCTCGACGTACGCCGCGCCGAGTTCGACCTGCCACTTGCCAATCCGTTGCTGCTCATGGCGCAGCAGATGGGAGTGCTGCGGGCGCGCCAGCCGGTCAACGGCGCCATCATCACCTGCTGCACATATATCGATCTCGGTCCGGCGCAGATCATCACCGTTCCCGGCGAACTGCTGCCGCGGCTGGGGTTCGAACTCAAAGCGGCGCTCCCTGGTCCGTGTCGGGTACTTATCGGACTGGCAGACGACGAGATCGGCTACATCCTTCCCGACGACGAGTTCATTCCTCCTACCGACTATCTGAATCCAGGAAAACAGTATGAGGAGAGCATGTCCGTCGGTCCAACCACCGGCTCACGGGTGCTGGCGGCGGCGCGAGGACTGATCGGAGATTCGTTAAGCGGACGATATGGGCGCGCCGAGCGGCGGCGCAGGTCGGGGCACGGCGGTGCCACATCCAACGGGTAGTAGGGGCACGGCGGCGCCACGCCCGTCCGATGCCACGCCCAACGGGTAGTAGGGGCACGGCGGCGCCACGCCCGTCCGATGCCACGCCCAACG
>ERZ1685331.68-NODE-68-length-34166-cov-20.160974_pt1 | contig 34166 bp, 34 predicted proteins | sample MGYA00580194_ERZ1685331 | MGnify/ENA primary metagenome ERZ1685331 (study PRJEB41501, sample SAMN08275520) | hot springs metagenome | biome: alkaline hot spring; material: microbial mat | place: Russia: Ush-Beldyr | collected 2015-07 | depth 0.5 m m ...
GGTCTCACACGCGGTGGGCGAACCGGGGGTCGAGGGCGTCCCGGAGCCCATCGCCCACAAAGTTGAAACAGAGAACGGTAAGAAAGATGAAAATCCCGGGGAAAAGGGCGATATAAATGCCGTTCGGGTAGTAGAGGAACTCTTGCGCGCGGGAAAGCATGTTGCCCCAAGAAACGGCCGGTGGCTGGATTCCCAAGCCTAAAAAGGAAAGCCCGGACTCGATGAGGATGGCCTCCCCTACCATGAGGGTGGATTGGACGATGAGGAGGTGGAAGGCGTTGGGGATGAGATGGCGAAGGATGATGCGGGCCGGGCTGGCCCCGATCGCTTTGACGGCGAGCGCGAATTCCCGCTCTTTTAGGCTCAGGACCTCGCCCCGCACCAACCGAAACGCCGGCATCCAGGAAAGAACGGTGATGACAAAGACAATGACCACAATGCTTTTCGCCGCGCCCAGGAGTTCCGAAAGGTGCACGGCCAAAGGAAGCTCCCGGCTGGCCAAAAGGCCGCTCAGGATAAGGAGGAGCGGGAATTGGGGGATAGCAAGCATGGTATCCGTGAACCGGCTCATCCCCGCGTCCGCCCAACCTCCCACATAGGCCGCCACTGCGCCGAGAAGGCCGCCGAGAAGGGTGGAGCCCAGGGCCGCGGTGAACCCCACGCACAGGGAAACCCGCCCCCCATAGAGCACGCGGGTGAGGATGTCCCGCCCCAAATCGTCGGTGCCAAACGGATGGACCCCACAGGGCCAGCCCAGGATTCCCCGCGGGCGGGTGCAGCGGGGAAAAGCCCGGGGATCCGGCGGGGGCTTAAGGCTTGGGGCGCCGAAACGGAGGCGGAGGTTGCTACGAGCAGGATCGTAAGGAGAAATGTAGGGGGCGAAGGCCGCGGCAAAGGCCAGGATCAAAATCACAATTCCCCCAAAGATCGCCAGCCGGTGACGACACAATCTGGCCCAGGCCAGAGCTCCCGCCGACACGGATCGCTCTTTTCTCTCAGTCGTAGCGAATGCGCGGGTCCACCAGGGCATAGGCCACGTCCGCCAGGATGTTGAACAAGAGGATCAACGTGGAGATGAACATCAAAGCGACCATGGACACATTGAAGTCGTTCGCCAAAATGGCATCATAGATGGCTCGTCCCATTCCCGGCCAATTGAACACGGTCTCGGTGAGAACGGCCCCGGAAAAGATCCCGGGGATGGCCAAGGCCACCAAAGTGATGATGGGAAGCAAGGCGTTCCGCAAAGCGTGTTTGAGCACAACGTACCTCTCCGAAAGGCCTTTGGCCCGCGCCGTGCGGATGAACTCCTGGTTGATCACCTCCAGCATGGAGCTGCGCATGAACCGCGTCCAAGTGGCCATCTGGATAGCGGAAAGGGCGAAAACCGGGAGCACAAGGTGCCTGAGACGATCCACCAAGTAAGCCCAACCGCTTTCCGCCTCCAAGCCTGGCGTGCCCATGCTCCCGGCAGGAAGCCACCCCAACCGCACGGAAAAAATCCATATGAGCATAATCCCTAGCCAGAACACAGGCACAGAGATGCCCAAAAAGTTGAGGGTGGCCACCGTGTAGTCCAAGAGGCTATGGGGGCGCAGGGCACAGATCACCCCGGCGGGCACGGCCACCACGAACGCCGCCACCATGGCCAGCCCCGAGAGGAGGAGCGTGTTGGGGAGACGGTGGCGGAAAATGAACTCCGCCGCGGGCATTCCGTACCGCCTGGATGGCCCGAAATCCCCGCGCAGCGCGCGCCCCAACCAATACCAGTACCGTAGGTACCAGGGCTTGTCCAGGCCGTATAGCTTAACCAGCCGTTGATAGTCCTCAAAGGTGAACCCGGGGTTGCCGAAGCGCAGCTCATCGAGGGGGTCACCGGGTTTTAGGGCGAGGAGGGCATAGATGACGAGGGAGAGGAGGAAAAGGGCGGGAACCGCGGAGAGAAGCCGGCGTACTAAAAAGGCAAACACGCGCGGATGAGAAACGAGCCCTGGGGGAGGGTTGGCCTCCCTCCCCCAGGGGTCCATGGCCCTCTAATACACGGGCACCGCACCGCGCTCGCTCCATCCCCACATCCAGGCGTTCCAGAACGGCGTGCGGGTGATGGCCGATCCCGTGATGTAGTTGGCGAGCCCCACCTTGGACATCACGATCTCCACGCGCTCGTAGAGGGGGATGAACGGGAGCTCCCAGTTGAAGAGGACCTGCATCTTTTTGATGATCTCCGCCCGCTTGCCCAGATCGAACTCGCTGAGGGCCAGGAAGTGCAGGCGGTCGTACTCCTCATGCACATGGCCCCGCACGTTCGAGCCGGCGAAGGCGTTTTCCGGGCGCGGCACGTTGTCGAGAGGCACCGGTGTGGCGGGGTCATCGGCCCACAGCTCGCCGGAGATCTCGTCTGCGGGAACTTCACCGATGCCGCCCCCGGCGGCGTACTCGATGATCCCCGGCCAAGAGCAGAGGAAGCCGCGGTTGATGAATTCCGTGCTAAAGAGGACAGCAGCGGGTAAGGTTGAGGGTTCCAGCTTGATCCCCACCTCCGCCAGGTATTCCAGGAGGAGCTCCTGCGTGCGCATCCGGAACGGCGCAGGGGTGGTGACGTGAGGCAGCCGGAACTCCACCTTGCGGCCATCCGGAGTAATGCGGTCCAACACGCCGTTTCCGTCGGTGTCAGCCCAGCCAAGCTCGGCCAGAAGAGCCTTGGCCTTCTCCGGATCGTAGGGCCAGTGGATGAGATCGGGGTTATAGCCGATATCGCCGCGGACCACGAAGGAGTTAGAGACGATGGCCCCGGGGAACACCGCTTCGGCCAAAGCCTCCCGGTCGATGGCCATGATGATGGCCTGACGCGTGCGCACGTCGTGAAGGAGCAAATCCCGGGCGATCTGGCACCCCTCCGGCGCATACCGCGGATGGCCGAAATGGTTGAAGTTGAGCATCTCAATGAACCCGGAGGGGAACACTTCCACCCGGAACATCCCGCCACCTTGGGCCGAAAGGACCTTGGGATCGTATCCGGAGAGGGCGATGTCATCGGTGGCATCGAGCTCGCCGGCGAACAGGGCGGCGAGGAGGGTCGGCTCATGGATGATGAACCGCACGATCACTTCCTGAACGTAGTTCTCCGCCGGTCCCGGGGGCATGAGGAAGAAGTCCGGACGGCGCGCGACCTGGATGTACTGGTTCTTCACCCATTCCACAAAGCGGAAGGGACCGCTGCCCACGACTTTTCCAGGGTCTCGGCCGGTCGCGGGATCCGCACCGAGGAATTTGGCCGTGATGATATCTGCGGCCTTATCAGGCTGGGCCTGGGCTTCGCGGATCGCCTCCCGGAAGATCGGTTCCCAAACGTGCTTGGGAGCGATGTCATAAAACCGCGCGAGCCCGATCCGCCCGGAGGGGTTGGCGTAGAAGGGGTTGGGGGAGTTGTAGATAATGGTAAAGTTCTTCTTGTCCTTCACGATGATCTCCTGCACCTTGTTGGAAAACGTTCTGAACGTCACGGGGATCAAGGGGTGATTCTGCACCTCAAAGGTGAACACCACGTCGTCGGTGGTGATCGGGACACCGTCGGACCAAAAAGCATCGTCCCTTAAAGTCCAATCCACCTCTTGCCGGACGAAGTTTCCCGCGGCATCGTAGATGACGCGCAAGCGCCCGTTTTGCCCCGTGGGCACCTCCGTGGCCAAGCCGGGAAGGAGGTTGCCGTGGATGTCGAAGTATGTGAGGCCGATGAACAGCAAGGCAAGGATGTTTTCCTTGGTGTCCGCGGCTCCCTCCCAGGGGTTCAACTGGTCCGGCTCCTGGGTGGCCCCGATGATCAGGTTATTGAGCGCTGGCCCGCCCCAAGCCGTCAGGCCAAGAAACACCCCGATAAGTCCTGCCCAAAGAACACCCTTCTTCATTACGCTCACCTCCTGATAAGGATTTGCGGCCGTTGTTTACCTTCCTGCCCACCTCCTTTCCGGAACGGCCTCCGAGCTCAAGTCAACGGCCGACATTATAGGCGCCGGTGGGCAAAAAGAAAGGGGCCCGGGCTGTGTTCCCCGGGCCCCGCGAAAAAGTTTCCCTTCACCAGCCCTCGAGGGCGCGGATCGTGGTCTGCCAAAAGATGATGCGCACGTTTTGGGTGTAGACCAAAGCCCAACCAATGCGGAAGTCAAGGGTTGGGACCAAGGGTCCGCCATACCCCTCGGGAACTCCCACGACGAAGGGATTGGTGGGCGGGCTGACCAGGCGCTGGCGCAGCCGCACGAGGGCAGGCATGGCGTCCAAAGTGCCGTTCCCGTCCATATCCAAGCGCAGATCGAAGTAGAGGGTGGTGGCGTTCTGTACCGCAAAGGAATAGGTGATGCTCCCGGTGCTCACCGTTCCCTCGCGCACCACCTGCCAGCCGGCGCTCACCGGCTCCGGCACAAGCCCAAGAGGCGCGACCGCTGCCTCCTGGGCGAAGCCCACGATCTCGCCGTCGGTGCGGATCTCGATCCGAAACGCCCGCGGGGTGGTCCAAGTGGGCGCGCCGTTCACCGTGATGTACCAGCGATCCGTGCCCCAGATGAAGATCCCGGGGATCCCGTATAGCGGCGGCATTCCCGGGAGGCCGACGGGCCACACCGTGATCGTTTTACTGGTCGAGTGGGTCGCTCCGCGGTTGTCAAGAACGGTGAGGGTCACCGTGTACTCCCCTGGCGTTGGGTAAGTCCAGTTGGCGAGCGGGCCGCTTTGGTCAGGCACACCATCCCCGGTGAAGTCCCAGAGGTACGAGACGATGGCCCCATCGGGATCGTAGGAGCTTGTGCCGTTGAAGGTGATCGTCTGGCCCACGAACGGGGCGGTGGGGCTGTAGGTGAACTGGGCCACGGGCGGCAGGTTGATCACCAAGGGCTCCACCACCACGGTCTGGAGCGACGACCCCGTGGCCCCTTTGTCATCGGTGACCACCAACCGTGCCCTATAAGTTCCGGGAGCGGTGTACCTGTGAAACACGATTTTCCCGGTGGCATCAAATACGCCGTCGTTCTGGAAATCCCACTGGTAGTTGACGATCGTCCCATCCGGATCGTAGGAAGCCGAGGCATCGAACTGGAGCCAGTCCCCAGCGCGGGGGGCCGGGGGGCTGTAGGTGAACTGGGCCACGGGCGGCTGGTTCACCACCATGGGAACAAGGGTGATGTGGAGGGTGCGCGTCCCGCCAGGAAGGAGGTAAACGGAGGTGGTGTAGTCCCGATACCCGGTCTTGCGCAAAAGGACGGTGTGCGAGCCGGCGGTGAGGACGAGGGTGCGGGGCGTATAGCCGCGGAAAACCCCATCCACGTACAGCATGGCTTGGGGTGGGTTGGTGACCACCTGGAGGGTTCCGTAGCCGGGGGCCGGGCCGTAGACGATCTGGAAGCAGGTGAAGTCGAACGCCCGCTGGCTGGGTTCGGGGACCAGGCCTAGCACCTGGGCCTCAAGCTGCTGCTGCCAACTTTGGGGATCGGGCGCGAGGAGCGGGAAGGCCTGCCCAGGGCCATAGGCCTGGAAATAGGGGATCGGCGCGGTTACGGCCATGATCTGGAGCCATTCCGTTCCCACCGGCGGCGTCACCGTAAACTGATACCCCTTCCCCGGGCTGGGAATGCGGTGGACCCCCGCCGGGAAGAAGTTCTGGGGCTCGTAGAGGTTGGGAAAGATCTGGGTGACTTTTCCGTCCGGACTGATATCCCAGATGTACACGTAGGCGGCCATGTTCAGCTCGAAGTTGATCCAAACCCTCTCGCCGATAGCGTAGGCCGGTTTATCCACCCAGATGCGCACGGCAAGGGGTCCTGGGGAGGGCTCCACCACGATTCCCAGGGGAACCCCGTCCCCCTGGCCGAAGGCGAACGTCCCTACGGCCAAGGCCCAAAGCATCGCCAAGAGTCTGCGGTTCATCCCCTACCTCCTTTCCGGTTGGAACGCGAGCCGCACGATCTCCTCCAGAATAGTTGGAGTCAGAGCGGCCGCCACTCGACCGGTTACATCCGGGCTGAGCACACCTAAGCTTGCCAGCCGATTGAGCCTTCCCTGCACGAAGCCGAAGAGGCGGGGATCGTGGAGGGCACCGCTCTCCCAAAGGACGAAATCGCCCACGGCCCACGCCAGTTCCAGGATCAGGCGATCCACGGGGGTGAGAGGAACCCCCGGCCCGATCTCGCTCAGGCTGATAAGCCCGTAACGCGTAAGGACGCTCCGCGTGGCCACGAGGAACCCCAGCCTGAGGCCGAGCACGCGCACGATCTCTTCCCCGCTTCTTCCCAAAACCAAAAGCTTTCGGGCCTCGTTCATCATGGAGGAGCCGGCAAGGCCTGTATCCACGATGAACCCCTGGGAGAGCGCGTATCGGATTATCTCCAGGGCTTGCTCCGCTTGGTCCTTGGGGAGCCGGGCCAAGTCCTGGAAGAGGTAATAGGTGACGGTGGTGGTGGCTCGGCCGGAGTTAAAGCTAGCAAGGAGGGCCACGGAGAGGGCCTGGGTGAATTCTGGGGAGAATCCCATGCCGCTTAAGAACGCCAGGACCTCTCCAGGGGAAGGCGGTGGCGTTCCGAGGGGCGATACGCCCTGCCCGAGGATGGTCGCTGCCCACGCCCCCAAAGAAAGAAGACTAAGAAGAGCGGTCCGCACGTCCTCCTCCGATGTACCGAACCGATACGTATTCCCCGAAGGTCCGCAGGTATTCCTCCGCCAAGGGATCCTGTCCCACCCATTTTCCGTCCACGAGGAAGGCGTACTCATAGCGTCCGGGTGGGAGAGGAATGGAGGCCATCCATATCCCATCTCCATCGGGATCGGAAAGGGGGAGGGGCTGCCAGGCGGAGAAATCGCCGACCACGGCCACGGAGCGGGCACCGGGTGCGGCGATCACGAAGAGGTTGGGGTTCCAGTGGGGGATGGGGGTGGGGGCGGTGAGGCGGCCCAGGGTGAACCCAAGGAGCAACGCGGCCAAAGCCCCGGCCAAGGCCCAGCGCGGGACGGGACGGGCGAAGAATGCGTGCGCCTTCTCCCAAAGGGTGGGCCGTGCGGGCCGGCGGGCCAGCTCCCGGATCACCCGCTCCGGGAGATCCGCGAGCCTTTTCGCTCCTTCCTCCACTTCTTTGCTCAGCGCCGCTCGCACAAGTTCGTCCACCTCATCCCACCGCATTGTGGATCACCCCTTGCTCCAAAAGCTTAGCCCTTATGAGGGCCCGAGCCCGAAAGAGCCTCGTTTTCACCGTTCCCACCGGAAGCCCCAGGATCTGCCCGATCTCCTCCAGAGGAAGCTCATGCCAGTAGTAGAGGACCACCGGCGCGCGGTATGGCTCCGGCAGCTCCCCTACCGCCCTGCGCACAGCCTGGAGGCGCAGATCGGCCTGAACCTCCTCTGAAGGATCCCCATCCATTTCCGGCAAAGGGGGCTCCCGTTCCCTTCGCCTTTTCCGCAGCGCGTTCTTTGCGACATTGGCGGCCACGGTCAAAAGCCAGGTCGAGAACTTCCGGGAGAGATCGTACTGCCGAAGGTTCTCGAAGGCGCGGATGAACGCATCCTGGGTGGCGTCCTCTGCGTCCGCGTAATTCCTCAAGATGCTCAGCGTCACGGCAAAAACCGCCTCCTTGTAGCGACCCACGATCTCTCCCCAGGCTTCGAGATCACCGTTGAGACTGTGTTGAATCAATTCCAATTCCTCTGCGGGCAAAGTGCCCTCTCCTTTCCCCGCCCTTAATATACACCCCCTTTGTCGCCCCGGTTTCTTTGGGACAGGTGTCCAAGGATGGCTGGACTAAACCCCCGGGGCAGCGCACCCCGTTTCTGGCTTATGAAGCGTCGGGGCTATCCTGGGGGCTAGGACCATGAAGTCGAGGAGGTCGGTTATGGGCAAAGTCCAACGGTCCCTTCCGTTTTCTCCTGGGCGGCCGCCTGGCTCTTTCGCCCTTTGGTAGCCAAGTTTCCGCGTTCACCCCTGCCTCTGGACCATCGCCTCTTTCTGCGAAGTTCGCGCTAAAGACGCCAAAGGGCCCATCGTCTTCTTCACCCTGGATTTCGGTGAAGGCTCCTCTTACTCCGGTACGGATCACACCGTGGGCATCCCCGCCCGGGAGTACTCCCGCCGTACACCTGTTCTGCCGTGTACAAAGCGGTTCTCACCGCATTCGATGCCCAGGGCCGCACGGCCACGGATTCCCGGCCAATCCCGGTGCTTCCGGGGACCACCGCCTCCCTCTCCCCGGCCCCCAATCCGGCCGCTCAGGGCTCGCCCGTAACTTTCCTTCCCCCAGGCCACTGCTTGGATCACCGCTACGCAGACCCTGGTAAGCCTTTAGGTTCACGGCCGCCCCTGTACAGGACGGAGGATTAAGAAATGGACGCTCTCCTGCCCTGGGTCCAACATCCCCTTCGCGGAGGAAGCCAATCTGGCCAGGACCCTCTTGCTCGCCCTCGCGAGCGCAGATACGCCCACACCGAAACTCAGACCCAGTTGTACACGGCAACGCTGAAGGTGCGGGACGACCTGAACAAGACCGATGAGGAGACCATAACCATGGAAGTTGCGCCTGCGCCCCAGCCCCTTTTACGCCGCACCCGACCTCCACGGCCCGCTCGGGGCGGGCCGCTTTGTCATGAGGCCGAGGAGAGCCAAGATCCCCGCCGCTCCCAGAACCAACCCGTCCCCAAAACGGACGTAGGGCGTGAAACCGGAAAAGCGCGGGACTTCCACGAGGAAAACGCCTTCCCCGAAAGGAAACCGCAGGCTCTCTTGACCTTTGGGTCCCCAGCCGCCGGTGATCCCCGTCTGGCCCACCTGCACGCAAACCCGTCCCGTCTCCGCGGCCCGTAGCGACCCCATGGCGTAGTGCTCCCAAAGGATCCGCGTCCGGCCAAACCAAGCGTCGTTGGTGGAAACCAATAGAATTTCCGCCCCTTTTTTCGTCAAAATCCGGCTGGGTCCAGGGAAGGCGGACTCAAAACAGATCACAACCCCATAGATTCCCACGGGCTCCAGCCGCGCGCCCGGGCTCTGATCGTAAGGGAGGAATTGGTCGATCACCTGGGCGAGGCCCAACCTCTGCCAAAGCGCTCGTCCCGGCACGTATTCCCCAAAGGGAACGAGATGGGTCTTGGCGTACACGACCCTTTCCTGCCCATCGGGGGTGATGAGAACCATGGTGTTTTGGATCTCGTCCTCCACGATATCGGCCGTTCCCACCATCACCGGGACGTTTTTGGCCTTGGCCGCCCGGACGAACGGGGCGAGGTACTCCCGCTCGATGCGGAGGAAGGCAGGGGTGGCATTCTCGGGGATCACGATGAGATCCACATCGCTTGGGACCTTTGCCAAAAGTCTCTCGTAACGGGCGATGATCTCCGGGAGCTTTGTGCGATCCAGGCGATCCGCTTGGGCGATGTCCGGCTGGATGAGCGCCAGCCGCACCATTCCTAGGGGTTTGGGCGCGGGGAGGGCGGCGCCGAGGCCCCAAAGAAGAAGGGGACCGAGCAAGGCCAAAGGGAAAAGGCGCGGCTTCCGCAGGGAACGGGCAAGGAGGGCGGCGGTGAGGGCGATCCCCAGGGAGAGGGCCCAAGGGCCGGCGAGGCCGGCGGCGGCGGCAAAGGGGCTTCCCGCCAAGGCCACCGGTGTCGAACCGAACGTGAACCCCAATGGTCCGGACCCTCGGCCGGCCTCCAAAAAGGCCCAGAGGGCAGCCACAAAAAGCGGTGCGCTCCGCCAGCCCGCAAGGGCCCCGAACACCGCCAGGAAAAGCCCTCCGTAGACGGCCAGGAGGAGGATCACGGCGTAGGCCATGGGCCCGATGAACGGCCGGAGGCTCCCCAAGGCGGAGAACTCCAAGAGGAAGTGGACAAAGCCGAAAAGGAAACCGAGGAGTGCCCCGCGCTTTGGGCCGGCCCCGGCCAGGGCGTAGAAGAAAGGAACCAGCGCGACCCAAACGAGCGCCCCCCATCCGGGAAAAAAGGAAGCCCAAAGGAGGGCCGCGCTAGCCACCATCAGTCCCGCCTGCCAGAAGCCCCGCAACCTCCATCCATTATAATGGACCACGATGCGTCCGATCTTCCTGCGCATTGGTCCTTTGGAGATCCGGTATTACGGCCTCATGTACGTGCTCTCCTTCATCCTCGGCTACTTCTTGGTGCGAAGCCTAAGCCGGCGCAAAGGCCTCTCCCTAAAAAACGAGGACATCCTCGATGTGTTTCTCGTCACCATCCCCTTGGGGATCATGTTCGCCCGCCTCTACTACGTGGCCTTCCACTGGAGCTTTTATCGGACCAATCTTTGGGAGATCCCGGCCGTGTGGCATGGGGGCCTGGCCATCCACGGCGGCCTCATCGGCGGCGTCCTTGGCCTCTTCATCAGTTCTCGTTGGAAGAAGGTGCCGTTTTGGTCGGTGGCGGACCTCGTGGTTCCTGCGGTGGCCTTGGGGCAGACGCTTGGTCGAATCGGCAATTTCCTCAACGGAGACGCGTTTGGGACCCCCACCACCCTCCCCTGGGGGCTCGTTTTTCCCTGGGATTCTCCGGCGGGCATGGCCTATCCCGGCCTCCCTCTCCATCCGGCCATGCTCTACGAGGCTTTCGGAAATCTCCTCATCTTTTTCCTCCTTTGGCGGCTTTCCCGAAGGCCGGCCAAGCCCGGGTTTCTCGCAGCCCTCTATTTTGTCCTCTACGGGATTGTGCGTTTCCCGTGTGAGTTCGTGCGGGGGGATGCGCTTTGGCTTGGTCCCTTCCGCGCGGCCCAGGTGGCCAGCGTCCTCCTCATCCTGGGCTTTGGAAGCTGGCTCCTTTTTGGAAAACTTTGGCAGGTCGAACCTAAGCCCCGGGTCCACTAGAATTTTTGGTCGTGAAAAGCGCAGAGCTTCGTCGGGCTTTCCTGGAGTTCTTTCGGGAAAACGGGCACGAGGTCCTCCCCTCCTCAAGCCTTGTGCCCCACGATCCCACCCTGCTTTTCACCTCCGCGGGGATGGTCCAGTTCAAGGATATCTTCTGGGGAAAAGTCGAGCCCCGCTTTCCTCGGGTGACCACCTGCCAGAAGTGCTTTCGCACTACGGACCTGGAGCGGGTGGGCACCACCCCCTACCACCACACCTTCTTCGAGATGCTGGGGAACTTCTCCTTCGGCGACTACTTCAAAGAAGGGGCGATTGAACTGGCCTGGAAGTTCCTCACCGCGGAGCTCGGTCTCCCCAAGGCCAGGCTTTGGGTCTCCGTGTACGAGGAGGACGAGGAGGCTTACGCGATCTGGCGGGATGTGGTGGGGATCCCCACGGAGCGGATCGTGTGCCTGGGGAAGGAGCAGAACTGGTGGGGTCCGGTGGGGAACTCCGGCCCCTGCGGGCCGGACACGGAGATCTACTGGGACTGGGGCGATCCGCCCTGCGGTGCGGACTGCCAGCCCTCCTGCGACTGCGGCCGCTTCTCGGAGATCTGGAACCTCGTGTTCATGCAGTACGACGCCCAGCCCGACGGCTCCTTCCGGGAGCTTGGGCGGAAGAACATCGATACCGGGATGGGCTTGGAGCGGATGAGCGCGGTCCTCCAGGGCGTGCGCTCGAACTTCGCCACCGACCTTTTCCAACCAGTTCTCGAGGAGCTCCACCGCGTTCTTTCAGCCCCCATCACCATCCCCCAATCCCCGATCCCCACGCCCCACCCGCCGCTGGTTTTGGCCGATCACATTCGAGCCGTGGTGTTCCTGGTGACCGACGGGGTTCTTCCCGACAGCAAGGAGAGCCGCGGCTCGGTTTTGCGCAAGGTCTTCCTGCGCATGTTCCGGCACGCCGACCGTTTGGGCATTCCTGGGCCGGAGCTCCGGCGCCTGGTGGAGCCGGTGGTGGCCACCTTGGGCGGGGTCTATCCGGAAATCGCCGAGCGTCGGGCTCTTGTCGAGCGCGTGATCCTCACGGAGGCCCAGGTCTACCGGCGGCGGAAGGAGGCCTTGGACCGGCTCATGTCCCGGCTTCCCCCGGGCACGAGGGCGATCCCCGGGGAGGTGGCCTTTGCCTGGTACGACGCCCACGGCATCCCCCGGGAGTTCATCGAGGCCGAGGCCGAGGAGCAGGGGCTTTCCGTGGATTGGGACAGCTTCGAACGGGAGCTTGAGGCCCAGCGCGTCCGCTCGCGCCAGGTCGTCTCCTACGACGTGGTGGGGGTAACGGTGGAGGAGGCCAGAGTCGGCCGCACCACCAAGTTTGTGGGCTACGCGACCTTGGCGGCGGAAAGCGGGCTGGAGGTCATCTTCGATGCCGCCGGCCAACCTCAACCCATCCTGGCCGCGGGCGGGGAGGGACACTTTGTGTTTCCGGAGACCCCATTCTACGCGGAGGCCGGGGGCCAGATCGCCGATACCGGCCTCATTGAGAACTTATCCCGGCCGGGTCGGGCCGAGGTCCTCGATGTCCAAAAAAGCCCGGAAGGGACGCGCCATAAGGTCCATGTTCTGGAAGGGGGGTTCCGAACAGGCGATCGCTGTCGTCTTTTGGTAGATGAACAGCGAAGGATGGCCATCCAGCGGGCACATACCGCCACCCATCTCCTCCATGCCGCGCTCCGCAAGGTTTTGGGCGAGCATGTGATCCAGGCGGGCTCTTGGGTCGGACCCGAGGAGCTCCGCTTCGACTTCACCCATTTCGCTCCCCTTTCCCCGCAGGAGCTGGAGCATGTGGAAAAGCTGGCGTTCGGCGCGGTGCTCCAAGACATCGCCCTTGTGATCGAGGAGCTCCCCTTGGACGAGGCAAAAAAGCGCGGGGCCCTTGCCCACTTCGAGGAGGAGTACCGCGGCAAAGAGAGGGTGCGAGTGGTGCAGGTGCCGACGGTCTCCATGGAGCTTTGCGGGGGAACCCATGTTTCGCGGACGGGGAAGATCGGCCCCATCGTGATCCTTTCCGAGGAGAGCGTGGCTGCCGGCACCCGGCGCATTCGGGCGGTGGTGGGCGAAAAAGCGCGGCGCTACCTCGCGGAGCTCCGCGAGGAGCGGCGCAGGCTTGCGGCCCTTTTGGAGGCTCCCGAGGGCGAAATCCTTGGGAAAACCGAGAAGGTTCTGGCTGAGCTCTCTTCCCTGCGGCGGGAGGGCGAACGCTTGCGGGAGGAACTGGCTCTTCTGCGGGCGAAAGAGCTCGCCTCCCGCGCGGAAGAGGTGAACGGGACCAAGGTCCTCGGGCTGGTGGTGGAGGGCGACCCCGAGGCCGTGAAGGCCTTGGCCGATCGCCTGGGCGAGCTTTTGGGACGGAGCGTGGTGGTGCTGGGCACCTCCCATTCCGGACGGGGGTTCCTTGTGGCCAAGGTTTTGGGTGTGGAGGACGTCTCGGCAGGGGACCTGGTCAAGGAAGGGGCGAAAGTCCTCGGCGGAAGCGGAGGAGGAAAGCCCACCTTTGCCCAAGGCGGCGGCCCAAGAGCGGAAAACCTCGGCCTTGCCGTGCAGAACGCCCTGGAACTCGCGCGCTCCCGCCTTTCCCGCGCGTGACCAGGTTCTTTTTTGGGGAGAACTTCCGTCCAGGTGGGGAGCGCGTCGGTGATCGCCGCGTCTTTCGCTGATGGCCTCGGCCCCAAAGCTGGTCTTCTCCCCCGGAAAAGGCCGCGCGGCCGGGCATCATCCGCGGTGAGCCCCATGGGCGCGCCGGGTTGGGGGGTGGGACGATCCCGCGCCCGCTTTTTCTGGTGCCTTCGGAGCGATGCGGCCGCGTTTAGTGGGGCTTATTCGGCCTCCAGCCCAAGGAGGACCAGTGAAAAGCCTCGGGATTCACCGGCTCGGCCATTTGCCCACGGGTTTCTTGACGGTCGGCTCGTCCGAGCCGGAACATCCTGGTGGCCGGGAGGCTGACAATGACCAAGGAGACGAACGCGTTTGGGATAGCTGCGGTTCACCTGCGCCGGACCTTTCAGGAGGAGGGCTGCCCCCTCTGCCGGAGGGTGCGGGAAAGCGAGGAGCGCTGGATTTGGCAGGTCCTTTACGAGATGACCGGTGATCCCGCCACCCATGAGCGGTTTTCCCGGGCCCTTGGCCTTTGCCAGGGGCACGCGGCCCTCCTGGTCCAAGTAGTGGAGAGCCGGGAGCTCGTCACCCCAAGTTCCGTGGCCCGGCTCTATGAAACCGTCGTCCATTCCCTTCTTCAGGATCTCCCCCGGCCGAGCCGCGGGGTTTGCCCTCTTTGCGAGACGGCCGAGGAAGTAACGGACCGGGAGAGCTGGTTTTTGGGCAGGCTCCTTTTGGATCCGGAGTTTTGGGGAGCTTTTCAGCGTTCAGACGGCCTTTGTCTTCCCCATTTTCTTCGCGTTTATGCCCTGGCCCCGGAGAAAATCCGACCCTCTCTCCTTTCGGACTTTCAGGAGCGACTCTCCTCCCTCCTCCGTCATCTCCGGGAGCTCCAAAGGAAAGAGCGGTTCGATGTGGAGGAGAGACCTACAGAGGAGGAGGCGCGCTCTTGGCGAGAGGCCTTATGGCGGCTAGCGGGGATGAGTTTTCCCGCAACGCTCATCAAGTGCGGTTACTAAAGGAGTCGCACGGGCATGCATACGTAAATGAACCCTTCGTCGGCGGGAGAGATGTGGCCTGCGGGTTCCAGAAGGCCAGCGCGTTCGGGGGCGGAAAGCCAAAGGGCCACTTGATCGGACTCCATGCGGCGGAGGGCGTCAATGAGGTACTCCGCCTTGAAGGCGACCTCGATCCCGCGGGAGGGCGGCCGCAGGAGCTCCACCCCCTCCAAGCTCTTGCCGCGCTCGCGGGAGGCCGCGGAGACCTCCAACGCCGTGCTTTGGGCTACGGCTCGCAGGGTCACCGCCCCGGATTCCTCGGCGGCGAAAAGCTCGGTGCGCCGAAGCGTCGCCAAAAACTCCTCCCGGGGCAGGAAAAGACCGATTTGATTGTCTTTCGGGATGACGCGCTCAAAGTCGGGGAATTGCTCCTGAATCAACCGGCAGGAGAACGTGACCGGTCCCGCTTGCACATGGAGTTGCCCGCTCTCCCCATAGAGCACGGTGTTCTCCACCCCCAGCCCGGAGAGGACTCGCTGGAGGTCGCTCATGATCCCCGCGTCCACGAGGAACGCGCCCTCGAACCGCTCGGGGAGGCCCAACACGGGCACGCGTTTTATGGCCAGCCGATACCCATTGGTGGCGGCGAATTTGGCTCCCCCCTCCTTGAGGACGATGTCCACCCCGGTCAAGGCCAGGCGTGTGGTTTCCGAGGCTTTCAGGGCGGCAAAGGCCGTCTGGGCGATGGCCTGAAGAAGCGGGGCCGTGGGGATTTGTCCGATGGGATCGCCCAAGGGCTCGGGAAGCTGGGGATAGTCCTCCGCGGGAAGCAGGGGGAGCTCAAAGGTGGCGGAGCCGCACACCAGCCGGACCTGGGCGTCCAGGGATTCCAGCCGCACCTCCTCCACCTCCGGCAGGCGGCCCACGAGTTGGCTTAGGACGTGGCCGGGCAAGACCGCCGTTCCTCGCGCCGCCACCGGTGCGGGAACCCGGCAGCGAATGGCGCGCTCCAGGTCAGTGGCGGCGAACTCCACCTCCTGGCCCAACGCGGAAACCTTTATGCCGCTCAAAATGGGCATGGCGGTGCGACCGGCCAGGGCGTGGCTCACGGTGCGCACCCCAAACTCCAGATCTTCCCGCCGCAGGGTGACGATCATTTGTCCTCCTTGTCCCCGGAATCATATTCAGAGAACGGAAGCCGAGCGAGGATTTCCGCGGTCACCCGGGAGGGAGGAAAGGTCCCATCGATCACATACCCCCGGGGAACCGTGCGGAGGAATTCCAAGTAGGCCAAGCGCACTTGGGTGAAGAAGCTCAGGCCCTCGCCCTCGAACCGGTCCCGAAAGCGTGACCTTTCCAGGGCCACCTGCGGGGGGAGGTCCAAAAGGAAGACGTAGTCGGGTTCAAGCCCGCTGGTGGCGAGGTCGTTCAGCTTCCGGATGAGCTCCAAGGGGAGGCCGCGGCCCCGGCCCTGATAGGCCAGGCTCGACAGGGTGTAGCGCGAACACAGGACCCATTGGCCCCGGGCCAACGCGGGTTTGATCACTTCCTCCACGTGCTGGTGCCGGTCGGCGACCATGAGGAGGAGCTCGGTGAGAGGGGCCATGGGAATTTTGGGATCGAGGAGGATCTCCCGCAGCCTCTGCCCCAGGGGCGTGCCGCCCGGCTCCCGGGTGGTGACCACCGGGATTCCCCGGGCCGTCAGGGCTTGGGACAGAAGCTCAAGCTGGGTGGATTTTCCCGCGGCGTCCGGACCTTCCAGCACGATGAAAAGGGGCCTCATCGCGGCCTCCGCCAAAGCCCCAGGGCGAAAAGTCCCGCGCCCAAAACCAGCGCGGCATCCGCCACGTTGAACACCGGGAACCTCCCCACCGAGAACAGGTCCACGACATACCCCAACCTCGCCCGGTCCAAGAGGTTGCCCAGGGCCCCGCCCAGGAGGAACACCCCTCCCCAGGCCCGCAGCCCCTGGGGCCGACCGAGAAGAAGGTAGAGGAAAAGCCCGCCGACCACGACCAGGGAGGTCACCAGGAACGCCGTTTTCCCCTCGGGGAAGAGCCCGAACGCCGCTCCGGGGTTGTGCACCCGCGTCAGGCGGAGGAAGTTCCCGAGAAGGGGTTGACTCTGGCCTGGAGCAAGGATCGCGGCGACCCAGGCCTTGGCCCCCTGATCCAGGGCCACCACCACCAGGCTCACCGCCCACCCAGGCCAGCGTGCCATCTCGTCCAGTCTATCCCAGGCCCTCCGGCCCGCCAATCGCGGGGACCCTTGCCCCCCACCTTCCCGTCCGTTAGGCTTCCCTTGCCGTGGCGTCGTTGTACATCGCCCTTCTTCACTTTCCCATGCGCAACCGCGAGGGCCGGGTGGTGGCTACGGCCCTTACCTCCCTCGATGTCCCGGATATGGGGCGCACGGCGCGGACCTACAACGTGAAGCGCTTCTATGTGGTGCACCCGGTGGAGAGCCAGCGGCGGATCGCCGCGCGGCTTTTGGACTTTTGGCTTTCCGAGGAGGAGTTGCCCACCCGGCGGGAGGCCCTGGAGCTCGTGGCGGTCCGCGCGGATCTGGAGGAGGTGTACCAGGAGATCGCCGCGGAGGAAGGACAAGCCCCTTTGGTTTTGGGCACCACGGCCCGCGCCCATCGTGTCCCATATCCCAAGCTCCCCTGGGAGGAAGCGCGGCGGGTTCTTCGGGAACGGCCCGTCTTGGTCCTGTTCGGAACCGGCCACGGCATGACCGATGAGCTTTTGGCCGCCTGCGACGCTCTTCTGCCCGCGGTGCGGGCGGGCGGGTACAATCACCTTTCGGTACGGGCCGCGGCGGCCATCATCCTCGATCGGCTGAAAGGAGAGGAACCATGACCGGCATGGACGATCTCATCAGGACCGTTCAGACGAAATTCATCCGCGATGAAGTCCCGGAGTTTCGCCCGGGCGACATCATCCGCCTTTACGAGCGGCACTCGGAGGGCGCCCACGAGCGGCTTCTCCCTTTTGAGGGCGTGGTGTTGAAGATCTCCGGCACCGGAGCGAACAGGATGGTGACCGTGCGCCGCGTGGCCGCGGGGGTGGGGGTCGAGCGCACCGTTCCCCTTTACTCCCCAAAGATCGCCCGCATCGAGGTGGTGAAGCGAAACACGGTGCGTCAGAGCCGTCCCTATTGGCTGCGCCGGGTCACCCGAATCCACAAGATCCAATGAGTGGGAGGAAGAAGGTCCGGCCCACCGCGCGGAAGCCAAGTCTGCCCGTGCGGGTTTGGCGGTGGTACTGGGAGCGGCGGCGCCGGCGGGTGAAAAAACCCCCGTGGGCGGTGCGCCTTTTGCGCCGCCGCTATGCCCTTTCTGCCCGGACCGAGCGCATCCTCGGCTGGGCCGAGATGATCGTCGAGTTGGGGGTGCTTTTCTGGCTCATCATCACCTTCGTCACGGTGCGCATGATCGTGCCCACTGGGTCCATGATCCCCGCCATCATCCCCGGCGACTCCTTTTTCGTGGACATCCTCTCCTACCACTTCCGCCGGCCCACCCCAGGGAGCATCGTGGTGTTTTGGTTTTTGGAGGAGCTACGCATCACCGGGGTGCGGCCGGGAACCCCGGCGGCCGAGGCCGGCCTTCAGGCGGGTGATTACGTCGTGGCCCCTGGCCGCTGGGACATCGGGGTGGCCGGCGAGCCCGTGCCCTCCCTCCGCACCCTCTCCCGCCGCATCCGGGCCGCGCAGGGCGGCTCCTTGGAGTTCACGGTCCTCCGGAACCTCACGGACCGCGAGGCCCAGATCGTCACCCTTTGGGTCAACGTTCCTGCGGGCGCCGAGGACTTGGGCGACCTGGGCGCAAGCTACGAGGCCCGGAGCTCCCGGTACGTGAAGCGCCTGGTGGCCGTGGGCGGCCAGACCGTCCAGATCGGACCCGGCGGAAAGATCCTCATCGATGGGGAACCCTCCCCCATTTTTGCCCGGATGACCTACGCTCGCACCGGGCCGGGCATGCGCTACGGCGTGGAGCCCACCCGCGTCCCCCAAGGCCACTTCTTCGTCCTCGGCGACAACACCTTGAACTCCTACGATTCCCGCTACTGGGGGTTCGCTCCGGAGGAGGACTTCATCGGCTGCCCATTTATCCGGGTTTGGCCCTTCTCCCGCTTCGGCCCGATGAACGGGTACTTCCGAAGCAGCCTCTTTTAGCCTAGCTCGGTTTTTCCCGTCACCTTCCCGGTCCTCACCTCTCCCAGGGCCTGGGGGCCTGGGAGAGGCTGGGCGGGGGCGCGAGGACCTCGGCCAGGACGATGGCCACTTCCGGGTTTTCCTTGAGGATCCTTGGGAGCATCTTTTGCAGGCTCATGCCAGCGCTCCCGGCCCCGGCTCACCGCGCTCCTCCGGGGCGGGGCCTTCCTCCCGGGCCAGGCGCTCCCGCATTTGGGTGTCGGCTTGGATGTTGCGAAGCCGGTGATAATCCATGATCCCCAGCTGTCCCCTCTTGAAGGCCTCGGCGATGGCCCGGGGGATCTCGGCCTCGGCCTCCACCACCGCCGCCCGGCGCTCTTGCGTCAACGCCCGCATCTCCTGCTCGCGGGCGACGGCCTGGGCGCGGCGGACCTCCGCCTGGGCCCGCGCCACCTTCAAATCCGCCTCCGCTTGGGCAGTCTGGAGCTCCGCCCCGATGTTGCGGCCCACGTCGATGTCGGCGATGTCGATGGAGAGGATCTCGAAGGCCGTCCCGGCGTCCAAGCCCTTGGAAAGGACCAGCTTCGAGATGGAATCAGGGTTCTCCAGGACCTCCTTGTAGGAGTTGGCCGAGCCGATGGCGGAGACAATCCCCTCGCCCACCCGGGCGATCACCGTCTCCTCCGTGGCTCCGCCCACCAGCCGATCGATGTTGGCCCGCACCGTGACCCGGGCGATGGCCATGAGCTCGATCCCGTCCTTGGCCACCGCCGAGACCTTGGGGGTCTGGATGACCCTGGGGTTCACGGACATGGCCACGGCGTCGTACACGTCCCTTCCCGCCAGGTCAATGGCCGCGGCCCGCTTGAAGTTGAGGGGGATCCCGGCCTTGTCCGCGGAGATGAGGGCCCGCACCACCCGCTCCACGTTCCCGCCCGCCAGGTAATGGGCCTCCAGGTCGGAGGTGGAAAGCTTTATCCCCGCCTTCCAGGCGGCGATCATGGGGTTGATCACCTTGTGGGGATTGACCTTGCGCAGGCGCATGCCGATGAAGGTGAGCGGCCCCACCGGGACGCCCGCGGCCAGCGCAGAAATCCAAAGCCCAACCGGTACGAAGTAGAAGAAGATCTGCAGGGCCACGAAGGCCAAAAATCCGATCACGATCCAGAAGATCCACATCTCATCCCTCCTTCACCCGCCGCACCACTTTCCGGTACCCCTCGTCCCGCACGATCTCCACGGTGCTTCCCTTGGACACGAAGCCCTCCTCCGCCACCACATCCAGCGGTTCGCCCCCGAACTCCGCCCTCCCCACCGGGTGGAGGTCGGTGAGGGCTGTTCCCCGTTGGCCCACATAGGGACTGGAGCGGGTGGCCAGTCGCCCCACGGCCCTCTCCTCGATGGCCGTCCTCAACACCACCCCGCCCAGGCGCAGGCGGGATCTGGGAAGCCACGTGAGGAGGAGGGCAAACCCGATGAGGCTGGCGGTCAAGGCTAAAGCCACCGCGCCCACGGCCGTCAGGGCCTCCCCCGGCTGGGTGAACGGCCCGGTCATGGCCGTGTAAAACCCAAGCCCAATGAGGACGAGGCCGAGGATGCCGGCGAGGCCGAAGTCCGTGGCGGTGAAGACAAAGATCTCCAGGAGAATGGCGATGATCCCGGCCAGGAAAAAGATGAGGGATTCCCAACCGGCCAGGCCTGCCAGGTAATGGGCCCAAAAGAAGAGGGCTAACGAGCCCAGCCCCACGGTGCCGGCCACCCCAAACCCGGGGGTGAGGGCCTCGCTGAGCAACCCCAGGACGCCGACGGCGATGAGGAGGGCGGCCACCCACGGGTTGGTCAGGGCATTCACGAGCCCGTCGCTCCAGCGGTACTCAAACGTGCGCAGGATGGAGCCGGAAAGGCCAGCGAGTTCCAACACCGCCGCCAAACTCGCCGCTTCCCCGTCGGAGTAGCCCCATTCCGCCGCGGTTTTGGCGGTGAGGGTCAGGAGTTTTCCCCGTTCCACCAGGTTGGGAACGGCCACGGCGCGGTCGACCATGGCCTCGGCCACCAGGGGATTGCGGCCGCGGGCTTCCGCGGTGGCGCGGAAGAGGGCCCGCACGGCGGAGATGATCTTCTCCGGGGCCTCTTCCAGGCGGCCGGTGGGGTCGAAGTACACCGGCGTCGCGGCGCCCAGCACCCCGCCCGGGGCGAAATAGATCCTCTCGCAAGCGATGGCCAAAAGGGCCCCGGCGGAATAGGCCTCGCGGTTCACGTAGGCGATGGTGGGGACCCTGGTCCCGAGGAGGAGGTTCCGGCAAGCCTGGGCGGCGTCGAGGTACCCCCCGGGGGTGGAGAACTCCAGGATCACCGCGGCGGCCCCCGCTTGCTCCGCGGCGGCCAGGCCCTTCTGGAGGTAGGAGACCAGGCCCCGGCCGATCTCCCCTTCCACGGGCAAAAGCCAAACCTCCGCGGCCCCTCCCCAAAGGGAAAAGGCCAGAAGGAGAACGAACAAAACCCCAAACGTCATCGCCCCATTATACAGTTTTCCGTGTCCGCGGAGGCGCGGGCGGGTAGACTTCGCCCACCGCGGAAAGGGAGGCGGTGTGTTGAACTGGGCCCAGGGACTGAGCCTGTGGAGTTTGGGTCTTTTGGGCGGGCTGGCCATTGCCCTCCTCAACGCCGTGGGCGCCCTGTTGGTTTTCCTTTGGCCAAGGCCTTCGTCGCGCGCGTTGGATGGGATGTTGGGGTTCGCCGCCGGGGTCATGCTCAGCGCGAGCTTCACGAGCCTCATCCTTCCGGGCCTGGAGGCGGGCGGGCTTTTTCCCGTGCTTTTGGGGATCGCTTTGGGCGCCCTTTTCCTCACCCTGGCGGACCGACTCGTGCCCCATCGGCACCTTGAGGGAGCTCGTGAGGGAGTCTCAGGGGAGCGCCTGCGGGCCGTCTGGCTTTTCATCCTGGCCATCACCCTTCACAACCTGCCCGAGGGCCTGGCCGTAGGGGTGGGGCTGGGTTCCGGCGAGATCCGCCGTGGCCTTCTGCTCGTCGTGGCCATTGGCCTTCAGAACATCCCCGAGGGCCTGGCCGTAGCGGCCAGCGCCCTCTCCGCCGGGATGGGAGGCACCTTCTATGCGGGGATCGTGGGGATCCGGGCGGGGCTTGTGGAGATCCCCATGGCCTTAGTGGGTGCTGTGGCGGTGGGGGCGGCCCGGCCGCTTCTGCCCTACGCCATGGGCTTTGCCGCCGGGGCCATGCTCTACGTGATCTCCGATGAGATCATCCCGGAGACCCACCGCCGGGGACACGAGAGGATGGCCACCTTGGGGTTCCTCTTGGGGGCTGTAGTGATGCTTGCTTTGGACGTGGCTCTCGCTTAGCGGCCGTAGGTCGAGGCTCCCTCCGGGAGGTGCCGCGGGATCAGCATCCCTGGGATCTCGTCGATGTTCTGGAAGTAGTCGGAGGCGCGGATGAGCTCCACCGAGGTGGAACCACGGCCCGGCCCAAGGACGCTCACCCGCTTTCCCCGGCGGCTCAGGTAATCCACGAGGGGGACGAAATCGGAGTCGCCGGTCACGAGGATGAATTCTTCCACATAGGGCGTGAGCTCCATCGCCTCCAGGACCATCTCCGTGTCCATGTTGGCCTTGATCCCGCCGTCCGGGTGTTCCCGCACCGCTTTGCCAATGGCCCGGAACCCCATGAAGGAGAGGGCGTCGATGAGGCGAATGCGGCGTTCGTCCTCGCGCCGGTACGGGACAAACGCGAGGAACTTCACCTCCCGTTCGTCCAAACCGAATTGGGTGAGGATGTAGTCCTTGAGGGCGTCGTAGCGCACCTCAAACCCTTGGCGCTCGAACGTCTCTTGAACGTTCTGCACGTCCACAAACACAGCCACACGCACTTTCATGGGCGATCACCGGAAAAAGCTCAGATGAACTCCGAAGAAAGCCCTACTTCATCACTGAGCTACTTCCAACCTTAAATGGTATCGCCGGCCCAATCCCGCGCAAGCTGGTGGGTCTTGGCCAAGGGGGGTAAGATCTTATGCGGAAGGAGGATGTATGATCGCGAGGATCCCCATCCGCACGAGAAAACAAGAGGAAGCCGTGGACATCACCGAGGCGGTGCAGCGGGCGATCTGCGAGGCCGGGGTGCGGGAAGGCTTCGTGATCATTTACGTCCCCCACGACGCCGCAGCGGTGAGCATCCACCGCACTCTTTCCGAGGCGGAGGCGCCCAAACTGGAGGCGATGTTGGAGGCGGTGAACCCCGATCGGATCGCGCCCGAGTACACGAAGGCCGCGCTCGTTGCGCCCACGGAGGTCGGCGTGGTGGTCGAGGGGAAGATGGTCCTGGGCGAGGATCAGCGGATCTACTTCTATGAGTTCGATGGGCCGAAGGACCGGATGGTCTACGTGTACGTGGGAGGTGGAAGGTGATGCGGAGGTGGGCGGTTCTCCTTTTCCTTGGCCTGTTCTTTCTCTTCGCCGCAGGGGAAGTGCAAACGATCGTGGTGGTGGAGGAGCCCTCGGCGGCGAAGGCGGTGGACATGATCCGCACCGGAGCGTTGGACCTCTTCGCCGCCGGGGTCGCCGAGCCCACCCTCATTAGGAAAATCCGGACGGAGCCAACTTTGGCCTGCTCCCTCACGTACAACGCTGTCTGGCATCTGAGCTTTAACCCCTTTGGTCCTCTTTTTTCCGATGGCCGCCTCAACCCCTTCGCCGATCCCCGGGTCCGGGAGGCCATGAACTGGCTGGTGAACCGGGATCATGTGGTTCAGGAGATCCTGGGCGGGGCGGGTCTTCCCCAGGTGCTCCCCCTCCGGCCGATCTTTCCGGACTACGCGCGCCTGGCCCAATACGCGCGACCTTTAGAGCTTCGCTATTCCTGGGACCCTGGGCGCGGCCGCGAGGCCCTTGCGGAGGCCATGCGGGCCTTGGGCGCCGAACTGGCGGGGGGCCGCTGGCTTTACCGCGGTCATCCCGTGGAGATCCGGCTTCTCATCCGGACCGATGCGCGGCGCCCTCTTGGGGACTATGTGGCCGGGCTCCTTGAGGATCTGGGCTTTTCCGTGACCCCCCTTTATGTCACCCACGCGGAGGCCCTGCGGATCCTCTCCGCCCCTCCGGAGGAGGGACGCTGGCATCTCTTCACCAATAGCCTTGTGGTCTCCCTCATCGAGCGCGACGAGGCCGCGACCTTCGAGCTCAACTACACCCCCGTCTTTCCCTATCCCCCCTGGCAGTACCTCCGGCCCGAGCCGGCCCTGGCGGCGTTGGCCAGAAGGCTCGCGCGCGGGGATTACCGGTCTTTCTCCGAGCGGGAAGCCCTGATGGCGCAGGCCCTGGAGCTGGCCATGCGCGACTCCTCGCAGGTTTGGCTTGCGGTGCGCGCCGCCTGTTACCCCCACGCCGCGGACCTCGAACTGACCGTGGATCTTGGGGCCGGGCTGGCCACAGGCCTTTGGGCCCGAACGTTGCGCGCGCCCCGGGAGGTGATCCGGATGGCTATGCCCGCCCTTTTCACCGCCCCCCTCAATCCCGTAGCCGGTTCCTTCACGGTTCACGACCAAACGCTCATCCGGGCCATCGCGGACGCCGCTCTCCTTCCCCACCCCTATAGCGGCCTCTATCTCCCCGTGGATCTCCGGCGCGCCCAGGTGGCGGTGCGGGAGGACTGGGTGCTCCAAAAGAGCACGGATTGGGTGGAGCTCGAGTACGTGCCGGAGATCCCCGTGCCCGAGGAGGCCTGGCTCTCTTGGGACACAAAAGATCAGCGCTTCCTCACGGTGGGCGAGCTCTTCCCCCAGGGGCTTTTCGCGGGAGCGCGGGTGACCCTCGCCTTTCGTCCGGATCTTTGGGAGAGAACCTGGCACGATGGCTCCCCGTTCTCCTTGGGGGACTTCCTTTTGCGCTTGATCCTTCTTTTTGATCGGGCTCAACCCGGAAGCCCCTTCTACGACGAGAGCGCCGTGCCCGCGCACGAAGCGTTTCGGGGCCACTTCCGGGGGATCCTCATGCGCAGCGTGGATCCTCTTGTGGTGGAGGTCTATACGGATCTGCGCTTTTTGGATGCGGAGTGGCTCGTGGCCAAAGCGGCGGAGCTTTTTTATCCGAGCTATGAACGGGGCCCTGGGCCCTGGCATGTTTTGGCTCTCCTTCTTTGGGCCGAGGAGAAGGGGAAGCTCGCCCTCTCCCAAAGCAAGGCCCGGGCGCTTGGGGTGGAGTGGGCCAACCTGGTGGCCGGGCCGGGCCTTGACGTTCTGGGCGAAGCCCTGCGCGATGCGGAAGAGAACAGTTTTGTGCCGTACGCGGGCTTTTTGCGCCGCTATCTTTCTGCTCAGGAAGTGGACGCCCGCTATGCGGCCCTCCGGAAGTTCTACGAGGAGCACGGACATTTCTTGGTCGGGAACGGGCCGTTCTCCTTGAAATTGGTGAAGCCGGTGGAGAAGGTGGCGGTGCTTGGCCGCTGGCCGCCCTATTCGGTCCCGAGCGGGGCGGAGCTCCCGCGTCCTGCGATCCCCTGGGTGCAGATCCAGGGCCCCTCCGTGGTGCCCCTGTCCGCGGGCGCGCGGTTCCTCATCAGCCTGGGGCACGGTGACGAGGCCCTCACGCCCGAGGACGTGCTTTTCGTGAAATACCTCGTCTTTGACGCCCAAAACGAACTGGTGGCCTGGGGCCTGGTCGAGCCGCCGTTTGCGGTGGAGTTAGGGCCGGAGGTCCTTGGGGAAATGGGCGTGGGCCCGGCCCGGCTGGAGGTGGTGGTGCTGGCGCGCGGCACGGCCTTTTCCGCCTGGACCGCCATGCCCTTTGTGGTGGTTGAGGCTGGCGGTTGACGGGGAACGGCGTCTCCCGCTACGATTGAATGGATTCCCCGGTAGCTCAGTTGGCAGAGCGGCCGGCTGTTAACCGGCGGGTCGGAGGTTCGAGTCCTCCCCGGGGAGCTTGGGTCCGTAGCTCAGGTGGTTAGAGCGCACGCCTGATAAGCGTGAGGTCCCTGGTTCGACTCCAGGCGGGCCCAGTGTTTCTCAACCGGCCGGCGCCGCGCCCAGCTTCTTGGGGTTAAGCGGGCAGCGTTATGAACTCCAGGCTGGGCACGAGGACATCCGCATGCGGGGAGAGCTCGCGCGCTGTTCCCAATCCCGTGAGGACTCCAATGGTGATCAAGCAACCGGCGGCCCGACCAGCCTGCAGGTCCGCCGGGGTGTCCCCCGCCATCACCCCCTCCCCAGGGGGGAGGCCAAGGGAAGCGCAGGCGGTGAGAACCGGCTCCGGCGCAGGTTTTTTCACGGAACAGAGGTCCAGCCCCACCACCACGTCCACGAGCTCCGCCCAACCCAACGCCCGCAGGTGGCGATGGGCGGCGGAAGCCAAATCGTGGGTGACCACCCCGACCTTCCCTCCCCCCCGCTTGATCCCCTCCAGGGTCTCCTCCGCTCCGGGCGCGGGCTGAAGGTGCCTTTCAAAGGGGAAGTCCTCGTCCACCTCGGCGAAGATCCGGCGCACAAAAGGAAGCGTTTCCCAAACGGGAAGGCCCAGGTTTTCGGCCAAAAATCGCGCCGTTTCCTCCTCGGCCTCCGGCCGGGGAAGGGGAACGATCCCCCAACCCGCCTCCCGCGCGGCCCCCATGAAGCGCCGCAACGCCGTGGCCTGAGCCGAGGAAAGGCCAAAGACCTGGGCCAGACGTCGCGCGCGCTCGGCCATCACCCAAAACCAATGGTCGAAGGTGATGAGGGTTCCGTCCTTGTCGAAGAGAAACGCAAGCGCCTGGAATTCCCGACCGTTAGCGCGAAATTTCACGGCCACAAAGCCAAATCCTACCGCGGCGGCCGCTCGACACAAGGGTTCCGAAGGTGGAAAGGGCTACGGACACGCAAGCCATAGAGGGAAGCACCGCGCCCCCGCAGCCCAGCTTCGCGCGGCCGAGGCCCCAGGCGCGGATGGTTACGAGTACACCGCCCTTTGGCAAGCCCGGGCCATTTTGGCCGGCCGCGAAGAAGGGGCGTAAAATGGATCGAAAAGGGGGCAGGAGGAATGCGGGTCTTATTCTTCGCCTTAAGCGCGTCCATTGCCTTTTGGGGATGGAGTACGGAGCTTTCCCCGGCTGCCTTCCGCTGCACCGGTCAGATGAAGGGGGAGATCTGCTGGCTTCGGGATTCCCGGTGGTATGCCGTGGCCTCTTGGCATTTTCCCGGGGTGAGTCCTGGCCCATGGACGTTGGTCCTGGAGGCCGTGAGCCACGACCCGTGTGCGGATTGCCCAGCCGGCCGCGCCGTGACCGTCCAGGTTTTTTGGCGGGAGAGCCCGGCCGAGCCCTGGAACTGGCAATTCGTGGTGATGCGGCCTGAGGAAGGCACGGCCTGCGTGGTGCGCGCGGAATTGCCCTTGCGTCTGGGCGGCCCCGAACTTTGGCTTTTGGTGCGCCGGGCATTGCTCTGCGAGCCCCATTTGGGTTTCTCCCGGTTTTCCGCCCGCCTCCATCCCCAAGCTTTGGTGGAACTGCCATCCCCGCCGCCCAAGCCCGTTCCGCCCACGCCTCCACCCCCGCCGGTCACCCCGCCTCCCCCGGCCTGCCCCCTGGGCCCCCTCTTCGCCTGCGTGCCCGGCGCACCCCCCGCGGAGTGCGTTCCGGCCACCATCGATTTGGCCACCGTGGTCCGGCTCCCGCTCCCCGAGACCTACGGTCCCGGCGACGCCCACCCCCTGGACCTTGGGCACTACGTGGGGGAGATGGGACCGGGGGACTGGCAGGACTGGTATAAGTTTTCCGTGGTGAAAGGCGAAGCCCGCCTCGTGTATTTCCGCGCCCTTGGGGATCTCGCCGTGGACCTCTACCTCGTTCACGACCCGTGCGGAACGGATTTAGGCGTCTGCCTCAACGTGCCGGATGAGGCCGCCCTCCACGCCCCCTGCCAAGCCGGGGTCGAGTGCCTCACCATCCCGGACGGGCCCACGGAATGTTTCCCCGGTCCTCGCTGTGGCTTCTTTGTGCGCGTCGTTTGGCGCTCCGGCTCCGGAAAGTACTTTCTTTCCGTCCTGCCTGTGGAGATCTCGCCCTAGTTGGTCTTCGTTGGCATCGACCTTGCCTGGTCGGAGGCCAATCCCTCAGGGGCGGTGGCTCTGGGTTGGGATGGTCTTAGGGCTCGCCCTCTCCGTTGGGAGAGCGGCCTTGGGGAGGACCTGGAGCTTTTGGCATTCGTTGAAGGGACGGTGGGGACAGGCCCTGGTCTCATTGCGGTGGACGCACCGCTTTTGGTGCCCAACGAGACGGGAACGCGGCCATGCGACCGGGAGCTTTCCCGGGAATACCGGTGGGCGCAGGCCCAGGCCTATCCCGCCAATCGCCGGCGCCTCGGTCCCCAGGTCCGGGGCGAGGCGCTGGCGCGGGCCTTGGAGAAGAAGTGTTTTATCCACAGCCCCCATGTACAAAGAAAGCGGCCGGTGCGTCAGGTGGTTGAGGTTTTTCCGCACCCCGCCATGATCGAGCTCTTTGGGCTTCCCAAGATCCTCCGGTACAAGGCCCGGCCCGGCCGCTCCCAGGCGCTCCGCTGGCGGGAATTGCGGCGCTTCCGCGAGCTCCTTTTCCGTTTAGCTTGCGCGGAGCCGGCCATGGAGGGGGAGGCCATCCTCAGGGCGGCGGAACCTTGGGGGAAAAGGGGCAAGGAGCTCAAAGCCCTCGAGGATCTCCTCGACGCCCTCTTTTGCGCCTACATCGGTCTTCACCTCTGGTACTGGGGACCCGCGGGCTACCGCCTCTTTGGCGACGAAAAAACGGGTTACATCCTGGTCCCCGTGAGGCCAAACGCCCGCTGAAGGATGCGCAAGATCCCCAACGCGGAGAAGGTGCAACGCTGGCGGGCTCTTCGGCCTCCGCAGCGTTTCCCTATCGCCGCCGTGTTGGACAACCTCCGCAGCGCCTATAACGTGGGCGCCATCTTCCGTACCGCAGAGTGCGCGTATCTTTCGGAGGTGGTCCTCTGTGGGATCACCGCCCGTCCGCCCCACAAGGAGGTGGAAAAAACGGCGTTGGGGGCGACGGGCCTGATCCCCTGGCGGTATTTTGCCGACACCCTGGCGGCCGTGCGGGCCTTGCGCGGCGAGGGCTGGAAAATCGCGGCGTTGGAGATCACCGCGGCGAGCATCCCCATCCAGGCCGTGGGGGCCGAGCACTTCCCGTTGGCCCTGGTGGTGGGCAACGAGGTCACCGGGGTGGACGAGCGGGTCCTCGCCGAGGTCGATCTCGCGGTGGAGATCCCCCAATACGGGGAGAAGGAGTCCTTGAACGTGGCCGTGGCCTTCGGCGTGGCCGCCTTCCTCCTTGTGGAGCGATGGCGTGCTAGGCGAGGCCCAAGTACTCCCGCTGGGCCTGGGTGAGGCAATCGATGCGCACCCCTCGGCTCTCCAGGAAGGCCCTGGCCACGTACTCATCGATCTCCGGGGGCACCGGATACACCCGTGGGGGGAGCGTTTTCCCCTCCTTCGCCAACCAAAGCAGGGAGAGAAGCTGGAGGGAGAAGGAGAGGTCCATGATCTCCGCAGGATGGCCATCCCCGGCCACCAAGTTGACGAGCCTCCCCTTGGCCAGGAGATACACGCGTTTCCCGTTGGGAAGCAAACACTCCTCCACGTGCTCCCGCACCCTCCTTACGCGGGCCTGGGCGTAGAGGCCCCGCACGTCGATCTCCACGTCGAAATGACCGGCGTTGGCCAGGAGGCAGCCTTCTTTGGCCTGGCGGATGTCCTCATAGGTCACGGCGTCGCGGCAGCCGGTGGCGGTGATGACGAGATCCGCTTCCTTTATGGCCTCGCGCACGGGGGCCACGCGGAACCCTTCCAGAAGGGCCTCTGCGGCCTTGACAGGGTCCACCTCAGCCACCACCACTTCCGCCCCCAGGCCCCGCGCCCGTTGCGCGATGCCCCGGCCGCACCACCCGTACCCCACCACGAGGACGGTCTTCCCCGCCACAAGGAGGTTGGTGGCCCGCATGATCGCGTCCCACACGGACTGGCCTGTCCCATAGCGGTTGTCAAAAAGGGACTTCATGCGGGCATCGTTCACCGCCACCGCGGGGAACCGCAATCTCCCCTCGTTCTCCCACTGGCGCAGGCGGATCACCCCGGTGGTGGTCTCCTCGCACACGCCCAGGGCCTCCTCGCCCAGGGCCCAGGCCTCGGTGTGGAGGAGGTGGGCCAGATCCCCGCCGTCGTCGAGGACCAGATGGGGGCGGATGGAGAGGACCTTAAGCAGGAACTCGCGGTACTGCTCTTCGGTGGCCTCGCCCCTGGCGTGGACGGTCATCTCCTCGGCGAGCGCCGAGGCCACGTCGTCCTTGGCGGAAAGAGGATTGGAACTGGTGACCGCCACCTCGGCGCCCAGGTTTTTCAGGGCCAGGGCGAGCCGCGCGGTCTTGGCCTCCAAGTGGATGGCCATGGCCACCCGCTTTCCCAAAAGAGGCTTTTCGGGTTCGTGGCGGGCCTCCAGGAGGGCCAAAACCGGCATGTGGTCCTGCGCCCACCGGATTTTCTCCCAACCTTGCTTTTTCCGTTCGTCCATGGGAAGGGATCTTAGCCTAGCGTCTTAGGGAGCGCAGGCCCCAGAGGATCCCAAGGAAGACAAGAAGCATCCCCAATCCCTGAAGAGGGCGCAGGGCCTCGCGGAAAAGGAGGTAAGCCCAAAGGGCGGCGCCCGCCGGTTCGCCCAGAACCACCACGGCCACCGCCCAGGCCGGAAACCTCCGGAGAGCCCGGTTCACCGTGGTGTGCCCCAGAACCTGGGAGACGAGGGCGATGAGCACAAGCCAGGGCCAATCGCTCCGCGGGGGGAGAAGGGTTTTCTTGGTCCAGGCCAAAAAAGCCAAGATCAGCGCGGCCCCGGCATAGGTGAGGGAGACGTAGGGGAAGAGGGACATGCCGCGTTGGGCCCGCCGGCCAAGGAGGAGATAGCCCGCGAACCCCAAGGCTCCCAAGAGGGCAAGGAGATCGCCCAAAAGAGCGGTGCGGCTCAGGGAAAAGTCACCTAAACCGATGAGGACGGTGCCAAAAAGAGCGAGGAAAACCCCCGACCAAAAGGCCCTTTCAATACGTTCGCCCAAGAGCCAGGAGATAAGGCCCACGAAAAGGGGGGTGGTGTTCACCAGGACCACGGCGCTCGCCACCGAGGTCAGGCGCAGCGCCTGGATCCAAAAGGCCAAGTGTGCGGCGAGAAAGGCCCCGGCGAGGCCGGCGAGGACCGCCTCTTTCCTCCGCCACCCGCGAACACCCAGGGGGAGGAGGATCAGGGCCGCGAGGGCCATGCGCCAGGCAGCCACGGTGAGGGCCGGGGCCGAGGTAAGTCGGATGAGCGGTCCTCCCCAGGAGATGGCCGCCACGCCGAAACCGAGAATGATCCAATCCCCAAGTTTCTCGAGCTTCATCACCAAAAAGCTTCGGCCGTGGGGGCCGAAGCTTTCCGGACGGGCGGGGAGGAAAACTAGCGGCTGATGGCCCCCACCGGGCACTGGTCGATGGCTTCCTCCACACAGGGCAGGGTCTCAGCGGCACCTTTGATCACGTGGGAATAACCGTCGTCCCCCATCTCGAACACCTCCGGACAAATTTGCGCACAAAGCCCGCAACCCGTGCAGAGATCCGTATCCACCTTTAGGGCCATGACACCTCCTTTTTGTGGTGGCGTGACTATAGCACGGGATCCCCAGGCGGTCCACGCTGGCCCAGGGCTTGAAGAAAGGCTATAGTTTTGCCCAATTGGGGGTGAAGCAGATGAGAGCGCTGGGAACGATGATTTTCCTCTTGGCTTTTGGTCTCTTTGGGGTCGCGCAGGTGGCGGAGCTTGTGGCCCAGGCCGATGCCCTCTTTCAAGAGGTCTGGCTTTCGCCCTACACCCCGGCCACGGCCGGCGCGCTCCGCGCGAAGCTCGAGACGGCCATCGAACTCTACCTGAGGGCCCTGAACCTCGACCCGCAGAACCCTCACATCCTCAATATGCTCGCCCGCTCTTATTACACGCTCGCCGATATCTTCCTTCCCGAACGGGAAAAGCCGGAATGCCACGAGAAAGGTCAGCTCTACGGGGAGCGTTCCCTCCGGACGAGTCCGGTGTTCGTGCGGGTGGAGAGGGAACGGGGGTTCGTGGAGGCGGTGGGGACCTCCTCCGATGTGGCCGCCCTGTATTGGACCTATGCGAACTGGGCAAGGAAAGTGGAGCTGGGTGGGGCGTTTGGGCTCATCGTCGCGGCCCTGCGGGGCGATGACAAGAAGCTGAACGCCCTCATGAGCCGTTGTTTGGAGCTGGAGCGGGGATACCTGGCGGGCGGCCCCCTGCGGGCCTTGGCCGGCTACCACGCCAAACACCCCTTCGCCAGGGACTACGAGAAGGCCCGGGAACTCCTCACGGAGGCCATGGAGCAGCACGGGGATTACCTGGAGAACGCGTACTTCTACGTCCAGTACTACCTCATTCCCAAGGAGCTTTGGGGTGAGGCGCGGATCACGTTGGAGAGAATCCTGAACTCCCCTGTGGCACCCTATCCCCTCATGAACAGTTTCTGCCAGTTCAGGGCGGCCCAGCTTCTTGCGGAGGTTCAAAAGAGGCTCTGAGGAGGGGGCGGTGGGCGCGGTTCTCGTCATCCTCGATGGTTTGGGCGGCCGGCCCACGGATTTTGGGGGCGCCACCTGTTTGGAGCGCGCCGCTCATCCCCACCTGGATGAGCTTGCGGCCCAAGGTGCTTTGGGCCTCATGGACCCCATTGGGCCGGGGATCCGGCCGGGCTCGGACACCGCCCACCTTTCCATCTTCGGCTACGACCCGTTTCAGGTTTACACCGGACGCGGGGCGTTCGAGGTCCTGGGGATCGGGATGGACGTGCGGGGTGGGGACATCTGCTTCCGGGCCAACTTCGCCACCGTGGAGGAACGCCACGGGAAGCTGGTGGTGGTGGACCGCCGCGCTGGGCGCCTGGAGGAAGGAAAGCTTTTTGAGGAGGCAGTGAACGCCGTGTCCCTTCGGGATTTCGGGGTGGAGCTTTTCTTTCGCGCCTCCACCGAGCACCGGGGGGCGTTGGTCCTGCGGGGGGAGAACCTGTCCGCGGCTGTCTCCGATACGGATCCCCACGAGGTGGGGGTGCCGGTGGCCGAGGCCCGGCCCCTTGAGGAAACGGAGGCGGCGCGCCGCCTCGCTCAGATCCTCAACGCCTTCACGTGGCGGGCTTATGAGGCCCTCCGGGAGCACCCCCTCAACAAAAAGCGCGTGGCCGAGGGCAAACTCCCGGGGAACGCCATCCTCTTGCGGGGCGCGGCGGTGATGCCGCACCTCGTGCCCCTCACCGAGACTTACGGGATTCGCGCCGCGTGTATCGCCGGTGGGGCCCTCTATAAAGGGGTGGCCAGGCTCGCGGGGATGGGGGTCCTTTCCGTGCCCGGGGCCACAGGCGACCTCAAGACGGACCTGCGGGCTAAGGCCCGCGCCGTGCTCGAAGCTCTGCGTTCCGTGGACCTTGTGTTCGTGCACATAAAGGGCACGGATAACGCCGGCCACGATGGCGATGCCGAGGCGAAAAGGGCGTTCATCGAACGGGTGGACCGCGAGTTCTTCGGGACCCTGGTGGAGCGCCTCCCCAAGGGACTTCACCTCTGCGTCTCCGGGGACCACACCACACCGCCGGCGGTGCGGGAGCACACGGCCGATCCTGTGCCCGCCCTGTTTTGGGGCCCGGCGGTGCGGCCGGATCGGGTCCGTGTCTTCACCGAAAGGGCCGCGGGCGAAGGCGGGCTTGGCCGCTTTTCCGGACGGCTCCTCCCTCAACTTCTTGGCTACTGCGATTTCGGGGGCAAGTTCGGCGCGTAGGCGATGAAGCTCAGGGAAGTGCCCGCCCTGGTGGGCGCCCGTTTTCTGGCGGCGGAGCATGCTTGGTAAATCCCACGGCCCCGGATTGGCCAAGAGAGCTCGGCTTCGGCTCGGGGATGGGCATTCCCAACATGGAGGCGAACGCCGATCCTTTGGAGATCCGCGCGCGTCCCGGGGAAGGAACGGTCATCCGTGCGGTGATCCGTCGCGGAGAACCTCGGGCTTGAGTTCCTCGTGGCTGCCTCTCCCGAGGCGGAGGGGGTGAACGGTTACGTGTCCGCTCTTCTCTCCGACGTTTTGGCCCATGCCGAGCGTGGGGGAGCTTTGGCTCACCCACCAGCGGCACCTGAACGTGGTGGCGGTGGCGAAACGGCGGGAGCTGAGCGGCGTGGTGTTCGTGCGGGGGCCCGCCCCGGGCCGACGCCTTCCACACCGCGGGCGCCCTCCATCGCCTTCTCTTCCCATGAGGTGGTTCCGCGCCGATCTCCACATCCACTCCACCCTTTCCCCCTGTGGGTCCCTGCGCCTGTCCCCGCGGCCCATCCCCAACGACCCGGACCTCTTCGGGGATCAGGTGGTGGACGAGAACGAGGAAATGAGTTCCGCGGCCTTTGGCGGAGGTGGTGGAGCGGGTGGAAGCCCGGGGGGTTGGTGATCCCGGCCCACGTGGATTCCTGGGGGTGTTCCCCCCGGGCGCGTGGCCGGCGGTGGA
>ERZ1685331.69-NODE-69-length-34026-cov-18.153396_pt1 | contig 34026 bp, 16 predicted proteins | sample MGYA00580194_ERZ1685331 | MGnify/ENA primary metagenome ERZ1685331 (study PRJEB41501, sample SAMN08275520) | hot springs metagenome | biome: alkaline hot spring; material: microbial mat | place: Russia: Ush-Beldyr | collected 2015-07 | depth 0.5 m m ...
TGGCGAGCAGGGACCCACTAAATATGGGCTGCTCCACGGCTACTCCCAAAGAACCAGGTTTTCCTGACCCCTGAACAAGAGTTGAACCCCCTTGCCTGTGTATGTTAAGATAGATCATGAACGCAACGCCGGAGTGGCGGAATGGCAGACGCTTCGGTCTTAAAAACCGATGGGGGCAACCCCGTACGGGTTCGAGTCCCGTCTCCGGCACCAGTATCGGAATGCTCTGAGACACCGCCAGGTTGAAGTTCGAACCGGAATGGAGCCAGTATCGGACTGTCCGCAGCAGTCCAGGGCTATGTGACGCCATTTTCCGCGCGGCAGGGTATGAGTTGGCGGAAATGCTTTGCAGATCGCAAGACTTCCGACGCCTTCTGCAACAGGGGTTGCGAGCCGCTTGCAGCGCCAATCGCAGCGCCGGATCTTGCAGGCAACCATGCGCGCAGCGCGGCGATGAGCCAGTGTTGTTCTTCGCCGGGCTACGCTCAGCGTTTCTGTGTTATACTCGCAACAAATCCTGACATCAGAGATGGTTTCGCGGTGTAGCCTCTAAGGAACAGTTTGAGAGAGGCAGCCAGGCTATACTCTCCATAGTCCTTGCTGGTTTTCCCTGCAGCGGCAAACTCGTTCTGGCGCAGCCAGGATGCGCGTCTGCCGCGCGTGGAACAGGAGGTGCGGAAGGCGCAGTTTCCCCGCACCCCTCCCTACAGACACACTCTCAGACATGAGTGAATGAAAAGAAAGGAGGTTCAACGAGGCGCAGTTTCCCCGCACCCTCTCAACAGAAACTCAGGGTGTAAACCGTGTCTTCGCAGTCCCGTATGCAAAAGGCAGGATGCGTATGCAACGCACCATCCACAAAGTGCTCGTGGCGAACCGTGGCGTCCCGGCCGTGAGGATCATGCACACCTGTCGTGACCGCAGGATCCCCACGACCGCGGTGTATAGCACGCCTGATCGGCTGGCGTACCACGTCTTTATGGCCGACACCGCCATTCATATTGGCGATGCCCCGCCGATTAATTCCTACCTGAACGGGGAACGGATCATCGAAGCCGCGCTGGCCAGCGGCTCGAACGCCATCCATCCTGGCTGGGGGTTCCTGGCGGAGAATGCCGACTTTGCCCAACAGGTTATTGATGCTGGACTGATCTGGATCGGTCCAAGGCCAGAGGTCATCCGTATGATGGGCGATAAGATTCAGGCCAAGGAGATTGCCCGGCGCTCGAATGTGCCAACCATCCCCGGAATAGAGAACGTCACCAGCGCCGAGCAGATTAGCGACTGGATGCGCGACCAGAACATCGCCTTTCCGATCATGATCAAGGCGGCCTCTGGCGGCGGCGGCAAGGGCATGGTCAGGGTCGACAGTCCTGAGCAGATCCCCATTGCGCTAGCCCAGGCCCGTTCCGAGGCGAAGAAATCCTTTGGCAACGATATTGTGCTTGTTGAGAAGTATATCGAGCATGGCCGGCATATCGAGGTGCAGGTGGTGGCGGACGAATACCGTCACGTTGTCCACCTGTTCGAGCGCGAGTGCACGCTTCAACGGCGCAACCAGAAGATTATCGAGGAAGCGCCCTCGACCCTTGAGAATGATCTGCGTCAGGAAATCTGCGTCACTGCGGCGCGCCTGATGCGCCGGATTGGCTATACCTCAGCCGGCACGGTTGAGTTCATCTTTGATCCCGCCACCCAGAGTTTCTACTTTCTCGAAGTCAACACGCGCCTCCAGGTCGAGCACGGTATCACTGAACTCATCACTGGTCTGGACATTGTCAGTATTATGCTTGATGTCGCCGAGGGCAAGCCCCTGCCGATCCGGCAACTCGATGTCGTCCCCAATCGCTGCGCCCTCGAGGTGCGCCTGAACGCCGAGGATCCCAAGACCTTCAGCCCTTCGTTCGGCAAGATTACCCGTCTACGCACCCCCCTGGGTCCCAACGTGCGCGTCCTGCTCGGCGCTGCGGAGGGCGAGGACATCCCGCCGTACTACGACTCGCTCTTCATGCTCCTGATGACCTCGGGCGCGGACCGGGCCGATGCGCTGCGGGTGATGGACCGGGCGCTCACCGGCGACCTGCGCGTTGAGGGGATCAAGACCCTCGCGCCCCTGCTTCTGAGTATCATCAGGCACCCCAAATTCATCGCTGGCGACTTTTCGACCAGGTTCATCGATCAGCACCTGCCGGAACTTGTTTCCGGCTTCCGCGAGCGTACCAGCGAGGATGAGATGCTCCGGGTCGCCCAGTATGTGGCCGAGATCTCCGCTCTGGGTCCGCAGAGTTGGATGTGAGGTGAACCATGGAAACCAGTATCGCGGTCCAACCCGTTAGCGTGCAGGAAGATTACGTGTTCGTCCGGCCAGGTATGACCGCGCGCGAGATTGTTCAGGCTGTGCGCAACCTGCAGGGGGTCTGCCTGACGTCGGTGAGCATGCGCGACTCCGGGCAGTCCGACTTCAAGAACCGCCACCGGATCTACGATCTGAAGACCCTGGCCCCGATGTACAACAGAATGGGCCTTTTCAGCGCCGAGTGTCACGGCGGAGCGCGCTGGCACGTCGGGATCATGAACCGCCGCGAGAGCCCGTTCGAGGAGATCCAGATCCTGCGCCAATTGATGCCCAACGTCCTGCTCCAGACCCTGATCCGCGAGACGAACCTGTGGGGTTACCGGCCGTACCCCAGGAATGTCATCGAGTATGCCGTTTCACAGGTGGATATCGATGTCTGGCGCTGTTTTTCGTTCCTCAACGATGTGCGCAATATGCGCGCGGTGGCCGAAGTGGTGATGAAGCGCGGGCGGCTGTTTGAGCCAGCGATCTCGTTTACCGTGGCCGACTGGGCCACCGATGCGTACTACCTGAGCGTGGTCCGCGAGATCGTTGCTCTTGCTGGCGGCGTCGATGAGATCATCCTCTGCATCAAGGATATGGCTGGCGTCGGCAACCCGGTGCGCATCGGCCAGTTGGTGACGACGATCAAGGAGCACTACCCCGAGTTGCTGATCCATTACCACCGCCACGTCACCGACGGGCTGGCCGTCCCGGCGCTGTTCGCCGCCGCCCAGGCCGGCGCCAAGATCGTTGATGTCCAGGAGGACGCCCTGGTGCGGTTCTACGGTCACCCGCCCATCCTTGGGGTGCATGCCTATTTTGAGGAGGGCGGCATCCACGTGCATCTCAACCGGCCAGCCGCCGAGCAGGCCAACCAGCGGGTGCGCGAGTGGATCGGACACTATGAGTGGGCCGAGTCGCCGTTTAAGGGCTACGATCACGGCGTCACCAGACACCGTATGCCCGGCGGCGCGTTTCCAAGCTCGTTTGAACAGGCTGAGAAAGGGGGCTTCCTGCATCTGATGCCGGCGATCCTGCGCGTCATGGCTCTCTATAACCAGATCGTGCGCTACTTCGATGTCACGCCAGGCTCGCAGATCACCTGGGTGACATGCAGCGGGATCGTCAACCGCTATGCCAAGGAGCAGGGTGAGGGCGGCGTCCGGCGGCTCATCGCGCTGCTCAGCAAGTTCGTCGAGGAGCAGGGGCAGGATATGGCGGCGATGAGCGAGGAGGAGCGCGAGGAGTTGCTCCAGCTCTTCCGCAACGCATCCGGTGATTTCAAGAACCTGCTGGTGGGAGGCTACGGCAGGCTGCCGGTCGGCTGGCCGGCTGACTGGGTCTACCAGAGCGCCTTCGGCGACGAATGGCAGGCGAAGATCCAGGGGCGCACCGACCTCTCCCCCCTCGACACGCTCAAGGACGACAACCTCGCCAGGCTCCGCCAGACCTTGAGCGATGCCATCGGGCGTGCGCCGACGGAGGAGGAGTTCATTCTCTACCTGATGCACCCCAAAGATGCCATCAGTTTCATCGAGTTCCGCGAGCGGTATGGCATGGCGCCCCTGGTGCTGCCGACCGATGTCTGGCGCCATGGCCTGCTGCGCAGCGGCGATAAAGTTGATTTCGAGCTTGACGGCAAGCCATACTGTATCGAACTGGTATCGGTTGGCGCCGAACACGAGGGCGTCATCCACGTGGTGCTGAAGGTCAACAATGTGACCCGGGTCTACCCGGTTGCGACGCCGCGGGCCCGGAAGACGGAGATCCGGATGGCAAAGGGTCCCAATGAGATCGGCGCTCCGATCAACGGCAACGTATGGCGGATCGGCAACCCGCAACGCGGCCCGATCCATGTCGGCGATGTCGTTCACAAAGGTGAGGAGGTGGCGAACCTTGAGGCGATGAAAATGGAGAACGCCATTCTCGCCCCGTTCAGCGGCCGTATCGCCGAGGTCTGCATCAAGCTGAACGATGTCGTCAAGGAAGGGCAGTTGCTGTTCGTGCTCGAGAAGAAAGCCTGATGCGTTCTATCTCGGAAGCCGAAGCGCGGATTGACGTGGCGGGCTTCCGACTGGAGCCGCAGGCGACCAAAACGCTCCGCTGCATTACCGAGAACAGCGGAGGATGTTGCATTGACAGAACGGCGATGCTCCGGACTAAACACTCGAGGAACTGATCGCCGCCTCGACTAAACGCAGCACCCTGCGCTTCATCAGCATCGGACCGGATGGCAAGCCGGATCACGTCTGCGTATTACGGCATGCGCAAAGTCGGTTGACAAACCTCGGAGTGCCAGGAGGCGGTCGAAGGCGGAGGAGAAGGCACGCTGAGCAGCGGCCAGAGTGCGTTCGCCAGACGGCACGACACTCCCCACGACCGCGGTATTGAGCGCGGCAAGCACCGGTGGCGCCTGTCTACGGCGCACCTGACAGTGGGCTGCTGCGCGCGTGGTGTCCCGCCGATGAGACCACCCGTGCTCGATGCCCCACGCCACGCGCGCACTCGCCCGCCGGCGCGGTGCGGCGGCAACCGCTGGCGGTGCGCGCGGGATGCCCCACTGCCCTGTGCCCGGGGGCTTGCTGATTTAGCGCGTCTTGCAGACGCGCTTGGGGCGCCCACTGCCCTGCGCCCGGGGGCTTACTGCCCCAGGAGAAGCGGACGCCCGCGACCTACCACCCACTGCCCTGCGCCCGGGGGGCTTGCGGGTAGCGGTTGTTGCCCCATCAACCCCCACTTCCCACTGCCCTGCGCCCGGGGGGCTTGCGAATGATGCGCGAACTCATGCATCGGTCTCCCCCACTGCCCTGCGCCCGGGGGTCTTGCACTACCTGCGCCGCGCCGCTGCTGCGGCGCGACCCCACTGCCCTGCGCCCGGGGGTCTTGCATCCTCCGGTGCGCAGAGCCACGTTTCGCCGTCTCCACTGCCCTGCGCCCGGGGGTCTTGCACTACCTGCGCCGCGCCGCTGCTGCGGCGCGACCCCACTGCCCTGCGCCCGGGGGTCTTGCTGGATCGACGTGTGGCGCGGTCGTATCGGGTGCCCCACTGCCCTACGCCCGGGGGTCTTGCTCTTCTCGGTGACTTGCCGCTCCCGTCGAACCCCCTGGTCGCGCTACGGCCCCTCCCCGTCCGGTGGACGCGGCAAGCGGACGGGGATGCGGCGTGCTTCTCCCCGGCCACGTCCCGGGTTCACGCGCGTGGCCGGGCGGCAGTCCGTCGAAGGGGCGCTCCCGCCCGTGGCACGTCGCGGACGGTCACACCGCCGTGCGCGGTCGGCCAGCCGTGCCGGCTGGTGGTCTTGCATCAACCACACGGAATCTCCCCCGCCTCCACCACCTGGGTGGAACGCGCCGGTTGCGCCAGCATCACGGCGCCCACCCCCATCACGCCGGGCAGGTCAAGCGGCCGACGGAGGTTCGGCGCCACCACGATTGCGTGCTCCGTCGCGCGACCGCCACGTGACCGAGCGCCCCAACTTGCGCGCCAGGAGAGGCGGCACCCAGTGGCGCGCCCCGTGGCGGTCCCTGCGGGATGGCGCCCCGCACGGTCTGGCCGTCGACGCCAGCACCATGCTTGCACGCGCTGGCGCTGCGCTGCGCGCCTGCTGCTCTGCAACGAACGCGCCACGCACGCGTGCGAGTGCGTGGCTATCGCCTGCGTGTCCGCACCCGAGGCGCTAGGTGCTTTGGTGCGGCATGGTCGTGCGCGTGCGCCCAAAGCGCACTGCACATTTGGTGCGCATACGCGAACACATTGGCGCGGGGGGCGCGCTGGGGGGAGCCGGCCAGCCGACCAAGCGCCGCGACCAGGAGCACCCCATCGCGGGGAGCGCGACCGCGGGCGTCAGGGCAAGAGCAATGACAAACTCCTGGCCGCCTGCTACGACCGCCTGGCGCGCCGCTGCCGCGCAATGCCGCTCCAGGGCGTCTATGAGCAACCGAATGCGATTGACACAGGTGATACAATGTGAAGTGGTTGCGCCCGCGCATCGTCCATCTATCACTTTCCCTTGACATCACATCCCGAACTGCCGGAACTCCGCGTTTGGCACGGCGGTTTCTGACAGAGCCAGCATTCCGTCTTCGTCCTCATTCGTTGCGTTCTGCTCCTGCATCTTCAGTCCTGTGCGGCAATTCACCAGGCTGGCGGCCGAATTCCCGGCGATCAGCCAGCCGTTGTCCAGTGAGCAGGTGCGCCCATGCCGGATTTCAACAACCTGCCGCTCATTCTGGCCGGGCCGATAGTGCGCCGTGTCGAACCAACGCTGGTGGCCGTCTGGGTCGCCCTTTCCGCTGCGCGCACGGTAGAACTTGGCATCTGGACCGACATTCCCAACGCTGGCAGTTCCGGCGTCTTCTTCGGCAATGCATTGGCGAGCCATAAGGCGACGGCTGCGTCCGTTCGGATTGGCACAAAACTGCATATTGCGCTGGTCACGCTCGACCTGACTGCAAGCCCGCTGACTCCAGGGCTGATCTATAGCTATAACCTGGTTTTCACCGGAGGAGACTCGTCGCAGGACCTGAATTCGCTGCGCCTGCTGGAGGACGCAGGACCAGCGACTGAACCCACCAGACTGGCGCTTGGCTATCGCGCCGGGCAGTTGCCAGGCTTTACGCTGCCTGCGCTGTCGCTCGACAATCTGAAAATTGTTCACGGCTCCTGCCGTAAAGCGCATGGCTTTGGCGTCGATGGACTGGCGGCGCTGGATACGCTCATCGAGCGCGCCCAGACCGATGCCAACGCCCGGCCGCAACAGTTGTTCCTGACCGGCGATCAGATCTATGCCGACGATATTGCTGTTATGCTGCTGCCACAGTTGACCGCAGCCGGCGATGCGTTGCTTGGGGTTTCGGAAGAACTGCCGCTGAGAACGTCCACTGGCGACATCAGGGTCGTTGCCAATAGCACGAATTTCCCCACCTCGTGGCGCCAGGAACTGATCAGGCAGCAGGCGCAGTTTTCCAGCGCTGAGGCTGCCTGCCACGCGCTTTCGTTCGGTGAATACTGTGCGCTCTATCTCTTCTTCTGGTCGAATGTTCTCTGGGATTCGTTCATTGAAGTCGATGCTGTTTTCCCTGATTGTTCCGCTGCGAGCGCCGACTGCCCCGACGCCGATACGATGGTGAATGCACTGCCGGCTCACCTTCAGCCGCTTTATCCCACCAGCACGCGCAAAGAGCAGATCAAGCAGTGGTACAAACAGCGCGATCTGTTCGCCGATCAACTCGAGAATGTCAAAGCCTTCAAGAAAACCTTGCCCAGGGTGCAGCGGGCGCTGGCGAATATTGCCACCTATATGATCTTCGATGACCACGAGGTCACCGACGACTGGTATCTGACCCAGGACTGGCGCGACCGGGTGCTGACCAGTCCGCTGGGCGTCACGATTGTGCGAAACGCTCTGACGGCGTTTGCACTGTTTCAGGCATGGGGTAACGACCCGAGACGCTACACAACCGGCGCTCATGCTGTGCTGTTGACCCATGCGCAGGCGTTGTTCCCGGCATCCGGGGGACCCGCGCAAGCGGCTGCCGATGCGCTCGATACGCTCTATGGCTTTGGCGGCGCCGATCCGCAGGTTAAGTGGCATTTCAATGTCCCCAGCGGGCCAACAACGACGGTCGTGCTGGATACGCGCACCCGGCGGGCGTTCAGCGGCAGGTATACGCCGCCGGGCCTGATTTCCGATGTCGCCCTCGACGAACAATTGCCAGACTCGTTCGCGCCTTCGCCTGGCGCCGAGGTGCTGATCGTGGTTTCCGCTGCACCGGTGCTGGGTCTGGCGGTGATCGAGGAATTGGCGCAACCCATCGGTGCGCGCGGCTATTTCGATTTTATCTCCTCAGTCGTCATCAAGCACGCACCCGAAATCACTGGCTACCTCGAATTCGATATGGAAGCCTGGTCGCTGCATACCGAACGCTTCGAGGCGCTGCTGGCGCGTTTCAACCAGATGGGGAAGGTCGTTGTTCTTTCCGGCGATGTGCATTATAGCTTCAGCGCGGAAATGGATTACTGGAAGAAGACTCAACCGCAACCGGGCCGCATTGTGCAACTCACATCCAGCGCGCTCAAGAACGAATGGGGCATCCGCGCCAAGCGCGCTCTCGAAACGGTTGCCGCCCAGGAGATCCTGCACGATGCATACTACCCGCTGTCTCGTCTGGGTTGGAGCGACCCGGCCGATCTCATTGGGCAGGTCAATGTCCCTGGCGGTGCGCTGCCCCGCAACATCCGCGCGATGCTCCGCCGCACCCCGGTCGTGCTTCCCGCCGAAAACTGGGAACCAGGGAGCAGTATCGTGGTCGCGCCCGATTGGGCATGGCGGGTAAGCCTGGTGAAGGATCTGCGCCCCGACGATAGCAGTCCCGGCGCCCGCCCCGCCGACGGGCGCATCGGGCCGATCAGCCCTGATATCGTCCCCGCCAGCCCCGACGATGGCTATGTCAAAGTGCTCGAACGCGCCGAAAAGCAATTGAAAGCCAAAATCGCACGTTCGGCAGTGTTCGCCTCAAATCTCGGGCTGGTCTCGTTTTCGGGGACCGGCGCTGCGCTGAAAGTTACCCATACTCTGATGTACCAGCACCCCGAGGGCGCGAAACCGGCTGATCCCCAGGCATACACCGTGTACGAACTCAGCCTGGCGCCAACGACCGACTCGCCGCCGACGATCAGTTGAAACCCGGCGATAGTGTGAGGATACGTCTGTGAGCAGCAATGCCCGCAATGATCTACAGTGTCTGGTTGGTGAACTGCGCCAGATCCTGGATCCAATCGCGCGCAGCGTGGGCGATAGCGCCATCCGCCGCGAGATCCTGCTGGCGCTCGGCCTCGATCCTTCACAGGAGTCGCAGCCGCTGAGGATCCCGCCTTCCTCGCTTGCCAGCATCGACGCCTATCGCGAACAGGCCGCCGATGACGTCGATCTCCAGGCGTTTGTCAGTGCGCTCTCCGACCTGACGCAGATCATCCAGGCGCTGATTGACTTCGTTCGGTCGGCGGCGGCGGCTGACGCAAACGCCCCGACTGGCTTTGTCGTCGAAGAGGCGGTCAGTTTCTTTTTGCAGGCGGTCACGATTGCCTATCTGCGTGTGCGCCTGCCGGGCGTGTATATCACCGCCAAAGCGCTGCAACTGCTCGAAGAGCAGGCGATCCATTTCGGCAGCATCGTCAAGCTGTTCTTCAGAATCGGCGACTATTTCAACGAGGTGTTTGGCGATGCGCTCGATCTTCAGACGGAAGCCCATGCCAAACAGGTGTCCGATGTGTTCCTGTTTGTGTCTGGCGTTATCGTGGCGTCGCTGGTGAAGGCTGATTTTGTCTATGGCTACGACGCCGGACCTGGTTCGACCAGCCCGATTGGCGATGCCGCCAATAATCGCACCCTGACGATCCGCCTGAGCGGCAAGACCAAAGATGCCTCCGATAATATCGTCAAAGGCGCGCTACTACTGAGCATGACGCTCCTGCCGCGCGACCATGGCGGTCCGGGGCTGCTGATGCGGATCAAGGGCGAAGGCTCGCTCGAGGTTCCGGTCACCGACAGTCTCAGTTTCCAGTTCGCGACCGATGGTCCCGATTTTCTTGTGTATATCGGCGAAGGTTTGCATAACTTTCCCTCCTCGACCGACGCCTCGGTTGCGGTGAGCCTGATCTACAAGTCGAAGCCCTCGCGAGAGATTATCTGGGGCGATGCCAATGGGGTCCATCTGCGGATCGGCAGCAGCAAGATCGAAGGCAAAGTCGGCGTGACCGATCAGAGTATCAAAGGCGAGATCAAAGACAGCGCGTTTGTTTTGAAGACCGACGCTGCCGATGGGTTTCTCAGAACAGTGCTCAATACCATCACCAGCGACGGCAAACTGGAAACGAAGTTCGACTTCAACATCGGCTATTCGAAGAAAAAAGGGTTCTTCATCGGCGGCGGCGCCGGGTTGATGGTCAGCATTCCGCTGCACGAAACGCTCGGTCCACTCCAGTTCAATACGCTGACCGTCGGCCTTGCGCTAGGCGAAAAGGCTGGCAGGGACCCCGGCTTCAAGCTGGAAGGGTCGCTCAGTTTTGGTCTCGATCTTGGCGTGCTGCAGGCGTCGATCGATCGGATTGGCCTTTCAGGGTTGATTCTTTTCGACGGCGGCGAATTTACCCTGGGCTTCAAGCCGCCCAACGGCGTCGGCCTGGCGGTGAACGCGGGTCCGGTGCGCGGCGGCGGCTTCCTCAATTTCGACGATGACCGGGGCGAATATGCTGGCGGCCTGGAACTGGATATCGCGGGCATCATCACTCTAACGGCGTTGGGTGTGATCGCCACGAAAATGCCCGATGGCAGCGACGGCTTCGCGCTGGTGGCCATTCTGGCGGTTGAGTTCGGCACGCCCATCCAGTTGGGTCTGGGCTTTACCTGGATCGGCATCGGCGGCATTTTCGGTCTGAACCGCACGATGCGACTGGAGGCTATGGCGGCTGGCATCAAGTCGGGCGCGGCAGAGAGCATTCTGTTCCCGCGCAACATCGTTGCCAACGCCGCACGCATCATCAGCGACCTGCGCGTTTTCTTTCCACCACAAAACGATACCTTCCTGGTCGGCGGCATGCTCAAGATCGGCTGGGGCACGCCGACGCTGGTCAGCCTTGCGCTGGGGGTTGTGATCCAGATTCCGCCGGGAACCTTTGCGATTCTTGGTGTGCTGAAGGTGATTCTGCCGGATGAAAACGCGGCGTTGCTGCAACTGAAAGTCGGCTTTATCGGCGCGTATGAACCCGATAAGGAACGCGCCTGGTTCTTTGCGACCCTGTACGATTCGCGCGTGCTGGTGATGACGATCGAAGGCGGCATGGGCGTGCTGATTGCCTGGGGCGGCGCCAGCAACTTCGTAATCTCGGTCGGCGGTTTCCATCCGCAGTTCCAGCCGCCGCCGCTGCCCTTCCCCACGCCCGATCGCCTGTCGATCAATATCCTCAACTACCCGCTGGCGCGCATCCGGGTAATGGCGTATTTCGCGGTGACGTCGAATACCGTGCAGTTCGGTGCACGCGCTGAACTCTTCTTCGGCTTCGATAGCGTCAAACTCGAGGGGCATCTGGGCTTGGACGCGCTGTTCCAGTTTTCGCCATTCTATTTTATCGTCCAGATCTCGGCGTCGATCTCGCTCAAGGTCTTTGGCGTCGGTCTGTTCTCAGTGCGGCTGAAAGGCTCGCTGGAGGGTCCGACGCCCTGGCGGATCGCGGGCACGGCGTCGGTGTCGATCCTGTTCTTCTCGATCGATGTCAGTGTGAGCGAAACCTGGGGCGAAGAGGCCGACACGACACTGCCGGGCGTCGCTGCAATGCCGCTGCTGCGCGCCGAACTGGAAGACAGCAGCAACTGGCAGGCCGACATTCCCGCCGCCAATAATCTGTTGGTGTCGTTACGCGCGCTCGACAGCGCCCGCGATGGGTTGGTGCTGCACCCGCTCGGCGAGTTGAAGGTCAGCCAGCGCAAGCTGCCGCTCGATGTCACGATTCAGAAGATCGGCAACCAGAAGACGACCGACGCCAACCGCTTCTCGCTCGAAGTCGATAGCGCCGATCTGCGCAAAGTCGACGATCAGGACGAACTCTTTGCGCTAGCGCAGTACCAGGACGCCGACGATACGAAGAAACTGTCATTGCCGGCATTCCAGCCGCTCGCCGGCGGATTGCGGCTCTCGGTCGACGGCCGCCAGGCGCGCTCCAGCCGCATGGTGAAACGTCGGGTGCGGTATGAGCTGACGACGATCGACAATAATTTCAAGCGCTTCACCCGCCGCTTCTTCGTCTTTTGGGGTGCGTTATTCGCCCATTTCAGCCGTGGCGCGGCGGTCGCCAGGGTCGAAGTTTCATTCCATCAGAAACAGCAGATACAACCCTTCGACAGCCAGATCAAAGCAGGCCAGCCGGGGTATGCAGTGGTCAATCTCACCGACAACAAACGGGCAACGGGTGCTGAGATAAACTTCCGCAGCGAAGCGCTCGCGCGAGAATATCTCAATCAGCAGGTCGTCGCCAACCCGCGCCTGGCGCAATCGCTCCATGTTGTTCCGCAGTATGAGGTCAACGAGTAGCGTATGAGCGATCACATCGGCATCTATTCATTTCTGCCCTGGTTGCGCCACGGCCTTGCCAACCAGATCGACCCCGCCAGCACATCGGTCGCTGGCCGGAGCCGCGCGACGTTCCATATCCGGTTGCGCGCGGTTGGCCAGGCGTCGGAGGGTGCGTCGTTCAGCGAGACGATCGAGCGAGATGTCGAACTCTACGGTCCCGGCGATGTTATTGGCATCGATCGCCGCGCGATCGTCAAAACGGAACCGCGCCCGCTGGTCACCAATTTTGAACCCAACTACCTGCCGTATATCGACTTCTACGACGAAGATTTCCCCTGGCGGTATACGCCGGAAACTCCCGTCAATCACCGTCTGCGCCCCTGGATTATGCTGGTGGTCTTGAAGGAAAGCGAGTTCGAAGAGGGCTTCCGCACCGCTGATAATCCACTGCCCTATATCGTCGTATCAGCCGCCAACACGATCTTCCCGCCGATCGACCAGCTCTGGGCATGGGCGCATGTGCATGTCAACCGCGACCTGGCTGCCACGCCCGCCGAGATAACCTCCAGTGATATGAACGTGGTGCTACCAAAATTCGAGGCCGCCCTGAAAGCCAACCCCGATATTGCGTATTCGCGGATTCTCTGCCCGCGCAAACTAGATGTCAGTTCCACCTACCATGCGTTTCTGATACCAGTATTCGAAAGCGGGCGCCTGGTGGGCCTGGGTCTCGACCCGGCGGAAACGCCGGCCGTCAATCATGGCGCATGGGAACCGCACGCCGGTAAACTGCGGGCGGACCACTTTCCGTATTACTATCGCTGGACATTCCAGACCGGTACGGTTGGCGACTTCGAATATCTGGTGCGCCTGCTGGAGCCACAACCGGTCGATAGCCGGGTAGGGCGGCGTGATATCGACGTGCAGGCGCCGGGCATGAACCTGAACGGCATCAGCGATGCCGCACTTGGCGGGGTGCTGCGCCTGGGAGGCGCGCTGCGCGTGCCACTCGCCGCGCTGTCGCCGGATGAACTGGCCGCGTTCAACACATACGAGCAGTGGGATCAGAACCCCTACCCGCACCCGTTCCAGTCGGATCTGGCCGCGTTCATCAACCTCGCCGACGACTACAGCCAAAAGCAGGTCAGCGACGCGCATAACGATACGAACTACGACACTGCCATTCCCGATCCCGACAACCCCGGCGCGACGATCAACGACCCTGATCCGCTGATCACGCCGCCAATCTATGGCCGCTGGCACGCGATGGTCGAGCGGTTGCTGACCCAGCGCGACGGCTCGCCCGCGCCGCAGAACCAGAACTGGGTGCATCAACTGAACCTCGACCCGCGCCACCGGGTCACCGCCAATTTCGGCACTGAGGTCGTGCAGCAGAACCAGGAAACCTATATGCGCGCCGCCTGGGAGCAGATCGGCGACGTGTTGGCGGCCAACCGCCGGATCCGGCTGGCGCAGTTTGCGCGTTACGCCAGTATGCGCTGGTATGAGCGCAGCCTGCTGGCGTTGCAGGCCAACCCACAGACCCGCCAGCGCGTGCTGGTGATGACCATGCCGGTACAGCGCCGCGTCATCTCCCAGAAATTGACCGTCTTTCAGCAGGTAAAGCAAAGCATCGTGCCGCGCGCGCTGATGACCAGCGAGGCGCGCCGGATTATGGCGCCGCGTGGCCGCCTGATGACGTCGCTGCCGTTCACGGCAGCAGCGAATGCTGGCAACCTGATCGATCGGGTCAACCGCAGCGAAGTCACCGCCAATCCGCCCAAACCGCCGCTCGACGGTGCGCCGACGTTCGATGATCTGGCTGATGCCATACAACCGCCGGCGGACGCCGTGCCGCCCTGGGTTGTCGAACTCTTGCGCCGTTTCCCCAATCTGCGCACGATCGTGCTGATCGCCCTGATTGTGCTGTTCGTGCTGCTGTTCTTCCTCATTATTCTGGCAATCATCATCATACCGGCGATCCTGGCGCTCGCCTGGTTCTACTACAAACTTGGCGAATGGCAGCGCCTGCTCCACCCCTCGGAAAGCCTGCGCGAAGACAATCAGAAACCGGAAGTGGTCGATCGCTTGCCGAAGAGCCCCGATTTCCGGGTTATCGAACGCGGCGACGCCTTCCGCCCGACGTTTAGCGCAAGCGACAGCGCCGAAGCCGTGGCTTACAAGACCGCGCTCAGGGACGCTTATACCCTGATCGACGCCAGCCGGAAGGTTGCCGCGCCATTGCGCCCGCCGCGCCGGGCGCTGAACCTCGAGCAGCTCACGACGACCCTGGTGTCGGCTGTCAATCCAGCGATCACGATACCGCGCCACGTCGCCAGCGGAATCTTCATCCCGCCGCGCATTCGTGAGCAGATTGGCGAACGGTTTGTCGAGGCCATGGCATACCCCGTCATCGACCAGCCAATGTATGAACCGCTGGTCAAGAAATCTCAAGACAACTTCCTGCCCAATCTCGACCTCATCCAGCAGAACAGCATTTCGATCCTCGAGACCAACCAGGCCTTCATCGAAGCCTACATGGTCGGGTTGAACCATGAGTTCGCCCGCGAACTCCTCTGGCGCGAATATGTCACCGATCAGCGCGGCAGTTATTTCCGCCAGTTCTGGGATGTCACCGGCTATCTGCACGGCAGCGCCGAAGATCCCGAAGTTTTGCGCGAAAAACTGCGTGATATTCCGCCGCTGCACCGCTGGTCGAAATTCTCGAAACTGGGCGACCACGACCATCGTGAAGCCGGCGGCGCGAGCGAAGAGGAAATCGTGCTGGTGATCCGCGGCGAACTGCTCAAGAAATACCCGACGGCGGTGATCTATGCCCACCGCGCGAAATGGCAGCGCAAATCGGATGGCACGATCGACAACACCGTCGAGCGCCGGCTGGACGACGCGGACCTGGCGCTGGCGGCGAACCCGCCGCGCGACAAAGTCAAGACGCCGCTCTACGAAGCCAAAGTCGATCCGGACATCTACTTCTTCGGCTTCGACCTGACCGCCGAAGCAGCGATCGGCGGCACTGGCGAAAACGAGACCGACGATCCAGGATGGTTCTTTGTGATCAAGGAGCGTCCTGGTGAGCCACGCTTTGGATTGGACATTGGAACCGCCGATCATATCTATGTCTGGAATGACCTGGCATGGGGCAATCTTGTTCCAAACACCCAGGCTGGCGACTATATCCAGATCACCGGCGCCACGCCGGAGATTACCCTGGAAACACTGCCGCACACTGAGAACGAGAAGATCGACCAGGCCACCGATGACCAGAGCGTGCGTTGGCACAGAGATATGCATGCCGCCGAAGTGGCGTACATCCTGTATCAGGCGCCGGTGATGGTCGCCGTGCATGCATCGGAGATGGTGCCAAGACCATAACACCGCGCCGCGTCCAGGCGAACTGGCATACCTGCCCTTGATGGCATGCTTCCTACCAGCAGAGGACCAGACGGATGTCCGACACCAGTTTCCAATCGCTCCAGCAGCAGCTCCAGCAGGCGCAAACCGCGCTGAAAGCTGGCGACGAAGCCCTCTTCCTTGCCGGTGAAAAACTCAAGTGCATCGAAGCCCGCCAGGCGCGGCTGAAACGCTTCTTCGACCCGGAGAACGAAAGCCATCGTGCTCAGGAAAAACAACTGGCGGCGCAGCACGACACGACTGTTCGCGAGATCGCGGCGCTGCGCGAGCGGCTCGGCGCGCTGCGGGAAAACCTTGCTGTCCGACTCGACGCCTTTCTGCCGTTCACCGACCCGCGGCAGTCGATCGAGCAGCTCAACGATCTGTATCCAATCCTGCTGCTGCCGCTCCGGCTCGAAACCCGCTTCAAACAGATCGCCGCGCCCGGCGGGATGCTACACCAGTTATGGGTGCGCGTCTACCCCGACGATTGCGCCGTCGATGCCTTTGAAGCGTCGCTGAGCGAAACCGAAGTCAAAAATGCCCGGACCTACTGGGCGCAGGTCTGGCGCGCCGCTGGCGACGAGAATCTCCGCCGCGCGGCGTGGCGCAACCTGGTTGCCAGCCATGGCGTCGGGCGCGCGCTCTGGATCGAACGCACCTACCGGCCAACGAACGAAGCCAGCCAACCGGCACCCGATCCGGCTGCTCGTGTGCTGGCGATCGCCACCGACAGCCCGCTCGACGCTGCCACGCAAGAGCATGCCAGCGCCTACTGGCGCGCCGTCTGGCGCGCCGCCGGCGACGCGGCTGCCATCGACGCCGCGTACCAGGCGCTGGTCGCGGCGACCGGCGACGATGCAGCGACGACAATTCTGAAAGAGTACCGGCCGATCAACCTGAGCGACGACCCGCCTGCCGGGCAGACCCGCGCCACAACCACTGTTGTTGTCACGTTTGTGCCATTCCCTTCCCTCGATGAAACCAACGCCAAACGCCGCGCCTGGTCGAAGGCGCCGCATGTCGATGTCATGCCCGAACGTCTGGTGCTGCTCGGCTACAACGGCGATACTCTGACTCTCGAACAGATTGGCGCCGCGATCCCCGCCAGTCTGACGGCCGGTCCCGATCCGCTGGCAGCGGAAGGCGACCAGATCCGCCAGGATGGCGCAGATATTCAGGTAAGCGCCGAGATGCGCTGGATGGTCGATTTCGAAGAAGCGCTGATCAAAGGTATGGCGTTTCGTGTGGACCTCAGCCCGCAGCAGTACAACCGCGGCTTCGACAAACTGATGGTGCTCGGCGTTCGTCTCGCTGCCGATCCAGATGCGGGGAGGCAACGCTTCGAACAACTGCTCACCAGCCATCACTACAGTCGCGCCGGTCTGAGCCTGCTGCCCCAGGGAACGCCGACCAACAACACCGACGACGCGCCTGCTGGCTATTCGGGCAAGGACAATGCGGACGCCGGCTATGCGATCCTCAATGGCGGGAACAGTGCGCTCGACCCGGCCGCCGACTGGTTCGAGCGGTATGACGGTGTCTGGCTGACGCACCTGCTGGGCCTGGACAGTTCGATCGTCAGCACAGTTCCCGGCGCGACCAATAGCGACGTTCGCGACGCTCAGGCGATGAAAGTTGCCCTCTTTCCGGCAACGCTGGGGTATGCCCTGGATACCATGCTCGCGCCAGTGTTCAGCGACGCTGCGATTGAGTTTGTGCGATCGTTCTACACCCGCCTGGTCAGTGGGCGTGGCATGCTGCCAGCGTTACGCATCGGTCGGCAGCCATACGGCATCCTGCCGTCCACCGTCTACCGTCGTATGGCGTTTGGCCAGCCAGGAGGCAGCAATCTCGCCACAGGGATCAGCGCTGCCGTGCGGATCTCCGCTGGTTCGCCCTATCTGAGCAAGCTCTATGACGTGCTGATGCGCGCCTATGGCGTGTGGGGAACATTGCGCGACCGTGTGGCGCATGTCGGCGCCGCCGGTGATCCACACCAGATCTTGCTGGACATTCTGGGACTGCACCCCAACTCGGTCGAATTCGACCAGCGCTACGCCGAAAGCCTGGCGCAGACGCTCAACACCATGAATCTCAGCGGCTTCCTCGAACAGTTGGTTGTCGCACTCGCCCTGCTCGAACAGGGATTGGACGTGCTGCGCGACAATGGCTACGATCCCGGCGAGCGCGGACGGCCCGACCTGCTGGATAAGTTCTTCTTTGCGAAACCCTTTCCAATCGATGAGACAAAACTGATCGACGATCAACCACTTGCCGAAGATAAGCCCATCCGCGACTATACCGACGACGGCCGCAACTATATCGAGTGGCTGATCGACGCGGCGAATACATCGCTGGAGACCCTACGCCTCCAGACTGGTCTGCGGGCGGACGACCAGCCAACCGCATTGCTCTATCTGATGCTGCGCCATGCGTTGATGCTCGGCTACTACGATACCGGTGTTCGCCTGTATCAGCGCGCCGATCTGCTGAATAGCGATGCCGTGCTGGCGGCACGGCGCGAAGCGCCGTTCATCCATGTCAAACAACAGGTCCAATCGAGCGAAAGTCGCTTCAAACTGCTGTACGATGCGCAACCGGCGATTGCCGAGGGTCAGCCAAATGTCAGAGTCGCCGATTATATTGTCTCGCGCCTGGCGACACTGAATGACGCTGCCCGGCTGCGCGAACAGATCACCGCGCTCGAACGCCTCAAGGACCGCCCAACCGCCGTGCTGGAACGCGTCTTTGTCGAACATCTCGATACCTGCTCCTACCGTCTGGACGCCTGGTTGCAGGGGTTAGCGCTCTACCAGTTGAGCGTGATGCGCTACAGCGGCGTGGAAGGCGCTCCGCGCACTGGCCTGTATCTTGGCGCATACGGCTGGGTAGAGAACCTGCGGCCCGATCCTGGCCGCTTGAGCCTGGTGCGCCTGGCGGACGAGGAACTGCGCACCGTTTTTCAGCGCGATGGCGACCCGCCGCTGCTGCGCGACTCGGCCAACGCCGGGTATATTCACGCGCCGTCGCTCAATCATGCCGTCACCGCCGCTGTGCTGCGGAACGCCTATGTCAGCGCTGCCGCTCCCGACAACGCCGAAGTCTTTGCAGTCAATCTCTCCTCGGATCGGGTGCGCCGCGCTATGGCGATCATCGAAGGTCTGCGCAACGGCCAGGGTCTTGGCGCGTTGCTGGGGTATCAACTCGAACGCGGTCTGCACGACCGCCACGCGCTGGCGGAGGTCGACCGGTACATCTATGTTCTGCGCAATCGCTTCCCGCTGGTGGCAAATCGGCTGAAAGACACCAAAACCACCGACCACGAGTCGATCACCGCGATCGAAGCGCGGAACGTCGTCGATGGCGAAGCGCTGGTTCATCATATCGAGAATGCCATGCCCCGCGTCTATCCCTATGGCATCGCGGATCTGCCTCCGGCTGGTACACCTGCCGGTGACGTTCTCGCCGCCGAACTGCTGCGCCTGCTCGATACCAACGACGCCGTCGCCGATCTTGGCCTCGCCGAAGGAATCCATCAGGTCGTCCAGGGCAACTACGACCGCGCCGCAGCGACGCTGGAATCGCTATCGAGCGATACCCTGCCGCCCATTCCCGATGTGGTCACAACGCCGCGCAGTGGTCTGGGGCTGACCTTACGGCTCGGGTTGCATCTCAAGCCAGGGTTGACGCCAACCAGTTCACCGATCACAGGTCTGGCGATGACCCCGCGCGCTAGCGCCGAACCCGCTCTCAACGACTGGTTGAGCCGGATCTTTCCGCCGCCCAACCAGGTGGGAACGGCGGTGGTGATAACGACGAACGATGGTGTCGAGATCACGCAGATCGTCACTCAGGCGCAGCTCGGATTGCAGCCAATCGACCTGCTATTTATGATCACGCCGACCGGCGAGCAGGCGATGACGGCGCTCGACGACGCGATTCGCCGCCATGTCAGCGTGGGGCTGGCGCTCGACGCAACGGTGGCGATCCGCTACACACAGTCGATCGCGCCGCTCTGCTCATTCTTCGAAGTGGGCGCGCTGGTCAATCAGGTACGTCCGCTCGTGCTGGAAACCCGCCCGCTGCGATCCACTGACCTCTCAATGCCAACCGAGACCGGCACGACACAGGCTGCCGCGCTGGTCTACCACACTGATCGTCTGAACCTTCTGATTTCCAATCTCAACGATCTCGCTGGCGCGCCTGCCCGCCTCCGCGCGCTGGCGACGGCGCTGGCGATCTTGCTGGCAGATACGGTCGCGCAACGCGACGCGCTGGTCGCTGGCATCGACGCTCACCTGAATACTGCTATCGATGCGTTGGCGGAACTCAACCTGTATGGCCTGCCCCAGACCGGGTTCGGCGCCATGCTCGAATGGCGCCAGACGCGCTACACTGCATTCATGAGCAAAGTGCGCGACCTGGCGGCGCGCTGGCAGGCAAAACTCGATGCCTTCGACGCCATGCTGCTCGATTATGCCGCGCTCGACCCGCAAACCAGCGACGAGGCGCGCTTCGCACAATTGCAAGCAATCGAAAAACAGGTGGCAATCACTCCAACCGAGCTTGCGCCAAACGCTACGCCCGCCGACTACCTGGCGCTGCTACCGGAGCGCCGTCTGGCGTTCGCCAACAAACGCGCCGAATTCACTGGCATCCTGAGCGCGCCGCCGCCAACCCTCGCGGGTCTGCTTGCCAGCGTCGAAATCGCCGCCGCGGGCATAGAGACCTTCGACTTCATCAAGCTGGAGCTGGACAACGACAAAAACGAGATCATCCGCTTCACCCAGGATATCAGCAGCCGCATCCAGCACCTGATCGCCGACATCGACAACCGCATCCAGACGGCGACCGACGATCTGGCGGCTTACGCAGCCGCGACCAGCGAGCATGCGCGCGCTAAAGCCTTCACCCACGCCGCACATATGCTCCTGTCGCCTGATTTCATGGTCATACCGGAGTTTACCCTCGATGTCAATCAGGCCGATGAACTTCAGAAAGCGTATCACAGCCGCGCGACGCTGCTCCAGCACCAGACTGCCACGCTCGGCAATGACTTCCCGGTCGACGAATGGCTCTATGGCATCGCCCGCGTGCGCGAGATGCCGCATCGCTGGGAAGCGGCAACCATGCTGGCCGACGCGCTTTCCCAGGCGACGCTGGATCTGCATCCGCTGCAACTGCCATACATGGACAATGACAGCTGGCTGGCATTACCCTACCCGGAAGATTATCTCTTCGAGACCGACAAACTGCTGTACACCGCGCACTATGCCGAGCCGTTCGACAAGAACGCAGCACAGTGCGGTCTTCTGCTCGATGAATGGACCGAAGTCATCCCGACCACCGAAGAAACCACCGGCGTCAGCTTCCACTACGACCGGCCGAACGCCGAACCGCCGCAGGTCATGCTCCTTGCCGTGCCGCCGGTGATCGACGGCAAATGGCAATGGGCCGACCTGGTCGATACCCTGCACGAAACCCTGGAACTCGCCAGACGGCGGGCAGTCGAGCCGGACCATATCGCCGGCACGGACTACGGTCGCTACCTGCCCGCGACCATTTCGGCAGTGACCATGCATCCCATCACCATCGCCATGAACTATGCGCTGGTCAATAATGTGTACTCGGCTATTGCAAACGGGGGCGACAATGCCTGAAATGATCATCGCCAACATCGAGCAGACGCTGGTACAACGCCAGTTGCCGACTATCACGGTTTGGAACCGTCTGGAGGGTCGTCCGCGCACGCACGACTTCCAGCGCTCGCTCAGAGCCGAAATACGCGACGCGCTCTGGATGCTCACCCGCCAGTGGCAGGTTGGCGAATTCCAGGGCGACGACGCCGGTTCACCGGTCTTCGCAAAAATCCACCTGCAGATGTCGCGTTTCGACGCCTACCAGGCAGGTGCGCACCCGCCGCAGCCCTTCGACTACAGCCTGCCGCTCGAAACGCAGGTCGAGCAGCGCCCTATCCCGTTCGAGCGCGGCAACCAGCCCATTGCGCTCGATATCCGCCTGGTGATGGGGCGGCAGTGGCTCAAGTTGCTGGCGTCGATCGGCGATTTCCGCGAAGAGTTCTATGAGTTGTATCCCATCGACGCGCCCGACCCGGCGCGGAAGGCTGATGCCGAGGTCTGCTCGCATGCCGCAACCTGGCAGACAGTCGCCGCAGTGGCGCGCCGTGCGATGGACGGCTACAAGCTCTACCGATTTCTGAAGAGCGCTCCAACCCATCATGCCTACCAGGGAACCAGCATTCCTGACGCTGACCATGCGGCGGTCGAGGAACTTGAGACCAGATTTATCGCCTGGTTCGAACGACTGCTGATCCAGCCTGGCGCGACGCAACCCGATGCCTGGCAGCCGGATCATCTCGAATACCAGTTCAGCGTTTCCACGCCCGATCCAACCGGCGCGGGCGTTCTCAAAGCCGAAGAGTATTATCAGGGGCGGCTGGACTGGTACAACCTCGATATTGATCCAACCCGCGCGCGCCTTGAGCCTGATGTTCCGGCGATGCCGCCTGGCGCGCTGCCTGCGCCGACCCAGTCGTTCATTCCTACGGAGTTACGGTTCGAAGGCATGCCCAACACCCGCTGGTGGACGTTCGAAGATTCGCGCACCAGTTTCGGCAATATCAATGCAGGCACGAAGGACCTGGCGCAGCTGATGCTGCTCGAATTCGGCCTGCTGTACGCCAACGACTGGTTCCTCTTTCCATTGACCCTGCCCGTCGGCGTCAGCACGCGTGTCCAGGGTCTGGCGGTCACCAATGTGTTTGGCGAACGGCTCTGGATCGAAGCAGCCGGGCGCGGCCAGGACGAAGACTGGCAACGCTGGAATATGTACACTCATTCGGTCTATGGCAACGACAACGTTCAGGCGGATATGCGCGCCATTCTGTTGCCGACCGTGCCCAAGATCCAGGAAAGCCGCCCGATTGAAGAAGTCGCCTGTATCCGTGATGAAATGGCCAATATGGTCTGGGGCATCGAAACGCGGATTGCCATGGTCACTGGCGAAAGCCTGCCGGGTTATGAAGCTGGTGTCGATCTCAGGCGTTTCTACGAACGACTGATCAGTCTAGCGCCAGCGCCGCCACCGCCGGTTGCCGCCGCGCCGGTACGTTACCAGGTGATGTCGAACAATGTGCCCGAGAACTGGATTCCGTTCATTCCGGTTCATGTACCAGGCAGCAATCGCGCGATCCAGCTCCAGCGCGCCGCGTTGCCGCGCGTCATCACGCGCGACCCGAACCGCCCCGAAAAGATCCGCCCACGCACCGCATTGCTCCGCGAGGGGCTGGCGAATGGCCAGCCATACTTCGTCCATGAGGAAGCCATTACCCGCGCCGGGGTCGATCTGCGCCAGACCTTTCAGCGCACACGCTGGCACAATGGCCGCTGCGTCGTCTGGTTTGGCGCGCGCAAAGCCACGGGACGCGGCGAGGGCGCCAGCAATCTGCGCTTCGATTATCTTGCGTCGGTGCAGTCATGAAAATGTCAGGAACGGCAGCGTCACATCCGCCGCTCCGCTCAATGCCACCCATCTTGACCAGCAGCGCCCGCGTAGACGTGAACGCCTGCGCGAGTTATGAAGCCCCGCGCTAGCGGGGCTGCACGAAGCGGAGGGTGCGTGAGCGCCCTTTGTATGCGCAGGCCGACGGTTTGGTGTCGGTCTGAATACATACTCCATACGCGCGACTGATCGTCCAGGCGCGAGTCGCGGCTACGATGCTGCGCTGCCTGCTCGAGCAGCGCGACCGGAGAAACTCTCCGGTCACGCCGCTCTTGCCGGTTGATCAGTACGCCATTACGTAGACCCTGGTGAAGTCGGAAGGAAGGCGAGCCGCGTTGATCTGAGCAGTGGTCGGGTAGTTCACCGGACCGATGAAGCCAGCGCCGCTGCACTCCCTTGCCCCCTCTCCAACATCGCTGGCTGTGCATTATCCACATGTCGCGTATCTCATTCCTGGCGGGCGTGCGCTGCAATAGCACGCCGTTCGCCCGCGCGAGCATAGATACTGGCGCTAGTTGTACAAAGCCCCGCGCGAGCGAGACTGGCGCATGCATCTGACAGGGCGCGGCGGCGTCCTTTGTGCCATCTATCCACCTGGCGACGGAAGCCGCAGGCGAAGGGTGCGACGACCCGCCTGCGCGGGCTGGTGCGGGCAACCACGGAGGTTGTCCCTACGATGGCGTGGGTGGCGGTGGAGGGCAACCCCGGAGGGTTGCCCCGACGTTGAACGCACTCACATTCGGGGCAACCACAGTGGTGCAACCACGATGGGTTGTCCCTCCGCCGAACGCACCCACATTGGGCAACCACAGTGGTTATGGGAGGTTGCCCCTACGCGCCCCGATCCCACGCCTCGAGCGCCAGCCGCCGCGTGCGGTATTCGCCGTACTGCCGGATCTCCTTCTCCTTCAGCACCCGGAAGGTCTCGCCGGGGAAGTCGGGTCCGTACACGTCCGCCGGGTTGAGGATGAAGCGCAGATCGTCGCGCGACAGCCTGCACAGCCGGGCAATGCGCACGTCGAGTTCAGCGCGGATGATCGCGCGCCGCTCTTCGTTCCATATGAACGGAAGGGGGAGTGGAGGGAGGGAAGCGGTGCTGTGGGTTGGCGACGACGGATCAGGGTACAGCGCATCGTGCCCAGGCGCTCGCGCCGCTCCAGGAGTGGGTGGGTCGCCTGGCTGCCGGCGACCCGGCAGCGTTCCGCCAGCAGCAGATAGGTCTTCCGTTCCTTCAGCGAACCCCGAGCGATCGGCAGGACCTTCATGGATTCGCCCCGATTCGCGCGGCGATAGCCCGCGGCGCTGTTCGCCGGAACCGCCGCTACGCGCGCCGGATCTGGCTGGTCATCCCGAATCACTTGATCCTCGGAACGTCCTGCGTCAACCGGTCGCATTGCCCCGTCAGGTCCATCCCCGCCTGCCACACCTGTATACCCCGGCGCGCGCGGATCTCCTGCGCCGCGCTTCCCGGCGCACTCCCTCCAGCGTCGGAGGATCTCCTGCTGCACCAGTATCCCCCACTGCGCCCCATTCCCTGACTCCCCACCCTCTGAATCTCCGCTGCCCGCTGCCCATTGCCCACGCTCCGGTTCGCGCCAGACGTCGTCGGCAGTCGTGTAGACTGATTTGAGCACGCACGGCACGATGAAAGGCGATATCGTCGGTGCGGCACTTCGTGGCGTCGTAGTCGGCGATGCGGGCGCGCTGCCAGGCGGCATTGAAGCCGCCGATCTTCCTTGCATCATTGTCGCGTAAACCGCAGCCGCGTCGCGCCGTTGCCATCCTTGAGCAGCAACTCTCCGCCGGTCAGTTCCAGGGATGTCACGGCGCCAAGCGCCTGGTAGAACTCCGCTTCCTGCGCATTGAGCGCCGGATCGAGGCAGGCGCGCTTGGTGCTGGCGAAGTCGCTGAAGGTGATCGCCACACCGCTCACACGGTACGTACCATTGTAGATGTTGCACCCCGAATTGCCGCCTGCCCTGTCGCGTGTCTCGAAGTTCAGGGTCGGCGGCGTCCCTGTACTGAACGGCGCACGCCCGTTCAGTTCGATCAGACGCCAACGTGTGCCTGCGAGATCAATGCTCCCTGTTGCTCCGCACGCAGCGCCTGGAAACGCAATGACCAGAACACAGAGCAGAAGTTTGTACCGCGTTCCCATGAGTCTTCCTTTCCTGTCAGAGTCGGCGTATCTCGACGACTGATGGACAGACGTTGCGATCCTGTCTCCGGTTCCCCTGGGAACGGGGTGGGAAGTCGGAAGGCGGAACTTCGCCGACTCTTGAGATCTGTGTCATGGTTTTCTCGCTGCGGTGAAACCTCAACGGCGGAGCGATCCCCGCCTGTGGTTTCACCTGGCATGATCTCAAAAGTCTTGGAGGCAGCGCCAACCAGAAACGGCAGGCGAACCGTATATCCTGGTAAAGAGTTCGGGAAGGCATTGATCACGTGACCGATCATTTCCACACCATCTGTTGCTTATGATCTTGCGTCTCTCGTCGGGCGCGTGGCGCTGATCGAGGCGCGTCACGTTGAAGTTGATTGCGCGAATGTGGGGTGTATTCCCTCGAAGCCCCTCATTCACCTGGCAAAGCAGGGTGGCGGCGACGCGGCTGCGGCGCTTGCCAGGGTTCGTCAGAAATGGGATGCGCTGCGTGAAAAGGAGACGCAGGAGTCTGGCGCCGTCACCAACCTGAGCCTGATCTCTGGTCGCGCACATCATCGCGCCGCACCAGGCGGCGGTGGCATTGTCCGACGGCAGTAGGCGCATCCTGACAGCGCACCACATCATGATCGCAACCGGCGCGCGACCGCGCCTGCTCTCTGTGCCGGGTCTGCCTGCGGAGCGCGCACTGACCAGTGAGGGCATTGTTGAAATCGATCGCGCGCCACACCATCTGGCGATCATTGGCGGCGGCGCAATCGGCGTTGAACCGGCGTTTGCGTTTCGCACCCCGGGCAGCCAGGTGAGCATCATCGATGTTGCGTCGCACATAATGTGAAGCATATCTATGCCGTTGGCGATGTCACTGCCACATCCGCCTTCACCCATTCCGCGAATGCACAGGGACGGCGCGTGGTGCAGCGGATTGCGTTCCCCTGGTTGCCAGTGCGCGACGCGGAACCGCTCTTCCCCGGCGTGGTGTTGAGTGATCCAGAGGTCGCAACCGTCGGCAGGAGTCCGCAGCAGATTGCGCAGCGTTACCATTCGAGGGCGTACCCATCGTCTACCCGTATCCGACGTTTGCGAGCGGCATTCAGCAAGTGGCGGACACATTCCTGCGCGACACGCTCACCAATCTGCACGGTGAAGTGCCTGCCTGCCTGCGCTATCGCCCGGCGAAGCCGAAGGTCCCCATCGGAAGCGCACCTGCGGATGCAGTCGCGAATTGACAGGAAACGACGCCAATCCACGCGGCGGCGCCGATCCGACAGATGGCGCACACGCGGATGTGATGGTTTTCGAGAAAATAGTCCGGTATCGTCCGGTGTCGCCCGTGCAGGCGGGCTTTGCAGCCGTCGCCTGCGGCTTCAGGTGGGTGTGCAGGCGGCAGATAGCCGTCGGGCGCGATGAGACCAGCCCGCGCGGCGGTCGCCTTCCAGCCCAAAAGACGCTCGTGTTGTGCTCATTCCGGCAATGATCCGCCCGCCCGAACCCCGTGTCCTGTGGCGTTCCGGTGGGTGCAGCGATATGCTCGCCTCACCTGTTCGCCGGAGCGACCGACAGGACAATCCGCTCCCCATTTTCCCCGCCGCTGCACTCCCCATCTGCGTCGCCGGTTGATCGCATCGTTCGTGTATGGATTGGGTGAGTATACGTGCGTACTATAGTACGGTATCGTTACACACGCTGCGCCGCCTGGAGCGTGGTATTGTTCATTTTAGAAGTTAAGGAATTGTCTCAAAGAGAAAGGCGCCGTTTTACCTATGCATCGCACTCCGCCTTTCATCATGTTGGTGTGCCTGCTCCTCGTCGGCGCGCTCTTCGCCGCCGATTGGAGCCTCGTCGCTTCGTCATCGGAACATCGCTCGTCAGTATCGGTGACATTCGCATCCGGCGATACGCCTGTGCGGTTGGATGCGCAGGTCGAGCCTGGCGCTACGGTTGTCTGGCGGAACAATGACACCAGACCACATCGACTGCGATCGGTCGATGGTAGTTGGACATCACCGATGATTGCGCCGGGGGATACGCAGCGTCAGTGGTTTGCGCAGCCTGGACGTTACCCTTTTGTGTGCGATTTCGATCAGGATATGCGCGGTGATCTGACGGTTCAATCCGGCGCTTACCGCGTGCATCTGCCGCTGGTTGTGCGTGGCATGCCTGCGGCGCCATCCGGTGAGCGCTGGTCGAATCCGGCGACGTGGGGCGGGCGCCTGCCGCAGGCGGGTGAGGCAGTGCGCATTCCGCCGGGCAAAACCGTTCTCCTGGATGTCAGCCCGCCGCCTCTGCGCAGCCTGACGATTGAGGGAAGCCTGATGTTCGACAACCGCGATCTCAACCTGAGCGCCGGTTGGATTATGCTGCACGGCAACGGTCGGTTGCGCATTGGCGATCCGGCGGCGCCGTTCCGCCATCGCGCGACCATTACGCTGACTGCGCCCGATCCTGATGAGGACGTGATGGGGATGGGGACGCGCGGTATTCTGTTGATGGGCGGCGCGTTCGAAGCCTATGGTCTCGTGCCGAACCGGGTCTGGACGACCCTTGCCGATCACGCTGGCGCCGGAGCGACGCGGCTGATCCTGCGCGATGTTGTCGACTGGCAGGCTGGCGATCAGATTGTGGTCGCGCCGACCGACTTCTACGGCGTGGCTGAGACGGAGCGGCTGACCGTTCAGACAGCGAGCGGGCATCGGCTCGATCTGACCACACCGCTGCTGAAAGAGCGATGGGGACGGTTGCAGTATGTGAGTGCGGCGGGGATGACCCTGACGCCAACGACGGACATCACGCCGCTCGTGCTCGATGAACGCGCAGAAGTGGGCAATCTATCGCGCCAGATCGTCATTCAGGGAGCGGACGATGCGCGCTGGCGCAATGAACGCTTTGGCGCGCACATCATGGTGATGAACCATGCCGTGCTGCGTCTCGACGGCGTCGAGCTGCGGCGCATGGGACAGGGCGGGCGGTTGGGACGTTATCCGATTCACTTTCATCTGCTCTCGTATGCGCCCAATGGTGCGCTGATCGGGGACGCAACGGCGCAGGCAGTGACAAACTCGAGCATCTGGAACTCCGCCAATCGCTGTATTGTCATTCATGGCACGAATGGCGTAACGGTGCGGAACAATATCTGTTACGACATCGCCGGGCATGCAATCTTTCTGGAAGATGCGGTTGAGCGTCGCAATCTGATCGAGCACAATCTGGTGTTGAAGGTGCGTCAACCGCCACAACCGCTGTTGCCCAGCGACCGGATGATGTTCCGCCGTGGACCGTCGGGTTTCTGGTTGACAAACCCGGATAACACCGTGCGCGGCAATGTCGCCGCTGATGCAGCCGGTAACGGCTTCTGGCTGGCGTTCCCCGAAAAGCCGCTCGGCGATAACCAGAATGTGCCGATTCGCCCGATCAACACTCCTCTGGGTGTGTTCAGTCACAATGTCGCCCATTCAAATAATCGCCCGGGGATCAATATCGATTTTGCGCCGATTGATAATGCAGGCAATACCTCCGAAACGAAATACATCCCCACGGTCGATGGAGGACCTTCCAGGAGTGGGAATCGCATACGCTTCACGCTGAGCGACATTACGACCTACAAGAACAACGACAACGGCTTGTGGAACCGTGTTTCGTGGCCGGATTATGTTCGGTTCGTTTCAGCCGATAACGCCGGCATGTTCTTTGCCGGCGCCGGTGACGATGGCAGAATCTCTGACTCACTGGTCATCGGCGTCAGTCTGAATAATCGGAATCTGTCACCACCCTCATTCTCCGGCGATCAACCGAACACCGCAGTTGCCAGTTATCATAGCACATTTGACATCTCTAACAATGTCATCGTCAATTTTCCGCTGAGTTCGAGGAATGACCGCGCGAGCGGCGCTTTTGCCACCGACGACTACTATACCCGACCGGTTGATCGCGGTCTGGTGCGTAACCCCAACAATCGATTGATCAATGCCCATCCGGGGCGTCGGGTCATTTCTCCCAATCTGAACACGCCGGTCGGTAATGCTGCGATCGCTGGTGCGCTCTGGGATCCGTATGGCTACTGGGGACCGGCAGGCAACTACTGGGTGTACGATGTGCCCTTTCTTACCGCTGGTCGCCTCTGTACGCCTGTCGCACCGGCTGGACAGAACGGGCAGAGTTGTGTCGGACCGTATTATGGCGTCGGCGGTTTCCGCATCGATGGCAGCGACCCGTTCAAGCCGATCATGCCACTGACCATCACCCGGCTCGATGATGCGCTTCAACCCATCGCACAATGGATAGTGGAGGAGGGGAGCGGCAGCGGACGGAATACCTTCGGGATCATGCCGTGGATGCGGCATTTTGCGGCTGTTCCTGGAGGACGCTATGTGATTGAATTCCGCGATGCCGCCAACACCCTGCCGCCGCCATCGCACGAAGTAAAACTGACATTGACCAATATGCACGCTTCTGACGATCAGGTCATCCTTGCCATTCCGTTCAGCGGCAGCGCGACGGCGCGCGCCTACCTGACGACGCGGCAGGTCTATGAGCATGCTGCGCCGGGATCGCCTGATCGCCGCGATCTGACGCCGGTCTCATCGATGACGGATCTGTTGGCGACGGAGAACAGTATGTGGCAGGATACGGTCAATCAGCGTGTGTGGGTGCATGTTCGCGGCGGGGTGCCGTGGTCGGGAGACAGTCCGTCGAATCCTGTCTCGGACGATGCGCTCTATCGGGATACCATTCTGCGCATCTTTCGCTGACACGCTGTTCGCACGCCGTTCTTGCCTTCCGCCCCCCTCTTCGCGTTGCAGATCGCGGTGCGCAACCCGGCAACGACGCCGGCAAAGATCAGGAAAGCGCTGAAGATGAGCAGCAAGTGCGCCAACCAGTCGACCGAATCCGCAACCAGATGAACCTGCGACGCAGCAATGATGAGGACCTGCTATAGAGGGGCTTGTATGATCGCAGCCAGGGCTTTAGCCGCAGCGTTCTGACCAGACTATGTACCGGATACACCCCCAAACATCCGACGGAACCACGATTGCTGCCCGGCGACCTGCTCCTGCCCCGGCGCGTCGGTTAGGCATGCATCGAACGCCGCCTTGAGTTGGTCGCCGTCCAGCCCGCCGGGCGTGCCGATGAACACCATCTGCGTGCCAGGAGTCGCATCGCTCCACGGCTCTCCAACCGTCACGGTAATCCGCGCGCCGACGATTTGCAGAATAGCGCGGCGTTGAGGCGTTTCCGCCAGATAGAGCACCCCCTTGCCACGAAAGATCGTCGCCGGCAGGTCCTGCAGCGCGGAGCGCAACTTCTTCAGGCTGAACGGACGATCATGCACATAACTCCATGTGCTGAACTCGGCGCCGTGGTCGTGGTGATGGTCGTGCTGATGATCGTGGTCGTGATCGCAATGCGGAGCGTGAACATGGTAATGGTCGTGATCGTGGTCATGCGCGTTGCGGGCAGAAACAACCACCGGCTGCACATCGAGCCGGTAACGACCGACGCCGAGGATCAGGTTCATCGGCACATCGCCGTGGACAGCGGGAAGAATGCGCGCGCGCGGGGCGATCCGGCGCACCCACTGTTCAACTCCGGCCATCTGTTCCTCTGTGACCAGATCGACCTTACTCAGCACCACCACATCCGCTGCGCTGATCTGATGGATGATCAGGTCCTCATAATACTGCTGCTGTCGCACATACTCGGCATCGACCACCGTGATGACCGAGTCGAGTCGGAAAAAGGGGCGCAATTCAGGAAGGTCGAACGTTTCCGCCACTGCCCACGGATCGCTCACGCCGCTTGCCTCGATGATCAGATACTCAGGCGGATCCTCGCGGTCCAGCAGTAGCAGCGCCGTCTTGAGCAGGTCGCCGCGGATGGTGCAGCAGATGCAGCCATTGGCGAGCGAAATTGTTTCTCCTTCGACGCCAACGACGAGTTGCGTATCGATATTGATGCTGCCGAAATCATTCACCAGCACCGCCGCCTTCAAACCGTGGTCGGCGTGGAGGATTCGGTTGAGCAGCGTGGTTTTTCCAGCGCCTAAAAAACCGGTGAGAATGGTCACCGGAACCGGTTGCAATGGCGCTTCAACAGACATGTCACGTTCTCCTGAGCATCGTAAGACATTACGACCGCCGTCGCGGGATGCAGCACGGGCAGCCGGGACCATGGAGGAAGCGTGCGACCTGCTCTGGACGGGCGTAGACCGGCTTCGGCGCGTTGCGCGAACCGATGCTGAAACGGCTCAGCTCGCGCGAGCACAACCCATGGCAGACCGGGCACTCGACCGGGTCATCGGCGCGCCAGGAAGGGCGCAGTTCTTCGATTTCGATCTCGCACTCCGGGCAGGTATAGGTGTAGAGCGGCATACGTGTTTCCACATGGTCGGGAATAAATTTTTAATATATGCTATCACTTAAGAAGGGAGATGTCAACAACAGAGATTTGACAGTTTGCTCGAAACCAGGCATACTGAATTGCACAGGTATTGCACAAGTTGACCAGGGAGTACTCACGCATGGGCATATACGACATCACTGCCAATCTGATCGACGGCACACCACAGTCGATCGGCGACTACCGGGGCAAGGTGCTGCTGATCGTCAACGTCGCCAGCAAATGCGGATTCGCGTCGCAGTACGCCGGTCTTGAAGTACTCTACCGTCGCTATCGGGACGACGGGTTCGCCGTGCTCGGGTTCCCGTGCGACCAGTTCGCCGGGCAGGAGTATGACGATCCGAACGCCATCCAGCAGTTCTGCACACGCAACTACGGGGTTAGTTTCCCAATCTTCGAGAAAGTGAACGTCAACGGTCCCAATACCCATCCGTTATTCGCCCTGCTGAAAGCGGAAAAGCCAGGACTCCTGGGCATCCAGACGATCCCGTGGAATTTCACCAAATTCCTGGTCGACCGCCAGGGGAAGGTACGCCGCCGCTACGCCCCCACCGACACTCCCGAAATGATCGAACGTGACGTTGCTGCGCTGCTGCGTCATGCGTCGTCGATCACTGCTCACTAAGCGCCTGCCTGAAAACCTGCCGCTAATGCAGCACGCCGCCGGATATCCCGGCGGCGTGTCCAACAGGACGCTCCCAGGATGACTGGTCAGGTGGCAGCGCCCCGCCCCGGCAGACAACGCTTGCCCTGACAGCCCTGCCCCGGCGGGGTTTCGTGCGTTCGTCGTGGGCATTCGCGCCCGCGCGTCTGCCGCTGGTCGGGTCGATGGCGAGGAGCGACAGTTGAGGCACTGTCGTTCCGTGCCATTCATGACCGCACTCGAGATACCTTCGTGGTTTGACAACTTCGATGATATAAACTATCATCTAAGAAGTGAAGCCATGTATCTGTCAGTGAAAGGAAGACGCTGATGAAAGTCGCATACGTTTTTGCAACCGAGATGTCGGCGACCTACAAACTCGGCAAGATGATCCTGCCGCAACTCGAGCAGGGGGGTCACGGCGCGCAGGTAGTCGGAATGATGTTTTTCGACGACAATCTCTACGTGCTGCGCAAGGGCGATCCGATTGGCGAGCGCCTGGCGAAAGTCGCAAGGGAACAGAATATTCTACTGATGGTGTGCGATCGCTGCGCCATCGAGCGCGATCTGGGGGAGGGAGATTTCACACAGTGCGGCTTCGGGCAGGTCAAAGCGAAAGGGCTGGTCGAGGGCGTGGCGGCTGGCTGCTTCCCGCAGTTGTACGAGGCGCTCGCCGGAAGTCCGCCGGATCAGGTGATTACGCTGTGAGCGCCTGGGACGAAAGCGACTGTACCGGGTAGGCGGCGGATCGGTGGCGTAATGGAGTGTAAGGTTCAGGTCTCAGACCTGTCGGGCGCCTGTATACAAAAGCCTTGCTTTCCCTGATCCTGTCTGTGCAGGCGATGCTGTCGTGTGACCGTAGCGCTGCCTGCATGGAGCAATGGGACCGGTGCGGCGATCAGCGCTTGCGCCGTTCGTAGGGTAGGAGATGAACTGCGTGTTCGGATCGCCGGGGAAGCGCAGAATGCCGCCTGGATCGCCAATTACCACGCTATCGATACAGTCCTCCTGTCTTAGTCCCGCCTCGTGCGAACAGTCTGGGAAAGCAATGACCCTGCCGTCGGCTGCGATGATGGCCTCAATGGACAGCAGGAGCACGCCCCGCACCCGATGAACGTGTTATCGCAGGAGCGCCCTCCCGTGGTTGCCCGGGTCACCATCGCCGATGGGGGCGGGGGCGCGCTTCCGCAATCGTGGGTGACCCTCTGGGTTGCCTCCACACCAGAGCGTCCGTACCTTGATCGGCATAACCCTGGCAAGCAGTTGTGCGCTATCGCTGGCAACCTCGGCTGGAAGGCAGACACGAGACCAGCCCCTATGGATTTCCAACGTGCGAGAAGATGGGTCACACGTTTGCTACGACGCTCTCCGCTGTGGGCGCCCGCCCCGGCGAGCGGGACATTGTCGGGGCGCCCCCCTGTGGGCGCCCACCGGGTTGCCATTGTCGGGGCGCCCCCCTGTGGGCGCCCGCCGGGTTGCCATTGT
>ERZ1685331.70-NODE-70-length-33469-cov-21.059316_pt1 | contig 33469 bp, 31 predicted proteins | sample MGYA00580194_ERZ1685331 | MGnify/ENA primary metagenome ERZ1685331 (study PRJEB41501, sample SAMN08275520) | hot springs metagenome | biome: alkaline hot spring; material: microbial mat | place: Russia: Ush-Beldyr | collected 2015-07 | depth 0.5 m m ...
TAGGGGCGCGCCGCAGGCGCGCCCGCGCGGGGGGCGCGGGTGGGACGTGGGACGGGTGTGGGGTAGGGGCGCGCCGCAGGCGCGGGTAGGACGTGGGACGGGTGCGAGGTAGGGGCGCGCCGCAGGCGCGCCCGCGCGGGGGGCGCGGGTGGGACGTGGGACGGATGTGGGGTAGGGGCGCGCCGCAGGCGCGCCCGCGCGGGTGTAAGCAGGTGACGGTCATCTACTGGTTGGTTGATGCAACAACCGATCCTCCACATCAACGGCCCAGGCATGCACACCCTGAGTGGTAAAGGAGAAGTGGCGGATCTGCACCCCGGCTTCGATCAACACCCGCTCGAGTTCGAGCCGCCGGTCGAAGGGACACGCGAAAACCATGAAACCGCCGCCGCCGGCGCCGGTGATCTTGCCGCCCCACGCGCCGTGACGGCGCGCCAGCGCGTAGATGTCTTCGACCTCGGGTGGGGCGATGTATGGCGAGAAGGCTTTCTTTACCTCCCACGCATCGTGCAGCAACCTGCCGAAGTCGGCGATCCGCAAGCCGCGCAGCAAACGAACCGCTTCATCGACGAAGGCTTTGGTTTCGTCGTGGTAGCGGAGGGTATCGCCTTCCTTCAGGCGACGCACCTGATCATCGACCAGATGCTGCGTGAGCAATTTGCGACTGCCAATATAGCCGAGGAGCAGACAGCTCTCCAGTTCGAGCAGCGCGGTTGGATCGTTCAACACCGGCTCGACGATCACGCGCCCGTTGCCAAAGTGATAGACGCACATACCGCCAAACGCTGCGGCGTACTGATCCTGTCGTCCGCCAGGAATGCCCAGATCGACGCGCTCGATCCGGTAGGCGAGTTCCGCCAGCGTATGCGGGTCGAGATTGATCTGATAGGCAGCGCCGATCAGCTTCAACATGCTGACAACCAGCGCCGATGATGAGCCAAGCCCGGAGCCAGGCGGCACATCGGAGAACATGATCACCTCGACGCCTTCAGAAGGCGGCATGGCCGCGTCGAGCACCGCCTGCGGCAGATCGAGACGTCCGTCCCAGTGGCCGGTTGTCTTTCGACTGACCTCTTCCAGGTCGAGCGACCGGACCGTAATCCCCGGTTCTTTGCTGGGGCGCAGCATGCAGCGCACATATTTATCGATCGTGCAGTTGAGCACCTTGCCGCCATGTTCTTCGGCATATGGACTGACATCGGTGCCGCCGCCGAAAAAGCCGATCCGCATCGGCGCTTTGGCTTTGTAGATCCGCATGGAACGCTCCTGTTGGAATACACGCGCCGCAGTATAGCACGTTTTGTTTCGGGTAGTGCATCCTTAACCCGGCTGCATATACTTCTTTTCCACAAAAGTACGACAAGTGTCGTATGATGAACTCTGCGCCTCACTCCTGCTATCTCTGACAATAACGAGGAGAGGAGCATGTCCATGAACTGGAGCAAGACACGTCGTCTGGCGATGTTGCTGGCGATTGTGGTTGTCCTTGTGCTTGCTCTGACGCCAGCAAGCGTTGCGGCAGTAGATCGTCGTGCGGGAGAGCGCGTCGTGATTGGCGCCAACGAAACAATCACCGATGATCTGCTCGTGACTGCCACAACGGTAATTATCGATGGGCGGGTGGTTGGCGACGTCGTTGCAATGGCGCAGACGATCGAAATAAACGGCGTCATCGAAGGCGATCTGCTCGCAATCGGCGGCGGGGTCGTGCTGAATGGCACGGTCACCGATGATGTGCGGGTCGCAGCGGCAATTGTTCGTCTCGATCCGCAGGCGCGCATTGGCGATGCCCTGCTGGGAGCCGGTGCAAGCATCGAGATGTTGTCTGGCAGCATGATGGGTGGGTCGTTGATCTTTGGCGGCGGGCAGGCGCTCCTCTCGGGCAGGATCGATGATGATGTCGTCTTTGCCGGGAACAGCCTGCTGCTCCGCGGCATCGTCGGCGGTAATGTCGAAGCGACTGTCGACCCAACAACTGCACCGACCTGGGTTTCACGGCTGCGTGTTGAGGGTATTGCATCACCACCGTCTGCTCCTCCTGGTCTAACGGTGGATCGCGAAGCACGGATTGGCGGTGAACTGGCGTACACGAGCAGCATGCCTGCAACCATTCCTGCTGACGCCGTTACAGGACGGGTGCGTTTCACGGAAGAACCCCGGGTAACACCGCCACAACCAACTATCGCAGACTGGCTCTTTGATGTGGCACGGCGTTTTGCCGGGCTCTTCCTGCTTGGTCTGATCCTGGTATGGCTGGCGCCGCGCATCCTGCGCGAGACGGTTGGCGAACTGGAAAGCCGGCCAGTCTCAAGCCTTGGTTGGGGTGTCGTCAGTCTTCTGGCGATCAGTCTGGCGTTCATGGTTGTCGCACTGACCACAGTCGTCATCGCTATCATGCTCGGCCTTGTGAAACTGAGCGGTTTGATGGGCATCATCATCGCCGCTGGCGTGATTGTCGGCATGGCGCTGGTTGTGTTGACTATCCTTGCTGTCGCATATGTGGCACAAATCGTGGTGGGTTTCGAGGCGGGGCGGCAGATCCTGCTGCGTATCCGTCCATCCTGGGTTGAACAACCGTTCGCTCCGCTGGCGCTCGGGTTGATCCTACTGGTGGCGCTGACGGCGCTGCCAGCGGTTGGATGGTTCATCGGTCTGGCGACCGTGCTGTTGGGATTGGGAGCGCTCTGGATGTTCGGGCGCGACAGCCTCTTCCGGCGGACGGCGCTGACTCCGGCGCCGTTATAAGGGTATGAGCGGGCGGATGCCGACAGGCATCCGCCCAACTCTTTCAGTATGGTCTTTCGTTTCACAATCGATGGCGAACAGGTGACCATCAGCGCCAAACCTGGTGCGATCAGCGTCATGTTCGGCACGTATGAGGTGCTGACGTATGATCGCGGTGGCCGGTTGTGGGCGCTGGTTCGCAATGGTCGCACATATCGGCGCGGGTTGAACGGTCAGGTGCTGGAAAAGCGCCACGTGGACGGTGCATGGCTCCGGCGGCGCCTGAGCGATGCGGAGGCAACCGATCTGATCGGTTCAGCAGCGGCGCAGATGGCGGCGTTGCGCAATGCGCTTGCGGCGTCGGCGCACACCGCTGCGAATGGTGCGCCAGGTGACATGCTGGAGATGCTCGAACGTGCAGCATGTTTCGATGTCGCCGCGCACCGTGCAGATTGCGCGACGTTTGCGCGGGTGTACGATCCGGTCGGCATCCTGCCGCCGGATCAGTATCTGGCGGTTGTGGTACAGGCGACCGAGGGATGCTCGTTCAATACCTGCACCTTCTGCGACTTCTACCGTGATCGTCGGTTTCGCATTAAGTCGTCCGTTGAGTTTCGCGCACACGCGAAGGCAGTGCGCGCATTTCTCGGCGATTCGCTCCTGATGCGGCGGTCGATCTTTCTGGGGGAGGCGAATGCGCTGGCAGTGCCGACCCGGCGGCTGGAAACATTCATGGACATTGCGCGCGAAGAGATTGGCGCGCTGCCCGTCCACGCCTTTTTAGACGCGGTGACCGGCAGGAAGAAGAGTGTGGAGGAGTATGCGCTCCTCGGTGCGCTGGGATTGAAGCGAGTCAGCATCGGACTGGAGAGCGGGCACGACCCGTTGCTGGAGTTCGTGCAGAAACCATCGAGCGCCGCCGATGCAGCAGAAACGGTTGCAACTCTGAAACAGGCAGGCATTGCGGTGAGCCTGATCGTTCTCGTCGGGCTGGGGGGCGACCGCTTCGCCGCCGGGCACGTCGCCGATACAGTTGCGTTGCTCAACCGGCTGTCGCTCGGCGCCGGAGATATCGTGTATTTCAGCATGCTGGTCGAACGCGCACAGGCGCCATACAGCCGACGCGCGATGGAAGCGGGCATTCGACCGCTCGACAGCACCGAACTTCGGGAACAACGTCAGGCGATTGTGGCGGGATTGCGTTTTGGCTCGTCTGGTCCACAGATCGCCACATACGATATTCACGAGTTTATTTATTGATCGGAGGTCGAGATGGTTCGAGGGCGCATCATTGTGGACACGGAACGCTGCAAGGGGTGTGGATTGTGTGTTGCGTTTTGTCCCAAAGGAGTTGTCCATCTGGCGGCTGCGCTCAATGCCGCCGGTCATCACCCTGCGCAGTTGCGCGATCCCGACGGCAAATGCACCGGATGCACCATTTGCGCTCTGGTATGCCCTGAAGCGGCGATCACGGTCTATCGCACATTCTCCGTCAAAGCCAGTATCACCGCTGGCGGCGTGTGCGCTCTGGAAACAGCATCGTAAACACTACAGCAATGGAGGAAAGATCGCAATGGCGCGAGAACTTCTGAAAGGCAATGAGGCAATTGCTGAGGCGGCGATCCGTGCCGGGCTTGATGCTTACTTTGGGTATCCGATCACACCGCAGACCGAACTTCTCGAATATCTATCCCGGCGCATGCCGGAGCTTGGGCGCGCATTCGTGCAGGCTGAGAGCGAAGTCGCTGCCATCAACATGGTGTATGGCGCTGCCTGTGCCGGGAAGCGCGCAATGACCTCGTCGTCGGGTCCGGGCATCAGCCTGATGCAGGAGGGTTTGAGTTATATCGCAGGCGCCGAATTGCCGGCCGTTGTAGTTGATGTGATGCGCGGCGGTCCGGGGTTGGGCAATATCGCCGCCTGCCAATCGGATTATTTTCAGGTGACCCGTTCGGCGGGACACGGCGATTTTCGTCCGCTCACGCTGGCGCCAGCGACGACTCAGGAAGCGATTGACCTGACCGGGCTGGCGTTCGATCTGGCGGAACAGTATCGTATGCTGGTGATTCTGCTGATCGATGGCAACCTGGGGCAGATGATGGAGCCTGCCGAATTGCCGCCGTTTCGCCAGAACGCGGCGCCGATGCCGGAGTGGGTCGTGAGTGGCGCCGAAGGGCGTTCGCATCGGATCATCACGTCGCTCTATCTCCAACCCGAGGCGCTTGAACGGCACAACCTGAACCTGCAAAAGAAACTTGCCGCGATTGCCGAACGTGAGCAGCGCTTCGCCGGTCTGTACCTGGAAGACGCCGATCTGATCGTCGTCGCCTTCGGCAGCGCGGCGCGCGTGGCGCAGAACGCGGTCGAAGCGGCGCGCGCGCGCGGCATGGCGGTCGGATTGTTCCGCCCGATCACCCTTTCCCCCTTCCCGATGCAGCCTCTGGCATACCTGGCGCCGCGCGCGCGCGCGTTCCTGGTCGTCGAAATGAACGCCGGTCAGATGGTTGAGGATGTGCGCCTGGCGGTTGCCGGTCGCGCGCCGGTGCGCTTCTACGGCCGGTTGGGCGGTGTCGAGATGCTGCCAGACGAGGTGATGCAGGCGATTGAACAGGCCATGCGCGATACGCGCGTCACAAAGAATGGTGCGCGCATGCTCGATGCGGAGGTGTGGCGATGATGGCCGAAGAGTGCGTGTACGAACGTCCGGTGGGGTTGATGGCGGCGCATACGCATTATTGCCCCGGCTGCACCCACGGCATTGCCCACCGGTTGACGGCGGAGGTGCTGGAAGAACTCGGCATTCTGGGGCGCACGATTGGCGTCGCCTCGGTCGGATGCTCAGTGTTTGCCTATAACTACATCGCCTGCGACTTCGTCGGCGCTGCGCACGGGCGCGCCCCGGCAGTCGCAACCGGGCTGAAGCGGGTACTGCCCGACCGGATCATTTTCACCTACCAGGGCGATGGCGACCTGGCATCGATTGGGTTGGGCGAAGTGTTGCACGCCGCAGCGCGTGGTGAACAGATTACCGTCATTTTTATCAACAACGCCATCTATGGCATGACCGGCGGGCAGATGGCGCCCACATCGCCAGCAGGCATGGTTACGACGTCATCGCCGACCGGTCGTGATCCGCGGCAAACAGGGTATCCGGTGCGGGTCTGCGAACTGATTGCGCAGATGGACGGCGCGGCGTATGTGGCGCGTCGCAGCCTGCACAACCCGGCGGAAATCCGCAAGGCGAAGAAGACGCTGCGCACCGCATTCGAATGTCAGATGAACGGTTGCGGGTTTGCACTCGTCGAGCTGCTCTCAACCTGCCCGACGAACTGGAGCATGACGCCGGTCGATGCGCTGCGCTGGATCGAGGAGCGGATGATACCGGTGTTTCCGCTGGGGGAGTTCAAGAATGTCGCAGGTGGGAAGGTTGAAGGTTGAAGGTGAAACGTTGCCCGTTGCCCATTGCGCGTTGCGCGTGGGACGGTGCCAGGTAGGGGCGGGCGGCGGCGCGCCCAGGCGCGGGGGGACGGTCGGACGAACTGCCGTTCTGATGTTCGACATGCACCAGCGCGCCCAGGCGCGGGGGGACGGTCGGGGCGGGCGGCGGCGCGTCCAGGCGGGGGGGGACGGTCGGGACGCGGATGTCACGAACGCCGGAACCGATAGGGCGCGCCCAGGCGCGGGGGGACGGTCGGGGCGGGCGGCGGCGCGCCCAGGCGCGGGGGGACAGTCGGACCGGAACGATGCCGTAGACGTTTGGGCGCTCGGCGCGCCCACGCGCGGGGGGACAGTCGACATCCGCAGGTATAGTAGCCGCGCGCCGTGATGGCGCGCCCACGCGCGGCGGGCGTTCGCGAGTGTGTTGAATGTTGAACGTTGAAGGTGGGAAGGTGGAAGGTTAGGAAAGCGGGAAGGTTACAGGTGGAAGGTGAAAGGTGGGAAGGTTCGCTAACCCCTAACCCATCGGTTCTCAGTTCTCAGTTCTCAGTTCTCAGTTCTCAGTTCTTGAACCCGAGGCGACATATGTACCACGATCTCATCATCAGCGGTTCAGGCGGGCAGGGCGCCCTGTTTGCCGGGCAGTTGCTGGCGTATGCCGCGATGGATGCCGGGTTTCAGGTAACCTGGATGCCGTCGTATGGTCCTGAGATGCGCGGCGGAACGGCGCACTGCACGGTGATCGTGTCCGATGCGCCAATCGGAGCGCCGCTGGTGCGCAACCCACAGACGGCGATTGCACTCAATCGCCCTTCGCTCGACAAATACGAGCCACTGGTGGTAACCGGCGGCCTGCTGATCTACAACAGTTCGCTCGCCGGGCGTGAGCCGCATCGCTCTGACATCACGCTGGTCGCCGTGCCGGGCAATGATCTGGCGCGTGAGATCGGCGACGAGCGCGTGCTCAACATGGTGATGCTGGGGGCGTTCCTGCGCCTGCGACCGATTCTGCCGCTCGAAGCGGTTGGTCGGGCGCTGGAACGCCACATGGCGAAGCGTCACCGTGAACTGCTGACGCTAAACGTTGGAGCGCTCCAGCGCGGGTTTAGCGCGCCAGCCGTTCCCGTACCGCTTTGATGATCGCTTCTGGCGCGGGAAAGCCGCCGTCGCGATACATCGAGTGGACCAGATCGCCATCCACGGCGACATCGAAGGCGCCGTCCTGCCAGGGAATGATTTCGATACTGGCGATGTCGTAGTGGAAGGCGTGCATCAATGCCGAGACCAGTTCCAGCGTTTGTGGTTCATAGCCGCACGACGCGCAGTAGACGATTTTGATTTTGGGCGGATGTCGCCCGTTGTCGATGTCCATTCCTACGCCTCCTGGTGAAGCGCTAACCCCCGGCTGATCACGTCGCGCAGTTCGCGCACCACCTCGCGGTCGGCGAGCAGGCGGGTTTCGGCGCGAAACGCGGCAAATGCCTGCATCAGCCGCGCACGCGCGGCATCGGGCAGCACTGCAATCGATGTACCCGGCGCTACGTCAGCAAACGCCGGATCGGTTGCGTAGAGGTTCGCCAGCATCTTCTCCTGCATCTCGGTAACGACCGCAGGACGTTCGATCCAGTGCCCGATCGGGCGGAACTGCTGATCGAAGAAGGCAAACACCGGGATCGAACGGTGAATGCCACGGTTCAGATAGTGATCCATCAGGTCGGGGTTCTGGTCGCGCAAAAAGATGCGCAGATTGAGTTTTCCGCTTTCGGCGGCGAGTCGCCCAAGGATTGGCACATTGGCGATCGCGTCGCCGCACCAGTCCTCGGTGATCACCAGTACATTCAGAGGTTCTGGCAGGTTTGTGAAGAATTCAATGTCATCGGCGGACAACTCGACAGTGCGCTCGTTCTCTTCCAGACGCTCGCGGTTGCGGGTCATCTGCACTTTGTACTCGTCGTAGGTCATGCCCTGCTCGAAACGTTCATGCGTGACGGCCATAGATGGCTGGTTCTCCTTTGTTTGCGGTCAGTTGCTATGGACTGCCAGACGATGCTGTGCAACAGCATACCCGGAGAGGGTATGCCACATGATACTTTACCTGATACGTAACAATTCAGCAAAGGGATGGATGGGGCGTCGCACCATCAAGGCGCACAGCGGCGCCCGCTGCGGCGCTGCGATAGATCGCATCCACAATCTCGGTGACCTGCAACGCCTGGTGTGCCTGTGAGACTGGTTGACGTCCTTCAAGGATCGCGCCAATGAAATCGGCGGTCTGCACGTCGCCGGGGTCGTCGCGCTCACCGGGCATCCAGTCGGATTTCCAGCTCACGAGCATGTCAAGATGTGCCTTGTTGACTTTCAGAGGGAAGACTTCCAGCCCGGCGGCGGTTCCCGAAAGTGAGACGTTCTCGTGGTTCTCAGGGATATTCAGCGCCCAGGAGCATTCAAGGAGCATGCTGGTGCCATTGGCGAAGCGAATGAAGGCTGCCGCCTGATCCTCGACGGTGAACTCGCGGTAGTTCCACTGCCCCCAGGGGTTGACGTTTGGCGCTTTGCCGAGGTGTTGCGAGATGCTGGCACAAACCTCGACCGGCTGCGGGTTGCCCATCAGCCAGAGTGCCGTGTCGAGCAGGTGGACGCCAAAGTCGATCATGGCGCCGCCACCCTGGATGTCCTTCTGCACGAATGTGCCCAGGACGGGACGCCGCGACGGCGGAGGGCGTACACCCGCGCCATATACACGTGCCCGAGTTCGCCCGAATCGACGACGCGACGGGCGGCGCGCACCGGCGCCATATGGCGGTAGTGGAATGCGATGCTGAGGATCTTTCCGTTTCGTTCGGCAGCCGCGACCATGGCGCGCGCTTCGAGCGGGTCGAGCGCCATTGGTTTTTCGCAGAGCACGTGCAGTCCGGCGTCGAGCGCGGCAATCGATGCCGGGGCGTGGAACTTGTTCGGCGTGCAGATCACTACTGCGTCAAGCTTTTCGTTCTCGAACATCTCGCGGTAGTCGCTGTACACGCCGGGAATCTCGTATTCCTGTGCGGCTGATTCGGCCAGATCGACGACGACATCGGAGATGGCGGCGAGGCGGACATTCGGATGCTTCTTGAAGCAGGGAAGATGGCGCCCGCGGGCAATATTGCCGGCGCCGACGATACCGACGTTGATGATGGTGGAAGTGGTCATGATGAACTGGAACTCCGTACACAACGTTGTCTGCGGATATCAGGATTGAAGCGAGTCGAGGCGTACCTGTCGCCCGGTTGCTGCTGACAGGTTTGCCGCTTCCATGAGTATGGTCAGAGCGAGCGCCGCCTGGACGTTGGCGGTATGGCGCGCGCTGCGCTGGATGTGGTCGACCCACTGGACGAATGGCGGCGATGATGACTCTGGGATCGCCTGTTCGACCCATCCATCGGCGCTGCGCACGCGCAACACCGACGGCGGCGCCTGGTAGATCAGGCTGGTGCGTGTGCCGTGTACCTCAATGGTGAACGGCGATGCCGGGGTGACAAATCCTGCTTCGACGACCGCGAGCGCGCCGCTGGCGTAGCCGAGCGTCACAACGGCATTGTCTTCCACGGCGCGCCCGGTGACATGCCCGTAGTGCGCGGTGACCGTGTCCGGCAATCCGAGCAAATGGTGCGCCAGGTACATCGGATGGCATCCCAGATCGATCATCGCGCCGCCGCGGCACTGGTCGGGGTCATAGAAATGGGGCGGTAGCCAGCCGTTGGGGTTCTGTTCGGTGCGCAGGGCGCCGTTGTGCGCCAGGCGCGTGCGCACCAGCGTCGGTTCTCCGAGCGCACCCTGAGCGATCAGGTCGGCAATCGCTGTAGTATACCCTTCCGAGAGGCGCGGCAGCGAAACCGTCAACACTACATTCGCCTGGTCAGCGGCGGCGACGATCTGGCTGGCTTCGGCAAGGGTTGGCGCGAGCACCTTTTCGGTAAAGATATGCTTGCCAGCGTGCGCTGCGGCCACCATCACATCGCGATGCATGGAGGTCGGCGCATCGACAATCACGGCATCGATCTCCGGCGATGCCAGGAGATCATCGAGTGATTCGTAGAACGGCACGCCCAGTTTTTCGGCGGCGGCGGCGCCACGCGCGGGCAGTTCGTCCCACACGGCGCCAATCGTAACATCGGGGTGACTCTGCGCCTGGCGGGTATAATCCCAGGCGTGGACGTGCCAGTAACTCAGCATGGCGACATGGATCATGGTCGCGTGCGTCCTTTCTGATATGCTGCAGGGTCGTGCGGGGAGGAGGAGAGGTCTCCCACTGGGCGACGCTGTGTCTCCGCGCGAACCAGAACAAGTGCCTTTCGCCCGCCGTGATTATACCACCGGTCGCGGCAGTGAACGCGGCGCTTGCTGTCAATTCACAGGAGGTACACGGTCAGTCGCCTCACGGACGGGCTGCGTGACGGCTCTTTTTGCCTTCGGCGCGGTACTTGTCTTCTTTTGTGGTATGACGCAGCGGCGTAGCCGCCGCACCACGCCGCCTTGATCGGGAGTGCTCCGCTGCTGCAATCTGTGGCAGCGCCAAAAAATGCGTCACCGCGTAAGTCCAGTCAATTCATAAGCGCCCCAGAGCAACGAAAGGCATCGTATAGTCGGGTGTTTGGTGGTATGATATGTATCGAACCAGAATAATCCTGCGAACCAGCCGCCTCTTATGCTCTCCGCATCTGGGGATCAGCGTTGGGTGTCGATAGAGCGCGGGCATGCGTATCGGCACGTTCTCTGTTTTACGAATCCCGCTCCGCGTTGCGCAATGTTGCGAAGACCACAACTATGCCGGACGAATCGCCAGTGTTGACGATCTGCATGCTTGGCGCGCCACAGGTGGCGCGTGGACGGACGGCGCTGGAACTGCCGCACCAGAAAGCTCAGGCACTGCTCTATTATCTGGCTGTGAGTCAGAAAGCGTACACCCGTGATCATCTGGCGGCGCTGCTGTGGGGGACGTGTCGCTGAATGATGCGCGGCACTCGCTCCGTTCGGCGCTGTACAAACTCAGGCAGGCGCTGCGCGCGCTCGATGCTGATGCGGTGCTGCGTACCGACGGCGACCGCCTGATGCTGGATCACCAGCGTGTTGAGTGCGATCTCATTCGTTTTCAGCAGTTGATCGCAACCGGCGCCGAAACAGATTTGCGTGCCGCCGTTGGTCTGATCCGCGGGTCGTTTCTGCAAGACTTCAGCATTTCCGACTCGGTTCTGTTCGATGAGTTCATGCAGCAGCAGGATGCCTGGTTGACCCGTCAGCGGCGCATGGCGCTGGAACGTCTTGCAACATTCGCCGAGCAACGTGGAGATTGGGAACAAGCCATCCAGTACCTGGAAGAGTTGACGCGCCTCGATCCGCTCGACGAACTGGCGCATCAGCGGCTGATGGCAGCGTATGTGCGCAGCGGCGCACCCGGGCTTGCCCAACGTCACTACCAGCAGGTCGAGCGTACCCTGAACCGAGAACTTGGCATTGCTCCCGCGCACGAAACCCGCGCTGCTCTGCGCATCGCCTTTGAGCGGCGCGGCGTTGACGTTGCTGCAAAGAAGCCGCAAACACCGTTTGTCGGGGCACGTCCAGCAATGTTGCCGTTTGTTGGACGTTCTGCGGTGCTGTCCCGATTGCTGGAAATCGGGGATCTGGTTGTGCAGGGAAGCGGTCGGGTGGTGTTGATCGAAGGGGAGGTCGGGATCGGGAAGAGTCGTCTGGTCGATGAACTGCTTGCCCGAATAACAGCGATGCCAGCCAGCCGGAAGTGGCAGATATTCCGGGGGCGCTGCTCACCGTTCGATAGTATTCTGGCGTATAGCGCATTTCGTGAAGCGTTCGGGCATATGCTGCCGGATCAGGTGACGCCGCTCGAAGGGGTTGAGCATGCGGGCGCCACGGTATCGGATCGTTTCGCGGAAGATGTGCTGCATATGCTGACGAGCATAAGCCAGCAGGGACCGATCGCGCTGGCGATCGATGATCTTCACGCAGCCGACCAGCGCACGATCCGCCTGTTTGGCTATCTTGCGTTTCATCTGTATCGTCTGCCGCTGTTGCTGATCGGAACCGTTCAGCATCTCGGCGATGCGCTGCTAAAGGAGATTGCGGTGGTGGGGAGGCGCCGCAGCGCTCTCGATCATGTCCGCATCCCGGCGTTGTCGCTCGATGCCGTGCGTGAGATTCTTGCCAGCCTCAAGGCGCCTGAAACGGCAATCAAATCACTGGCGCCGTGGCTGATGGCGCGTTCTGCGGGCAATCCATTCATTATCGAGGCGTTGATCGCTCAACTTCAGACGGAGCGCTTGCTCGTACCAGACCAGGGAGATATGCATTTCGACAATGCACGTTGGATTCGATGGCGCACGGAGGCGGCGCTGCCCGAACGTACGCACGACCTGGTTCTGTTGCGTCTGAATGGGTTGAGCCCGCATGCGCGTCAGGTTGTCAATGCGCTGGCAGTTGCTGGAGGTCGTCTGCCGTTGGAGGTGATCGCACTCGCGCTGGAATGGGATATGCACCAGGTTTATCTTGCGATCGACGAGTTGATTGTTGATCGTCTGGCGCTCGAACAGGGAGATGCGGTAACACTGGCGCACGAGGTGTTGCGTGAAGTGGCGTTGCATCACCTGAACCGGTTTGCCCGGCGCTGCCTGCATCGCCGACTGGCAATAGCGTGGGAACAGGGTGGGATAGCGATGACTGGTGCGGTCGAGTCTGTCGCACGCCATGCAGTTGCTGGCGACGATGTAGAGCGGGCGCGCCGGTACGGGTTGGCGTTGCTCAATGATCTGCCGTATGCCTTTGCCGGCGCCGAAATGGTTGCCTTTTTGCAGCGTCTGGAAGCGCTGGTTCGCGATAGTGCATCGTTGGACGATCAACGGCGTTTGGCGCATGCGCTCGGACAGGCGTACCGTGCGCTCGGCGATGTCGAACAGGCGTATGTCTGGCACCAGCGTCAGATTGATCTGGCTCGACGCGCAGGAGATATCGAGGCGCAGGTGATCGGCTGTTTTGAACTGGCTGAAGCTGCGCTGATCCTCACCGACTACGAAGCGGTGGTCGCGGCTGCGGACCAGGGATTGGCGCAGATTGCACTGGTTGATACACCGCAGCGCCATACCATGCAGGGACGCGGGTATCGCCTGATCGGTGCGGCGCGAGCAATGGAAGGGAGCGATCTGGCAGCAGCGGAGCAACATCTTCGCGCTGCCATCGAAGCGCACGAGCAATCCGGCGATCAGACCAATCTCAGCCTGGCGCTGTTCGAGCTGGGGAATGTGCTGGCGCAGCAGGGGAGCATCCATCAGGCGCTGGATCTCTACCGTCGAGCTGAAGCAGTGGTCAACGACGGGCGCGTACCGTTCTTGCAGGCGCTCGCTGCCAACAATTTCGCCTATCACAGTCTGCTGGTCGGGCGTCTCGATGATGCGCGGGAGGCGCTCGATCGGGGGCGCACGACTGCAGAACACCATGGTCTGTTATCCGTTTTGCTTCATCTGTTCAGCATCGAGAGCGAAATCTGTCTGTACGTCGGCGACTGGGATCAGGCGGAAGCGGCCTGTCGTCAGGGTCTGACGATCGCCGATAGTCTTGGCAATCTTGAACGCCAGGCCGGGTATCAGGCGGCGCTGGCGCTGATCACGGCAAAACATGGACAGATCGACAGTGCACGCGCTCAACTTGAAGCCGCGTTGCAAACCATTGCCAGGCGCACCTACTGGCACCTGCGCATTCGTCTGCTGCTCTGGCTTGCCGAACTCGCGCTCGAGCATGGATCAGAGGGTGCTGACCCCTATCTCGATACGGCGCTGGCACTGGCGCGATCACAACATCGCAGACTGCTGCTGCTGCACGCTGAACGTTTGCATGCGCTGCACGTGGCGCGTCACGACAGGACTGCGGCGCAGGCGCGCCTGATTGAGTTGATCGATCAGGCTGCTGCGCTCAATATCCCGCTTGAAGTTGCGCGCACCCGCGCTGCACTGGCGCGCGTCATCCTGCAGCAAACTCCGTACTCTCCGTCGGGACGCGCGCTTCTCGAAAGCGCGCGCCGTGATCTTTCCACCTTTGGCGCACTTGCCGAGGTGCGTGCGCTTGCTCTGTGAGCGTGCGCTCATGTTTCTCCAATCCACCGCTCCTTCCTCTCAGGTGGAGCACGTTTCAGACGCGGAGTGAGTTTTCTGCATTCCGACGTTCTTCGTTCATCATCCTCCCCCCTCTCAAGGGTAACATCTTCAGGTATGATCGGTGTTTGCCTTGTTTTTCCTCTTCCCCTTGCTTCCTCTCCAGCAACGCTGGCTATGCATGACCCGCGTGTTGCATGGCGTGCTCGATCACTTTCCTGGCAGGCATGCGCTCCATCAGTACGCTGTTCATCCGCGCGGGCATCACGACCCGCACAGATCAGACGAAGCCGCGCGTGAGGCTGGCGGCAGACATTCGCGTTGCCGACCCGACCTGAACGATGACGCTTGGTTGACGCCGAATGTCGAGGCGATAATGCACAGTTGACGCTCATGATGACGGCGTAGTGACGCTCGCGCTCTATAGTACTTCTGGCAGGTTATTCATCAAGCATTTTCTGCGGATATGAGGTTCTGGCGTGGTGTCTCGCCGTCGCACTGCAAGCCTGGCGCTGATCGAGTCGCTGACTGCCGAACGTGATGCGCTTGCTCAGGAAGTGGCTGCGCTCCGCGAACGCGAACGCTGCTGCCAGGAAGAGGCGGCGCTGCTGCGCGCTCGCTTCGATGAACAGCGCTGGCAGCGCTGGCAGGTCTTTGAGGCGTTGATCGAAGGAATGCCCGATGGGGTGGTCATTACCACGATCGATGGCGTGATCACCTATGTGAATCGGGCATTTCAACTGATGACCGAACGCGGCGCTGAGGTGATCGGCACGCACCTGAACGATCTGATTGCCCCAGAGGAGCATCGTTTCGTGCCAGCGGTCGTGCAGCGATTGCTGCAGGAAGGAACCTGGCAGGGCAGCCGCACCTATCTGCGGCGAAACGGCGGCGCCTTCGAGGCGAACATTTCGTTGACGCTCATCCGGGATAGCAATGGGCAACCACAACTGCGCGCTGCGATCATTCGTGATCTGACCCGCCAGCGCCGATTGGAACAGGAGCAACTGCTTCTTCAGCAACAGGTCATTGCTAACCAGCAGAGCCTGCTGCGCGATCTGAGCGCGCCGGTGCTGAGGCTATCGCCAGGGGTGATTATGGCGCCGATCAGCGGCGGTATCGATGACCACCGGGCGGATGAGATCGTCGATGCGGTGTTGACGCATATCGCGCGGCATCCTATGCAGGCTGCAATCGTCGATATCAGCGCCCAGAATGATATGCAGAACGGGATTGCGCGCCTTCTGCTGCGCTTGAGTCAGGCGCTCAGGTTGATAGGCGTTCAGGTCGTGATTACTGGCGTGCAACCGATCCACGCAGACGCGCTGGCGTCGTTGGGCATGCCACAGCCAGGCGTCTCGCTCCACGCCACACTGCAGGAGGGGGTGGGGGTTGTGCTGCGGCAGTCCTGACCGAGGCGGTTGCGCAGAAAGTGTTCAATGGTACTGGCAATCAAGTATTACCAGGAGGAAAGCATGGCACATCTGATCAGTGGGTTGCATCATCTGACATCGTGCGTCGCCGGGGCGCAGGAGGACATCGACTTCTTCACCAAAATCATCGGTCAGCGCATGGTCAAGCAGACCGTGCTGTTCGACGGAACGCTCCCGATCTACCACCTGTACTACGGCAACGCCAATGCTGAGCCGGGCAGCATTATGACGACGTTTCCGTTCAAACAGGCGGGCATCTACGCTCGCAAAGGCAGCGGGCAGGTGAAAGTCACCGGCTACAGCGTGCCAACCTCATCACTCGGTTTCTGGATCGAGCGGTTCGAGCAGTATGGTGTGCCGCACGATCCGATCGCTGAGCGCTTCGGGCAGAAGTATCTGCGCTTCTATCATCCGGCAGGGCTGGAGTTCGAGATGATCGGGGACGACCACGACGACCGTGCGCCGTGGTCCACCGATGAGGTTCCGGCTGAGGTCGGCGTGCGCGGGTTGCATACGATTACGTTGTCGCTCCGGGAAACGCTTGAGTCAGAGCGCTTCATGATCGAGGGGCTTGGCTTCCGCAAGACGGGACAGGAGTGCGCTTATACGCGCTTTGAAATTGGCAAAGGTGGTGCAGGCGGCACGATCGACTTCCTGCATGAGCCGGATGTGCCTGCCGGCAGCTGGACATTTGGCGTCGGCATGGTGCATCACGTTGCATTCGCAGTGCGCAACGACGAGGAGCAGGCGCAGGTCAAGGCTTTTCTGGAGGGATTGGGATACACCGACGTGTCGGAGTCGAAGGATCGCAACTACTTTCACTCGATCTATGTGCGCATGCCTGGTGGGGTGCTGTTCGAAATCGCAACGACCGATATCGGGTTTGCGACGGATGAGCCAGCCGACCAACTTGGGAAGAAGTTGTTGCTTCCACCCTGGTTCGAGCATCGCCGCGAGGAGATCCTGTCTGCGCTCGAGCCGATTTCTGTGCCACAAGCATTTGTAACGGACCGGAACACATGAATGTTCATCTGTCCCAACCGGTTCTGACAGCCGGCGCGCCTCTGGATCGCTGCCAGGCCGTGGCGATTCTGATCCACGGTCGAGGAGGTGCGCCGGATCAGATGATTGCGCTCGCCAGAACTTTCGATGTGCCAGGAGTGGCGTATCTTGCGCCAGCCGCCGCCTTTCAGTCCTGGTACCCTTACCGGTTCATCGAGCCGGTCGAGCGCAATCAACCCTGCCTGGACTATGCGCTGGAGGCGTGTCACGCGCGCGTGCAGGAAGCGCTGGCACACGGCATTCCCCTGCATCGGTTGGTGCTGATCGGTTTTTCGCAGGGCGCTTGCCTGACGGCTGAGTATGCCGTGCGGAATGCGGCACGCTACGGCGGTATCGTAATCTTCACCGGTGGGTTGATCGGGCCGGAAGGCGCGACCTGGAACTATCCGGGCAATTTCGACGGCATACCGGTGGTGATTGGCGGCGCCGAACGGGATGCCTGGGTGCCGTTCTGGCGGGCGCGCGAAAGCGTCGAGGTATTTCGCAGCATGGGCGCGCGTGTTGAGACGCATTTCTACCCGGGATCGAGTCATGAGATCAGTGCAGAAGAACTCGGCGCTGCGCGAGCGATTCTGCGCGCGGTGACAGAAGAGGCGCGAGCGTGATGCGGTTCATTCACGAAAGCATGCCGGTGCGCGTGGTGTTTGGCGCAGGCAGTAGCACTCATCTGGCGAACGAAGTGGCGCGCCTCGGTCTGCAGCGGGTGCTGGCGCTCTCGACACCGCGCAAGCATTCCCTTGCTGAGCGAGTCGTTGAAGCGCTCGGTGATCGGGCGGCAGGCGTGTATGCCCACGCTGTGATGCACGTGCCGGTTGCAAGCGCCGAGGCAGCGTGCGCCGAGGCGGCGCGTCTGGAATGCGATGGCTATGTCGCGATCGGCGGCGGCTCGACAATTGGCCTGGCAAAAGCCATGGCGCTTGCAAGCGGGTTGCCGATCATTGCCATTCCGACCACCTACTCCGGCTCGGAAATGACGTCAATCTGGGGGTTGACGGCGGATGGAGAGAAGCGCACCGGGCGTGATGAGCGGGTGCGCCCAAAGGTTGTGATCTACGACCCGGAACTGACGCTCAGCCTGCCTCCTGCTGTCGCCGGACCGAGTGGCATCAACGCGCTGGCGCATTGTGTCGAGGCGCTGTATGCCGCCGATGCCAGCCCGATTACGAAGCTGATGGCGGAGGAAGGGGTCCGCGCACTGAGCCGCAGCCTGCCGGTTGTGGTGCGTGAGCCGGAGAACCTGGAGGAGCGCACGCTGGCACTATACGGCGCGTGGCTCGCTGGCGCTGCGCTTGGCGCGGCGACGCCGGGCCTGCACCACAAACTCTGCCACATGCTCGGCGGCAGTTTCAATCTGCCCCACGCGGAGGTTCATACGATCATTCTGCCGCATGTCGCAGCCTACAACGCTCCGGCGGCGCCTGATGCCCTGGCGCGGGTCGCGCAGGCGATGGGCGTGGCAGATGCACCGGCTGCTCTGTTCGATCTAGCGGTCCGTCTGGGGGCGCCAACCGCGCTGCGTGACATTGGCATGCGTTCCGAAAACCTCGACCATGCCGCCGATCTGGCGCTGCGCAGCTCGTATCCCAATCCGGCCCCGTTGACACGCGACGGCATCCGGCAGTTGCTCGACGACGCATATCACGGGCGGCGCCCGAAAGGAATCAGCGTATGAGCGATAAGCGCCTTTCGCTGCGCGATGCCATTGCGCGCTATGTTCAGGATGGCATGGCGGTGGCGATCGAAGGATTTACTGCCTGCATCTGCTTTGCTGCCGGTCACGAGATTATTCGCCAGCGGCGACGTAACCTGACGCTCATCCGCATGACGCCGGATCTGATCTATGACCAGATGGTAGCGGCTGGTGTTGCGTGCAAGTTGATCTTCAGCTACCTGGGCAATCCTGGCGTCGGTTCGCTCAACGCAATCCGTCGAGCCGTCGAGCAGGGCATCCCGCAGCCGCTCGAACTCGAGGAGTACTCGCACTATGGCATGGTCGGTCGCTACATTGCTGGCGCGTCCCGGTTGCCGTTCTTTCCGCTGCGGTCCTACACAGGCAGCGACATGCCGCGCGTCAATCCGCGCATTCGCATGGTCGACGATCCTTACAGCGGCGCGCCCGTTGCCGTGGTTCCGCCGCTCAACCCGGATGTCGCCATCATTCACGCGCAGCGCGCCGATGTTGCTGGCAATACGCAACTCTGGGGGTTGATCGGATCGCAGAAAGAGGTCGCCTTTGCTGCACGCCGCCGGATCGTGGTGGTTGAAGAAATTGTTGATGAGGCTGTCATTCGCTCTGATCCGAATCGAACCATCATTCCCGGATTAATTGTCGATGCCGTGGTTCACGAACCATTTGGCGCGCATCCCTCCTATGTGCAGGGGTACTACGACCGCGACAATCAGTTGTATCTCGAGTGGGATCGTATCTCGCGCAATCACCAGCAGGTTGTCGCCTGGCTCGAAGAGTGGGTATATGGCGCACCTGATCGCGCTGCGTACCTGGAAAAACTGGGCGCTGAACGCCTGGCGCGCCTCAGACCCGCGCCCGCGCCTGCGGCGCCGGTGGACTATGGAGCGTACCAATGAACTATACCGCCTCCGAGATGATGATCGTGGCTGCCGCTCGTGCGCTGGCTGGCGTGCGCACGGTCTTCGTCGGCGTCGGTTTGCCGAATATCGCCTGTAATCTGGCGCGCCGCACCATTGCGCCAGACCTCGAACTGATCTACGCGGCAGGCGTGTATGGCGCGCGCCCGGCGCGCCTGCCATTATCAATCGGCGACCCAACGCTTGTCACCGGCGCGACATCGATCATGTCACAGGCCGATCTGTTTGGTCTGTATCTGCAGGGCGGATTGGTGGATGTGGCATTGCTCGGCGGCGCGCAGATCGACCGGTTTGGCAATCTGAACACAACCGTTATCGGCGACTATGCTCGTCCAAAGGTGCGCCTGCCGGGAAGCGGCGGCGCGTGCGAAATTGCAGCCAATGCCCGGCGAACCTTCATCATCATGCGCCTGACGCGCCGCGCCTTTGTCGAACGATTGGACTTTGTCACCAGTCCGGGGCATCTGGCGGGCGGCGATAGCCGCGCGCGGCTCGGACTGCCTGGCGCCGGACCGGCGCTGGTTGTCACCGATCTGGCACTGTTCGATTTTGCCAACCCGGAACGAGCGATGCAATTGATCGCCATTCATCCAGGCGTCACGATTGACCAGGTGCGTGCCGAAGTTGGGTGGAATCTGCGACTCGCCGATCACATAACCACAACGCCGTCGCCGACGCCGGAAGAGTTGCGAGTCGTGCGCGAGGAACTCGATCCCGAAGGGATATATCGCTGAGCACTTAGCAAAAAGAAAGGATCAAACGCATGCACGACGAGAGTGAAGCGCAGCTCACCGCCAACGCGCTCAGGAGTCTGGAAGACGTTCGGAATCCGCGCCTGAAGCGCATTATGACGAGCCTGATCACCCATCTGCATGCCTTCGTGCGTGATGTGGATCTGACCGAAGAAGAGTGGTTCCAGGGCATTCAGTTCCTGACCCGCACCGGGCAGATGTGCGACGACCGACGGCAGGAGTTCATTCTTCTCTCGGATACGCTAGGGGTCAGCATGTTGGTGGACGCCATCAACCACCGCACGAATGGCGTGGCGACAGCTTCGACTGTGCTTGGTCCATTCTACCGCGAAGGCGCTGCCGAACTGCCGTATGGCGCCTCAATCAGCAAAGATGGGCGCGGTGAGCCAGCCGTGCTGACGGGCCACGTGCTCAGCGCCGATGGCACACCGATTGCGGGTGCAACCCTCGATGTGTGGGAGGCGAACGAGCAGGGTCTTTACGAGCAGCAAGACCCCAATCAGCCTGAGATGAACCTGCGTGGTCGGTTTCGCACCGACGACGAAGGGCGCTACAAGATCGTCGCCATCAAGCCGGTGAGTTATTCCATTCCCGACGATGGTCCCGTCGGGCAGATGTTGCGCGCCCTGGGGCGGCATCCATACCGTCCAGCGCACATTCACTTCATCGTGTCTGCGCCTGGTCATCGCAGCCTGGTCACCCATCTCTTCGTCGACGGCGATCCCTATCTTGAGTCGGATGTGGTCTTTGGCACGAAAGAGTCGCTTGTCGTGCCCTTCGTCTCGAATACGTCCCCAGAAGAAGCGGCCCAACACGGCGTCAGGGCGCCATTCTGGACGGTAAATTACGATTTTGTGCTGATGCCTGTATAGGTGCAAACCAGGGGAGCAAACACCAATGAGCAAACTATCGCGTCGATCATTCCTGCGCATGTCGGCGGGTGCACTGGCAGCCACTGCCATCGGAGGAGCGGTTACAGCATGCGGACCGCAGAGCAGCAACGCCAGGCGCTCAATCAAGATCGGCTATGTCAGCCCGCAGACCGGTCCGCTTGCCGGATTCGGCGCCGCCGACGCGTTCATCCTCAAAGGCATGCCGGAGTTGATGAGCCAGAAACTTGGGCGACCGGTGGAAATCCTGGTCAAGGATAGTCAGTCCGATCCGAACCGTGCTGCGAGCCTGGCGGCGGACCTGATTCTCAAAGACAACATCGATCTGATGGTTGTCGCTTCGACCCCGGAAACGACCAACCCGGTGAGCGACCAGTGTGAAGCCAACGGTGTGCCGTGTATTTCGACCAAGGCGCCCTGGCAGCCGTGGTATTTCCGCAACCCCAATGTGCCAGCCAGCGGCTACACCTGGACCTACCACTACTTCTGGGGATTGGAAGACGTGATTGCGGTCTTTACCGCTATGTGGAACTCGCTGGACACGAACAAGGTTGTGGGCGCAATGTGGCCCAACGACGGCGACGGGCTGGCGTGGAGCGATGCTGAACGCGGGTTTCCGCCAGCGCTGGCGGCAGGCGGCTTTACGCTGACCGATCCAGGGCGCTATCAGAACCTGACCGACGATTTCTCTGCTCAGATCAATGTGTTCAAATCCGCCAACGTCGATATTGTCACCGGCGTCATGATACCGCCTGATCTGGTCACTTTCATGTCACAGGCGAGCCAGCAGGGGTTCCGCCCGAAAATGGTCACAGTCGCCAAAGCGGCGCTGTTCCCTTCGTCTGTCGAAGCGATTGGCGGCAACCTGGGCGATGGTCTGACAACCGAAATCTGGTGGACCCCCAGCCATCCATTTAGTTCATCGCTCACATCGGCCACAGCAGCCGACCTTGCCGCAGCCTACACGAAGGAAACCGGTCAACCCTGGATGCAGCCGCTTGGCTTTATTCACTCGCTGTTCGAAGTCGCCACTGATGTGTTGGCGCGGGCAGAAAATATCGAGAACAAGGCGTCGATCCGTGATGCTATCAAGACGACCCGCCTCAACACTATTGTCGGTCCAGTCGATTGGAGCACAGGACCGACGCCAAACGTCACCAAAACGCCGCTGGTTGGCGGTCAGTGGAGCCGCAGAGGAAACTCGTGGGAGATTCAGGTCACGACTAACCAGACTGCGCCGAATATTCCGACGACAGCGACCCTTCGGTCGCTGCCCTGGAATGTATGAGGATGAGGCATGTCAGCGCCGCTGCTCGAAGTCCAGCGCGTCTCGAAGTCGTTTGGTAAGTTGCAGGTGATCAACGACCTGTCGTTCCAGGTGCAGCGTGGGGAAGCCCTGGGTATTCTGGGACCGAATGGCGCCGGAAAGACGACGACCTTCAGCCTGATCACCGGTGAGTATCCGGTCAGTGCGGGACGGGTATTTTTCCAGGGCGCAGACGTGACCGGTCTGCGCCCGCAACAACGCTGTCGCCTGGGCATTGCGCGCACCTATCAGATACCGCGTCCATTTTCCGGGATGACGGTCTTCGAGAACGTGCTGGTTGGCGCAACCTATGGGCGTGGCAAGAGCGAACGAGCCTCGCGCGCTTTCTGCCGTGACATTCTGCGCGAAACCGGCTTGCTGGCGCGCGCTGATATGCCTGCCGGGCAGTTGCGCCTGCTGGAGCGCAAACGGCTCGAACTGGCGCGCGCCCTTGCCACCGATCCGCAGATTCTGTTGCTCGACGAGACGGCTGGCGGATTGACCGATCATGAGGTGCACGAATTGCTCGATGTCGTGCGACGGATCCGGGAACGAGGCGTCACCATCATCTGGATCGAACATATTCTGCACGCGCTGACCGCGATTGTCGATCGTCTGTTGCTCATGGATTTCGGTACGAAGCTGCTCGAGGGCGATCCGGCGACCGTGCTCGCCAGCGATGAATTGAAGATGATTTACCTGGGTGTGGACTGAAGATGAGCATGCTGGTTGTCGACTCAATCGAAGTGTTCTACGGCGAGTTTCAGGCACTCTTTGGCGTCAACCTCGAAGTCGCCGAGGGCGAGACGGTTGCTATCATCGGCGCGAATGGCGCTGGCAAGACGACGCTTCTGCGCACGATTGCCGGTGTGCTATGTCCTCGCTCCGGTCAGGTGCTGTATCGCGGCATGCGAATCGATGGTCATCCGGCGTATGCCGTGACACGCCTCGGTATTGCGATGGTCCCGGAAGGGCGCAAGATCTTCCCAAGCCTGAGCGTGCGCGAAAATCTGCTGATCGGGCGGCAAAGCGGACGAAAAGGACCATGGAACATCGAGCGGGTGTTCGACCTGTTCCCGGTGTTGCGTGAACGCGCCGATTTTCCTGGCATCGATCTGTCTGGCGGCCAGCAACAGATGCTGGCGATTGGACGGGCGCTGATGAGCAACCCGGACCTGATCCTGATGGACGAAATCTCTCTCGGACTGGCGCCGGTGGTCGTGCGTGAACTCTACGAGACCGTGCAGGAGATAACCCGCGCTGGCACAACGGTGGTGATTGTCGAGCAGGATGTGACCCGCAGCCTTCAGGTGGCCGACCGTGTCTATTGCCTGCTTGAGGGTGAAGTTAGCCTGAGTGGTCGACCGGTGGATTTGAGTCGCGAGCAGATTTCCCTGGCATATTTTGGAGTGTAGGGTATGGATTGGGCGAGCACAATCGTGCAGGGTCTCTTGCTGGGCGGGTTTTATGCGCTCTATGGCATCGGGCTGTCGCTGATCTTCGGCGTTATGCGCCTGGTCAATCTTGCGCACGGCGATCTGATCGTTTGCGCTGCCTATCTGTCGCTGGTACTGATCGATGTTTCGGGGTTGCCGCCGCTTCTGACCCTGATGATCGTCATTCCGGGCATGTTTGGTCTGGGGGTAGTGTTGCAGCGTGGCGTTCTGAATCGCGTTCTCGGTTCGGGACCGATGCCGCCGCTCCTGATTACTTTTGGGATATCGATCATCATCCAGAACGGGTTGCTCCTGATGTTTACTGCCGATACGCAGCGTCTCCCGGCAGGATCGCTGGAAACCGCCAGTGTGCCGCTTGGCGGATGGGTGACTGTTGGGGTGCTCCCAATCCTGAACATGGCGATCGCCATCCTGGCGATTATCGGTCTTCAGCAGTTTATGGGACGCACCGATCTCGGGCGTGCATTCCGCGCCACCTCGGACGATCCGACCACTGCGGAACTGATGGGCATCGATAGTAAACAGATCTATGGTCTGGCAATGGGCGCCTCGCTTGCGCTGATTGCCGTGGCAGGCATTCTGCTTGGTATGCGCACGACCTTTGGTCCGTCTGACGGACCGGCGCGTCTGATCTATGCCTTCGAGGCGGTCATCATCGGCGGGTTGGGTAGTTTATGGGGTACATTTGCGGGCGGTTTACTGCTTGGCGTTGCTCAGAGCATTGGTGCGGCGATCAACCCTGGCTGGTTCCAGCTTGCCGGGCATATTCTGGCGCTCCTGGTGCTGGCGATCCGTCCGACCGGCCTCTTTGCGCGAACCCGTGATCTGTAGGAGAGAAGAAATGATCAAAGCGCGCGTTGTGGAGTCTGCTGCGGGCTGGAAACAACTGTCGGTAATCTGGTTCACCGCGCTCGGTGTGTTGATCATCGGAGCGCTCATCGGCCTGCCGGTCTGGGGCGGACCTGGAGCCATGCGCATGATGGTAGAGTTCTTAACCCTGCTGACGCTGGCGCAACTCTGGAATCTGCTGGCAGGCTACACCGGGCTGGTATCCATTGGTCAGCAGGCGTGGATCGGAATTGGCGGATATGCGCTGATCGTCGTTGCCGATGATTTCGGTCTGCCCATCCCGTTTGGTCTGGTGCTGGCTGGCGTCGCTGCTGCGCTGCTGGCGCTCCCTGCTGCCGCTCTGCTCTTTCGACTGCGTGGCGGGTATTTTTCGGTGGGCACGTGGGTGGTGGCGGAAATCCTGCGTCTGCTGGTGACAAACAGCACCGACTGGTTGCGCGGCGGGCTTGGTCGCACCCTTGCTGCCACAAGCGCCATGGCGCGCGAAACCCGCGAGCTGCTGACCTATGCGCTGACAGTGGTCATTGGGCTGGGAGTCATTGCGCTGGTGCATCTACTCATGCGCTCCCGCACCGGTCTGGCATTAACGGCGATCCGCGACTCTGAGACGGCGGCTGCCAACCTCGGCATCGAAACACAGCGCGCCAAACTGTTCGTCTATCTGCTCTGCGCATTCGGCACCGGCCTCGTCGGCGCGTTGATCTATCTCAATCTGCTACGTATCACGCCCGATGCCGCCTTCAGCGTGCAGTGGACGGCGTTCATGATCTTTATCGTGATTATTGGAGGCATTGGCACGATTGAGGGACCGATCATCGGCACAATCCTCTTTTTCGTCTTACGGCAGTTTCTCTCGGATTTCGGCGAGTGGTCGCTGATCCTGCTCGGCGCCGTCGCGGTTCTAATGATGCTCTTCGCTCCCGAAGGCATCTGGGGGATCGTCCGACGTCGCTGGCAGTTTGAGATCTTTCCGGTGCATCGGCGCATCGGCGCCAGCTCAGACGATTCCCACGCAGCATAACGCTCAGTCGCATGCAACGTTCACCCTCTGTTTCTTCGTCTCTGGAGGCTCACACAACCATGAGTGCAACCCACGAAACCGACGTTCTTATCATTGGCAGCGGTCCGGCAGGTGGTTCGGCGGCGCTGTTCCTGAGCACCTACGGTATCAAAAATATGGTTCTGACCAAATACCGCTGGACAGCCAACACGCCGCGTGCGCATATTACGAACCAGCGCACTGTCGAGACTCTGCGCGACATGGGGCTGGAAAGCGAGGTAATGGCGAAAGCCACGCCGCAGCATCTGATGGGCGATACGGTCTTTTGCACCAGTCTGGCGGGTGAAGAACTGGCACGTTTGCGCACCTGGGGAACGCATCCACGCCGCAAAGCCGATTTCGATCTGGCAAGTCCATCGCAGATCTGCGACATCCCGCAGGACCTGCTCGAACCGATCATTCTTGGTCATGCTGCTGCTCGTGGTTCGCGCATTCGTTTCGATACTGAGTATCTGGCGCTCGAACAGGATGCCGATGGCGTAACTGTGACGGCGCGCGACCGGCTGAATGGCTCGACCTATCAGATTCGTGCGAAGTATGTGATCGGTGCAGATGGCGGGCGCAGCAAGGTCGCCGAGGATATCGGACTGCCGATGGAAGGGCGAATGGATGTCGCCGGGAGTATGAATATCGTTTTTCAGGCTGACCTGTCGCGGTATGTGGCGCATCGCCCCAGTGTGCTCTACTGGGTGCTTCAGCCCGGATCGAACATCGGTGGCATCGGTATGGGTCTGGTGCGTATGGTGCGCCCCTGGAACCGTTGGCTGATCGTCTGGGGCTACGATATTTCTCAGCCGCCACCGCTCGTGGATGAAGCGATGGCAATTAAGATTGCGCACAACCTGATCGGCGATGATGCGATTCCTATCACTATCGAGTCAACATCGCTCTGGAGTGTTAACCATATGTATGCGACGCGCTACTCGCGCGGTCGGGTGTTCTGCATGGGCGACGCATGTCACCGGCATCCGCCGTCCAACGGTCTGGGATCGAATACTTCCATTCAGGATGCCTACAATCTGGCATGGAAACTGGCGCTGGTGTTGCGTGGGAAGGCATCGCCACGTCTGCTCGACACCTACAGCGATGAACGTGCGCCTATCGGCAAACAGATTGTCGAACGGGCGAACCAGAGCATCCGCGAATTCGGACCGATCTTTGAGGCGCTTGGCTTGCTGGAAACGAACGACCCGCAGCGCATGATTGCCAATATGGAGATTCGCAAGGAGAACAGTCCGCGTGGCGCTGAGGCGCGCGAAAAACTGCGCAAAGCCATTGAACTGAAAAATTACGAGTTCAACGCCCATGGCGTCGAGATGAATCAGCGCTATCGCTCTGCTGCGGTGGTGAGTGATGGCACTGCCGAACCACCATACGAGCGCGACCCGGAACTCTACTACCACCCGACGACCTGGCCCGGTGCTCGACTGCCGCACTGTTGGCTGGAACATCAGGGGCGCAAGGTCAGTACGCTCGATCTGGCAGGAAAAGGGCGTTTCACCCTGTTGACCGGCATCGGCGGCGAAGCCTGGAAAGTGGCGGCGGCGGAGGTTTCGGCGCGCACTGGCGTTGAGATTGCCTGTTACACGATTGGACCCGGACGCGAAGTGCTCGACACCTACGACGATTGGGCGCGGTTGCGCGAAGTGATGGAGGACGGATGCATCCTGGTGCGCCCCGATGCCCATGTCGCCTGGCGTAGCCACCGCGTTGTAACAGATTGCGCGGGCGTGCTGTATCAGGTCATGCGCCAGGTTCTGGGGTATGCCTCTGGCGAAAGGTCCTGAACGATGATGCAAGAAGTCTACATTGCAGCGGCGCTGCGTGCTCCTGTCGGTCGGTATGCCGGTGCGTTGCGTGAGATACGTCCTGACGATCTCGCGGCGCACGTTATTCGTGAACTTGTGCAGCGGAGCCGCATCGATCCGGCGGATGTGGCGGACGTGTACCTGGGGTGTGTTAATCAGGCAGGAGAGGACAACCGGAATGGGAATGTGGCGCGCATGGCGGTGCTGCTGGCAGGTCTGCCGGTTAGCGTGCCAGGCGTCACGGTCAATCGTCTCTGTGGCAGTGGTCTTGAAGCCGTCAATCAGGCAGCGCGCGCCGTACAACTCGGTGAAGGCGATCTGTTCATTGCCGGCGGCGTCGAGAGCATGAGTCGTGCGCCTTTTGTCTTCGCCAAGAGCAGCGCCGCGTTTGATCGCACGCCACCACAGGTCTACGATACGACAATTGGCTGGCGGTTCACCAATCCGCGCCTGGAGGCGTTGGGATACACCCTGTCGCTGGGCGAAACAGCGGAAGTTGTGGCGGAGCGCTATGGCATCAGCCGTGAGGAGCAGGATTGCTTCGCCTTGCAGAGCCAGCAACGCGCAGCGGCGGCAATCGCAAGCGGGCGATTCGCCGCCGAGATTGTGCCGGTGCCGATTCCATCAGTGCGTCGCAATCAACCACCAGCCGTCGTCGCTCTTGACGAGCATCCGCGCCCGGAGATAACCCTGGAGGCGCTGGCAAAACTCCGTCCGGCGTTCAAGGCGAACGGTACAGTGACGGCTGGCAATTCCAGCGGGGTCAACGATGGTGCCGCTGCACTGCTGCTTGCAACATCCGCAGCCATCAAACGGTATGGACTGACGCCGATGGCGCGCATTGTCAGCATGGCGACGGCAGGCGTCGAGCCGCAGACGATGGGACTTGGTCCTGTTCCGGCAACTCGCCGGGCGCTGGAGCGCGCCGGATTGCGCATCGACGACCTCGACCTCGTCGAGGTGAACGAGGCGTTCGCTTCCCAGGCGATTGCCTGCATCCGCGACCTGCGCCTCGATCCGGCGCGGGTCAATGTCAATGGCGGCGCGATAGCGCTTGGACATCCACTCGGCGCCAGCGGCGCGCGCATCCTGACCACGCTCGTTCACGAGCTGCGGCGGCGTGGCGGGCGCTATGGGCTGGCGACCATGTGCATCGGCGTCGGTCAGGGAGTCGCCACCGTGATCGAGGCGGTGTGAATTCGGACTATCTCACCATGAACTCGTCCCTGGGAAAGAGATCGCGGTTGATGTCGCTCGATGGCGGTCTGGGCGCGAGTGGATCGGAGACGAGCGGCTGACGTTTGACGAAGTATTCCTCGAGCCATTGCCTGATATCCACGCCGGATTGTTGATAGTACGCGCGGGTGAACGGATCTTCGAGTCTTCGGTAGATCGTCTGAACATCCAGCTCGATCGGTTCATTACTGCCGATCAGAATATCGCCGAAATCGACATAATGCGGAAAGACCTGAGTAAACGTTGTGCGCACGCGCTCGGTGGGCGCCCAGGTCACTGCTAGACCGCCGGGGTTCAGATGATCAAGGACCAGGCGAAAATATTCTTCTGAGTAGAGATTACCGGCATAGGCGCTGTTGGGGCGCAGCGCATCGGCTTCAATCACATCATACGTGCGCTCGCGCTGCATGATGTACGAACGTCCATCAGTGATCTCATAGGTGATGCGCGGATCGTTCAGAATGGAGCGCAGCGCCGGATACTCGCGCCGTTGCGCCATCTCGCGCAACATCTCCATCTGCGAACCGACGATTTCGATGCAGATAAGCTCCTTTGTTTCAGGGCGTCCGCCAGCGTGAAACAGCGTATCCCCCGATCCAAGCCCGATAATCGCAATCGTTTGCGGATTGGGATGGATCAGCACCGGTAGAAAGCCGAGGACGCTATGCGTCCAGCCATACGGAATGGCGCTCTGTCCTATTCCGTTGGACATCACAAACGCTCGCCTGGAGAAGTCGCTTCGACTGCTTTTGATCAACGCCAGCCCCGTGTTGTCCTCGGCAATGATCGCGTTCGACGGAGGCACACCGTGCAGCGTCGCCCAAAAGGTCTGTGCGTCTGGCACAACGAGCGCCAGACCGGACGCAAGCGCCACACTGCCGGCATATACAGCGCGGCGCACCCGTGCGTGTATCAGACATCCCCACGCAAACAACGCCAGAAAGACTCCCGACAGCACCGCAACCACGCGCAGGCTGCCAGGCGTTCCCAGCCACGACAGCGCAACCAATCCGGTCAGCAGTGTGCCCAGCATGCTGCCGATGATATTCGACGTTTGCAGCCAGCCGACGCGCCTGCCCAACGTTTCCGGGTCGCGCTGAACGATTTTCTGAAGCAGGGGGAAGCTCGCCCCCATAAAAATCGTCGGCAGTCCGATGAGGATAGTCGGCAGCAGCACGTAAAGCATGAGGGAGAAACGGACATGCTCCGACGTTTCTGCCGTCAGCGCGCTTGCATTGAACAGAAAATCCGGCAGTGCAGCCGTAGCAGTCCCCACATCCAGCGGCTCATACCCGCCAAAGTAGAGCCAGAACGGCGCCAGCAACGATGCCTGGTGCACCTGTGCGACAAACACTGTGATGGTCACCAGCGCGCACACGATGACGCCGGTTTGTAGCAACAAAAACGATCGAATGGGGTGACGGTCGTGCGGCGCGCGTCTGATGCCCAAAAATGTGCCAAGCGCCAGCCCTCCCAGAAAAATGGTCAACAGCGTGCCAAATGTAAACGCCGTGGACTTGAGCATCACACCCAGCATGCGGAACCACAGAATCTCCAGCGATAGCGCAATGAACCCGGAGAGGCCGTATAGCCCGATCCAGACTTGAACGGGCAACTGTCGGACCGGCGTCTGATCGGCGTTCGATGCGGCCCGGAGCGTCGCACGTGAAGAAGATGCGGATGGCTGCACATTTCCCGATCGCATCAGAATCCACGCCAGCGGGAACGCAGTGAATGCGACCAGCGCGTTGATCGCTGCACCCATCTGCAAGATGGTCTCGAAGCTGTACTGTCGCAGCAGAATCCAGGTCGTCACTCCCGCGCCAACCGCTGCGCCAAGGGTATTGATGCCGTAGAGGGCGCCGATTGTGCCGGCCGCCACCTCAATTGATCGGGTGAGCGCCCGTGCAAGCGCTGGCAACGAAACACCCATGCAAAAGGTTGGGATCAACAGGCTGGCGAACAGCACGATTGCCATGAGAAGCGGCGACGAGGCGAGATGCGCATTTTGCCGGTAGAGCCAGTCGTAGTACAAGCCTTTGCTGCCCAGGGCGAATACGGCGATGCCCAATTCCACCCCGGCAAACAACGCCAGGTTGCCCCAGCGCGACAGGCGATCCGCCACGTACCCGCCGGTGAGACTGCCGACCCCCATGCCTGCCATATATGCCGCGACAATGATGGTGACTGAATAGACATCGGCGCCGGAGAAGAAGCCAAGCACGCGCTGCCAGATGACCTGGTAGAGCAGCGCCGAAAAGCCAGACGCAAAGAAAATGACAAGTGCAACAAATGCGATAAACTGTTCCGTGCGCAAAAAGACTCGCGGCTCAGAACGGGGGATTGCGCTGTCCGACTCCAAACGATGCCTCCTCTTCGAAAACAGTGGCTGACCCGGTGGTCCAGGGGGTCTCTGCTGGCGCCAGGCGCGCGTGCCGCCTGATAGACTCAACCCGATATGGCGAATGGGGATCAGGGCGTGAGCGCCTGCCTGAACGACTGACGCAACTATACCATATCTGGACCATGTGCACTATGCCTCAGAGGATCGCACCCTGTACAGTCTCTATCCTGTTCAATAAGCGGCTCTGTTTTCCGAGACAATCGCCTTCGACCGCTTCAAAACCGTCTTTGTCAATCTGAGAGGGGAACTATTCAGATATGGGGTCAAGATCCGTCGAACGCTCAAAACGATGGTTCGGGGAGGTCCCCGAACCGAAGAATCGGCGGCGGAAAGGCTTTGGCAAGCGCCAGGATACGCCGCCCCGCCGACCCAAAGCATCCCTCGTATGGGCATCTCGCCCGCGCGAGGGATTGGCGGCATCAAAACGTGATCGACAACCCGCCATCCGCCACGAGCGTATGCCCGGTGATGTAGGTGCAGCGCGGTGAGACGAGGAACGCCACGGCTTCGGCGATCTCTTCAGGCATTGCGGGGCGCGCCAGGGGAATGCGTCGCCTTCGCACGTAGAACTCCTGGAACTCCGGCGTCTCGTGTTCATTGACGCCATTGACGATTGCCATGGGCGTTTCGACGAAGCCCGGCGCCACGCCGTTTACCAGGATGCCGTGCGGCGCCAGTTCGACCGCCAGACAGCGCGTGAGCTGGTCGATTGCGCCTTTTGCCGAATTGTAATGGCTGGACTGCGGCATGCCGAGGAAGCCATTGACTGAGGAGATGTTGACGATTCGCCCGCCATTTCCCTGGCGGACCATCTGCCGCGCTGCCGCCTGGCTGCATCGAAATGTGCCGAAATACATGATGTCAACGACGCGCACCCATGCGTCGAAGGTTACATTGAGCAGATCGGCGGTATAGAAGATACCCGCATTGTTCACCAGAATGTCGAGGCGCCCAAACCCCTGTACTGCTGCATCGACCATGCGCTCTGCATCGCGGGTCACGTTCGCCTGAACAAAGATCGCCCGCCCGCCCGCCGCCGTGATTGCAGCAACTGTTGCCAATGCACCAGACTCGTCGATGTCCGCTACTACAATTGCAGCGCCATCGCGCGCCAGTGTGAGCGCTGTGGCCCGCCCGATGCCGCTGGCGGCGCCGGTGATCAGCGCAACATTTCCTTTGAGCAAGCCACTCATCGCACCGCTCCATCACGATCAATATGTTCGACTGCGCTGATGCCGCGGTAGAGCACGGCGGTCACGTCGGTATCGAGTTCTGCTCCTGGCGCCAGTCGGCTTGCGGTTCCCTGCGCAATCGCTTCTTCGAGACGGTACGGATAGCCCGTGCATGGTTCGAGAATGGTCGTGTAGAGACCACGCCAGCCGCCGTATGCGCCAAAGACCCACACCGAACTGAAGACCGCCGGGTCGAATGCCAGCCCGAAGCCTGCGGCGCGTGTGGCGTCAGTCAGGGCGCACCAGCCAGCGTCGAGTTCGGTGGCGTAGAAGAAGTCGCACAACGCCGCGCTCTGCGGCGGAACCTGGCGCATATCAACCGTCGCGCCAGCGTTGGAATGCGCCAGGGGCCAGGTAAGCCGCTCGACGGTCGCGCCGAGCCGCTGGCGAAACCCTTCATCGATCAACACCGTGCGCGCTGGAAGGTCGATCCGGCACTCAGGAGCGATCGCCAGCGCCGGGTGAAGTTTGAGCAGAAAATCGAGCGGCGCTGATCCATCGTTGCGAATCCGATAGCGAATCCGCAACATCGGTTCATCGGCACGCAGTGTGATCGATTTTTCGACGAAGGTCGGCGTGACGACGCCGCTGCGACTCAGGCGCAGCCGTATTTCGTGGGCATCAGCATCCGCCTGCCAGTCATACGGCATCGACCACCATTCTCCGTGATCGGGATACGCATCGCCACCGATCACAGCCGGTGCGTCGTTGGGAAACAGTTCGTCCCACCCGCCGCAGAACCAGTCGTCGTAGGCGACGCCATAGATCGCCGGACGTGGCGGCACGCGCGGGTTGTGCCAGAGGATTGCGCGATCTGCCAGCTTATCGACCAGCGACCAGATTTTTGCGCCCAATTCTGGCAGCACTACCGCGCGCAGATAGCGATTTTCGAGCAACAACGCCCGAAAACCGCGGTAAGTCCAGTGAGGATCGAAAGAAATGGCATTCATCAGTAAGCAAATGGGTCAATGAATAAATGAACAAATCTGCGGGTGATGTGCGGGCGGACGCTCCCCGCAGTCGTCCCGCCAGGCAACACGCCCACATGGGTAGGGGCAGGTCGCCGTGCCTGCCCGTGT
>ERZ1685331.71-NODE-71-length-33328-cov-20.656088_pt1 | contig 33328 bp, 22 predicted proteins | sample MGYA00580194_ERZ1685331 | MGnify/ENA primary metagenome ERZ1685331 (study PRJEB41501, sample SAMN08275520) | hot springs metagenome | biome: alkaline hot spring; material: microbial mat | place: Russia: Ush-Beldyr | collected 2015-07 | depth 0.5 m m ...
CGGCGCGCCCCTCCCCGTCACTTTCCACCTGCCACCGTCAACCTGTGATGCCTCCGTATGCCTGGGCGCGCCAGCGGCGCGCCCCTCCCCGTCACTTTCCACCTGCCACCGTCAACCTGTGATGCCTCCATACGCCTGGGCGCGCCAGCGGCGCGCGCCTGCGACAGACGATTATACCCCATGTTCCCGGTTCTGGAGCATCTCGGACCACGCCTCGTACAGTTCGTCCTTGTCCTTGAGACCAGAGCGCGGCAGGGCATGGTTGACGACATAGGTTGCGCCCTGGTGGCGGTTCTCCCACATCGCCTGGTGCGCCTGCGGCAGTTCATGCCACTCTACGAGCGTCGGTTCGGTGATGCTCAGCAGACCGGCGCTGATCTCGTCGTTCAGGCGCACAATCTCGTAGGCATTCGAGAGGTGCGTGCCCCAGATATTCGCCGTTGGCATATAGATCCGGCGCTGACGCATCCAGACCTGCGGAGCGAAGAACGAATAGCGCTGTCCATCCATGTTCTCAAAGTAGACAACACGCCCGGTAAACGGTTTGATCAGCATAACGCTCACTGCCAGCGTGTCGTGCCCGGAGCGCTCGATGATCAGATCGGGATACCCGCGCGGGTTGTCGTTGCTGCGCAGGAACTGACCGACTGCCGTGCCCAGCGGCTTGAACGTCAGATCGTTGAAGCGCCGCACTGCCGCTTTGAACTCGTTGATGTCGCTCTTTGCGTCGGGCAGCGGCGGCATGGTTTCGGGCCACTCGAATTCGTCGCCATAGCGGCGCTGCAACTCCTCCAGGCTCACAACACCCTTGAGCGATGCGCCGAAGCCCAGGCTCAGCACAAACTCGCGCTGCGCATCGGTGTAGGTCACGACCACGATCCGCGCGCCCATTGCACGCGCCGACTCGATTGCCTCCAGTCCAACCTGATCAACGAGGGTTGCGCGGCGCTCCAGGGCATCCGGCGCCACACCCGACTCATACCCCTCGTCGCCCAGGTATGACCGGTCATCGACGCCGTAGAAGATCACGACAGCCTCACCGGCGCGCAACCCTGCCCGCCGCAACATCTCTGTCGGGTCAGCGGCGCCCGGTTTGCCGAGGAAGGTGAAGTGGTAGCCGCTCGAGGCGCCATAGAACGTCAGGGTTGGGATGTGACCGTCGTGCGGCTCGCCGAGCAACTGGAAACTGCGCGGGAACGCCGTTTCGCCAGCATGCGATACGACATAATCCGCCAGGTGCCCGCCATTCTGCGCCCGATAGTCTTCGAGCAACGGACGACCGGCGGCTTCCCACTCCGCCCACTTTGCCGGATCTTCCGGCACGCGGGTGAAGATGCCGGCATAACGTGGATCGCGGCGGTTGATCACGCCAACCGCGCCGGCAGCGCGCACGACGGCAGCACGCTCTTGCGAACTGACCATACCGGTGACGTACAGCCCGTTGCGCGATGCCGAACGTGTGGCGTCGAGCCCGGTTCCAGTCGCGGCGCCCTCGACGAAAATGCGACGACCGGGCTGGATCTTGAGCGTGGTAAACAGCGCACGATAGATCGTCCCCAGAGTCAGCATGTACGACCCGGCAGACTCGATCGTCAGGTCGGGCAGCACCGGGAAGCACTGCGGCGCCTGCGCCACCATGAACTGCTGGTGCGACGCATCGGGGGTGTTGTACCCCTGGATGACGAAGTCCGCAGCCATCGGGTCGAGACCGACCATCGGCGACAGAAGATCGTTCTGCCCCGAATAGATCGATACCAGGTCGCCGATCTTCAGCCGCCCTTCGCGCTTGACCTGCTCGCCGACCGAGACGATCAGTCCGACGCCGCCGGAGCCAGTCACGTGCCAGTCGCGATCATGCTCATCGAACAGGCTGACCGGAATGCCGGTGATTGCCCAGATGTCGTTGAAGTTGACCTCCGACGCCAGAATGTAGAGCAGTACGTCATTCGGACCGGGTTTATCGACCGGGATGATGATTTGCTTTTCCGCCACGATGGGATCGCCATGGACTGGAGCGCCGGTAACTTCATCACGCACAGCCGCCATCGCATACTGCGCCACGGGGATCGGTGTCACGCCGGGGAAGAACGGTGTACCGATCGGCAGCAGCATCCCGGCATCGATCAGGCGCTGCTCCTCGTCAGGCGTCAGATGGATGCGGCGGCGCGTCGGCAATGGTGTGCTGCGCTTATCCAGGAATTCCTGAATACCGATCTTGCCTTCATCGGGAGCGACGACCGCTTCGGCGAACAGGCGCGCTTCGCGCTCCAGCCCTGCCAGCAAACCATGGGTGAAGCCGGTGCGCAGCGCGTCGATGATCCGCTTGATCGCCTTGCTGCGCCCTGCCCACTGCGCCTGATCGGTGAGGCGCGTGATCAGCGGGTCGCGCAGCGCCTTCTCGAGCAGATCCGCCATCGCAGAATCGGGCGCTTCCCACTGCGCCGTCAACTGGCGGCGCAGCGCACAGCCTTCTGGCAGCGAGGGCCACAACCCCTCGCCAGCCATCGTCGGATCGTGGAACGGCGAGAAGAATGTTGCCGGATCATCCGAGGTGTTGGGAATAATGCGCAGCTCAGTCGGTTTGCCGTTGCGTTTCGCCAGGATCATCTCACGCGCCATCTGCGTGGCGAGAGTGAGCGCATCTTCGTGGCTGTGCGCCACTTTATCGACCAACCCGATCTCATAAGCATGCTCGGCGTTCAGGGTGCGCCCGCCCATAATGATCATCAACGCCTTGATCAGGCCAGCCTCGCCGCGGCGGCTGTAGAGCAGGCGCGGCAGGCGCTGCGTACCGCCATACCCTGGCAGCAGGCGCAAATTGATCTCCGGCTGACCAAACTCAGCGTGCAGGTCGGCGATGCGATAGTGGCAGGCAAGCGCGAACTCCATGCCGCCGCCGAGCGCCACACCGTTGATTGCCGCGATACACGGCTTGTTCATGGTCTCGATCTTGCGGAACGCCAGGTGCGCGTTGTTCGGCAGCGCCATCGCATCTTCGACTGTGTGCATTTCTTCGAGCATCTGCTTGATATCGGCGCCCGCCACGAAACTCTTCGTGCCACTGCCGGTGAAAATGACCGCTGCCACGTCCTCACGCCGCGCCAGGTGATCGACGATCGTGTTCAATTCGTCGAGGGCGCGCTCGTTGAGCGCATTGACCGGCGGATTGGTGACGGTCACAATCGCAATGCGCTGCGTCAACGCCTTCTGGTCTGCTGTGATGCGACCGTTGCCAGAGGGCGCCAGGTGCTCGCGCACCGCGTGGTACTCGATGCGGAAGTAGCGGTAGCGCTCGAAGATGCGCTGCTCCTCCGCCATGCGCTGCTTACGCTTCCATGCCTCGATCTTCTCCGCGATTTCCTTCAGCGACTCGGGGTTGCGCAGCGTGGTGGTGTCGCCAAGCGGTTCATCGAGCATCAGGTTGCGCAGGAAGCGCCGCATGTACTTGCCGGAGCGCGTCTCCGGGAAGGCGCTGACCTCGATATAGTCTTCCGGCACGCTGACCACGCCTTTTTCATTGCGCACCAGTTCATTGAGGCGGCGGCGATCTTCACCGCTCAACTTCCGTCCTGGCGCAGTGAGAATGAATGCAACCGGCGTCAAGCCCTTCTCGCGGTGCGGCGCGCCGACCACGATACAGTTGCCGACCGGTGACTCCGGTGTGATGATTTTGTCGCGCAGGATGGCGCCTTCGATCTCCTCGGTGCCCATGCGGTGCCCCGACACGTTGATCACGTCGTCGGAGCGACCGTGCAAGGTGAAGGAGCCGTCGGTGTACTTCATGGCGAAGTCGCCCTGAATGTACCCCCATTCACCGTTGGGACCGCGCCGCCAGTAGGTCTTAATGAAGCGTTCGGCATCGCCGCGCCAGCGGGGAGCGGTCGTGGCGTCCCCGCTCCGCCAGGCGGCGACCCACGCCTCGAACCCCTTGACGTCGCCCCAGATCGTGCGCGTCAGATAGGGGTAGGGCGCGGCGACAACAATTTCACCCTTCTCCTCGTAATCGGCGACGCGGTAGCGCGGCGTTTCGGCGCCGGTCGTATCGCGGTCGCCGCCTTCGAGCACCCAGACCTCGCCCGCAATCCAGGGCAGCGGGTAGGTATGCGCGTCGGGGCGCAGCGGGAAGTCGTCGTTGCCGTAGAAGTGCGTCCAGACGATGCCGCCATGCTCGGTTGCCCAGTACGAGTTGATGTACTGTGACGACATCAGTTCCATACCGAACTGCTGCACTGCGGGGCTGACCGGCTCGGCGCAGAACGTGCAGACGCGCAGCGACGACATATCGTACTGGCGCGCATCCGCCGTGTTCTGCGGGTCGGACATCACCGTCTTGAGGAAGGTCACGCCCGCCTTGAAGACGCGCACCTTGTAGCGTTCGATAATGCTGGCGAAGCGCCCGGCGGACGGGAAGACCGGCGATCCTTCGGTAATGATGCCGGTGCAGCGTGTCGTCAGCGTAGCGCAGATCATATAACTCTGCCCCGTGATCCAGCCTGGATCGGCGACGACATAGATCGTATCGCCCGGTTCGGCGTCGAAACTGACCTTCATCGTATAGGCGACGCCAGCGACATACCCGCCATGAACGTGGACGACCCCCTTGGGCTTGCCGGTGCTCCCCGACGTATAGATGATGAACATCGGGTATTCCGCATCGAGCGGTTCGGCGCGGCTGGTGGCGTACAGCGCCTTCACGAACTGATCGGTCGGCAGGTTGAGCAACGCTTCTTCGCTGTGAACTTCGACACCGGCGGCGCGCGCATTCGCCAGAATCGTCTCCAGCGCTTTGGCGGTCAACTCGTGGCTCCAGCGGTCGCGTTCCGATCGCCACAGAATATCCTGCCCCGTATGGCGCACAACAATCACCGCATCGACGCGCGGCGGAGTGTTGACCAGCGCCTGTGCGACAGCGGTGCGTGCGCGCGATTGCGCCAGGGCATCAACGCCGGTCAGGCTCTCGATGGCGCGCCCGACGGCGCGCATCGCGTCGCTGCGCTCGATGGTAATATCTTCTTTGAGCGCCTCGCGCACCTGCGCCAGAATAGTGTCGATCTGATCCGGCGCCAGCAGCGATGCGCCGGGCGCAGGCGAACCCTCACCGCCGCTGAGCGCCGCTCTGATGATGTCTAGCGCTGTTTCGACCGGCACGAACTTATCGAGCGCCTGATCGGTATACTGTTCTTTGTAGGGCACGACCTGCGCATTGCGGTAGGCGCCATCGCTCGTGATCACCAGCCGCGCGCCAGCATTGTGAATGCGGTCGCTAAGGGTCTTGTCGGAGAAACCGCCGAACACGGGCGTATAGATGATACCCAGGCGCTTGGCGGCTTCGGTGTAGTAGAGTTGCTCCATGATGTTGGGCATGTTCAGGGCGATGCGATCGCCCATTTTCAGCCCCAGATCGCGCAACACCTGCGCCGCCTTGACGACTTCGAGCATCAACTGTTTGCGCGTCACGGCAAAACTGACGACCGGTCCGCCGCGCCCGTTGTTGAGCGACGAGTCCCAGCGGTCGCCCTCGAAGTAGAACGCCACCTCGTCGCCATAGCCGGTCAACACGTGGCGATCCACCTCATTGAAGCAGGCGTTGGTCAACCCGACCTCGAACCAGCGATAGAAGGGCGGATCATCACCGTTGAAGGCGCGCTGCCACGGTTCGTGATCCGGTCCGTAGGGCACATCGACCGGTGCGCCATCGCTGTGACGCAATCCTTTCCAGCAACCACCCTCTTCATCCCAGGTGATCCATGCGCCAAGGTTACGGTCGTACCAGTGAATGGCGCTACGAGCGATCGCGCCATGGAATTTGCCCGGGTCGGTGAGTGCAGCCCGACGCTGCGCCTCCCAGTCGGCGCGGGTGCGCACCGGGTTCGTGCGCGGCGGACGAAGAGCAGATTCGATGGTGGTCATAGGTCTTTTTCTCCTGACAAGATCCCTGGATTTATACCGTAATTGCATTTCCGCGGTAAATGCGCGCCCGATAGCGGCTTTCGAGCGGCGTCGGCAGCGGCGCGCTCGTCAGCAGCACAGCATTCACGAAGCGCTGCAATTCCTCTTCCTCCTCGGCGGGCGTGCGCGGCTCCTCACTACGCGCGCGCCGGGTCAGGTCCACCTGATTGACCGGCACATGCGGCATGGTGCGTTCGCTTTCGGCGCCGGCGGTTGCTGTGAGGGCATGGAGCGTCGTCTTGACGAAGTTTGCCAGTGCAAACTCCTCAGCCGTTGAGCGCGCCGAGGTTGGCGGCGTTACCAGCGTTACGTTCGCGCCCTCGATCAGCCCTGCCTTGCGCACCACGCGGAAGTGATGGGTGATCTGCTGTTCGACCAGTTCCTCGAACCCGGCTGTCGTCAGCACATTGCTCCAGTCGCCGTTGTGGGCGCTCAGAGCGCGGGCTGGCAGCGGGCGGAACGGCGTTGAGATGACCGGACCGGGGCGACCATACTCTGCCATCGCCCGATCGATGCCGCCTTCGATATCACCGCATGTCGGGATGACGACGAAGCGCCCGGTGGATTCGTACTCGGCCAGTTCGGCTGCCAGTTCAGCCGCCGCCTGTGCGGTTTCAGTCAACAGAACGACGCGCGCGACATGGATTTCATCGAGGAAGGTGCGCGCCAGCAGCAGCAGGTGCTGGCGCAGATGCTCGCCGATCAGATATACAACGCTCCCTTTCAGGCGTTCCAGGCGTTGCTGCCCCGGTTTACCGAACAGTTCGCCTTCGGTGACGGTGCGCTCGAAGCGCAACCCGCCCGACGGGTGAAACGTCTCGCCGGTCACATTCCGGTCCGCCAGGTAGAAGACCGTTGCGAGCGCCACATCGAACTCAGTCGGCATCCGTTGCAGGTGGAGCATGCCCAGAATGCCATCGCGCACCTTGATCGCTTCACGTTCGATCTGCGCTTCGGTGAAGAACGGATCAGGCGGTTCAACCGCCAGCGCGCGCCGGTCGTGAGGCGTAATGTACCCGCCGTTTTCCAGGCGACTGAGCAATTTCCGCGCAATTGTGGCATTCATCAGGTACGACTGAGCGCTCCCGCTGGCATCACTCGTCTCGCGCAGCATCGTCGCCAGGCGGCGCAACGGCGCCGGCATCGCCGGGTTCCCGGCGATCGCATGCAGGTCATTGGCGAACAGATCGGGCAGCAGATCGGCGATCATCGCGCCCTCGTGGTGCGATGCCAGCAGCGCCGCGAAGACCTCGTTGAGCCGTTTGTTTTCCAGGATCAGTCGGGCGCGGCGCATGAACAGGCCAGGCCGGTTGCCGGCGCCCTTCAGACGTTCGCCTTCGACCGGACCAGGCGCAATCGCATTGATCTGAATCTCGGGACCGAGGAAACGCGCCAGGCTTTCGACCATGGCGCGCTGACCCGCCTTGCTGACGGCGTAATCGGAGCGGTTGGGATACGGGATCGCCACATACTTTTCGCCGCCAAAGTAGGAGGAGACATTCAGCACATACGCGCCGCCTGCCGCCTTCATCTGGGGCGCAAGGCGGCGCAGCAGCGCATAGTTGCTGATCAGGTTGGCGCGCAACGTGTGGCGCCAGGCGTCTACCGGCATATCGATCACCATTTCTTCGGCGCCGGCGATGCCTGCATTATTGATCAGGTAATCCACTTTGCCAAATACGCGCAGCGTATGGGTGATCAGTTGTTCAAGCCCTTCGATGTCGGAAACATCGCTGCCGGGGAAGATCGCCACGCGCGCCTCGGCATCCGGGTAACTGGCATCGCGCACCTCACGCACGATCGACGCGCGCATCTGCTCCAGTTGGTCGGCGTTGCGCGCCGCCAGCATCACATGCGCGCCGGAGAGCGCCAGCAGGCGCGCGATCTGCCCGCCGATGCCCGCGCTGCCGCCGGTGATCAGCGCCACCTTTCCCATGTGGAGACCGAACAGACTTTCCGCCCAACCGAACCCCGGGTTATGCACGCCGATCGTGCCGACGATTTCCTCGGGCAGGTAGAGATTGATCTCGGCAATGCGCCGATCGCTGCCCAATAATTTTGCCACCCATGCGCAGGTAAAGTCAAGGTTAGCAGCCTCATTATTCACATAGCGGATCAGTTGATTCGCCCACACGGCCGCTACCGGTTTGCCATTGCGCTGATGCGCCGGGTTGAGCGCGTCGTACTCGCTCTCGTGGCGCCAGACGCGCACCAGTTGCTCAACTGCTGCGCGCAGAATACCGGCGTACTGGTTGCCCTGCTGGTCATCGGGATTGCTGACGAACAGCACGCGGTGCATCTGTGAGTCGGAGGGATGCTCCTCCCAGAAGCGCGCCAGCTCACGCGCCAGCGCAATCGTGCTCACCAGTTCCTGTTGCAGGAAGCGTTCAATGACCTGATCCTCCACATCGACCAGGCTTGCAGAAGGTGCGTGGCGGCTCAACCCTGGCAGAATGACAGCGTGGTGAATAGCGCCTAATTCGGAGCGAATCTGATCGAGCGTATGCGCGGCAGCGCGTGAGTCGAGCGGATCGAGGTGCACCAGGCGGGTTTCCGCCGCCATTGTCGGGCGACCATACATATCGGCGGCGAGCGCGTGGCGCGGTTCGCGCAGGAGCGCCGACGCCTTTTCCAGCGCACGCAGATCGCGGAACCCGACAACGACCGTAGCGCGGCAGGATCGCAGTGCATCAGCCAGTGCAATCGCATCGTCGGACTGATCGCCAGCGCAGATCAGAATGACTTTGCCGGTGGCATCGACGCTGCGCAGACCGGGGCGCGATACGAATGTCGTGCGGCTTTCGATTGGCACGTCCATGCCGTGCGTCACCTCGAAGGCATGTCCGGTGAACGCTGCCGCCTCATCACTGGCGAGAAACACCGCCGTATTGGCAACGTCGATGGGTGAAGGGAAGCGCTTAGCCACCTCACCGTGCTGATCGGCGCGACCCAACCGCATGAGCCGCAAGAAACCGCTGGCGGTGTCGCCCTCTGGCTGACCTTTGAGCGCGTCCATCGCCTGGAACATCGTCCGGATGCGATCGCTGTCGATCGGCCCGGGGTAGATGGTATTGACGCGAATGCCGCGCGTCCCCAGTTCGCGCGCCAATCCGTCGCTGAGCGCATTGAGCGCCGCCTTGGGCGCAACATACGCAATGCGCCCGTAATAATCGGTGCGCGAGAAGATCGTCGAGACATTGATCACGCTGCTGCCTGGCGGCATATGGGGCGCTGCGGCGCGCGTCAGGTTCCAGGCGATTCCGACCAGATTCCCGACTGCCTGCGCCAGCGTTTCGGTATCTGGCGGTTGTACTTCCGATGGTTCGAGTGGAATATCAACCAGGCGGCGGCGCGGTCCGGCGCTGCCAGCATTGTTGACCAGAATATCGATGCGATGCAGCGGGATGGGCACATCTACGCCACCGTGGACAATCTGTGCAACGCCTGCGCGCACCTGTTTGATATCGCTGCCATCCATCCGCAGCGCCACGACGCGCTCGGGCGCAACCCACTCTTCATCGATCAGGCGGCGGCGATACGCAGCAAGTTTTTCTGCGTTGCGCCCCGTAATCACGACAGTCGCGCCTTCTGCCAGAAACCGGCGGGTGATGACCTCACCAATGTTACCAGCGCCGCCAGTGATCAGCGCCACTTTTCCTTCCAGGCGATCGTGTCGTTGCATCGTGCTCATGGACTTCTCTCCTCATTCCCGTGGCGCCCGCCACACTGCGGTATGGATGCACTGTGGCAGCGCCACAGATCTCTGGCTTCTCAATACGCGCGTTGCGCCCTGGGCGGCCTGCGCGTGACGCCGATCAACCAGCCATTTGCGGGAACCGCGTCGGGGGAATCACCGGAAGCGTCGCTGATGGCGCGTGCCACAGCCACGCTTCGTCAGATCGATCCACTGCTCGTTGTTTTCGTTCGAGAAACGCATGCGTATCATCGCAGCGCCAGTTACAACGCAGTCCCTATGCAAAAACGGTCTGGCGACTGTCCTCTTCGTACCGCCCAATCGCCCGATAGCGCATGTAGCGACGCTCTAGCAGCGTCTCGATATCCAGCGTCAGCAAATCAGCCAGATGGCGGCGGATATAGTCTCCCAGCGTCGCAACCATGGTTGCCGCATCGGCATGCGCACCGCCCGACGGTTCCGGAACGATCTCGTCGATGATCTCCAATGCCAGCAGGTCTTGCGCCGTAATTCGCATCGCACGCGCTGCGTCGGGCGCTTTTGCGGCATCCCGCCAGATGATCGATGCCGCCGCTTCTGGCGAGGCAACGGAGTAGATCGCATGCTCCAGCATCAGGATACGGTCGCCGACGCCGATCGCCAGCGCGCCGCCGCTGCCGCCCTCGCCGATCACGCACACGATGATCGGGGTCTTCAACCCGGCCATGGCGAGAATGTTTTCGGCAATCGCATTCGCCTGCCCGCGCTCTTCGGACTCACGGTTCGGGTTGGCGCCCGGCGTGTCGACGAAGCAGATGACCGGAAAGCCGAATTTTTCGGCGTGCTGGAACAGCCGCAGCGCTTTGCGATACCCTTCGGGATGCGGCATGCCGAAGTTGCGCCGGATATTCTCACGCGCGTCGCGCCCTTTCTGATGCCCCACCAGCACGACCGTCCGCCCTTCGAACGTTCCAATGCCGCCGACAATCGCCGCATCATCGCCATAGCGACGGTCACCATGCAACTCAACAAAATCGTCACACAATCCGCGAATGTAATCGAGGGTGCGCGGCCGCTGCATATGGCGCGCAAGTTGCACTTTTTCCCAGGGAGTAAGCGTCTGTGTCATGATTGCTCTTCAACTCCACGTTTCAGATGGAAGCCAGCTTCGTTGCGACCGGTTCAGATGGATGCCCTTCGCTGCGACCTTCAGCAGCATAGAGGCGCAGCAGTTTCGCCAGCATACCGTGCAACTCACCGCGCGGCGTGACCATATCGACCATGCCATGCTGCAACATGAACTCGGCTGTCTGGAAATCCGCCGGAAGCTTCTGGCGGATCGTCTGCTCAATCACGCGGCGACCGGCGAAGCCGATGTTGGCGCCCGGCTCGGCGATGATAATGTCGGCAACCGAAGCGTAGGACGCCGTAACACCGCCGTAGCATGGATCGACGAGCACGGCGATATGCGGCTGACGCGCCGCCGCCAGGCGGGTCAGCGCAATGTTGACCTTTGCCAGTTGCATCAGGGCGATCACCCCTTCCTGCATGCGCGCGCCGCCGCTGGTGTTGATCGTCAGCAGCGGAATGCCAAGCCCTGCAGCGCGCTCTGCTGCGCGCGCCATCTTCTCGCCGAAGACGCTGCCCATTGAACCGCCGATGAAGCTGAAATCGCACACTGCAACCGACAGCCGACGCCCCTCGATGCTGCCGACGCCGCTCACGACCACATCGGCAAGTCCAGTGCGCCGTTGCGCCTCGCGCAGTTTGTCGGCATACGCTTCTTTAGGCGAGACAAACCCGAGCGGATCGGCCGGTCGCAGATGCGTGTCGTACTCGACAAACGAGTCCTCGTCCAGCAGCGCCAGCCACTCGCGCGCCGTCAGGCGCATGTGGTAGCCGCAGCGACAGACCTTAAGACGCTCAGCCAGTTGCTTGTGGTAGATCAACTCCCGGCACGATGGGCATTTGACCCAGACGTTGTCTGGCACGTCCGAGTCGATCGGTTGCACGACGGTGAAACTCTTCCGCGATCGTTGAATCAGATCTTTCATCGGGTCCTCTCCTTGACACAGACTATGCGGTCGCCTTGCATAACCCCTGGAGCGCCTGACCACAAGGGATACACGTGAAAGCAATGGTGTTTGCACTTTTGCGGGCGCATGAAACGGTCTGTTTGCCTGCTTCGGGCGCGCCGTCCGGGGGGCTGTGTGCTGATGCTTCGAGTTATGTTCATGACGCAGTATACCTTTGTGAGTTTTTGAACAAAATCTCCAGAAGTACAGGTTTTGCATCCCCAGAACGGATGTCATCCCCATCGGATGGAGGGGAATAGCGGTACATTGCACGTCCCAGGTCGCGCTGTTGCACCGCAACGCCGCCGCAGGCGGGAAGGTTGCATGTGGGCAGGCAGGTAAGGTTGCAGGTTACATGTGGGGTGGGAAGGTGGCAGGTTGAAGACGGGAAGGTGGCAGGTTGAAGGTCAGGAAGGCTAACCCCTAACCCCTAATCCCTGACCCCCAACCTTTTCTCACAACCGTGCAAGCAGATCACGCAACTTCGGCGCAATATCTGCCAGCTCGTCGGGCAGCGTCTCGCCGCGCAGGATGGTCTGCCCCAGGGGTGAACTCTTGAAGTCGAGCAGCTCGCTCTCAATAGTGCTGTGCACCGTCTGATCACTCTGGATGCGTCCATCGCGCAGGGTGATGATCCGGCGCGCCGCCAGCGCCACTTCGTGGTTGTGAGTGACGACGATTAGCGTGGTGCCGTGCTCGCGGTTCAACTGTCGCAGCAGCGTCATGATGTCGGCGGTTGTTTTCGAGTCGAGGTTGCCGGTTGGCTCGTCCGCCAGCACGATCGTCGGACGATTGGCCAGCGCGCGGGCAATCGCAACACGCTGACGCTCACCTCCCGACAACTGGTTGGGCAGGTGGTCAGCACGCGCTGCCAGACCAACCAGTTCCAGCAGTTCTTGGGCGCGTGCGCGGCGCTCCCCGCGACCCATGCCCGTCTCGTACATCGGAATCTCAACGTTCTCAGCGGCAGTAAGCGTCGGTATCAGGTTGTGCGTCTGAAAAACGAACCCGATCGTGCGTCCGCGGAACTGATCGATGTCGCGCACCTGTGAGAGCGGCGTTCCTCCGATCAGCACCTCGCCGCTGGTCGGGTGGTCGAGCGCGCCGATCAGGTTCAGCAACGTCGATTTGCCCGACCCTGATGGTCCGACAATCGCAAGAAACTCGCCGGCGCGAATGGTCAGGTTCACATCATCCAGCGCCCGCACATCGGTTCCATCACCGTAGATGCGGGTCAGATGACGGGTTTCGACTACGATTGGAGCGTCGATCATGGTGTAATCCTGTCCGTAATCAGGAGAGACTGAGAACTGAGAACTAAGAACTGAGAACTGAGAACTGAGAACTGAGAACTAAGAACTAAGAACTAAGAACTAAGAACTGAGCACCAGAAACCCAGGAACATGGAGCCGAACCGAACGTGCGACGCGCAGTCAATCCTTCACCTTCGCGCCTGCTCCGTGTGCGCCTGGGCGCGTCAGCGTGTTCATGAATGCGCCGGAAAACCCACCAGCCTGCTCCGTGTGCGCCTGGGCGCGCCCTCTCCATCCTGACCGTGACTGCCGCGCCAACCGCCTGCTCCATGTGCGCCTGGGTGCACCAGCGGCGTGCCCCTACCTGTCCCATGTGCGCCTGGGCGCGCCAGCGGCGTGCCCCTACCTGTCCCATGTGCGCCTGGGCGCGCCGGCGTGTTCATGAATGCGCCGGAAAACCCACCAGCCTGCCCCATGTGCGCCTGGGCGCGCCAGCGGCGTGCCCCTACGTGTCCCATGTGCGCCTGGGCGCGCCAGCGGCGTGCTCCTACGTGTCCCATGTGCGCCTGGGCGCGCCAGCGGCGTGCCCCTACCTGTCCCATGTGCGCCTGGGCGCGCCAGCGGCGTGCTCCTACGTGTCCCATGTGCGCCTGGGCGCGCCAGCGGCGTGCGCCTGCGTATGCCGCGCGCCTTACTCATACCGCAACGCCTCGATCGGTTGCAGGCGTGTTGCGCGCCACGCCGGGTAGAGACCGCCAATCGCGCCGAGCACCAATGCGAATGCCAGCGTCTGTATCAGAAGATCGGGCGTATAGACGACCGTCAGAAACGGCCCGTACAACGGCGCCATCTGGAGCAATCCGCCGAGCACAATGCCAATTGCCAGACCTGCTGCGCCTGCCAGCAGGCAGAGCGCCAGCGACTCGGCGAGCACCATGCGCAAGACGCGCCCTCTGCGCCACCCAAGCGCCCGCAGGACGCCGATTTCCTGGATGCGCTCGAAGACGCTCATCATCATCACATTCATCATCACAATCCCGCCAACCACCAGGGTCAGCGCCGCGAGTGCGCCAAACATCGCTCGCATCGTTGCGAAGTCCTGCATTCGGTTCGTGTGTTCAGCCGAGGCGCTGATCATCAGATCGGGAAAGGCGGCTTCGAGTTCGGCAGCGATCTGTGGCGCGCGCTCCGGATCGGTCAACTGAATGCCGAGGAACGACACCTGGCGCGGCTTGCGGAACAGACGCTGCGCATCTTTGAGCGTAATCGCCACGCCAGCGTCTTCATATGCTGAACCGTTTTCATAAATCCCGACGATGCGGTAGGTTGTGCCGCCAAACTGGAGTTTATCGCCTACGCCTTTCTTCAACCCATTGGCGGTCAGCCGCCCGATCATCACTTCGTTCTGCCGCTCGATCGAGCGCCCCTCCACGACGCGGTAATGCTCGATGTATGCTTCGCGCGGATCGATGCCGTACACCATCAGAAACGGCAGATCGGGAAGTGATGTCACGCCGAAGAGAAACCCGGAAACCGAGCGAATGCCAGGGCGACCGGCGATCTGCGCCGCCAGACGTTCATCGACGACCGAGAGCGATGCATCGGATATGCGCGCCTGCTGGGCGACGATATCCATCTGCCCGCCGCTCAACAGACGGGTGAACTCCCCCTGCACGCCAACCGTTAGCGCCAGCAGCAGCACGATGAACCCTACGCCAATCCCCAGCCCGGCAGCGGTCATCAGCGTGCGCGTCGGGCGGCGCCACATATTGCGGAACGCGCCACGGAACAATTGCGCCAGCAGGCGTGACCAGCGCCCCCAGTGGACGCCGACGCCGCCTTCCTGGCGCATCGCTTCGATTGGTGCGAGTTGCGCCGCGCGCCATGCCGGGTAGGCGCCGCCGACAGCGCCCAGGAGCAACGCTGTAACCATACCCTGCGCGAAGAGCAGAGACGGGATCTGCGCTGGCAGCATATTGGCGATGGCGGGCGACATGCGGCTCAGTGCGATCAGACCGATGCCCATGCCGATGCCGAGCAACCCGCCAAGCCCTGCCACGATCAGCGCCTCGCTGAGGATCATCCCGAGCACGCGCCGCCGCCGCCAGCCCAGTGCGCGCAGTACGCCAATTTCGCGCGTCCGCTCGAAGACGCTCATCAGCATGGTGTTCATCATGCCGAGACCGCCGACGAGAATGGCGAAGATGCCAAGGAACCAGCCCAGCGAACGGTAAAGCCCAATGATCTCGTCCTGGCGCGACGGCTCACCGCTGCGCGTGACTGCCAGGTCGTCGAAGCGCGCCTCAATCGCCCGCCGCACCTCGTCGATGGCGCTCAGATCACGCACCTTCAGGCTGAAGTAACTGACCCGCCGCCGCATATCGAACAGGCGTTGCGCGTCCGCCAGGTGGATCACCGCGCCGCCATCCTCGAAGCCCACGCCGGTTTCGTAAATGCCGACGACACGATAGCCGAAATCGTTGATGCGGAAGGTGTCGCCGATCCCCTTGTTGAAGTGCGTGGCGGTCATTTTGCCGAGCATGACCTCGCGCCGTCCTTCGATTGGCCGCCCTTCGATGATCCGGTAGTGCTGCAACGCGAAGCCACGCGGGTCTTCGCCCATCACCACGAAATAGGGCGACTCCGGCAACTGCGCCAGGTAAGCAATCGTGCCAGCAACTTCGGCGACGCCGGGAACCTGGCGCAACTCATCGCCGATCTCCTCTTCGATCACGCTCAGAATGATCATGGCGGCGTCTCTCTGCGCCACCTGCAGATCGGCGCCGGAAGCCGATGATAGGCTCTCGAAACCGCTCGCCATACCCTCGCCGAATGTCGAGAGCGCAATGACTGCGGCAACGCCGACGGCGATGCCGAGCATCGTCAGCAGGGTGCGCGTTTTGCGGCGCCACAGGTTGTTGAATGCCAGTCGCATACGGAACCCATCTCAGAGTCAACGGGTTTCATTATACACCCACAAGTTGGTCAGCAGAGTGGAGGTTTCCACATCGCAGGAGAATGCAGATGCACTCTTTCGCTGGGTGTCCAGGCATGCGTTGTCCAGCGGCAGCCCGCCGCTGAACCGTTGGGCTGATCGCACGCAGGGCGCGCCTGCGGGAACGACGCAGCACAGCGTGGCATGCGCGGCGCTGTGGTTCCTGACCGATCACGACGATGCCGTTTCGCTGACAATCACTTGACACACGCTGTGCAAACAGTATACTTCTATATGCGGCAGGCGCTGATGTCATCGTCTGCCGGGCAATCATATGACAGACTCTGCATATTCCAATATCCTCTTCGAAAGCCTCCTGATACTGTTGTTGATCGTTGCCAATGGCTTCTTTGCCGCATCGGAGATCGCGGTGGTCTCTGCGCGTAGAGGCCGGCTCGAGCAGCAGGCGGAACGAGGTGACGGTGGCGCGCGCGCGGCGCTTGCGCTGCTCGAGTCGCCGAGTCGCTTCCTTTCGACTGTTCAAGTTGGTATTACGCTCTTTGGCACCTTCGCAGCGGTCTTCGGCGGCGCGAGCATCGTGCGGGTGATTTCTACCTGGTTGCAGGATATTCCTGCGCTGGCGCCCTATGCTGGCGCGCTGGCGCCGGCAATTGTGGCATTGAGCATCAGTTATCTCTCACTTATTGTTGGTGAGCTGGTTCCCAAGCGTCTGGCGTTGCAGAATGCCGAACGGGTGGCTGCAACGGTCGCGCCGCTGATGGTGCTGCTGGCGCGTCTTGTGGCGCCCGCCGTCATGTTTCTGACCTTCTCCACCGAGGTGGTGCTGCGTCTGCTCGGTCGGCATAACGTTGCCGAAACCCCGGTCACCGAGGATGACATCATGGCGCTGGTGCGCGAGGGGGCGGCTGAGGGCACGGTGGCGGACTCGGAGCAAACTGTCATCCATAACGTCTTCAAGTTCAGCGACCGGACGGTGCGTTCGTTGATGACGCCGCGCACGCAGATTACTGCCATCGACATCGACACCCCTCTGGCAGAGGCGTTGAAGATCGCCGCCGAATCGGGCTACTCGCGCATTCCGGTGTATGAGGGAACGCTTGACCACGTGATCGGCATTCTGTATGTCAAGGACCTGCTTGCTTTCTGGGGGCAGTGTGAGCCGCCGAACCTGCGGGAGTTGCTGCGCCCGCCGATGTATGTGATCGAAAGCCAGCGCGCTGCGCAGGCATTCCAGCAACTGAAGCAGAATCGCAATGCGCTTGCAATCGTGCTCGACGAGTATGGTCAGGTCGCCGGGGTGATCACGGTTGAAGACATGCTCGAAGAATTGGTCGGCGATATTTCGGACGAGTATGATGAGATCAGCGAGTCTATCGTGCGACGCGATGATGGCAGTTATCTGGTCGATGGATTGACCCCGTTCACCGATCTGCACGAGCGTCTCAAACTGCCTCCCGCCGATGATCTCGTGCGTGAGCATGGCTTCGAAACGCTCGCCGGTTTCGTGCTGGCGCTGCTCGGCCGCATTCCGAATGTTGGCGATAGCGTCAAATGGGAAGGGTATACCTTCGAGGTCATCGACATGGATGGTCGGCGGATCGATAAGGTGTTGATCGTCCCGCCGCGTCCATCGGTCGAGCAGACGCAGCATGTGCTGGCGACCCGCGCCATCGCGCCAAAAACGAGTCAGAGCAAGGTTGAAGCCGCCTGATCCGCGTCACCCTGCTAGCACGCTTGTATGACCGCACTCCGCTGCCGCTGGCTCAACTGGCGATCAATATTCCTCGGCGCGCTTGCCGGGCAGTATGTTCTGTTTCAGGCGCTGACCGGCTGCAGTACTGGGATAGCCCGCGTAATTTGCATTGGGGCATTGTGGCGCTGGAAACGCCGCGTTTTTTGATCGATGCCGAGAATCCGTATGATCGCGTCAATGGTTTCACGCCCGACCCCCCTTCGCTTGCGCCTGCCGGGCTGGCGCATGGGCGCAGCGGTCCGCTCCATCCCTGGTGGGGTCCGCTCTATCCGATCCTCTTTGGCGTCGTCTGGCGTGTGAGCGGGTCGTATGCGGCGCTCCAGTCGATTGTTCCGCTTGCAGCAGGGGCGGTTGTTCTGCTGACCTGCGCCCTGGGATCGCGGTATGTCGGACAGCGGGGAGGGTTGCTGGCGGCAGCGTTGCTGGCGCTCTTCCCGGTCTTTCGTGAGCATGGTCCGCTCTCATTCGTTGAGCCGCTCTCGGCGTTGCTGCTGACGATAGCGCTCTGGGCATTCGTGGAGCAGCGCACCTGGCTGGCGGCAATCTCTGGTGCGCTGGCAATATATGGCAAGGTCGATCTGATTGTGCTCTACTTCGGAACCGCGACCCTCACCTGGTTCTTGCGGCAGCGCGGCGAACATCCGCTGCCGCTGCGCCACGCGCTGCTGGCGCTCGGCATTCCTGCACTGTGCTTTGCTCCCTGGATGGCGCTGATCTACGGACTTGTCGGACGCCCAACGACAGTCGGCGGTGGACCGCAGATCGATGTCTTTCTGACGGTTGCACCGCAGATGCTGGAGCAGATGGTTACGTTGCCGCTTCCGCTGGCAGCGGCGACTCTGGCGCTGGTCGCCGTCCCTGCGGCGCTGGCGATATGGCGTAACCGCGCAGGAGCCGCAACAACCATGCTTGCCATTTGGGTTGCGCTCGGCGCGATTGTCCTGCTGGTCTATTCTACGCTTCCGGGCGCGAGCAATAATCCGCGCGTATTCATTCCGGCGCTGCCTGCGCTTTGTGTGCTGGCGGCAGCCGGTCTTGAGCAGATTGGGCATCGCCTGCGGTTTGCACTCGTCGCAACAATCATGATCGTGTTCGTGGCGGTGAACGGTGCAGGCATTGTCTATCAGGCGTTGCAGGCGCGTGCAACCGCTGCAACCATGCCGGTTTGGGCGGCGCTGCGCGAAGCGCCCGCAGGGATTATTCTGACGGATCAGTACTGGCATGCGGCGCTCTACGCCCGTCAACCGGCGACCTGGTTTGAGCACGATCCGGTCTTTCAGCGGAACATTATGCAGAATACGACAAACTTCCGCCGCTATCTGACCGTTGCTCCCATTCGCTACGTGGTGCTGCCGCGTGATCCTGAGGCCGGGGCAAAACGGTTGGCGTCACCCGAAGCGCAATGGTATGCCACGTTGCCGCTGGGACGCGACCTGGGCTGGAGTGCAGAGCCGCTGGCATCAGCGGAAGTGCGCGCATATCTGGAGGAAACGTTTCCAAAACGCCTGATCGGGGAATATGTGATCTATGTTATTGAACGCTAAGGCTCTGTCTGCTTCCGCTCTTTCTCGTCGCCAACCCACTCAGCGTCGCCATCCGCCCAATGTTCCTTTTTCCAGATAGGCGCGATTTCTTTGATACGGTCCATAATCCATTCAGCCGCTGCAAAGGCTTCGCGGCGATGCGGCGCGGCAACCACGACCAGAACCGCCGTTTCCCCGATCTCCAGGCGTCCGATCCGGTGATGCACGGCGATGGCGCCGGTCTGCCAGCGCGCGCGCGCCTCGGCAGCGATCTGCGCCAGCACCGCTTCTGCCATGCCAGGATACGCCTCGTACTCCAGGAAAGCGGTTTTACGTCCGCCAAAGTTATCGCGGACAACGCCGGCAAACGTCACGATTGCCCCCATATCGGGCGCCTGCACCAGCGCGACGAGCGGCGCAGGATCGAGCGGTTCGGGTGTGACGACGAAGGCGTCAGGCGCGCCGCCGCTTACCGGTGGAATGAAGGCGACTTCATCGCCATCATTCAGGACGTGATCTGGCGTGGCGAACTCCTGATTGACGGCAAACAGCAATCGTCCACGATACCCGGCGAGGCGCGGGTAGCGTTCGGTCAGCATCTCCCATAGTGCACCGACCGTCGCACCGGGCGCAAGGGTGAGGGTTTCGTTACTGCACCCGGTGATCTCGCGGTGCGCTGCGAAGTAGCGAATGGCGACTGTTATCCTATTGGTCATAGGTCTCAACCCTGCTGCTGTGTTTCGGGTCAGGGGTCAGGGGTTAGACTCCCATCTATAACCTGCAACCTGCCACCTGAACCCTGCGTGGGCGCGCCAGCGGCGCGCCCCTACCTTTCACGTTCAACATTACATTCAACGCCCTACCTGCCACCTGCACCCTGCAACCTTCCCACCTGTCGTCCGCCACCTGTCATCCGGTCCCGCGTTCCATGTGCAACGGCAACATTCAACGTTCAACCTTCAATGTGTCACGACATCCGCACCGGCACGCCGCGTTCCGCCAGATACCGTTTGACATCCTGAATGGTATAGGCGCCAAAGTGGAAGATCGATGCTGCCAGCACGGCATCGGCGCGCCCTTCGACAAGACCGGCGTACATATGTTCCGGGGAACCGACGCCGCCGGAGGCGATGACCGGCACATGGACTGCGTCTGCAATGGCGCGCAGGAGATCGAGATCATACCCGCTGCCGACGCCATCGGCGTCCATGCTGTTGATGACGATCTCGCCTGCCCCCAGCTCCACGCCGCGGCGCGCCCATTCGATGGCATCGAGACCGGTGGGGCGCGGATTGCGACCGGTATGGGTGAAGACCTGCCAGCGCGGCGGTTCGTCTGGCGCATTGATCCGCCGGGCATCGATCGAGAGCACGATACACTGGCTACCGAAGCGTCGCGCGCCATCTTCGATCAACTGCGGGTTGAGCACGGCGGCGGTATTGATCGACACCTTATCGGCGCCAGCCCGCAGCATGCGATACATATCCTCGACAGTGCGCAACCCGCCGCCAACTGTCAGCGGGATGAACACCTGCGCTGCGGTGCGTTCGACGACATCGACCATAATGCCGCGTTCGTCGCTGCTGGCGGTAATGTCATAGAACACCAGTTCATCGGCGCCGCCTGCGTCGTAGGCTGCTGCGAGTTCAACCGGGTCACCGGCGTCGCGGTGGTTCAGAAACGCGACCCCTTTGACCACCCGACCCGCCTTGACATCCAGACAGGGAATGATGCGACGTTTCAGCATATGCTTCTCCAGCAACGCCTCTGACCTTTATTGCGGCGCCCGCCCACGTTCCACCTGTTCGGCATGAATCTCTTCCGCCTGGGTGCGCAGGGCGTTCAGCAGGGTTTCGATCAGGCGAACATCACGGCGTTCCAGATCGACGAGGTAGGCGAGGCTCTCGCGCTGCACGTGCTCGAGTTGGCTGGCAGTGCGGTTGTGGCGCTGTTCCAGTTCGCGCAACCAGGCGTCGATGCGATCAAGCCAGGCGTTCAACTGTCGGAGGTGTTGTTCTTCATTTTCTTCAATTGAGGCGATCTTTTCGTCCTGTTGCTGGCGGATCTCTTCCGCTCGCTCCTGGTTCATCAGGAAGCGCTCGGTCGAGAGGCGCTCAACGCGCTTGATTTCGCCGACAACCTCATTGATTCGTTCGTTAAGAGCGGTTATTTGTGCCGGCATGTGTTCGGCGAACAGGTCGATATGCTGGCGAATTTCGTCAAGACGGTTGAGGCGGCTGGTGTGAGCCTCGAGCGTTGGATGGATATCGGCGACGAGTTGTTGCGCCTCGACCGCCTGGCGGCGCAGGCTCTGCTTTTCGATCTGCAGATCTTCGTTCAACCGGCGCATATCGTCGCGCAGCGCCTCATCGGCGGCAGTGAAATCATTTAAACGAGCGCTCAACACACGATGGCGCTCTTCAGCTTCCTTGATCTGCGCGTTCCAGGCGGTGATCCGCTGTTCCAGATCGTCGAGGCGGGCAAAGATCGGCGCAATCGCGTCGCGGTCCTGGCGGCGCGCCTCGCCAAGTTGCTGGATCTGCGCTTGCATTTCGCGCATCGGGCGCAGCGCTTCGTCGATCTTGATCATCGCGCCTGCCACTTCTTTGCGCAACGCTGTGATATCGCGCCGGTGACTGTCGAGTGTTTGCGTCATTTCCTGGCGCTGACGGTCGAGCAACCCTTCGATCTGCGCGATGCTCGCTTCAACACGCCGGATCTGCTCCATCGCCCAGGCATACTTGTTTGACTGCTCTTTCAGCAGACGTCGCAGTTCGTCGATCTGCCCTTGCAGATACACGAACTGCGATTGTTCTGCGGCGCGGAGGCGCTCTTCATCATATTTGCTGGAAGGGCTGCCCGGCTTACCTGGATTGGTCATACGGTCTCCTCATTGGAAGGCTGCAAGCGCTTCGCGCAGCGACAGATCGCCGGTGTAGAGCGCACGTCCGACAATCGCCCCCTCGACGCCAACTGCTGCCAGGCGACGCAGATGATCGATTGCGCTGATCCCTCCCGATGCAATAATCGCAGGACCGCCGCAGCGCACGAGTGCGCCGGTTGCCGCGACATTCGGCTCGGAAAGGGTGCCGTCGCGCGAAATGTCGGTATAGATGATGCGCCGGACGCCCAGCGTCGTCATGCGTTCGAGCAGGTCAACGGCGCTGATAGCGGTGGTCGCCGTCCATCCAGCGGTTGTCACCATGCCATTGCGCGCATCGATTGCGATGGCGATCGCATCACCGAATTGTTGGACCAGGCGGGCGATCAGATCGGGATGTTCGACGGCTGCTGTGCCCAGAACGACGCGCTGCACCCCTAGATCGAGCGCGCGCTCGACGGCTTCGATGCTGCGAAGCCCGCCCCCTAATTGCACGGGTGCGCCGATTGATTGCACAATCGCGCGAATGATGTCGGTATGGATCGGATGCCCGCTGCGCGCGCCATCGAGATCGACGAGGTGCAAGCGTTGTGCACCCTGGTCGATCCAGCGCCGCGCGACCGCGACCGGGTCGGCGTCGTACACGGTGACCTGCTGGAAATCGCCCTGATAGAGGCGCACGCAGCGACCGTCCTTGATGTCAATCGCAGGAATGATCTCCATTATGCCACACCCGCCCATTGGACGAAGTTGGTCAGGAGTTGCAGCCCGTAGCGACCACTCTTTTCGGGATGGAACTGCACGGCTGCCAGATTGCCGCGGATAAGCGCGCTGGGAAATGAAATGCCATACGCTGTTGTGGCGGCAGTGTTGCGTTCGTCGGTCAGATCGCAGTAGTAGGAGTGAACGAAGTAGAAATCGCTGCCATCATCGATCCCGGCGAAGAGCGGGTGCTGCGCGGTGTGCGGCATATAGTGCACCTGGTTCCAGCCGATCTGCGGCACTTTCAGATGAGATGGCAGGCGGCGCACAGCGCCGCCAACGATGCCGAGGCATGGGTGCGGACCGAACTCCTCGCTCTGGTCACAGAGCACCTGCATGCCGACGCAGATGCCGAGGAACGGCGTTCCGCGCGCGATAACCTCGTGAATGGCGGCGACGAGTTCCAGCCGTTCCAGGCTCTGCATTGTATCGCGGGTCGCGCCGACGCCGGGCAGCACCACGGCAGGCGCAGCAAGGACTGTATCTGGATTGCTGGTCACTTCGAGGGACGCGCCGATCCGCTGAAGCGCGCGCACGACGCTGCGCAGGTTGCCGGCGCCATAGTCGATGACTGCAATGCTCATACTCAATTTCTCTTAGATTTCACACAAAGCCGTAAGGGCACAAAGATTCTGTGGTATGAGTTCCATCGATCACGGACTATGCACATTGTTTATCTCACATAAAGGCCCAGGATTCTATATGACGAGTCCGCTGATGAAACCTCGTACATTCTTATCGGGACGGCATCGGCATCATCCGGTGAGCAGCGGATGGTTCTGGCGCATGCGGGCAATCAGCGCCGAAACGTCCGGCTCCGGTTCGCCCGCCGGTCCGAGCGGGTCAACAACGGTGCTCTCGTTGGCCAGCACTTCAAGGCATGCCATCACGCTGGCAGCCAGCGCCCTCAGATGGTAGCCGCCTTCGAGCACCAGCACAATTCGCCCGTTGCATATCTCTTCCGCCGCCTCCATCAGGCGTATTGTCAGCGCTGCGTACCCCGCGACCGAGAGCATCAGCGGCCCGAGCGGGTCCGCCCAATGACCATCGTATCCGGCGGAGACCAGGATCAGGTCGGGGCGATAGTGGAGGATCGCCGGGATGACGACGTCGTCGAACAGGCGGGCGAACCCGGCGTCGCCGACGCCGTGGGGCAATGGGAGATTCAGCGTCGTACCGCGCCCTTTGCCCGAACCAATTTCGCGTTCGGCGCCGGTGCCGGGGTAGAGCGGCGAGGCGTGCGTCGAGCAGAAAAAGACGCGATCATCCTCGTAGAAGATATCCTGCGTGCCATTCCCGTGGTGCACATCGAAATCGACGATCGCCACCCGCCCCATGCCCAGCCGGTCAATGGCGTAGCGCGCTGCTACCGCAACATTGTTGAACAGGCAAAAACCCATCGAGTCGGTGGGTGTTGCGTGGTGACCGGGAGGGCGCACGAGCGCAAAGCCATTCCGCGCCGACCCGCCGACGATCGCTTCGACGACTGCGATGGTCGTCCCTGCCGCCATGAGGGCGGCGTCCCAGCTTGCCGGTGTCGTGTACGTGTCGTGATCAATCCATGAATGCGGGCGTGTCGCCGACCAGCGCACCAGTTCGATCATCTGCCTGGTATGAACCGCAAGCAAATCCTCCTCGGTCGCCGGGCGCGCCGGAACCTCGAGCAACGACGCACGCAAGCCGCTGGCATTCAGTGCGGCAGTGATCGCCTGCAAGCGAGCGGCCTGCTCAACGTGCCGCGGCTCGTCGTGAGCGGCGTGGCGCGGATTGATGGCAATGGCTGTCCTCATAGCCGTGCATTATAGCACAGGTGATGCGCTACGCTATTCTGGCAACCGCACCCCGGTCTCGGTCCACGCAATCAGTCCATCGCGTTCCAAACCACGGATCAACGTCGTGAGCCATGCCTCGTCGCCAGGCGTGTACTCTGAACGCACCTGCGGTCCCAGGTCGTTCAGCGGAAGAGCCGTTCCGGGCGGAAGCGCGCGCAACGCCTCAATGATGCGCCCACGGAAATAACGATTGGAGCCGACGAAGGAGCGTTCACGACGCTCAGCAATCCGTTTGCGCACCGGTGTTGCTGCAAGATGCTCGTCCGACTCGCGCCGTACTGCGTAGTCGCGGCAGAGATCGCGCAGCGGGCAGCGCCAGCATGCCGGCGCCTCAGCGGTGCAAATGAGCGACCCAAGTTCCATCAGCGCCTGGTTCCATGCCCAGCCGCGACCGTTCGGGAGCGCCGCATGCGCCAACCTCAACAACGCCCGTTCACTGACCGGCTCTGACGGGTCGGTGAACACACGCCGGAGCACGCGCCGGATGTTCGTGTCCATGAACGCTACGTCCTGCTCGAACGCGAAGCAGGCAACGGCGCCGGCGGTGTACGGTCCGACGCCCGGAAGAGTGATCAGGGTAGCGACATCGCGCGGAAAGATGCCGCTATGACGTTCGATGATTTCACGCGCGGCGCGTTGCAGGTTGACTGCCCGACGGTTGTAGCCCAGACCGGACCACATACGGATGACATCGGCAGTGGGCGCTTCCGCCAGCGCCTGGAGCGTCGGAAAACGCTCAACGAACGCTTCGTACTTTGGCAGCACCCGATCCACCTGCGTTTGCTGGAGCATAACTTCTGCTACCAGAATGCAGTATGGATCACGGACGCGGCGCCAGGGAAGATCGCGCGCTGCTTCATTGAACCAGCTCAAAAGCGCCTGATGAGGTTTGGAAAAGATTAATGGATTTTCGTTTATTTGATCGATACTTCTACGTACTGTCATAGCGTTATCTACATAGTACAATGACGATGAAAAAACAGTAACCTATCCAATGTCTCCACTGCCTGTTGATCCGCCTTCCGTTACCGCCTCCAACCAGCCGACCTCCCGGTGGGTCATTGCAGTCTGGACATTCGTTGTTCTGATCGTTCCGATCACACTGGCGCTTGTACGCATATTTCCCAATCTGGATCGTCGGATTGCGGTACCACCGATCCTGTACTTCTCGCTGGTTGCCGCTATTGCCGTGCTGAGCGCAGCGACGGCGCTGGTGATCATCGCTGCCGCCCTTCAGATGCTGGACAGACGTGTCCTGGCAAACGGTCTGGGCATCTTATGCAGCGCGGCGATTTTCCTGACCCACGATCTTGTCGACGCCGCACTGCCGGGTGCATTGCCGGAACTGCCGATCATTGGTCTGGCGATACTCAGCATCTTTATCGCCCTGGGCGCCTTTGAGCGGTCATCTGTGTCGCATGAACGATGGCAACGGCATGTACGGCGACACCTGGCGCTGGGCGCGTTCTTTTTCGTCGTGGGCGCCACCGGTTCGTTTGCCGACCATGTCGTCGCCTCGTTGCGCGTTGCAGCACTCTACATCGGCGCTTTCGTCACCATCATCGCCTGTGGCGTGGCTCTCTGGCACTATCTTCAATTATACCGACAATCAGCGTTCTATCGCTCATTGCCGTTACTCGCGGGCATAGTGTTGCTGGGTGAAGCGGCGATGACCAGCCTATTCGCTGGTGCGACGTTCAGCATCCCATTCTGGCTGTACCATGCGGCTGCAATTGTTGGTGTGGCTCTGATTGCCTATGCCTCGTTCTACGATGAACGCCGCCGGAGCCAGCGCAATCTTGTGCAACGTGCCGCGTTCGAACTGGTGCGTCCATCATTAACCGGAGCGATGGACGTCGTGATCGAAACGCTGGAGCGTGGCGAACCGATCCCGGCAGACGTGCGCGCCCGGCTTCAGAACGACACTGGATGGTCCGATGCTCAGATCAACGCACTGGAACGCCTGGCGCTTACGGTAGCGCGTGAGCAGCGTCAGCGCGAGGAATTGGCGCAACTCGACGAGTTGCTGCGACAGAGCGAGCGCAACACCGCTTTGTTGGCGCAGATGGTCATCCATGATCTGAAGAACCCGCTGACCGCCCTGATCGGTTTTCTGGAGATGTTGAGCGCCGATGACCTGAACGAATCGCAACGATCCCTGATCGAGAGCGCGTTGCGCAATGGCCGCGATCTGGCGGGGCTTGTCGATGATTTACTCGATCTGATCCGGTACAACGAAGGCTGTCTGAGATTGCGTCCTGGTGAGGTGTCGCTGCCCGTCCTCTGCGCCGAGTGCGCTGATGAACTTTCTGGCTGGCTGGCATACGAGGCCAAAACGCTGATCCTCGATGTATCGCCAGCGCTGCCGGTGATCCGCGCCGATGCCCGGCTGCTGAAACGCATTCTGCTCAACCTCCTCTCGAATGCTATCAAGCACACGCCGCGCGGTACGACGATCACGCTGCGTGTCTGGCGCGAACCGCATCCGGACGTCGGGGAACAAACCGTCATCGAAGTCGCCGATACCGGTCCGGGCATCCCTCCTGAACGAATCGAGCGGCTCTTCGAACCGTTTGGCGCGATGGGCGAGAGCCGCTCCACCCGTCAGAGCAGCACGGGGCTTGGGCTTGCATTCTGCAAAATGGCCGTCACTGCACACGGCGGAACCATCGAAGTCAGCAGTTTCCCCGGCGATGGCGCTACCTTCCGCATCCGGTTGCCCGATCGTTGATTGGTTGTGACCCTGTGCCAGATCGGGTACAATGCCGGTTGCACCGGGCAAAGTGTATGACCCTGTTCATACGTCCATTCTGGATGGAGTTGCCATTCTGTGGGATCGAATATCGATGCTGTGCGTGGCATGCGCGATGTATTGCCGTCCGAGGTGATGGCGCAAACGGCGGCAGCAGCGTCAATCGAGCGTGTACTGGCTGCCTGTGGGTATGAACCCGTCGATCTGCCGATCATCGAACATCGCGATCTCTATCTGCGCAAACTCGGCGAAGAACTGGTCGGTAAAGTCTACGAGTTTAATTTCAACGGGCGCGATCTGGCGCTGCGTCCTGAATGGACGGCGTCAGTGCTGCGCGCCTACGTGGGGCGTATGCAGGACCAACCGCTGCCACTGCGCCTGCGCTACGCCGGTCCGGTCTTTCGCAACGAACGACCCCAGCGCGCTACCTATCGTCAGTTCACCCAGATTGGCGTCGAATTGATCGGCGGTGCGGCGCCGCGCGCCGATGCCGAGTGCCTGGCGCTGGCGTGCGAGGGTCTCGTTGCTGCTGGCGTGACGCGCTTTACGGTGCGGATCGGCCATATTGGTCTCATTCGCTCGTTGCTTGCATCCTTTGGGTTGAGCGAGCGCACCCAGGGCAGGCTCGCGTGGCGCCTCGAACGTCTCCGTGAGCAGGGAGCGGCAGCAGTGCGTGCAGAACTCGATGTGCCTGCTGCGGCGCTCGATCCGGTATTGCTCGATGGAATCGACGATCAGCGCGCCGAGGCGTTGCTGCTGCACGCGCTGCGCGAGATTGGGGTCAATCTGCGCTTCGGCACACGCCCGCCAGAGGCGATTGTTGGTCGTCTGGTGCGTAAACTGCGACGAAGTGAGTCCCGCGAGCGGATCGATCAGGTGTTGCAGGTGCTTGATCGTCTGTGTCGTATCGAAGGAGGTCCCGACGAAGCGTTTGCTGCGGCAGAAGCGACGCTGCGCGACTATGCTGTGACCGGTCTCGACGAATTGCGCGCGATCCTGCGCCTGGCGGCGGCGCATGGTGTGGCGCTGGATCAGGTGCGGCTCGATTTTGGGTTAGGGCGCGGGTTGCACTACTACACTGGCATGATCTTTGAAATCTATGCCGATGATGGCTTGCAGTTGTGCGGCGGCGGACGGTACGACGATCTGGTGAGCGCGCTGGGCGGGCGCCAACCGACTCCTGCCGTCGGCTTTGCGTATGGTCTGGAACGAGTGATGGCGGCTGCGTCGCCGGTCGCCGCACCTCCCCGTCCGCCGGTCGTGCTTGTGGTCGCAACTGACGATGATAACTACCCCTACGCGCTGGAGGTGGCGCGTATCCTGCGAATGCGCGGGTACACAGCGATGACCGACGTGCGGATGCGCGGTATCAGCGGTAATCTGCGCGACGCCGCACGTCGCGGGGTGCGGTTTGTCGTCGTGGTCGGCGCGGACGAATGCGCGCAACGCTGCATCGTCTGGCGTGATCTGGAGCGCCACGAAGAGCATCGCATTGCACTGAGCGATATCCTACCGGCGAAGGAGTAGTGCATGTCGCAACGGATGCGCTGGCGTCTGGCAGGGTGGCTGATCGTCACGCTGGTTGCACTGACGCTGCTGGCGGCTGCGTTGTCGTCGGTGCGTCTGGCGCCGGGTAAGCCGTTCCCGTATGATCTGTTTACCCCTCCGACGCTGGGGCGCCCATCGGCTCCTGGCGGTTTCATCGGCCTGGAATGGATGGGGATGGTCTTCCTCGCGCTCGGGGCGTTCGTCGCCGTTATGATGATCTTCTCGCGCGATTTTCGGCGCTGGCTGGTGCGCAACCTGCCAATCTATCTGCTCGTGATGCTGACGGTCTACCTGCTCATGGCGAATCTGCGACCGCCGCTCTTCGAGCCGCGCAGTGCTCAGGGGCAGGCGGCTGGCGCGCCCAATCAGGCGGCTGAAATCCCAGACGTCATCCTTCCGCCTGATCTCGTGACCAATCCGCCAGCGTGGCTGGTGACCATCATCGCCCTGGCGATTGCAGCAAGTATGGTGCTGGCGGCGTGGTGGATGGTGCGGCGCTTCCCGAAACGCGCAACCGTAAAGATCGGAGATGATATTGCTGCCAGCGCGCAGGCTGCCCTGCGCGATCTCGAGGCAGGCGTCGATGTGCGTGATGCGGTCACGCGCTGCTATGTCGAGATGGTGCGTATTCTGCACACGGAACGCGGCATTGTCCGTGATCCCGATATGACGGCGCGCGAATTCGAGCAACGTCTGGCGCGCACCGGTCTCGCCGCATCCCATATTCGGCGTCTGACGCGACTGTTCGAAGCGGTGCGCTACAGCCCGCGCGCGCCTGGTCCGCGTGAAGCGCGTGAAGCAGAGGCGTGTCTGCGGGGGATCGTCGAAGCCTGTCAGTCGCATGGTGGCGGTCACTGAGCGCCTGTCCAGGGGCGGCCCCCCGCAGGTTCCGCACCTGCGGGATGCTTTTGGATAAAAGCAGGAGATGGCATGTGGCGGCAACGTCTGATCGTGATTCTGGCGCTCGCGGCGGTGGTGGAGATCGTCGCGCTGGGCATTCGCGGCTTGCTTGAGGATGCCCTGATCACGCCGTTGCTGTATGCAATCTGGGGGGCGATACGGATCGTCGAAAGCATCCCGCAGGGGATGCTCTGGATTGCATTTGTACTGGCGGCGACTGTCGTCGCTCTGGTGAGCATCTGGGGCGGACGGCGCGGAGAGGTTCGCCGCGATACCGATACTGCGCTGCGCGGGCGTGTCTATGAATGGCTGCGACTGATGGCGCTGGCGCAGCGGCATGAGTATTCGCGCTGGCGCATGGCGCAGCGCCTGATGCTGTTGCTGGCGGAAACCATCGCTGCGCGCGAGCGTATCGAGTTGCGCGTCGCCCGGCAGCGCATCGCATCCGGCGCTATCGACACGCCAGAGCACGTTGCTGCGTTTCTCCGCGCCGGCGCCGATTCATACCAGCCGCGCCATCGCACGCTGTTGCAGTGGGACACGCCTTCACCGCTCGATGTCGATCTGGACGAGGTGATTGTCGCTGTCGAACGTCTGGTGCGCGACCAGCGATGATGGATGAGGTCTATGTCAGATAATTACACTGATGTTGCCGCCCTCGGGCAACGCGTGATCGGACAGGTCGAACGGGTCATCGTTGGAAAGCGAGCCGTGCTCGATCAGATCATGGCGGCGACGCTGGCTGGCGGTCATGTATTGCTCGAGGATTACCCCGGGCTGGCAAAAACGCTGATTGCGCGCAGTTTCGCGGCTGCGCTCGGTCTCGAGTTCCGCCGCATTCAATTCACGCCTGATCTGTTGCCGGGCGATATTACTGGCGGTTACGTCTACAACCGCGCCGCAGAGCGATTCGAGTTGCGGCGTGGACCGATTTTCGCCAATGTTGTGCTGGCTGACGAGATCAACCGGGCGTCGCCCAAGACGCAGTCGGCGTTGCTCGAAGCGATGCAGGAGCGCCAGGTGACCCTCGAAGGCGAAACGATGCCGCTGCCCGAGCCGTTCCTGGTTCTGGCAACGCAAAATCCTATCGAGTACGAGGGAACATTTCCACTTCCCGAGGCGCAACTCGACCGCTTTTTGATGAAACTCTCAATCGGCTATCCATCGCTGGAGGAAGAGCGCGAAATCCTGCGCCGCCGGCGGGAGCGTCGCAGCGATGATGCGGTCATCGAGCAGGTGACCGATGCGGCAGAACTCCTGGCGATGCGTCACGCTATCGAAGACGTGTACGTTGATGCCGACATCGAAGACTATATCGTGCGGCTGGTCGCCGCCACCCGCACCGATGCGCGGGTGGCGGTCGGCGCAAGCCCGCGCGGTTCGCTGGCGCTGCTCAAACTGGCGCGGGTGCGCGCAGCACTCGATGGTCGCGATTTCGTCATTCCCGACGATGTCAAGGTTTTCGTGCGCCCTGCACTGGCGCACCGGCTCATTCTGACCCCGGATCTCTGGATGCAGCGCCGCGCCGCCGATGAGATTCTTGCATCGGTGCTCCACGCGACTCCCGCACCGGTTATGCGATGAGCGCCTTGTTCGACACCCGCACCCAGATTGGGCTCAGCGCGCTGGCGTTTGGTCTGGCGCTGCTGGGTCTGGCCACGCTCAACAGCGCGCTGATCATCCTGGCTATTCCTCCGGCGATCTTTGTCGGCGCGGCGCTGCTCGACACTCCAGACGATCTGCAATTGCAGGCGACGCGCACCCTGAGTGCAGAGCGCGCATCGCCGGGAACAGCGATTGATGTGCGCGTCGCTGTCACTAACCATGGCTCGCGCCCGGCGCCGGTCATGATCGAGGATGTTGTCCCTGCCGGACTGGAACTGACCGGTGGCCAGTCTGCCTGCCTGACTCTGCTGGCGCCAGGCGCGACAGCGACTATCACGTACACCGTGCGTGGCGCACGCGGTTTTTATCATTTCAATGGCGTGCAGACGACGGTGAGCGATCGCCTGGGGCTGAGTCGTCGTACCGTTGCCGTGACGGCGCCAGGCAACATTCTGATCATGCCCGAGGTCGTGCAACTGACCCGCCTCGGCATTCGTCCGCGGCGCACGCGCATCTTTTCGGGAACCATTCCGGCACGACAGGGCGGGGCAGGCGTCGAGTTCTTCGGCGTGCGCGAGTATCAGGCAGGTGATCCGGTTCGCTGGATCAACAACCGCGCCACTGCGCGCTTCCCCGGGTCGCTGTACATCAACGAGTTCGAGCAAGAGCGCGTCGCCGATATCGGTATCATCCTCGATGCGCGGCGTGGAAGCGATGTGCAGGGAAACCATCACACCCTGTTCGAGCACAGTGTGCAGGCTGCCGCAGCACTGTCGGATGCGCTCATCAGCCAGGGGAATCGGGTGGGACTGCTGATCTACGGTCACGCCATCGAGTGGACGTTTCCTGGTTATGGCAAAATCCAGCGCGAAAAGGTGCTGCGCGCGCTGGCGCGAGCGCGCACTGGCGACCGCGCTGCGCTTGCAAGTCTGGCAGATATTCCGACACGGCTGTTTCCGGCGCGCTCCCAGATCGTTCTGGTAAGCCCGCTGAAACCCGGTGACGCCCCGCCGATTCTTCATATGCGCGCACATGGGTACGAAGTGCTGGTCGTCAGTCCCAATCCGGTGGCGTTCGAGGCGAAAACGCTCGGTCCTGGCGCAGATCTGGCTGCGCGCATCGCGCGCATCGAACGCCAGGCGCTGTTGCAGCGCCTGCTGATGGCCGGCGTGCGCATCGTCGATTGGGACGTCGAGATGCCGCTAGCGCAGGCACTGGCGCGCATCCAGCGATGACCAATGTCGCAATTCTGTGCTATACTGCAATTGCTGCAACGTTCATCGATGAGGGAAAGGGAGGGGACGATGAGTGTGGCGACCTCTGAGCCGAAGCCGACCATCATCTACCCTGAAAGTGATGGGCAGCCCATGGCGGATAATACCTTGCAGTTTCGCTGGATTGTTGTCGTGCAGGGCAATCTGGCTGCACTCTTCGCCGACCGATCAGACGTATTTGTAGCGGGTGACCTGCTGTGGTATCCAGTGGAAGGACGCCCCGACATTCGCCGGGCGCCGGATGTCATGGTCGCCATTGGGCGTCCCAAAGGGGATCGCGGCGCCTATCTCCAGTGGGAAGAGGGCGGTCAACCGCCGCAGGTGGTCTTCGAGATATGGTCTCCCGGTAACACATTCAGCGAAATGGCGCGCAAGCTTGAGTTTTACGAGCGCTACGGCGTGAGCGAGTATTATCTGATCGATCCGCAACGCGGCGACGTGGCCGGATGGATGCGTCAGGGCGACCGGCTCCATGTGATTGACAACATGAATGGCTGGGGCAGTCCCTTGCTGGGCATCCGGTTCGCTGTGACAGATGACGGCGTGGCCCTCTTCTACCCGGACGGTCATCCATTTCTGACGTTTGAGGAAT
>ERZ1685331.72-NODE-72-length-33312-cov-19.081126_pt1 | contig 33312 bp, 27 predicted proteins | sample MGYA00580194_ERZ1685331 | MGnify/ENA primary metagenome ERZ1685331 (study PRJEB41501, sample SAMN08275520) | hot springs metagenome | biome: alkaline hot spring; material: microbial mat | place: Russia: Ush-Beldyr | collected 2015-07 | depth 0.5 m m ...
TGCGCGTATCGCCGATATTTCCGATGCGGGCCTGCCCCTACGTGGGCGGGTGCGGCGAGATTGCGCGTATCGCCGATATTTCCGATGCGGGCCTGCCCCTACGTGGGCGGGTGCGGTGGATGCGGGACGTCGGGGCGCCTGTGGAAGGCGCCCATGGGCAGCGCCCGGGTAGGGGCGCCCCCCTGTGGGCGCCCCCGGCGAACGGAGACGTCGGGGCGCCCGTGGAAGGCGCCCATCGTCGGGGCGGCGATTACCGCGTTCCGTAGGGGCAGGCACGGGGGCCTGCCCCTACGTGGGCGGGTGCGGTGGATGCGGGACGTCGGGGCGCCCCTGGTGGGCGCCCCCGGTCTGCATCTGTTAATGGATGGACGCCTGTTACGCAGATCACCGATCCTCCGACTTGCGCCGCGCGCGCTGCTTTGCCGCCAGCAACCGGGCAAACTGTTCTTCTGTCGCTTCTGGCGAGTCTGCACGCTTGCCAGACGGTTGAGCGCGTGATTCGGACGCTCCCGGCGTCGGTGCTGGCGAACGCACTTCTGGTGAGGACCGTGGCGGCTGAGAGGTTTGAGTGATTACAGAAGGCGTCGCTGGCTGATCGCCACTGGAGTCATCTCGCGCTGACGATAAGCGTGGAGCGATAGCGCGCCGTTTCGCCGCACCCAGGCGTGTCACAGTCGCTGTCGCCTGCGGCGCGGCGACGGGAGATGGACGCCGTTGGCGGAGCCGTTCCAGCCAGGGCGCCACATCTTCCATCCGCAGCATCAGACGCCGCACGGCAATGTCGAGGGGCCAGAGCATGAGCGCCAGCCAGAGGAGTGGAAACCCAATCTCACGCACCGAACCAACATTCTGGTTTGGTGAAACAAATGCGGCTTCAGGTGGGGGGTCAATCCGCCCGCCACTGATACCCGCCACCTCGGTGAGCAACGGCAGGTTTTCACGCTGCGCGCTGTACTCCAGCGAATAACTGACCACAATGCCGGTCACAGCGACGCCGATCTGCCGCCCTTCCGCATCGGAAGCCGCCACCTGCGCCAGGTACACGCCCGGCGACGAAGTATCGACGACCGCGCGGTACTGTCCCGGACCGATCTGTTGAAACTGGACTGCGGTCCCCTGATTCTGCGGGTCGACGGCGCGCCCGGCAATGACCAGATTGTTGAACGGACGTCCCTGCTCATCCTGAGCGGTCAATTCCAGGAATGCACGTGGACCGGCGGCGATCGCGCGAAGTTCGAGCGTACCGCTTTCACGCGGCGGAAGCAGGAGATCGGTCAGCCCGCCAGCAAAGCGCGGAAACTGATCCCAGGCGATCCAGTCGCGTGCCCAGCGCCCCTGCGTATCGCTCGTCCAGGCGACGACGCGCCCCAGACCATACTGCCACTGCGCGAGGAGCGGTTTGCCGTCGGGGGTGAACAGGAATGTACGCGCCGCTTCGCGCACTTCCGTGCCGTTGTAACCGTAGAGCGGCGGCAATCCGCCCAGGCCGCGAATGACCGGCGAGGGCAGCCCTGCCTGCGGTTCAATGCGCTGCTCGACGATGTCGCGTCCGGCGGCAATGATCGTTTCCTGCAGAAAGATACGCGGCACATCCTCAACCCTGATCACGCGGTAGGAACGACCGCCGCCTGCGTTCGCCACATCGACCAGATTGGGATTGGCGTCCTCACCGATGGCAACCGTCGAAATCGTGACGCCAGCCGCGCGCATCCGCTCAACCAGATCGCTGTAGTTGCTTTCCGCAATACCGTCAGTGAGCAGAACGACGTGCTTGACCTTTGCATCGGCGGTCGCCAGCGCCCGTGCCGCCTGTTCGATGCCTGGGCGAATATTTGTGCCGCCACCGATCCCAAACGAACCGAGCGCTCGTTCAATCTCAACCACTGAAGGCAATCGTTGGAGCGGCAGCACCCAGTTCGCCACATCATCGAACACAACCAGCCCTACCTGATCGATCGGGGTCAGACCGAGGCTCGCCTGGTAGACCGCTTCTTTGGCGAGATCGAGCCGGTTGCGCCGGCTTCCGCCGACCAGCTCCGACATACTGCCGCTGCGGTCGATCACCATCACCAGCGCGAGATCGGGTTGCTGCTTCGTGTCGAGCGGATCGAGCAACACCGGGAGCGCCGGTTCCAGCGGCGTGCGGCGGTACCCGCCGGCGCCGAACGAGTCGATGCCGCCGACCATCGCAAGCCCGCGCCCGAGTTCACGCACATAGACCGGTAGCGCCTCCATCAAAGTGCGTGGTATGTCGCGCGCAGGTGTATCGACAATAATCACCCCGGCATAGGCGCCGAGTTGGTCCAGGGTGGCAGGCGCCTGACCAGGAGAGACGACGTCGACACGCACTTCGGCGGCGCGCAGCGCATTGCGCAGATTGGCGGCGCGGGTCTCGTCGGAGGCGATCAACAGCAGGCGCGGCGGTCCCAGCACTTCGGTGAACGCCGCGCCCCGGTTGTTCTGCGGCTCGGTGTCGCCATCGGCGTCGAGGCGCACTTCGAGGCGGCGAAACCCGGTTTCGCCTGACGGCACACGAATATCGATCGCGCTCGATCCTTCGGGAATGGACAGTTCCTGATCGCCGATCAGTTGCCCATCGACAAAGGTTTGCAGGCGCCCGCTGGTCGCATAGTTGGACGTGATATTTGCCTGTAGCGTGACGTCCTGCCCTTCACGCACGACGGCTGGCGCGCTGAGTCCGGCAACGATCACATCAGGACCGCGCTCGCCTGGCATGTAGACGACATCGATCGGCACCTTCCGAATAGCCGCAAGTTGCGCCGCATCTGCCACCCGCCCGGCATTCTCGCCGCCGTCCGAGATGAGCACCAGGCGTTTCTGCGTTTCCGCCGGGAAGAGCGCCAGCCCGAGTTGCACCGCCTCCTGCAGGTTGGTGCGCGTGGTGATGGGAACCGATGTCAGGCGGCTCAGCGGACCAATCGATCCCGGAGCGCGCTCGACCAGCGCATTGTCGCCGAACACCACGATGGCCGCCTGGTCGCCTGGAGGCATGGCAACCAGCGCATCGTTGACGTACTGCAAGGCGCGTTCGCGTTGCGCTGGCGTCATCGAGTCCGACACATCGACCAGGAACACGGTTGTCAGTTCACGCACCGGCAAAACGATCTGCGTACCGGCAAGCGCCAGTGTGAGGGCAAGAAGAATGACACTGCGCAGCGCCAGGCTCGACCAAAAGCGCCATGGCGTCAGACGGCGCGGCGTGAGCAGCGTAAACGCCCACAGCGCCGGAAGCAGCGCCAGGAGTGCGAGTGCGAGGGGCGTGATGAATGAGAGGCGAATCATGATTTCAGTATACCATGCCAGCACTGTTCATGGCACGTTGTCGCCTGTTACCTGCTAATAATCAAACCTTTCTCGAGAGCATGGTTTAGGTATGGTATAGTGGCAACGCAGGGTTTGCGCCCTGAGCGAAAGATGTATCGATGAGGATACGCAGATGGCTGTCCCGCGCTCACAGCACCCCGTTTCAGAGCAGGCGCCGCATCCCAGCGGCGATAACCGATTCAAACTGCTCGAAGCCACAATGAAGAAACATCAGTATCGCCCGGATGCGCTGATCGAGGTATTGCACCGCGCTCAGGAACTGTTTGGCTATCTTTCGACCGATCTGCTGCTCTACATTGCCCATAGCCTGCATCTTCCGCCGAGCCGGGTGTACGGAGTGGCGACGTTCTATCACTTCTTTTCGCTGGCGCCAAAGGGTGAGCATTCGTGCGTTGTCTGCCTCGGAACCGCCTGTTATGTCCGCGGCGCAGCGGCCATTCTCGCTGCTGCCGAACAGACGCTGGAGGTCAGGGCAGGGCACACCACGCCCGATGGCCGCCTGTCGCTGGAAACGGCGCGTTGCCTGGGGGCGTGCGGCATTGCACCAACCGTCGTGTTTGATGGCGCCATTACCGGCCATCAGACGCCGGAGCAGGTGCAGGTCTGGCTGGAGCGTCTCAGGGGAAAGGATTAATTACACAAAGGCGCAAAGGCACAGAGGACAATAGGAAAACGGTTGAAGGTTGCACGTGGCACGTTGCACGTTGAATGTGGGAAGGTGGAAGGTGGCAGGGGAGCCGGTACAGGTTAAATCCAGCGATCTAACCTCTAACTCTCCCCGGGTTTTCAGTTCTTATACTAATCGGTCATTCGTACAATACCGCGACGTACGTTGCGCATTTTCCAGGCGAACCGGACGCCTGCGCGTCTTGTACGACTGAGCGCCATTGAGTATCAGTTCCTGGTTCTCAGTTCTCAGTTCTCAGTTCTCAGTTCTCAGTTCTCAATTCCAGGTTCTCTCTATGGATATAAGCGAACTCCTGACAATTGCCGAACACGAACATGCCACACGGCGACCGATCTGTATTCGCTGCTGTACGGCGCTCGGATGCCAGTCGGCGGGGTCGCTGTCGTTGAAGCAGCGGCTCGAAGAAGCAGTTGCGGAAGTGGATCGCACCGATATCGAAGTGATCGGTGTCGGCTGCATGGGGTTATGCGGTCACGGTCCGCTGGTGCAGGTCGAGCCGGCTGGCGTGCTCTACGAGCACGTGCGCGCCGCCGATGCTCCGTCGATCGTCGCAACGCTCGACGGCGGCGAAGCGACGGCGCCGCGCGGTGATCCACAGCATCCCTTCTTCGCACTGCAGAAACGAATTGTTCTGGAACACAGCGGCATCATCGACCCGGAGCGCATCGAGTCGTACATCGCGGCTGGCGGATATCAGTCGCTCTACCATGTGCTGCACGATATGACCCCGGCGGAAGTGATCGATGTCGTCACTCGCAGCGGTCTGCGCGGGCGCGGCGGCGCCGGGTATCCAACCGGTCTGAAGTGGGCGACGGTCGCCAAAAGCCGCGGTGATCGCAAGTACGTTGTCTGTAATGCCGATGAGGGCGATCCCGGCGCTTTCATGGACCGCAGCATTATCGAGAGCGACCCGCACAAAATCCTCGAAGGCATGGCGATTGCCGCCTACGCCGTCGGCGCCGATCAGGGGTATGTCTATGTGCGCGCCGAGTATCCGCTAGCGATCCAGCGTTTGCAACGCGCAATTGCGCAGGCGCGGCGGCTTGGGTTGCTTGGGGCGCAGATTTTTGACGCCGGGTTTACCTTCCGTGTCGATATTCGCGTTGGCGCCGGCGCGTTCGTATGCGGCGAAGAAACGGCGCTCATGGCGTCGATCGAAGGCCGGCGCGGCCAGCCGCGCCCCCGTCCGCCCTATCCCGCCGAAAGCGGGTTGTGGGGCCAGCCGACGCTTATCAACAACGTCGAAACCTTTGCCAACATTCCGCCGATCATTCGCAACGGAGCGGAATGGTTCGCCGCGATCGGCGCAGAGACCAGCAGAGGCACGAAAGTGTTCGCGCTGACCGGCAAGATCCGCCACACGGGCCTGATCGAAGTGCCAATGGGAGTCACACTCCGTCAGATCGTCGAAGATATGGGGGGTGGCGTGCCCGAAGGAAGGGTCAAGGCGGTGCAGACAGGCGGACCATCTGGCGGATGCATCCCCGCTGCACTGCTCGATACGCCGGTTGACTACGAGTCGTTGCAGCGCGTCGGCTCAATCATGGGATCGGGCGGTATGGTGGTCATGGACGATGCGACCAACATGGTCGATGTCGCGCACTTTTACATGGAGTTCTGTAAGGACGAGTCGTGCGGCAAGTGCATTCCGTGCCGGGCAGGCACGGCGCAGATGCTGCATATCCTCGACCTCGTTCGCTCTGGTCAGGCGACCGCCGCCGACCTTGCGCGGCTCGAACAACTCTGCGTGATGGTGAAGGAAACCAGTCTGTGCGGTCTTGGTCAGTCGGCGCCAAACCCGGTGCTGAGCACGATGAAATACTTCCACGAGGAATATGATGCGTTGGTCAGGGGTCAGGAGTGAATGGGGTTAGAGGCGGCTGGGAAGGAAAAATAAAGATGGCTGCGCGAACATTTACGATCAATGATCAACTGATCAGCGCGCGAGAAGGTGAAACGATCCTTCAGGCGGCGCGTGAACATGGCATCTCCATTCCAACGCTGTGCCACCTCGATGGCGTCAGCGACGTCGGCGCCTGCCGGCTCTGCCTGGTCGAGATCGAAGGCAGCCGCGTGCTGCGCCCGGCCTGTGTGACGCCGGTGGTCGAAGAGATGGTGGTGCGCACCGATACGGAGCGTCTGCGCGAGTATCGCCGCATGATTATCGAACTCCTCTTTGCCGAGCGAAATCACATATGTGCGGTATGCGTCGCCAATGGTCACTGTGAGCTCCAGGACCTTGCCATTGCGGTTGGGATGGACCACGTGCGTTTCGATTACGCCTTTCCGCGCTGCGATGTCGATATTTCCCATCCGCTCTTCGGAATCGACCATAACCGCTGCGTGCTCTGCACCCGTTGCGTGCGGGTGTGCGATGAAGTCGAAGGGGTGCACACCTGGGACGTGGCAGGGCGCGGCGCCGATGCGCGGGTGATTACCGACATGCGCCAGCCATGGGGCGCGGCGCGCAGTTGCACATCGTGCGGCAAATGCGTGCTTGCCTGCCCGACAGGCGCAATCTTTCGCCGCGGCGCGACGGTCGGTGAAATGGAACGTGATCGCAACAAGATTGCCTACATTGTCGCTGCGCGCGATCAGCGCTGGTGAGCAGGGGCAGGTCTGAGACCCGCCCATATGTGAATGCATGGGTGACGATCAACAGGGTGGCGCTTGTTTCCTGCGAAGAGGAGCGGGTTCAAGCCGTGCTTGTGCGTGAATATGGGGTGAATCGTGGATAGACTACGACTGGCAACTATCTGGCTCGGCGGATGTTCGGGGTGCCATATGTCGTTCCTCGATCTCGATGAATGGCTCTTCGAACTGGCGCAGCACATCGATCTGGTGTACAGCCCGCTCGCTGATGCGAAAGAATACCCAGAGCACGTCGATGTGGCGCTGGTGGAAGGCGCCGTCGCCAACGAGGATAATCTGCACCTGATCCGCCAGGTGCGTGAGCGCACACGCATCCTGATTGCCTTTGGCGATTGCGCAGTCACCGGCAATGTCACGGCGCTGCGCAACCCGCTCGGTGCGCCAGAGGCGTTGCTGCATACCGTGTACGTCGAGCGCGCCGAGATTGCCGGTTGCATGCCGCACGCTCCCGGCATCGTGCCGCAGTTGCTCGATAGAGTCCAACCAGTGCATAAAATTGTTCCGGTCGATGTCTACCTGCCCGGATGCCCGCCGCCTGCGCCACGCATTCGAGCAGTGCTCGAACAGATCATTGCTGGCGAAGACATTCGCCTGACCGGACGCGAGATGATCAAGTTTGGTTGAGAGGATTCGGGATGCCTACGACCCGTCAGATCCTGATCGATCCGGTTACCCGGATTGAAGGACACGCAAAGATCAGCATCCATCTGGATGACAACGGCGAGGTGCGTGAAGCGCGCTTCCACGTCACCGAGTTTCGTGGTTTCGAGCGTTTCTGCGAAGGGCGTCCGTTCTGGGAGATGCCCGGCATTACCGCGCGCATCTGTGGCATCTGCCCGGTGAGCCACCTGCTGGCGTCCGCCAAAGCGGGCGATGCGCTGCTCTCGGTGACCATTCCCCCCGCCGCCGAGAAATTGCGCCGGCTGATGAACCTGGGGCAGATCGTGCAGTCGCATGCGCTCAGTTTCTTCCACCTCAGCGCCCCTGATCTGCTGCTTGGCTTCGACAGCGATCCGGCGAAGCGCAACGTGTTTGGATTGATGGCTGCCGACCCGACCCTGGCGCGCGCGGGCATCCGGCTGCGACAGTTCGGGCAGGACATTATCGCCGTGCTCGGCGGGAGCAAGATCCATCCCGCATGGGCCGTGCCCGGCGGCGTCCGTTCGGCGCCAACCGCTGCACAACGTGCCGAGATCGCTCAACGGCTGCCGGAAGCGCGAGCAACGGTGCTCGATGTGCTCCGTCGCTTCAAAGTCCTGCTCGATACGCACCACGATGAGGTGGCGACCTTTGGCAACTTTCCGTCGCTCTTCCTGGGATTAGTCGGACCCCATGGCGAGTGGGAACATTACGACGGGCGTTTGCGCGTGGTGGACTCGGGCGGTGCGATAGTTGTTGATCAGGTCGATCCGTCCCGCTACCGCGACATTATCGCCGAAGCGGTTGAACCGTGGTCGTATCTGAAGATGCCCTACTACCGGGCGCGCGGGTATCCCGCCGGGATGTACCGTGTCGGTCCGCTGGCGCGCCTGAACATCTGCACGCGCATTGGCACCCTGCTGGCGGACGCTGAACTTGGGGAGATGCGGCAGCGCGCCGGCGGCATCGCCACCTCGTCGTTCTACTACCATTACGCGCGTCTGGTCGAAATCCTGGCGGCGCTCGAGCGCATTTCGCTGCTGCTCGACGACCCGGACCTCGACTCGCCGCGATTGCGCGCCGAAGCAGGGGTCAATCAGTTCGAGGGTATCGGTGTGAGCGAGGCGCCGCGCGGAACCCTGTTCCATCACTACACGGTCGATGCGTACGGCATGATCCAGAGCGTCAACCTGATTATCGCCACAGGACACAATAATCTGGCAATGAACCGGACCGTCGCTCAGATCGCGCGGCACTATGTCAAAGGCGACCGGATCAGCGAAGGTGCGTTGAACCGGGTCGAGGCTGGCATCCGCGCCTACGACCCGTGCCTCAGTTGCTCAACGCACGCCGCCGGAATGATGCCACTGGTGGTGACGCTCGTCGCCGCCGATGGCGCCGTGCTCGATGAGGTGCGACGGTGATCATAAGGTGGGAAGGTTACAGGTTGAAGGTGATCGTTGCACGTTGCGCGTTGCATGTGGGAACGTTGCAGGTTGCAGACGGGAAGGTGGAAGGTGGGAAAACCTCTTAACTCCTGCCTGGTTCTCGGTTCCGGGTTCTCTCAGTTCTCAGACGCACCCATGCTTGCACATCGCCTCCTCATCATCGGCTACGGCAACGACCTGCGCGGCGACGATGCAGCAGGTCGCGCAGCGGCGGAGCGACTTGCTGCGCTCCCAATGCCAGACACGCAGGTTCTCTCAGTGCATCAATTGATGCCGGAACACGCGGCTCTTCTGGCGCAGGCGCATATGGCTATCTTCATCGATGCCGACTCAAGCGGCTGTCAGGTTGTGCGAGTAACCCATCTGACGCCCGCCGCCACCTGGAGCGCAATAGACCATGCTTCCGCTCCCGAAGGGTTGCTTGCGCTCGCTGCCGCAGTGTATGGTCGTTCACCGAATGGCTGGTTGATCCATATCCCGGCAATCTATTGCGATCTCGGCGCGCCTCTCTCCCCTCAGGCAGAAGATGGCGTCACCGAAGCGGTTGAGATCGTCCGGCATCTCATCGCCTCCTGTAGATGAGGTCTCCTGGCTGGACACTAACCCCCCTGCGTGGTGCGACGAGGTGACACTCTTTCTGGTTCTTGCATCCTGCTCCCTGGTTCTCGATTCTCAAAACGCTTCTGTCAGAAAGATACGGGACACAAAGCCCTCTTTCGTTGCAGTTTGGTTAATTCTATACTGTCACCCATAGTGCGCATATCCGAGCGCCGCACAATCGCCAGGACATAGAGATACTGTGATGCCCTTATCATCGTAAGCCCCGCTCGACCAGGCGCGTCTTCGGTGGCTCTGCGTGTGAAACGAGGAGAGAGGTCCCTATGAAGTCTCATTTTCCATCTCGGCGACTGTTGCGCCGGCTGGCAAGCCCGTGAGTGGCGGCATTCCTCCCGCCACCGACGACAAAATCCTGGTCTCACGTCAGCACCTCGAGCAACTTCAGCGTCACGTTCGTCTCGGGTACGAACGATTCCCCACCCGTCATCTGCGTCAGTCACTCATTATTATCGAACATATGCTCGCCCGGCGATAGCAGGGATCAGAATTGATCTCCCTGTCACGGGTCGAGTTGTTCCACTGTGCAGTGTTCCTGCCGTATCCCAACGCCTTTTTTCTCATTTCCCCCGCCCTCTCTCCAGCGCTGCTGGAGAAGGGGAGTTTGCTCATCCTGATGCTTGAAATGGACGAGGCAATGCAGAGTCTTGCAGCGTATCCACTGGCTGACTGTCACCCCGGCAGACCCGTCGCGCAGAGCGATGGACGGAAGGATGCCGGTTATGATGATGGTCATTATCCGCCACTGCCCTCGCTGACCACCATTCCTGGCAGACTCGCTGCGCGAAGCGACGGCCGACAGGCGCCGATTATCTCCTGGTGACAGATGTCACCGTCACCAGGCGGTTTCGCTTTCTGTGATCCGCGATGTGAGATGGGCAGGTAGGCGGATCACCTTTGCATACCACTCAAACCATGCTATTGTATTCACTGAATCATCGATCCCGCGCACCATACCATCATTTGCTTGAGATGTCAGAACACTGACGAGGCAGATATGACGATATATCGCTGGCGCGCCGCCACTGCATTACTCACCTGTCTGCTGATTATGCCTGTGCTGATAACGGGACATGCGCAGGCGCAGCGCGCTGCCGATCCACGCGGGCTTGGCGATCCCAACGCGCCCCTGGTCATCATCGAGTACAGCGACTACGAATGCCCGGCGTGCGCATCATTCGTGCGCGATACGAAACCGCGACTGATCGCCCAGTATATTGAGACCGGAAAAGTGTACTATGTCTACCGCGACAATCCGCTGCCACAGCATCCGGCGGGACGGGTTGCAGCAGCCTATGCGCACTGCGCTGCGCAACAGGGGCAATTCTGGCCCATGCACCGGCGTTTGTTCCAGGGATACCTCGATGGCGAGTGGGGCGGCAACCCGTCCGCATCGGAGCGTGTGTTTCGCCAGTATGGCGATGAACTTGGTCTGGACTCCGATGCGCTCCAGGAATGCGTGCGCGCTCCGGCGACTGAGCAGGCGATTGCCGCGGACATCGAAGAGGCGCGCGATCGCGGTTTGCGTGGAACGCCTGCCTACATTCTACGCTGGCCCGGTGGACCGGAGCGCGGCGATGTGCTGACCGGCGCACAAAGTTTTGGCACATGGCGCTACCTGCTCGACGAGCGCCTGAGCGCACAGCCCGCTCCGACCACAGCAACGCCGGTTGCAGGCGATCAGGCGTCGGTCTTCCTCTATCTGGCGCTGGGTGCGGCAGGAGGTCTGGTCGTGCTGGTCGCCGGGGGAAGCGTGCTCTGGTGGCTCGCCAGGCGACAACGCTCTCCGCGAGTGTAATCAATGGAGTTGCCGATAGCCTCCTGCTGTGCTATGCTCATAGTGGCTTTTCCTGCCTTGTGACAGGGCATCGCAGTCCAATTTGTCGGCTGCCGCAGGTTTGCACCCCGACTGTGCTGCTCCTCACTATTTGTTGCGTTTGTGTCAACGATCTTCGCGGATACCATCACTATCGTATCAGGAGCGCCATTATGAGCACAAACACCACTTCCGATCCGACGACCACGGCTGAGTGCGAGCGTTTACGTGAGCAGGTTGCGCAACTTGAGCACGATCTGGCGCGCTTCCGCGCGATCGTTGAAGACGCCGACCTTCTCATTGCTGAAGTAGACGAGAATGGCATCTTCACGTATGTGAACCCGGCTGCTCGACATGTTTTCGGGTACACGCCAGAGGAGTGCGTTGGGCGAGCATCGCTTGAATTCATCCATCCAGACGATCTCAACTTCACCAGGCAGGCATTTGTTGAACAGATACAACGCCGTGAGCGCTCATTGGCGATAGAGAACCGCGTGGTACATCGCAATGGCTCCGTTTCTCACAAACTCTGGTCAACCACGCTGCACTATGATGATCAGGGGCAGTTCCGGCGCGCTACGTCCATTGCGCACGATGTCGGCGCGCTCCACCGGTTGCGCAGCGAGCTGCAGGAAAGCCGCACGACGCTACAACTCGTGCTCGACAATCTGCCCCAGGCAGTCTTCTGGAAAGATCGCGCGTCGCGCTTTCTTGGTTGTAACCAGCGCTTACTGGCAGACGCCGGTTTGACCTCAGTTGATGACATCATCGGCAAGACCGATTTCGACATGCCGTGGAAGGATCATGCGGCGGCATATCAGGCGGATGACCGCGAGGTTATCGAGCATGGTCCAAAGCTCAACATCGAAGAACCGCTGACCCGCAGCGATGGTTCGACGATCTGGCTGCGCACCAGCAAAATCCCATTGCAGCGCGATGGGGAGGTCGTCGGCGTCCTGGGCATGTGCGAAAACGTTACCGAACTGAAGCGGCAGGAAGATGAACTGCGCACATTCAAGTTGCTTGTGGAAAATGCCCCCGACGGGATTGGGATTGCGGATACGGATCTGGTTCTGAGGTATGCCAACCCCGCTTTTGTCGCCATGTTAGGCTACTCTGGTCTGGTCGGGATGGCGGTGTCTGCTGTCACATACCCCGACGATCTGGAGAAGTTGAGCGCCATCACTCAACAGGTGGCGCAGGGTAAAACGCTGCGCGAGACGATCCGCTATCTGCGCAGCGACGGCTCGGTCGTGACGGTGCAGGCATCGGCGCTGGCATTGCACGACGGGCGTGGCAACCTGATCGGCTATGCTTCGATCATCCGCGATATCACCGAACAACTCCAGGCGGAGGAAAGCCTGCGCGCCAGTGAACAACACAACCGCGCGTTGCTCAATGCTATTCCAGACCTCATGTTTTTGCTCAGCCCCGACGGGGTCTTCCTTAACTACAAGACGGATAGCAGCGGCAATCTTATTGTGCCGCCTGAGGTGTTCCTCAACCGGAAGGTCGTAGAGGTCCTGCCGCCTCATCTGGCGGAGCAGGTGGCCTTCCATATAGAAGCGCTCAAACGCACCCGCGAGATGCAAACATTCGAGTATCAGACTCTGATCAACAATCAGCCGCACGACTTTGAAGCGCGCATGGTGTTGAGTGGCAATGATATTCTCGTGTTGTCACGCAATGTGACGAAGCAAAAGCGCGCCGAGCGCGAGCGGCAGGCGATGCAGGAGCAGATCATTCAGGCGCAGCAGGCGGCGTTGCGCGAACTGAGCACGCCGCTGATGCCGATTGCCGACGGCGTGGTGGCGATGCCGATCATCGGCGTGATCGACACGATGCGTGCGCAGCAGATTATGGAAGCATTGCTTCAGGGTATTGCCGAACATAGCGCCGATATTGCCATCCTCGACATTACCGGCGTGAAGGTGGTGGATACGCAGGTCGCCGGGGCGCTCATCCGCGCGGCGCAGGCAGCGCGCATGCTTGGTGCACAGATTGTGCTGACCGGCATCAGCCCGGAGATCGCGCAGACTCTCGTTCACATCGGCGCCGAAATGCGCGAAATGGTCGCCAAACCAACCCTGCAACAGGGGATTGCCTATGCGCTCGAGCAGCGGATGGGGAATCACAGATGAGGTAAGAGGCGAGAGGGTTTGAAGGTTTAAGGTTGCCCGTTGCCCGTGCGAAGGTGGTGGTAGGGGCGCGGCGGCGCCGTGCCCATGGAGGGACGGTGCGCCGGTGGTGGTAGGGGCGTGGCGGCGCCACGCCCATGGGGGACGGCAATGCGGGTTGCCCGTTGCCCATTGCCCATGCGAAGGCGGGAAGATCGAAAGCGACGTGCCAACCACTGACTCCTGACCTCCTACCTACCCCGCCTGCAATGCTCCCCGAATATACTCGACCTCTTCGATGCTCAGGCGATCGATATCAGGGCGCGCAACTCCCAACTGATGCCCCTGAACGTAGCGAACGCGGGCATCGAAGAGCGCCCGCAGCGGAAAGAAACTGTCGTGGTCCACCCCTTCAATGATGACCTGCACATAACCAGGTACAGACCGTGCAAAATCAATCACATACTGAATCGTTGAGTCGCCGAAGCGGTGGAGAAGAGCGTTGCGGTCAATTTTGACCACAGCCACGCCAAGCCGGGTCAGTCGTTCAGGTGACGCCATGCCAGCGCCAAAATCGTCGATGGCGAAACGCACATCGAATCGCTCCAGGTGCTGCAAGCGCTCACGCATCCGCGTGTGGGAGTCGCCGTGTACGTCGGGCGCGTCGGGGAGCGGCAGATAAGGCTTTTCTGAAATTTCGATGATCAGTTTATTCAACGGCATCGGTCCGTGCAGATACAGGTGGCGCAGCGTTTCTTCATAGCGTGTGCGCATCAGTGATACCGGGTACGCATTGACGGTCAGCGTCTGCATCTCTTCCCTGCGCGCCCGTCGTGATGAGCGGAAAGTGTACGCTTCGATAGACCGATGCAGAAAGTGCAGATCACACGCCAGTTGAAACCGTGTTCCCCAGAGATCGGCGATGCGAAAGAGATCGACAGGCGCCCGATTCGTCGCCGGGTCGCGCGCCAGCGCCTCCCATCCCCAGATATACGGCTGTGTCGGGTGCAGGTAAACAATAGGCTCGAAGTAGACCGTCATGCGCTGCAACCGCCGGCAGTAGAGATCGAACTGTCGGTTGTACATCGCGTCCGATACGCGTCCGATACGCCGTCGCAACGCATCGTAGACGTGGAGTTCGAGCGACTCTCCATCGACCGGCTCCGTCAGATTCCTGGTTGTGGCGAGGATCGTCTCCAGTGTCACCTCCACCATCTCATCAAGCCCAGGCGCGCCGTTCAGCCCGACGAAGACCAGCAGCGCAGGCGAACGGGCGCCGATCAGGGGCGCACAAATCAAGGATTCATCACCGCTGGAAGGTTCGGTGTACAGCACCGTGTGGCGCTGGAGCGCGTGGTTGAGCATGTCGCGGATGCTGTTGCTCTCTGTGATGCTGTGCGCATCACGCACTGCCCGCTCATCGAGCGCAATGGTCGGCTCCCAGGTCACATCCCTGTGTTCGAGCACGAAACCGGTTCGTGCCTGCAGCGCTGTGGTAAGACTGGCGATGAGCGAACGGGCAAAGTTGTGCGGAGATACGTCAAGATCGGTCAGCGCGCCCGCCCACCGCTCGAAAAAGGCGTCGTACCGTTGCATAGCGCGTGGGAGACGCTTCCCTGCCGATGACTGAACGGGATCATCGTCGCCTGTGATGCGCCGGTGGAACGCTGAGTATTGGTACGGGTTCGCCCGTTCGATTGCGCCGAGGATCTCCTCCAGATTATTCTGCGCAACGGTGTGTTCGATCAATAGGCGGGCGCGCTGGCTGTGGGTTTGACCCGGCGCGAACAGGTTGTACACCGGGCGCGCACGCTCGAAACAAAATGCGCTCAGCGCCGCTTCATCGAATGCCGCCATCACCAGATCGTACAGTACGGCGCTGTTGTATTTCATCAGAGTCCTCCTCACAAAAACGCCCAAAAATTCGTATCATGGAAAGAGAACGACTTTTCGCGTGCGGAGGATTCGCTCCGGTCGACGTCGGACGCCTGGTGAGTCCGGAGGATTTCAAGCGGAGCGTTTTATGCACGCGATGGATGTTTGCCGCGTCTCGACACTTTTTTCTCACTTCCCGACCCCTCTCCGGCATCGCTGGCTGCGCATTACTCTCTCTGAGCATGGCTTCCTGACGCGAGACACGCCTGCTCTGCCCCACTCGCGCCCGACGGTGAACCGTCGGGTTGATTGCGCGGAGGGCGCTCACGCGCCCTGCCTCCGGTGTACCCGCATACTCCGAGCCAGCCCCGCGTCGGCGGGGCTGCGTGCGCTCAGCGTGAGCATGTGCGCCCGTGCAGGCGGGAACGGCGTGCTGATGCGGCATGTGCCTGCCGTGAGATAACGCAATGCGACATGTGGGTTGCGCATAGCCCTGCGTGTGGGGAGAGGGCGATTCCTGGTTTGCTGATGAGCAGCGTGGTGAGCGGGTCGTTCTACGCCAGCCCAGGGGTGCCGGGCTAAAGAACGCTGGCGCACGTTTGCCGCAGAGCACGCGAATCCCCGCAACCAGGTTACTTTGGCATACGCCCGATCGCCCAGCCGAACAGTAATGCGCCCCCGATCAGCAGCGCCAGGCTGATTGCGCCCCCGATCAGGACGTGACGCCAGCCGAACGGTCCCCCGAGCAGCCACCACGTTAGCAGCGCCGGTCCCGCGAGCACAGCGAGCGCGACCGCTGCCAGCGGGACGATCGTGCGCAGCAGGAGCCAGATTTTGTGCAATGGCGTGTCCAAGGACACCACCGTGGATCCGGGCACGAACGGTCAGGCAATAGCGACCCTGCCCCAACGTGCAGGCTGGTAACGAACGTCGGACTGGACAATAGGACACGAATACGCGCGGATTGAGACGGACTCTTACGGATTGAAGGCGTGTCTGTGGATTGCGAGGCTTTGCACCTGTGCGTTTTCGCGCCAACCTTGTTGAGAAGTGCCAGACGCTCTACCCCCCGCCCTTCGCCGCCTCGTGAATCTGTTCGATCAATCCGGCTGCCAGCGCCGGATCATGTGCGCCGATCGATTGCGCTATTTCCCGCGTCAGGCGAGTCACCGCCGCCGGATCAGCCGCCAGCCTGGCGATATCCTCTGCGACAGACGGTGGCGCCTCCGCGCCAAGCAGAACCGATGGCGCCGCTTCACCCTGCGGCACGACGGCCCGCGCCGCCCGGAAGCGTTCCTGCGCATTACGCAGTGTGGCGGCTGCATCGAACGCTATGCCGGGTGCTGCGCCAGGGGCGCGGTACTCGATGGTGTAAACCAGTTCGGTCTGCGCCGCGACCATGCCTTCAATCGTCGCCGCCTCTGAGATGGCCAGCGCGCCTGGCGTCGCTGCCGCCGCCGCCGCGCCCAGGAGCGCCGATGGGGCGGCAGCGACCGCTGTTGGTTCAATTGTGAGCGCGCCGAGCGAAAATGCGCCGCTCGCTGTGCCGCGTACACGCACCTGATAGCTGCCAGGTTGTGGACTCTCAACAATCGCCATGTGTAATGGTTTGCCGCGGTGCCCATAGTTGCGGAAGCGCACCTTCGGTCCGGCGCGTCGCCGTGCCTCAGTCGCGCCGAGCACGGCGCTGACCGGCGCGACCGGCAGCGCTTCGATGGTCAGTTCGATCGGCGAGGCCGCCATGATTACCATCCGCGACACTGGCGCCGCCTCTGGCTCAGGCGCTGGCGCAGCAATCCCAAGGATTGCCAGCACCTGGTCGACGGTCCTGTCCGGCAACTGATCGTGGACGATCTGTGCTGGCGGGCGATTCGTCACGCCCTGCGCCTGCACCTGTGCGCTGGCGAGCAGCACCGTGCCATCGCCGCTGGCAGTGGTGATGCGCTGGAGCGGCGCGCCATCGGGGTAGACTGGCGGCGTGCCAGGCGGTGAAGGCGGTGGTCCCGCCTCGATCTGTTCCAGCGTCATAAAGTTCTGCCCACTGATGGTCGTCAGTGGCGTACGGCTGAGCAGCAGCGCCAGTGCGCCTGGTGTGTTCCAGACATCCGACCAGAGATTGCGTTCGCGCATCTCATCCTCTGGTATCATCGTCGGCTGCGCACCTGCCCGGCGCAGGTAATCGTCCTGCGGCAGGAGATCCCTGATGCCGACGATCTGTGTCCGGATGGTCTTGAGGCGGTTCAGTCCCGTCTGGAATGGATGGACGTGCGCCAGGTACCAGAGATAGACATTCAGAACGGCGCTTACCATGCCGCCCCAATTGATCTCGCCGCCTCCCCAGGGGTAGTAGGCGTTGGCCGAACCGCGATGCGGCGCGCCAAGGGTGATCAGGTGCGCCACATCGTTGCGATACGAGGTGCTCTGGATATACGTGCGCGCCACCAGACCGCCCATGCTGTGAGCAACCAGCGCGACGCGCGATCTGCCGGATGCACTCTTCGCGCGATCAATCCAGCGCGCCAGGTAGGTTGTCGCACTGTCGGTCACCGACTTGCGCCAATCGTAGAAGGCGACGAACAGGTCACGGTTGCGAGTGTAGCCAGCGCGCTCACAGGCGGCTACAAACGTCCGGCCATAGTCAACGAACGGCGGAAAGTTCCAGCCGTTCAACGATGGCGCACGCCAGTCGAGCAGCACCGGCAGATTGAATGAACCGGCGAACCCCGGGACAAAAACAATCGGCGGGTTGGGCATGGTTTTCTTCTCCTTCGGGGCGCCCGGCAGTTGCCTGCCCGTCCGGCGGCGGAAGTCGCGGGCGACGGTTGCGCAGCCCGCCTGCGCAGGCCGGACGGGGCGCTACCGGATTATTTTCGCACAGATCCTGTGCGCCGATGCTGCACCCATCCGTCGCACCTGTGGCAATTCGTGTCCCCTTCGTCCTTTCGCATTGCTCCCATGCTACGCGAACGGCAATGCGCGCGCAACTGCGGGTACGACCCTCAGAACAAACACACCCCACAACTCGTATCATGTGCAGAAATGACTCGTTGTACTCGGAGGCTTCGCTATGGGTGACATTGGACGCCTTTTGATCGGCGTGGGCCTGGTGTTGATCGTCATTGGCGCGCTGCTGCTGTTTGCGGGAAGAGTGCCATGGCTGGGGCGTTTGCCGGGGGATATTCTCATCGAGCGCGAAAATGTGCGCATTTTCATCCCGATCGGGACGATGCTGCTCCTCAGCCTGCTGCTGACGGTCATTGCCAACCTGGTGGCGCGCTTCTGGCGCTGACAGCGCAGGCTACATCAGACGCTTTCCCACTCTGCACGCGAGATGATGGCCTGCCGGAGAATGCGCGCCAGCAATCCTGCGCCGATGTCCTTCTGGTGAGGGTTGGGGATGCGTACACTCAAATTGCCGCGTTCGATATAGGCGTGATTGCCGCCAGCGTGGGGACCGCTAAAACCCAGGCTTCGCCGCCCTCGTATAAGGTCGGCGCGGTTGATCGGTTCCCACGGCGGCATTATGCAGTCTCGAGGGGTAATGTCGCCTGATTGAGATCGATGCCGTGGAGCACAGGAATTGCGTGCCCGTGCTGCAACCCCAGGATAAGCCATCCTTCCAGAACTTGCTGAAGTTCGGCGCGACACTCCTCGATCGTGGCGCCGGTCGCCCAGACGCCGGGGCATTCCGGGATTTCGCCGTAGTATGGCGTATCGGGCGGGTCGTCGAGCAGTTCGTAGCGGGCGCGATCCATCGCAGCCTGGATATATGCGGTCAGCATGATCGTCCTCCGGTGCGTGTCGATCACCTGCCTGGCGTGCATGGAACATTCGCCAGGACGCGAGCGGCGTCGCGCCGTCCGGCTTCGCCTGCCTGGCGCGCATGGAACATTCCTTCCGCCAGCAATGCGACCGGAACAAAAAACCCCTGATATGTTTCAGGGGTTCCGCCATCGTGGAGCCGGCGGCGGGATTCGAACCCGCGACCTACTGTTTACAAGACAGTTGCTCTGCCAGCTGAGCTACGCCGGCGTATCCCCATTGTAGCACGGGAGCGCCGGATGCGTCAATGTATCGTCGTGAATGGGAGCGCGCGGACACACACGAATTGAGACGGAAGGACACACGGATCGGTCGCCTCCCACCCCACGCACATCCGCGCCCATCCGCTGCACCCGCAGGCATCCGTGCCCCATCATGCCAGACTTCGCGCTGCGGCGTCCAATGGTATAATAGTGTCGCCAACACGATGACGTTGTGGGGGGAATGTCTATGTCCGCTCTGCTCGCTCCGCGCAATGGCCTGCCGTCGAGCATCGAACCGCCGACTCCGGAGGAAAGTTTGAACGATGCACGGCAGCGCATGGCGCGCACCTTTCGCCGCGATGAGTTTGTCTGGATCATTGCCGAGCGCTACGATGAGCACGCCGCCGCCTGGCTGATCGATGTGCTGCGCCAGGGGGCGGAGGGGCGCTGGATGCGCCAGCGCTACCGGTATGATGTGCCGGCGGGTGTGCTCTACTTCCTCGGCGAAAGTGCGGTTGATCGCCAGACGTTTCGCGAGTTGCGCCGCTCCTCCACGCCGTTCGACGTTCCTGCGTGGCAGGATCGCTGATGGCTGAATGGCTGGCGTGCTCGAGTGTGATGTATGGTTTTTGAGAATGTAATCCGGTAGCGCCCGGTCTGGTCCGCGAAGGCGGGCTGCGCAGCAGGCGACTCTGGTGCAGGATCCATCTGTGCAAACGAACGCTTCTCCTTTCGTGATCGAAGACCTCTACCGCCTCGGCTGGCTTGAAGACCCGCAGGTTAGCCCGGATGGTCGTGAGGTTGTCTTTGTGCGTGTCACTATGGACCGTCCGGCGAATGCCAACCGTCGCGCGATCTGGATCGCGCCGGTCGATGGCGGTCCGCCGCGCCGCTTCACCTCCGGGACGAAAGACTCCGCACCGCGCTGGAGCCCCGATGGCCGCTGGCTGGCGTTCGTCGGCGTGCGCGGCGATGATCCGCCGCAACTGTATGTGCTGTGGCGCGATGGCGGCGAGGCGCGTCGCCTGACCTCGCTGCCGCAGGGGGTCAGCGACCCGGCGTGGAGCCCCGATGGACGGCGGATTGCGTTCCTCTCGCGCCTGAATGCCGCCGAGCGCGCGCTTGAAGATTCGGGCGAGTCGGAACCTGAATCTGCGGATGAGTTCACGCGCAAACAGCGCGCAGAGCGCCGCAAATATGAGGAAGAGCGCCGCTTCGACCCGCGCGTGGTGCGGCGCCTCCCCTATCGCGCTGGCGTCGAGTTCTTCGACGACCGCTACGCCCAGATCTATGTCATCGAGGTTCCCGACGATGATGACGCGCCTGTGCCTGCGCCGCGCCGCATCACCGACGCCGACCTCGATTTTGGCGCGCCGGTGTGGATGCCGGACGGTCAGGCGGTGTTGACGACCGCCACGCGCGATCCAGAGGGGGACTCGCAGTTTTTCTTCTTCGACGTGTTGCGCGTTCCGGTTCTGCCGGAAGGACGCGCCGATCCGCAGCGCCTGACCAACCCCGGTTTCACCCATTTCGCGCCACAACCATCGCCGGATGGTCGCTGGATTGCATGCCTGCGCTCGCCGGAGGGCCAGCCGTTCGCCTCGGCGACGTCGCTGGTGGTGATGGACGCTTCCGGCGGCGAGCCGCGCGATCTGACGACTGCCGCCGACCTCAACATCGCCGCATACGACTGGTTGCCGGGGAACGATGGGTTGCTCTGCCTCGCCGGGTATCGCGGCGCGCAGCCGCTGTGGCGCGTGGCGTTGGACGGCGGCGAGTGCGAACGGCTCGCTCAGATGCCCGATGACCGATTCATTGCCGAGTTCGATGTCGGTAGGGATGGCACGGTTGCGTTCGTGGCGGGGGAGGCTGCCAATCCCTGCGAATTGTACGCCCGCAATGTGCATGGCGTTGAACGCCGGTTGACCGCGTTCAATGCGCCGTTGCTGGACGAACGGATCGTCGCGCCGTTCGAGGAACTGGTCTATACCGCGCCAGACGGGTGCGCAGTGCAGGGGTGGGTGCTCCATCCGCCCGGCTTCGATCCGGCGCGACCCGGCGGCTACCCCCTCGCGGTCTACATCCACGGCGGACCCCATCTGATGTGGGGACCAGGGGTGCGCAGCATGTGGCACGAGTTGCAGACTGCCGCCGCGCGCGGGTATGTGGTCTTCTTCTGTAATCCGCGCGGTTCCGATGGATACGGGAATGCCTGGCGCCTGGCGACGCAGGCGAACTGGGGGTTTGCCGACGCACCCGATGTTCACGCCGGGATCGACGCGCTGATTGCGCGCGGATATATCGATCCACGCCGTGTGGCGGTTACCGGCGGTTCATATGGCGGGTATCTGACCGCCTGGCTGATCGCTCACAGTGATCGGTTCGCCTGCGCCGCTGCGGCGCGCGGTGTCTACAATCTGCTGACGCAGCACAGCACCAGCGACGCGCACGAACTGGTCGAACTGGTCTTTGAAGGATTCCCGTGGGAGAACCACGACGTGCTCTGGCGACATTCGCCGCTGGCATATGCGCATCGCATCAGCACGCCGCTGCTCATTCTGCATGCCGAACGCGACTATCGCGTGCCGATCAGCGAGGCGGAGCAGTTGTTCACATTCCTGCGCCGACGGAAGCAGATCGTCGAGTTTGTCCGCTACCCGCGTGAAGGGCACGAACTGACCCGCACCGGCGAGCCGGAACATCGCGCCGATCATATGCGCCGCGTTCTGGACTGGTTTGATCGGTTCTGCCAGCCGCAATCCGGCGATGATGTCGCACCTCGTGGGGAGCATACCGATGGCTGAACATCATGCATCCGACTCGCATCCCTGGGCTGAGTTGACCGCGCCGCAAACACTGTCGCTGCTCTTGCGCGATCTGTATGCTCCGGTGAGTGCGCTTGGCGATCAGGTGAGCCGGCTGGCGAACGAAACCCTCGACGATGGAGAGCGTGCCGAGATTATCGGCCACATGCGCGCACGGATTGATGATCTGAGCCGTCTGGTCGTCTTGCTCAAGCGGTACATTGATGATTATCCGCTTCAGGATTGAGACGTAGAGAGCCGGGTATGAATTGTCAGGCGGCAGCCCGATGCTGCACGCTCAGGTCAGGCAGGCTCTTCCGGGGCTTTTCCGTGTTCAGTGAGGGTTTGTGGTTTTTGCGCACGGTCTGGCTTGCGAAGATGGACTTCGTTCCCATAATCCGCCACGTATGGAGATTGAGGCATTAATTCCGGTATCATCCACGCTGGCCTGCGAAGGCAGGCGGTGCATGCTGTAGCCGGTGGCTTATGGAGTTTGAGCGATTAATCCGGTATCACCTGCACGAGTCTTCGAAGGCAGGCTGTGCATGCTGGCGCTCGTGGCTTCAGGGGGTGTGGACGAATAGCGAAACAGGTGTTTAAAAACTGCCAGCCGTTGATTTGTTGCAGTAAAGCGCTACCATATGACGCGATTCCTGACCCGTCGAAAACTTCTGACCGAGCGCCAAGAGGCGCTGCTCGAAGCGATTCGCGCGGCGCTCGCGGCGCTGCGCGCCGCGTTGAGACGGTTCGGCGTCGATGTGGCGCCCGCCGATGCCCGGATCCTCGATGACGCCATCGCCAATCTCGACGAATTGTTCTTGCTCGTCGTCGCCGGTGAGTACAATTCGGGCAAGTCGAGTTTTATCAACGCGCTTTTGGGGGCGCCGGTGGTCGCCGAGGGGGTGACCCCGACCACCGACCGGATTACGGTGCTGCGCTATGGTGATACACCGGGTGAAGCGGTCAGCGGTGCATTTCTGGTCGAGCATCGGTTTCCCGCCGATGTGTTGCGCCGCATGGCGATTGTGGACACGCCCGGCACGAATGCAATCATCCAGCGCCATGAAGAGTTGACGCGCGACTTCATTCCGCGCGCCGACCTGGTGCTGTTCGTGACGTCCGCCAGCCAGCCGTTTTCTGCCAGCGAACGCGCCTTTCTCGAACTCATCCGCGATTGGGGCAAAAAAGTCGTGATCGTCGTCAACAAAGCCGACCTGCTCGACGACGCCGGTCTGACGGAAGTCGTCGCATTCGTTGGCAGGCATGCCGAAGACCTGTTCGGTGTGCGCCCCGAGATCTTCGCCGTCTCGTCGCGTTTGGCGCGCCAGGCGCGCGACAGCGACGACCAGGCGCTGTGGGACGCCAGCCGATTCCCGGTGATCGAGCAGTACATCAGCGACACCCTGGACGAAGAACAGCGCGTGCGCCTGAAACTGCTCTCGCCGCTCGGCGTGGCGCGTCGGCTGGCGGAACGCTATCTGGTCGCCGCCGAAGATCGTCTGGCGGCGCTGCGCGATGATGTCGCCGCCATCGAGAACATCGAGCGGCAACTCGAGCAGTTCCGCAGCGATCTTGCCGACGATTTTCAGCGCCACCGCGCCGATGTCGCCAACGTTCTCAATGAGTTCGAGTTGCGCGGCGTGCAGTTCTTTGACGAGACCATCCGCGTCAGCAATCTGTTCAACCTGGTGCGTCACCAGGAGGAGATTAGTGACACATTTGCGCGTGATATTGTCGCCGATGTACCGCAGCAGATTGAAGCGCGCCTGCAGGCGCTCATCGATTGGATGGTGGAAAAGAACCTGCGCATGTGGCAGGGGGTGATGGATTATCTGCGCCGCGAACGGGCAGTGCAGCAGCGCAGCGGACTGATCGGCGAGATCGGTGGGACCTTCGAGTACAATCGGAATGCACTGATTGAATCGGTTGCCCGCGAGGCGGAAAAGGTCGTCGCCACCTATGACCGCGAAGCGGAGGCGCAGGCGCTGACTGAGGAGGTGCGTTCGGCAATTGCCAGTTCAACGCTGGTGGGCGCTGGCGCAGTCGGGATTGGGACGCTGCTGGTGCTGCTGCTGCACGGCGCGCTGCTCGACGTGACCGGCGTGCTGGTCGCCGGGGTGCTGGCGATCGGCGGGTTGTACATCATCCCGAATAAGCGCCGCCAGATCAAACGTCAGTTCCACCAGCGCGTCGCCGATCTGCGCGAGACGCTTGCCGAAACGATGGAGCGTCAGTTCAACGCCGAACTCGACCGTATGATTATCCGCATCCGCGATGCCATCGATCCCTACACCCGCTTCGTCTACACCCAGCACGACCATCTGCTGGCGACCCAGCGCGACCTGTCGGATGCCGAGGCGGAGATCAGTCGATTGCAGGCGGAAGTGGAACGTTCTTGACGAGGTGGCGTATGCAACCATCAGGAATCATCACGCTCACAACCGACTTTGGGCTGGCGGATAGTTACGTCGGCATTATGAAAGGGGTCATTCTCGGGATTTCACCCAGAGCGACGATTGTGGATATCACCCATCAGATCGCGCCGCAGGACATTCACCAGGCGGCCTACATCGTCCAGACCTTCGGCGCCTTCTTTCCGCCGGGGACGGTGCATGTCGTGGTGGTCGATCCAGGGGTGGGGAGCAAACGGCGCCGGATCATCCTGACCACCCCGGTCGCCGCGTATGTCGCGCCAGACAACGGCGTGCTGACGTATGCATGGCGCGAAGCGATTGCGCAGTGGGGTGCGGAAAAGTGCGCCGTCTACAACCTGACCGAGTCGCGCTACTGGTTGCCGCATGTCAGCAGCACGTTCCATGGGCGCGATGTGTTTGCGCCGGTGGCGGCGCATCTCACCCTTGGCGTTCCGCCGGCGGAGTTTGGTGAGCGGTGCGAGGAGATCGTCGAAGCCACGCTCGAGCAACCGTCGCGCGGACGGCAGGGCGAACTCGTCGGGCGCATCATCCACATCGACCATTTCGGGAACTGCATTACGAATATCACGCTCAAGCACCTGAAGGAAACGGGGTTTGAGGAGCGCATGGTTGCCCAGTTGATCGGACAGCGTATCGAAGGACTGTACCGGACGTATTCCGACGTCCCGATTGGCGCGCTGGTCGCGCTGATCGGCAGCAGCGATCACCTGGAGATCGCTGTGCGCAACGGCAATGCGGCGCAAACCCTGGGCGCCGGGATTGGCGATATTGTGCGTGTCTTCCCGTTTACGCATGATGCGTCGTAGCGCACTGGCGAAAATTTGTTTTGCGATCTTCTGATTTTCCTGGAATATTCCCTTGACGCTCGATACGTGGATTGCTATAATGATCAACACTTGGAATACCAATCCTCCTACCCGCCCCCTGAGATGTCTGGCTGTATCGGTGCAGCGACCAGCGGGTGCATAGATCTGCGGTGAACCGCATCTCTTCGTTGGGGCAGCGCACCATACTACAGTTGGAGTCAATGCACATTAGCAGGACCACAGATACCCGACCGGCGGCAGCAGCACAGGCTGTTGCATCCGGTCCATTTTGCCGCAGGCATTCGCACGGGACGCGAATGGCGGTAACAAACCAGGAGGACGATTCATGACAATCCAGAGCGGCGTTTCGTTGCTGCAGCGGGTGGTCGAGCTCCAGGATCTCAAAACGTTCCGTGAACTGAACTGGACCGGCGCCTTCGGCGATTATCTGGATGTTGTCGCCCGCAACCCGAAGGTGACACGCAATGCGTTCCAGCGCATCTACGACATGATCATGTCGTATGGGTGCGAGGAGTTCATCGACGCCAAGAAGAAGTTGATCCGCTATCACTTCTTCAGCGATCCCTCGTTCGATGCCGATGATGCAATTTTCGGGCTTGAGATTCCGCTTATGCGGCTGGTCAATTTCTTCAAAGCCGCAGCACAGGGGTATGGTACCGAAAAGCGCGTGCTTCTGCTCCACGGTCCGGTCGGTTCGTCCAAGTCCACCATCGTCCGGCGTTTGAAGCGTGGGCTTGAGCACTACTCGAAAACCGAGGGAGGCGCACTCTATACCTTCGACTGGTATATGGGCATCATCGACTCTGAAAACTGGGACTGGCGGCAGGTGCCGGAGTCGGAGTGGGAAAGGTGCCCGATGCATGAAGAGCCGTTGCGCCTCATTCCAGCCGAGTCGCGCGAGCGCTTCATCGAGGAGTTGACCGACGGCTATAATGGTGAGTACGCCATCCGCATCGTCGGCGACCTGTGCCCGTCGTGCCGCTTCAATTTCCGCGATCTTATGCTGCGCTACCACGGCGACTGGAGCCAGGTCATCCGCCATGTGCGGGTGCGGCGCCTCGTCTTCAGCGAGCAGGACCGGATCGGTATCGGGACGTTCCAGCCGAAGGACGAAAAGAACCAGGACTCGACCGAACTGACGGGCGATATCAACTACCGCAAGATTGCGATCTACGGGTCGGACTCCGATCCGCGCGCGTTTAACTTCGACGGTGAGTTCAATATCGCCAACCGCGGCATTATCGAGTTCATCGAGATGCTCAAACTGGATGTCGCCTTCCTCTACGATCTGCTTGGCGCGTCGCAGGAGCATAAGATCAAGTCGAAGAAGTTCGCGCAGACCGACATCGACGAGGTGATCATCGGGCACACCAACTCGCCGGAGTATCGCCGCCTCGAAAACAATGAGTTCATGGAGGCGCTCAAGGACCGCACCGTCCGCATTGATATTCCGTATATCACCCGCCTGCGCGATGAGATCAAGATCTACGAGCGCGACTTCAACAAGAAGCGGGTCAAGGTGCACATCGCACCGCACACGCTCGAAGTCGCGGCGATGTGGGCCGTGCTGACGCGCCTCGATGAGCCGAAGAAGCCGAACCTGACCCTGTTGCAGAAGCTCAAGCTGTACAATGGGCGCACGTTGCCCGGCTTCACCGAGGACAATATCAAAGAGCTGCGCAAGGAAGCGCCTAACGAAGGCATGCAGGGCATCAGCCCGCGCTACATCCAGGATAAAATCTCGAATGCGCTGGTCAACTACCAGGCGGACGGGTATATCAACCCGTTCATGGTGCTGAACGAACTCGAGAATGGGCTGAAGAATCACGCGCTCATCACCTCGGAGGAGGATCGCAAGCGCTACCGCGACCTGCTCTCGGTGGTGAAAGAGGAGTATACCGAGATCGTGAAGAATGAAGTGCAGCGCGCCATCAGCGCCGATGAGGAAGCGATCAAGCGCCTCTGCGCCAACTATATCGACAATATCAAAGCCTATACGCAGCGCGAGCGCGTGCGCAACAAGTTCACGGGTCAGTTTGAGGAGCCGGACGAGCGGTTGATGCGGTCGATCGAGGAGAAGATCGACATTCCCGAAAGCCGCAAGGACGACTTCCGCCGCGAGATTATGAACTATATCGGCGCCCTGGCGATCGAAGGCAAAACGTTCGACTACAAGACGAACGAGCGGCTCCACAAGGCGCTCGAACTCAAACTGTTCGAGGACCAGAAGGACTCGATCAAGCTCACGTCGCTCGTCTCGCGGGTCATCGACAAGGATACCCAGGAGAAGATCGATGTGGTCAAGGCGCGCCTGATCCGCGATTTCGGGTACAACGAACAGAGCGCAACCGACGTGCTCAACTACGTGGCCAGCATCTTCGCACGCGGCGATATGAAGCATTGAGCCAGGCAAGAGGGACAAAGGACGAGAGATGAGGCAAGCGGCGAGGGCGAGGGGTAACCTCTCGCGCCCTACCTCTGACCTCTTGCCGCTCACCTGTAAAGGTATACAGTATGTCGATCCATCGGGCTGAGCGCGATCTGAACCGATTCCGCCAGATTGTGCGCGGCAAGATCAAGAAGGACCTGCGCAAGTATATGTCGCAGGGCGAAATGATCGGCCGCCAGGGCCGCAGGTATGTGTCGATCCCGCTGCCGCAGATCGATCTGCCGCAGTTCCGCTATGGCACACGCCAGGGCGGCGGCGTTGGGCAGGGCGATGGCAACGTCGGCGACCCGATCGGACAGGGTGATGGGCAGTCAGGACAGGGCGAGGCTGGGTCGGAACCAGGGCAGCATGTTATCGAGGTCGATGTCACCATCGAAGAACTGGCGCAGATTCTCGGCGAAGAATTGCAACTGCCCAACATTCAGCCCAAAGGCAAAAAGAATATCATTTCGCAGAAGGATCGTTACTCTGGCATTCGCCGCGTCGGTCCCGACTCGCTGCGGCATTTCAAACGCACCTACCGCGAGGCGCTCAAACGCCAGATTTCGTCGGGCGAGTACAACCTCGCCGACCCGATCGTCGTGCCGATCCGGCAGGATATGCGCTACCGATCCTGGAAAGAAACGCTTCAACCCGAGTCGAACGCGGTCATCATCTATATGATGGACGTGAGCGGCTCGATGGGCGCCGAGCAGAAGGAACTGGTGCGCATCACGGCGTTCTGGATCGAAACCTGGCTGCGCTCGCAGTACAAGGCGATCGACATTCGCTACATTGTGCACGACGCTGCCGCTAAAGAGGTCGATCAGGAGACGTTCTACCACATCCGCGAAGGCGGCGGCACCAAGATCAGTTCGGCGTACAAATTGTGCAACAAACTGATCGATGAGCGCTACCCGGCTGATGAGTGGAATATCTACCCCTTCCACTTCTCCGACGGCGACAATTGGGGCGGCGGTGATACGCGCGAATGTATCGAACTGCTGCGAACCCAGCTCCTTCCCAAGGTCAACCAGTTCTGCTATGGTCAGGTGCGTTCTCTCTATGGATCGGGGCGCTTCGCCCACGATCTCGAGGAGCATCTGGGCAAACACGAGGCGCTGGTGATCTCGGAGATCGCCGATCGCGACGATATTTACGACGCGATCAAGGATTTTCTTGGCAAAGGGAGATAGAGCATACGTGTCCTGTTTCAACAGATTGGCGCAGGACGATGGCATCCGCCGTCATTGCGAGCGAAGCGAAGCAATCTCCTGGTGAGCGGGGAGGTTGCTTCGTTGCTTGCGCTCTGCGCAATGACCGTTGCATAGACAAGGATGCCCCAACGTTGTGAAGCAGTATATGAGCGACATATGAAGAGTACCCGTCTTCCCCGAGAGTTGCAGGCTGCGTGGGAGGAGATCGAAGCCTATGCAAAGGAGTATGGGCTTGATTTCTTCCCCATTATTTACGAAGTTCTCGATTATCGCACCCTCTACGAAACGGCGGCGCTTGGCGGATTTCCGATCCGCTACCCCCATTGGCGCTTCGGCATGGAGTACGACCAGCTCATGAAGGGCCATATCTGGCTTGGCTCGACGATCTATGAGATGGTCATCAATACCAACCCGTCGTATGCGTACCTGCTCGAAGGCAACGAGATGGTCACGCAGAAGATGGTGATGGCGCACGTGGCGGCGCACGTCGATTTCTTCAAGAACAACATGTGGTTCGCGCATACGAATCGCAAAATGCTCGACGAAATGGCGAACCACGCTGCGCGCGTGCAGCGTATGATCGATCGCTATGGGTATGAACCGGTCGAAGAGTTCATTGATATTTGCCTCTCGCTCGAAAACCTGATCGACTATCACGCGCCATACATCAAGCGCCCCGAAGCGCAGACCCATCAGTCGGTCATGGCTGAGGAGGAGCCGCAGGTCGTTGAGGGATTGCCGGTCGAACGCAGCTACATGCGCGACTATATCAATCCGCCGGAGTTCATTGAGCAACAGCGCAAGCGGCTCGAACGCGAACGCGCGCGCCAGAAGAAGTTCCCGGAACATCCGCAGAAGGACGTGCTGCTCTTCCTGATGAATTACGCGCCGCTGGAACGCTGGCAGCATTCGATCCTCGAAATCGTGCGCGATGAGGCGTACTACTTCGCTCCCCAGGGCATGACGAAGATTCTGAATGAAGGCTGGGCCTGCTGCCGCTACGATACGCTGGTGTTCACCGATCAGGGTGTGCTCCGCATCGGCGATATCGTCACCCGGCGCCAGGCGGTGCGGGTGAGCGATGGCGAAACGCCGCAGTCTGTCTATGATTGGGCGGCGTTCGAGAATTATGAGACGATCCGGGTGCGCACGCGGCGTGGATTGGAACTTGAAGGCTCGGTCAACCACCGTGTGATGCTGGCCGATGGCGCCTGGCGCCGCCTCGATGAACTCCAGATCGGTGAGAAGGTCAGGATTGGCGGCGGGCAGAACCTGTGGGCGCACCACTACGTCGCTCTTGAGTGGTCGCCAGCCCGTTGTATGACTCTGGAACAGATCACCGATGAAGCAGCCGTAGATGTTGAGACGTTCATCGGCTACCGGCGCGGCGGGCGCGGTGTTCATGCGGCAGCCCTGGCGCCGCGGGTTGCAGCATCCGATGCCGCCATCGCCGACCATGACGTCATCGCCCGGCAACGGACTCCCATTCGCGTTCCAGAGGTCGTGGACGAACGCCTGGCGACGTTCCTGGGATACCTGTGCGGCGATGGGCATATCAGCGCGGTCAGGCGCACGATCGGGTTGACGACTGCCGATGAGGGTCAGGCGCGCGCCTTTGTCGATCTCGTCCGCTCACTGTTCGGCATCGAAGCGCGCTGGCGCAGCGATGGGAACCGCTGGCGCGTCTCTTTCTCGTCGGGTGATGTCCAGGATTTCCTTGCCCATCTCGGTTTCAAAACCGGCGTCGCGGCGCGTGAGCAGCGTGTGCCCGACGCTGTTCTGCGCTCGCCAAAGTCGGTCGTTGCTGCGTTCCTGCGCGCCCTGTACGATGGTCTTGGCTGTGCGGGCGATGCTGGCGTCACGCTGTCCACTGCCAGCGAGGAGATGGGGAGAACTGTGCAGGTGCTGCTGCTCAACTTCGGCATCCTCGCCAGCCGCCGCGCCAATGCGGATGGTACGTGGCACATTCGCGTGACCGGTCGTTCCGCCGCTGTCTTCTTCAGCGAGATCGGTTTCGGCCTGGCGCGCAAGCAGGCGGCGCTGGCGCATTACATCGAGGATCGACGCCGGTTCAGGCGCGAAGACTGGTCCGATGAGATTGTGTCCATCGAGCGCGGACGCGCTCATGTGTACGATATCTCGGTGCACGAAACGCATCGCTACGCTGCGCAGGGGTTCATCAACCACAATAGCTACTGGCACTCCGAGATTATGACCCACAGGGCGCTGCGTGACGATGAATTGATCGACTTCGCCGACCATCACTCCGGCGTGGTTGCGGTTCATCTCGGGCGCCTCAATCCGTACAAACTCGGGCTTGAACTGCTGCGCGATATTGAGTTTCGCTGGAATACCGGTCGCTTCGGCAAGGAGTACGAGGAGTGTGAAGACCTGGCTGCCAAACTCAACTGGGATAAGCAACTGGGGCTGGGGCGTCAGAAACTGTTCGAGATCCGCCGTCTCTACAACGATGTCACCTTTATCGATGAGTTCCTGACGCCGGAGTTTGTGATGCAGCAGAAGCTCTTTACCTTCCGCTATAATCGTGATACAGACATGTATGAGATTGCGTCGCGCGAGTTCAAGGAGATCAAGGAGAAACTCCTGTTCCGCCTGACGAACTTTGGCCAGCCGTTCATCTACGTCGAAGACGGCAACTACAACAATCGCAGCGAACTCTATCTGCGCCATCGCTACGAGGGGGTCGAGTTGAAGATGGACTACGCGCGTGACACGCTGCGTAACATTCAGCGTATCTGGACACGCCCGGTGCACCTCGAAACGGTCGTGGACGAAAAGCGGCGGTTGATCACATTCGACGGACGTGATTTCTCGGAACGGAAGATGGATTAGGTCTGCTGGGAGGAAAGACCATGCTCGGGAAACAGACAGTCGACACATTGAAACGCCTGGCGAGCGAAGGTCCGCAGGCGGTGAGCGCCCTTGCCTGGACAGATGACGGCGCAAAGGTGATTGCAGTGCCTGCCGATGCAGCCGATGCGCGCATCGATCTCGCCGATCTGGATCGTTTCAGCGCGACGCTGCGCGAACTCGCGGTGACATGCCACGCTGCGCCGGTGGTCAATGACGTGCGCGCCTGGCTGAGCGACCACGCGGCGGCAACGATCCGGGCATTGAGTTTCCTCGAAGAGCCGCTGGCCGTCTGGGAACTCGAAGAGAGCGAAGGAATCGCGCAACTGCGCTCGTCGCCGCCGCACCGCGACGAGTCTGAGGTGACCTACTGGGAGGTTGTGCTGCACTGCGCTGATCGACCGTCCGCCACCATTGCCCGGTATCACTGGACGCCGGGAGCGCCTGAGCGGGAGCGCGTTGCGTATCCGGCGACCTTTGCGCTGATCGGTCGCATGGTTGCTGCGCTCGAAAGTGCATTGACCTGCGAGGCGTAGCGGGTGACGTCTCCCGGCGCGCAGGCAACCCTGGCTCAGGCGCTCGCCCTGGCAGTCGAGGCGCTGCGGGATGTCAGCGATACGCCGCGCCTGGACGCGGAAATCCTGCTGGCGCACACACTCGGCTGGTCGCGCGCTCGCACGCTTGCACGGCTTCACGAAACCATTCCCGACGATGCTCTTCAGATGTTTCGCGCGCTGGTACAGCGCCGCGCAGCGCGTGAACCGGTTGCCTACCTTACCGGGCGCAAAGAGTTCTATGGGCTGGAGTTCGTCGTCGACCGGCGCGTGCTCGTGCCGCGCCCCGAAACTGAAACGCTGGTCGATGCCGCGCTCGAATGGGCGCGGCAGCATTGTTCTCCGCACGATACGCTTCTGATCGCTGATATTGGAACCGGCAGCGGATGCATTGCTGTGGCGCTGGCAGTGCATCTGCTCAATGCAGTGATCTACGCTACCGACCTTTCGCCTGCCGCGCTGGCGGTCGCGCGGCAGAACGTCGAACGCCACAGCGTCGCCAATCGCGTCATGCTCCTGTGTGGCGATCTGCTGGCGCCACTGCCGCAACCGGTCGATCTGTTGGTCAGCAATCCTCCGTACACGGTCCTCGATGACATCGACGCTGGCGTGCGACTGCACGAACCGCATCTGGCGCTCGACGGCGGCAGCGACGGTCTTGCTATCTACCGTCGCCTGCTGGCGGTAGCGCCACAGGCATTGCGTCCTGGCGGTGCGCTGATGCTGGAGATCGGCGCAACGCAGGCGGAGGCGGTCACGGCACTGGCACGTCAGGCATTCCCGGTTGCCGCCGTGCGTGTGGTGCGCGATCTGTCCGGGTGGGATCGGGTGGTGGTGGTTGAACGTTGAACGTTCAACGCCGTCGCGCCCACCCCCCTGGGCGCGGCACGCCATCGGACGGGCACGGCGCGCCACAGGTGCGGGCACGGCGCGCCATCGTGCGCGCACGGCGCGCC
>ERZ1685331.75-NODE-75-length-32523-cov-19.719909_pt1 | contig 32523 bp, 28 predicted proteins | sample MGYA00580194_ERZ1685331 | MGnify/ENA primary metagenome ERZ1685331 (study PRJEB41501, sample SAMN08275520) | hot springs metagenome | biome: alkaline hot spring; material: microbial mat | place: Russia: Ush-Beldyr | collected 2015-07 | depth 0.5 m m ...
ACCACGGCACGGCCACCGCCCTGCCCTGGCCGGAGGACACCTTTGACGCCGTGCTCACCGACCCGCCCTACTACGACAACGTGCCCTACGCCGACCTCTCGGACTTCTTCTACGTCTGGCTCAAGCGCACCCTGGGCGACCTCTACCCCGACCTCTTCGCCACGCCGCTCACCCCCAAGTCCGAGGAGATGGTCGCCGATGCCAGCAAAGCTGGCGGCAGTATGGACGAGGCGATGCGGCGGTTCGAAGAGAGGCTCACCCAGGCCTTCCGCGAGATCCAGCGCGTGCTCAAGCCGGAGGGCGTTGCGGTGATTGTCTTCGCCCACAAGACCACCGCGGCCTGGGAGACGGTCATCCACGCCCTGCTGGAGGCCGGGCTCTATATGACCGCCTCCTGGCCGGTCCACACCGAGATGCGGGCGCGGTTGCGGGCGCAGGAATCGGCGGCGCTGGCCTCCAGCATCTATATGGTCTGCCGAAAAAGAACGCGAGAGGAAACCGCGTCTTTCAGTGAAGTACAGGAGGAGATCCGCCGGAACCTCGAGAAGAGGCTTCCTGAATTCTGGCGGCAGGGGATCCAGGGAGCCGATTTCTTCATGAGCGCCATCGGCCCGGCGGTGGAGGCGTTTGGAAAATACGCGAAGGTCCTGAAACTTTCTGGGGAGCCGGTTTCCGTGCGGGAACTCTTGGACTTCGCCCGCAGGGTCACCGCGGAGTTCGCCGTGCGCCGGATTTTGGAAAACGGGAACCTCGGCGCCGTGGACCCCGACACCCAGTTCTACCTCCTTTGGCGGTGGAGCTACGGCCGCGCGAAGCTCGATTTCGACGAGGCCAGGAAGCTGGCGCAGGCCCGCGGTGTGGACCTCGAGGACCTGGCGCGCCGAGGCTTGGCCAAAAGCCAAAAAGCCGTGGTACAGCTCCTTGGTCCTCAGGAGCGCGAGCGCTGGCCAGAGATATTGGCCACCATGATCGATGTCCTCCAGCGGGCCTGCATTCTTTGGAAAAAGGGCGAGGAGAACGAGCTCGACGGGCTCCTGGCCCGGGCCTACGGACGCATGGAGGTCTTTTGGCAGGTGGCCCAGGCCATCGCCGAGACCCTTCCCGAGGGCGACGAGGAGCGGAGGCTTCTCCATGGGCTTTTGGGGCGCCCCCGCAGAATAAAGGCGGAGGGACTGGATTTTTCCTCGGGAAGACCATGACCCACACGGAGCTCAACGAAAAGCTGGGGGAACTTGCGAAGAAGTACGCCGTGGTGCCCCAGGAAGTGCGCGGGGAAAAACCTCACCTCCGTCGTGCTCTTGGGCTCCGTAGCCAGGGGCGAGGCTCGCGAGCGTTCGGATATCGATCTTTTTGGATCGCCAAACCGCTTCTCCCCGGGGCTTTTCGGCGACGTGAGCCTTTGGATCCGGTGCGCGAGCGTCTCGATCCCAAAGCTGGAGGAGCTTTGGAGGCGCCACATTTACGCGCACCAAGGAGGCCAACCGCTTCCACTCCCGCTCCTTGGACATGAACCGAAGAGGCCGTGATTCTCCTCGATCGGGGCGGTTTTTTTCGCCGATGTTCTGGCGCGGGTGCGACGAAAGCGTCGGTCCTGCCCTAAGAGAACATTCCCCGTTTCCCGCCTTTCTTCCGCGAGGCCATTCCAAAACGTGCTTCCATTTCTCGAGCCCTTCGCAGCGAGCGCGAAACCAGTGTGAGGGCGCCGAGACGGTATCTCACCGGAGGCCCTGTATGGCCAGGACGGACCCGCGAGGCCTTGGAAAAGGCGGATTTCGTGTTTAGGATTTGCCGCGGACTTTTTGAAGGAGGTTGAGGCCATGAGCGACTTGCGCAGGGAATTTCGGGAGGCGGAGAATTTCTTGCGGCAAGGGGCGGTGCGGCAGGCCGTACAGCAGGGGGGTCTCGTCCTCGAACAATTTTTGTATGGGCTTTACCGGGAGATCCTTCCCAAACTTCCGCCTTCCGAGGCCGCGAAGGTCAGCACAGCCCAAGAGGAAATCGCCAAGGGGAAATCCGCCGAGCGCCTCACCTTGGGTGAGCTCGTGGCCCTGTTCTACCGGGCGAAGCTGCCCTCCGCCGTCGAAGCGCATTTGAAGAAATCCCTAAAGACCCTGGCCCACGAGAACATGGTCAAGGGCTGGGTGGACCTGCGGAATCGTGCTTCCCATGCTCGTCCGGATGCGGAAATTGCTCCTCATGAGGCCGAAGCTTTTTTGGCGAACCTGAAGGTGCTCCTCACCGAGGCCGGGGTTCTCCGCCCGTCGCCCCCAAAGCAGAAGCTTCCCCCTTGGTGGGAGGTGGCCACGCCCCATCGGGACATCCGAGAAGGAAAAACGAAGCTCAGCCAGTTTGCGGCCAAGCTCGACGAGGTGGTAGCTGGCCTGGCTGACCCGGAGTACTTGAACCCGCATTTGTTCTTCGCCCGCACGCATGTGACCGTGGGGCTGCGGAACCTTTTGGTCGCGGCGCTCCGGAAGCTTTCCGGAAAAGGTGGTGACGGAGTCCTCCACATAGAAACCGCCTTCGGCGGAGGCAAAACTCATAGCCTCATCGCCCTCTACCACTTCTTCAGCGGAAAGGCTGAGCTTTCCCGGTACTCCTGGGCCCGAAGCGTCATGGATGAAGCGGAAGTGGAGACAATCCCCGAGACCCAGGTCCTCACCTTCGTGGGCACCGGGGCTGATCCATTGGGTCTCACGCCTTGGGGGATCTTCGGTAAGGCCCTGGGGAAATACGAGCTTGTGCGGGAACACGACGAGCGTCGCCAGGCACCGGGGAAGGAGGTTCTGCGCAAGCTCCTCCGCGATAAGCCCACCCTGATCCTTGTGGACGAGATCGCTGAGTTTCTCTGCCGTCTCGTGGAGCCACAGGCTCTCGCGGGAGGGGCCAAAGAAGCGGCGCGGGCTTACCAGTCCCAAGTGCTCACCTTCGTGCAGGAAATCACAGAGCTAGCCACGGAACTTCCCACGTGTCTTTTGGTGCTCACCACCACCACGAGCACCGCCTATGGCGATGAGGGCGAGCGCGTGCAGGCCAGCCTCCGGCAGATCGTGGGCCGCATGCACCGGCCCCGGGAGCCCGTGGGAAGCGCGGATATCTACGAGGTCATCCGGCGTCGGCTGTTTGAGGATGTGGGCGATCCCGAAACCCACGAGGCCGTGGCCGAAAAATTCCTCGAGCTCTATCGGGAACAGGGCTTGGACCTCCCCGAGGAGGCGAAAGACCCGCGGTATAAGGACCGGATCGTCCAGGCCTATCCCTTTCACCCCGAATTGATCGATGTGCTCTACAACCAATGGGGCTCTTTCCCCCAGTTCCAGCGCACCCGCGGGGTTCTGCGCTTCCTGGCCCTGGTGGTGGAAAACGCGTGGAGGGAGCGCGTGCCTGTTCCCCTTGTGCGGCTGAGCGATGTCCCCTTGGAAAACCGGGACCTCCGACAGATTCTGATCAACTGCACAGGCCGCGAGTACGAATCGGTGATCGCTTGCGACATCGCCGGCGGGCGGGAGATCGCCCGGCGCTTGGACCGGACCATGCCCGAGGAATTGAGGTCCTTGCGGCTGACGGAAGGGGTGGCCACCGCCATCTTCCTGCAATCGTTTTCGGGAGCCCAGCGGCCAGAACGCGGAGCCACGGTGGCCAGGCTCCGCCTGAGCCTCCTCTCCCCAGAGGTCCCGGTCGCAGCCGTGGGCGACGCCCTGCATCGGCTGGAGGAGAGCCTCCACTACCTGCACAAGCGCGAAAACCGCTACTACTTCTCCACCGAGCTGAACCTCGTGCGCGCTGTGTCCGACGCCGCGGAATTCGTGAGTCACGAGCAGATCACAGAAGAGATCCGAAAAGCCGTGGAAAAGCGGGTGGAGAGGGTTTCTCCCCTCATCGCTCACGTCCTGTGGCCGGGCGAGGCCGAGGAGGTGCCCGATCGCCGCGATGGGCATGCGCTCGTGGTCCTAAGCCCTGATCTCCCCTTTGGCAAAGAGGAGACGCGGGCCTTTGTGCGGACCCTGTTCAGCCGCGCCGGATCAGGGTTCCGTGCCTTCCCCGGCGCCCTCCTCGTTCTGGCCCCGGACTCCGAGGAGCTTTCCGCCCTAGAAGCCCGGGTCCGGTGGCTTTTGGCCCTGCGGGAAGTCCAGCGCAGCCGAGCCAAAGAGCTTTCCCCCGAGGACCAAGAAAAGCTGAGGCGGGACGTGCAGCGGGCGGAAAGCGGGGTGGCGGAGGGCGTGGTGCGGGCCTGGCGGCATCTGGCCCTTTGGCGCGGGCACGAGGAGCCGGAGTGGATCACCCTTGCTCCCTACGCCCGGGCCAACCTCACCCTAAGCTCCGCGGTGGTGGAACACCTGGGGGCCACGAATCGCCTGAGCGACGAGATCGCCCCGGAGCGGCTTCTGGCCCTGGTGCCGGTGACGGAGAGGCGACGCTATCGGGAGATCTGGGAGATGTTGCTGCGCACGCCGAACATGCCCATCGTTCCCGAGCGAGCCGTCCGCGCGGCCCTGCGAAAGGCGGTGAGCCAGGGGCTGGTGGCTTTGGAGAGCGATGAAACGCGGTTCTTCGCGACAGACGTGCCCGACACCTATCTCGACGAGGCCTACGTGTTGCCCCCGGCACCTCCGCCCCCTTCTCCGCCGCCCCCTCCGTCTCCGCCCTCACCGGCTGTGCCACCCGCGTTGCCTTCGCCGCTTCCCTCACCGCGCCCAACAACTTATAGGCTCAAAACCAAGGTTCCGTGGGAGAGGTTCTCCGATGTTTTCCGGGGGGTGATCCACCCCCTCCGCGAAAAAGCGGAGGAGCTGGAGCTCGTGATCGAACTGCGGGCCAAAAGCGCCGGGGGATTCCCCAAGGAGATCCTCGAACGCAAGGTGCGGGAGACCCTGCGCCAGATCAACGCCCAGATCCTCGAGGAGCGGGAGGAATAGCGAGAGGAGCTTGTCCAAAAGGTCTGCGAGCCCCTCGGCCTCCGGCGGAGGGGTTCGGCCAGGGTCCACGCTTCCCGGAGGGTCGGGCCCCTGGGAGCCGAAGATGCTCCTAAATCTGTCCGTAAAAAGTCAGTGCCTCCGAAACCGGCGGCCGAGGAGCCTTTCTATGCCCCGATTGAATTTGGTGCGGCGCGCCTCCTTTGGGGAAAGGGGGGGAAGAAGGACGGTGTGGAGCCCCAGGAGTTTTCCGCCCAAAATATCGGTGAGAAGCTGGTCGCCAATGACCGCGGCCTCCCCTGGCCGCGCCCCCAGCATCCGCAGGGCCCGGCGAAACCCAAAGGGAAGGGGCTTCCGGACCCGCTCAAGCAGGGGCACCCCTAAATCCGCAAGGGCCGCGCGCACCGGCGAATCCCGGGGAAGACGGGCATTGGTGAGGACCGCAATCTTGAACCCTTGCTCCCGGAGACGCCGAAGAAGGACCAGGGTGGGGCGGGGAAACTCCCCGGTTCGCCAAAGGCACAGGGTGTTGTCGAGATCAAATAGAAGAACACGAATCCCGCGGGTCCAAAGTCTACGCCAGTCCACCTGGCGCAGGGAAGGCGCTTCCTCCGCGGGCTTAATCAGCCTCATGCTCAAGGATAACCTCCCCAATCGGCACGGCTCTCTTCAGCCGATCCAAAACCTCCAGGGCTTCGGCTAAACATCCCGGGGCCACATAGATCTTGAAGAATTTCCGCCCCCCCACCTCCCGGTATTCCCGACGGACGTTGGCCACCCCATCGTCCATCCCAAACGCACCGTCCACGGTGTGGAGGACCTCTTCATCCACCTCCACCCAAAGGACGTGCATCTTCTGGGGCGGCTTGAGGCCGCGCAGGAAGGGGAAACGCTCACTCATGTCGATCCAGAAAGCGGTGCAGGGCAAGCTCGGGGTCCACCCCCAGTTTGCGCGCCGCTGCCACCACCTCCACAAGGATCTCGGCGATCGCCTGCTCAGGATCGCCGGGAGGATGGGTGGAAAAGCGGGGGGTGGGGATGGGCTGTCCGTGGGCTTCCCGGATCTCCGCGAATTTGCTGGCCCGAATGAGGGCGGGCTTTGCAGTGTTGGCGGCCTTTTTTCCGGACGCGGCCTCCCCCTGCTTCAGCTCCTCCCACTGGGCCCGCACCTCCTCCGCCGTCCCCACCCTCTCCCCACCGAACACGTGGGGATGACGGCGGATGAGCTTCTCCTTTAGGTTTTCGGCCACCTCGGCGATGGTGAAGCGGTTGGACTCGGCCTCGATCTGGGCATGGAGGAGGACCTGGAGGAGCACGTCCCCGAGTTCCTCCTGGATGGAGGAGGGGTCGCCGTCGCTCACCGCCGCCGCCAGCTCATAGGCCTCCTCGAGGAGATAAGGGACCAGGGTGCGGTGGGTTTGCGCCCGGTCCCAGGGGCACCCATCCGGCGCGCGGAGCCGCGCCACCACCTCCACCAATTCCCCCAACGCTCTGGCCACCCGCTCGTTCATCGCGGCTGCGGCTTCTCCAGCTCCGCAAGGAGGGCACGGACCTCCGCCGCGCGGAAGTTGGGGGCCACGTTTTGGATCCGCTGGAGGTCCGCCACGGCCTCCTTATGGCGTCCAAGTTCCTTATAGAGAAGAGCGCGGTTCCATAAGGCCTCAAGGCCCGTGGCGCTCAGGGGAGCCCTCCCCCCGGCCCTCTGCTCCTCAGCGCTCACGATCTTCCCGTAGATCTCGATTTTTTTAGTGGGGGTGGCGGCCAAAGCCAGGGCCTGCTGGTAATAATCCAGCGCTCGATCGTATTGAGTTTTGGGCACGTAACAGTCGCCAAGACCGATGAGGGCATCGATGTGGTTTGGGGAAAGCCGGAGCACGGCCTCGTATTGGGCGATGGCCCCGTCATATTTGTATTGCTCCCTTAGGTATCCCGCCAGGCGCATGCGTGTCTCGATATCGTCGGGCTTGAGCTCCACCATCCTCCGCGCCGCTTTCTCCCGGGTCGTCACGTCCCCGGCAAAGCGCAGGGCGCTGCGGAACTCCTCCAAGGCCTTTTCCTTTTGGCCCTGGATGAGGAGGAGCTCGCCGTAGCCCAAGCGGGCCTGGGCGTTGTAGGGCGAGCGTTGGATCAGGTCCTGATAACGTCGGGCGGCCTCCTCGATGCGGCCGGCGGCGGCCAGGGCCTGGGCCAGCTTGAGCTGGGCCTCGGCGGTGGGCATCTTCTGCCAGGCCTTGGTGTAGGCGGAGACCGCCTCCTCCGGCTTCCCTTGGCCCATGAGGAGGTCCCCAAGGAGGAGGTTGGCTGAGGCCTCGTCCCCCTGGGCCTTCAAAACCTCCTCCAAAAGCGGCCGCGCCCTGTCGTATTGGCGATCCCGCACGTAGGCCTCGGCGAGCTTGAGCCTCACCACCACGCTTCCCGGCTGGAGCTCCAAGGCTTTCTGGAAGTACTCCGCGGCCCGGCCGAAAAGCTGTATGGCCATAGCGTTATCGCCCCGGCTGACCCACGCAGCCGCAAAGTTCGGATCGATCTCCAAAACCTGGCTGTACTGGGTTTCGGCCTGCACGTTCCTCCCCGCCACCCGGTGGATTTCCGCCAGCTGATAGAGGACCCGGACGTTGCGGGGGTCCAAACGGAGGACGCGATTGCAGAAGGCCTCGTCGGCCTCACCGGTCTCCATGAACTTCAAGTACTGGGCCAAGGCCTTGGCCCTAAGCTCCGCTTCTTGGGCGCGCAGGCGCTCAAGTTCCGCTTCCTCTTCAGGGCTACGGCCCTCTTTTTTCTCGAGCTCAGCGCGCTTCCCCACCGCCTCGGTATAGCGCTCCTCGTAGAGGCGGGCAATATAGTACGGAAGATGGATATCCAGGGCATAGCCCTCCTCCTGGGCCTGCAGGAGCTGGGCCAGGGCCCCTTCCTTATCGGTGGTGGAGCGGAGGGAGGCAGCGATGATGGGGTCGTTGATCTGGGTTTTCACCGCGGCCCGTTTCTCCTGGTACCAGTTCTCCCAGCGCCGCGTGGTCTCCTCCCGCACATAGTCCGCGCGCACTCTATCCCGGATCTCCGCGAGGGCCGGGACCACCGGCGCTTTCCGCTCCAAAAGCTTTACGATGTGGTAGCCCTGGTCGTCCCGAACCAGGCGAACTTCGCCCACGGCCAGGCCCCAGATCACGTCGGTGACGCTGGCCGAGAACGGGGACGCGTGGCGGCTGAAGTAATCGCTCTCCCCGCCTTTTTCGCGCGTGGTCTGGTCTTGGGAATACCGGCGAGCCAGGGCCGCGAAATCCGCGCCGGGAGCTTGAACTTTCCCCAAAAGCTCGTCCGCCAGCTTCGCCTCCCCCACCAGGATGTGCGCCACCTTCACCTTCTCCGGCTCCGTCTCGTAGCGGGCGGAGTTGGCGGAAAGGTAGCGCTGGAGCTCCTCATCGGTGGGCTCAATGGCTCCCACCACTGCGGCCCGGAGCTTCTCCTCCCGCAGCCTGTCCTCCTCCCCTTGCCGCAGGAGTCTCTTATAGTCGTCGAGGGTGAGCCTTTGGGCCTGAAGGGAGAGCCTAAGGAGGTTCTCGTCGCCGCCGAACTGCTGGAGGACCTGACTGTAGCGAGCCTGCACCGCTTGGTCCAGCTCGGCACTGGGGACCTGGATCCGGAGCCGATCGACTTCGGTGCGGATGATGACCTGGCGGATCAGGACCTCCGCGGCCTGGGCGTTGTATTGGAAAAGGCGGTAGGCACCGTCGGTCCCCCGGGTGTAGGCGTCGAAATCCATCCCGAACATCTGGTAGAGCTGGCGGTAGTAGGCAAGGACGTTCTGGTAGGTTTGGGCGAATTGGGCCCGCGTGAATTTCTGGCCCTCGACCACGAGGACGACCTCCTCGGCACTGCCCCGCTCCGGCGGGGAGAAGCGCTGGAACGTAAAAAGACCGAGGCCTCCCAGGGCAAAACCGATCACGATGACCCAAATCACCGCTTTTTGCCAACGGCTCATGGTTCCGGACCACCTCGTTTTCCCTCTTTGAGGAGGAGCCTCAGCGCCGCCCACCCACCCCCCAGGAGGCCCAGGATGAGGCCGGCCACCTGACCCGCCCGGCCGCCCCAGGCCCGATCCCACAGCCAGCCCAGGCCGTATCCGGAAAAAGCCCCCCCGACCACAATGAGCCCCACCTGGCCCAGAAGGGCTAAGGCCCGCAAGGGGCCTAAGTGGGAATCAGATGTCCTTCCACTCCTCCTGGGCAGGGCGCTCCTCTCCTCGGCGGGCCCGCGGCCGAAGCGGCGGGACCGGGGTGCGCGAGCGCACCGTGAAGCGAATGCCCGTGCGCATCTCCCCGTTCACCTCCACTTCCACAAACGAGGGCACGAAGAAAAGGTCGATGCCGCTTGGGGCCACATAGCCCCGGGCGATGGCCAAGCACTTGACCGCCTGGTTCACGGCCTTGGGGCCGATGGCCTGGATCTCGGCCACGCCTTCCTCCCGGAAGGTGTTGGCCACCGCGCCCGCCGCCGCAGTGGCATCCGAAGTCGCCGCGATCTTAAGTACGTTCACCGCCACCCCCTTCATCGCGCCGTCTCCGTGTACTGGGTTTGCCGGATGACGGTCACCTTTATCTCTCCTGGGTACTGAAGCTCCTCTTCGATCCGCCGGGCGATATCATACGCGAGCTTCGCGGCCGTTTCATCGGTGGCCCTCTCCGGCCGCACCATAACCCGGACCTCTCGGCCAGCCTGGAGGGCATAGGCCTCCTTCACGGGAGGATAGGAGCGCGCCAATTTCTCCAGCTCCGCCAGGCGCTGGATGTACCGTTCGTAGGCCTCCATGCGGGCGCCGGGGCGGGCGGCCGAGAGGGCGTCGGCGGCCTGGATGAGCACGGCCGTCACGGTGGCCGGTTCCACCTGGCCATGGTGGGCGGCGATGGCGTTCACGATGGGCCAGGGCTCCCCATACCTCTTGGCCAAATCCGCGCCGATCAGGGCGTGCGGCCCTTCCACCTCGTGGTCCAGGGCCTTGCCGATGTCGTGGAGGAGCCCGGCGCGCTTGGCCGGCCGGGGATCGAGGCCCAGCTCCTCCGCCAGCATCCGGGCAATGAAGCTCGTCTCCACCGCATGGCGGAGCTGGTTCTGCCCGTAACTTTGGCGGAAATAGAGCCGGCCCAAAAGCTGGAGGAGCTCCAGCGGGATATCGACCCCCACCTCCATCGCCGCCCGCTCCCCTTGCTCGCGGATCACCGCCTCCACCTGCTCCTTCGCCTTGCCCACCGCCTCCTCGATGCGCGCGGGATGGATCCGACCATCCTCCAAAAGCCGCGTCAGGGCCAAGCGCGCGATCTCCCGCCGGATAGGGTGGAAGGAGGAAAGGACCACGACCTCCGGGGTGTCATCCACCAGCACCTCCACGCCGGTGAGGGCCTCGAAGGTGCGGATGTTCCGGCCATCCCTGCCGATGATGCGGCCCTTGAATTCGTCGCTGGGGAGGGGAACAGCGGTGACCGTGGCCTCCTCCACGTAATCCATGGCCAACCGCTGGATGGCGTCGGCGAGGATGCGGCGGGCCCGACGCTCCGCCTCCTGGCGCGTGCGCCGCTCCACCTCCGCCACCTTTTTGGCAAAATACCGCTCGCTTTCGGCCTCCACGAGCTTGAGGAGGTACTCCTTGGCCTCCTCTTGGGTGAAGCCGCTGAGCTTTTCCAAGAGCTCCTGTTCCTCCGCAAGGAGCTTCTGGCCGGCCTCCACGAGGCGCTGCAGCTCGGCCTCCTCCCGCCGCAGGGACTCCTCCAGGGTCTCCAGGTATTGCCTCTTTTTGCTGAGCCGGTCCTCGCGTTGGCGCAGGCGCTCCTCGAGCTCCTGGAGCTCCGCCTCGCGTTTCCGCAGCCTCTCCTCTTCCCGCTCCCTCAGGGCCTGGACTTCCCGGCGGCCGGAAAGGAGGGCCTCCTCCCGCAGGCGTTCCGCCTCGCGGCGGGCCTCCTCCTCGATGGTGCGGGCCCGGGCATACCGGGACTCCCAAAGGAAGAAGGGCAGGGCCAGGCCCAAAACGAGCCCGGCCACCGCCACAAGGACCAGCTCCAAAACCCCGTACATCGCGAGCTAAGCCACTTTAGTGCCGCGCTGGGCTTTCCGCAACTCCCCCACGGCCGCGGGGAGGAAGAGCACCGTCCAAAGGGCGGTGAACCCAAGGCCGAGGAGGGCGGAAGCGCCCAGGAACCGCAGTCCCGGGGTTTGCGCGGCCAGCAGTGCGCCGAACGAGGCCATGGTGGTGAGGTAGCTTCCCAGGGTGGGACCGGCCGTGGCGGCCGCTGCCCAAACCGCGGCCTCCCGGCCATGCGCCTTTTCCTCCTCCCAGCGGTGCAGAAAGTGCACGGCCCCGTCCACCCCAAGACCGAGGAGAAGGGGGGAGATCACGATGTTCGTGAAGTTGAAGCGCAGGCCCAACGCGGCCATGCCCCCAAGCATGCCCACGTAGCCCATGCCCAACGGCGCCAACGCCACCAGGGTCCGGCCGGGACGGCGGAAATCGGAAAGGACCACAAGGAAAATGAAAAGAACGGCCACGCCCGTGGTCAAGAAGAAATCGCGCCGCATGTGTTCCTCCAAAGTCAGCTGGAGCTCCGGGGAACCCACATAATCCAAGCCAAGACCGCGGAGCCAGGCCAAAAACTCCTGGAGGTTCTGCCCCTGGTAAAGCTCGGGGCGAACACGGATCCCCACGATGTATCCGCGGGAGATCTTGTACTGGGCGCGGATCTCCTGGGGGAGAAGGGCAAGGATCTGGTCGATGAGCTGCTCCTCGGGGGGCAGCCCCCGGAGTTTTGCGGCAAAGTCCTGGAGGAGGCGGAGGTCCTGGGTGATGGCGGCCACGGCCTCAAGAAGCGGGCGCGGATCGAGCCCGCGCAGTTCCTCCCCCAACCGGAAGAAATCCGTGGCCCGCCGGGAGAAAACCTGGGCCCGGCGGATCTCCGCCCGCAGGAGGGACTGGAGCTCGGCCAGGGAGAAAAGGGCGGCCGTCTCCTCCACCTCCTTCAGGAGAAGAGGCCACCCCTCCAGGACCTGGGTGAGGATCCGGAGCCCTTCCTGGGCGTGGTCCAGGGGGAGGGCCTGAAGCTGCACGGCTTGGCCCAAAAGCTCCGCGGGCAAAAGGGCCCGGGCGGAGAGGACGGAGTGCACGAGAGGATGGGCCTTGAGCCTCTCCGAAAGCTCCCCAAGGCCCCGGGCCTCCGGAACAAAGACCCAGAACGTCTCCCCAAACCCAAGCTCCCCCCCAAACTCCTGGATGATCTGGGCCAAAACCTTCTGGCCCGAGGTGGTGGGGGCGAGCTCTGCGGAGGCGAACCGGAACTCCACCTGCACCGCCTTGGCCAAAGCCAGGGCCGTGAGGAGACAGGAAAAAAGGAGCACGCCCCAGCGCAGAAGGAGGAGGTTGCGGTAGGGGTGATGGAGGCGCGCCCGCGGGAGGAGGGGGTATCCCCGTAGATGAGGAAAGAATTTCCCTACAAGGGAAAGCAACGCCGGTCCCAGGAGGAAAACGGTGGTGAAGGACAGGAGCATCCCCAGGGACATGATGGCCCCCAGTTCCCACAGGGCCCGGGAGCGCGAAAAAAGAAGACAAGAGAAAACCGCCGCGGTGGTGAGGGCGGCCACAAACGAGGCCGCGCCTTTGGTCCGCACGGCCAGCAGGATGGCCTCCTCCAAGCCAAGGCCTTCCTGACGGGCCTCGCTGAACCGGGAAAAAAGATGGAGGGAGTACTCAATCCCCAGCCCCAAGACCAGGGCAGGGAGAAAGGTGGTGAGCAGGTTGAACCCGTGCACGGAAAATTTGGCCCAGGCCACAATGAGGACGGCGGAGATCCCCACGAGAACGAGGGCCAACACGGCAAGACCGGGATTTCCCAACACGAGGACGGTGAGGAGGAGCACGGCCACCGAGGAGATGATGGTCACCACCACCATGTCCCGGCGGATGATGTCCTCCACCTCCGTGGAGACCACGTACATGCCGGCGAAAGCGGCCTCCACCCCAAGCCCCTCCGGTTTGGCCGCGCGGACCGCGCGGCGGAGCTCGTCCCGCACCGCCCGGTTGAAGGCCTGGGAGGCATAAGCCGGCTGGGCGGGCCAGACCTGAATCAGGAGCTTCGTGTGATCCAGGGAAAGAAGGGGTTGGCCCTGCTCCTCGGGGACCGTCCGGCTTTGGGCGAGGGCGAGGAGGGCGCTCGCCTCCTCCACCAGAGCCCGGAGCCGCGGAAGCTCCGCAAAAATGGCAAGGGAAGCGCGGCCGACCTCCACCACCCTCCCCAGCACCCGATCGAGCTCCGTGGGATCGGTGGGGAGCTCGGCGGGAAGGACCGGGGGCGCCTGGTCCATGAGCTTGGGGACCAGGGCCAGGAGTTCCCCGGCCAACGCGGCGAGCCGTTCCCGCTCGGCGGGGTAAAGGGTGCGGAAGACGAGGAGCTCCGGGGGCAGGGGGGTCTCCGGGCGGAGATGGTAGGAGGCGCGCACGATGAGGCTTGGATCCAGCTCGGCGATGATCCGCTCCGCCACGGAGAAAAGGAGCCTCGCCCGTTCCGCGGGGTCCGGGGGCGGCTCCCCCAGGGAAAGGAGGATCGCGGCTACATCCAAACCGGTCAGCTCGGCCTGCACCGCCTCGTACTTCGCCACCACGGGGTCACCCGCAGGAAGGAGGTCCAGGTAAGAAGTGCGCATCGGAAATTCCCGAAGGTAGTAGAGGGAAACGCCGACCAAGCCAAGGAAAACCAGGAAAATCGGCCACGGGCGGGCCGCCGCCAACCGCCCAAGCCCAAGGAACGCCGAGCGTTTGCCCATCGGGAAGCCTAACGCTTCGCTTCGGCGCCGGAGGGGGTGCGGATGGTGAGGTCGTAGCCGGTGAGGCGTGCGGCCAGCCCCACGTTATGGCCCTCCCGGCCGATGGCCAGGGAGACCTCGTGCTCGGGGACCACCACCGTGGCCTTTTTCTCCTTCTCGTGGAGCTCGACCTCGAGGACGCTGGCGGGCGCCAAGGCCGCGCGAATCACCTCCCGCACATCCTCGCTGAACTTGATCACGTCGATCTTTTCCCCGGCAAGCTCCCGGCTCACGGCCCGGACCCGGCTTCCCCCCGGGCCGATGCAGCTTCCCACCGGGTCGATCCGCGGATCGAGACCCCGCACGAGCACTTTGGCCCGCACCCCCGGCACCCGTACCACCCTCACCACCTCCATCATCCCCTGCTCGATCTCCGGGACCTCGAGGGCGAGCAATTTGGCCAAAAAGCCGGGGTGGGCCCGGGACAGGAAGACTTTGGGGTCGCCCTGGCCGCGCTCCACTTTGTAGAGGTAGGCCTTGACGGGGTTGCCGGGGACGTAGCGTTCGGTGGGGATCCGTTCTTCGGCAGGCATGATGGCCTCGAGATCGCCGAGGTAGATCCACACATCCCTTCCCTCGAAGCGGTGGACCTTGCCGTTGAGGATCTCGCCCAGCCGGGCGGCGTACATCTCGTAGAGGGCCTCGCGGCGGCGGCGCAGGATCTCCCGGCGGAAGTGCTCCTCGGCCCGCCGGGTGGCAATCCGGCCAAGCCGGGAGAGATCGAACTTCTGGCCGTTGACGTAGACCTCCCCGGAGCGGCGGTCGATCTTCACCACCGGCGGCTCGGCCATCCCAAATTCATGGCGATAGGCCTCGGCGATGCCCTTCTCCATGGCCTCGTAGGCCGCTTCCCGATCGATCCCCCGCTGCCGGGCCATCTCCTCCAACGCTTCGAGGAACTCAATGTTCATAACCTACTCCCCCTCGTACACCACCCGGGCCTGGGTCACCTGAGCCAGCGGGATCTCCACGCCGCCCTTCTCCCCCTCAAGGAGGATTTTTCCCGGCTCCACCCGGAGCAGCCGTCCCTCATAGCTTGGGCGTTCCAGGCCCCGCACCTTGACCTGAATCTTTTTCCCCACCACGCGCTGGTAATGCCAGGGCTCCCAGAGCCGCCGGTCGAGGCCCGGCGAGGAGACCTCGAGGACATAGGAAGAGGGGATGGGGTCAGAGGCATCGAGGAGATCGCTCATGATCTCGCTGGCGCGGGCACAGTCCTCCACGGAGACCCCCTCCTGCCGGTCCACGTACACGGTGAGGCGCCACTCCCGGCCGGACTGCGCCAGCTCCCAGTGATAGAGCTCCACCCGGGCCAGCTCCGCGGCCCGGCGGAGGATCTCCGCGATCCGCTCCTTCGATACCTTCATAGTTTGTCATTATACTCAGTCCTTGCGCATGGACGCAACGGAGGAAACGCGATCAGAACAATTCTTTGTGGCAGAGGAAGAGGCGGGGACCAGGGTGGACTGGTTCGTGGCCCAGAAGCTTGGGATCTCCCGGGCCCTCGCGCAAAAGCTCATGGGGGCAGGGGCAGTCCTGGTGGGGGGCGGGCGGGCTGAGCCGAGCCGCAGGCTTCGGCCTGGGGAGGAGGTGCGGGTCCGCTGGGAAGGCCCGCGCCTCAAGCCCACGCCTTTCCCCATCCCCATCCTCTACGAGGACGAAGCCATCGTGGTGGTGAACAAGCCCCGGGGACTGCCCGTGCATCCCTCCGGCCCCACGGAGAAACCCACGGTGGTCACGGCCCTCTTGGCCCGGGGCCCCCTGGCGGGAGGGCATCCGGAGCGGCCGGGGGTGGTGCACCGCCTCGATGCCCAAACCACCGGTGTTTTGGTCCTGGCCCGCACCGCCGAGGCCTACCGCTCCCTCGTCCGCCAGTTCAAGGAGCGAAAGGTGCGAAAGGAATACGTGGCGGTGGTGGAGGGCGAGGTGGAGGTGGAGGAGGGGGTGATCCGGGGGAGGGTGGGCCGGGACCCTCACGAGCCCTGGCGCATGGACGTACGAGGGTTAGGGAAAGAGGCGCAAACGGAGTTCGCGGTCCTGGCCCGTCGAGAGGGGAGGAGCCTCCTTCTCGTGCGGCCGATCACCGGCCGGACCCACCAGATCCGTCTGCATCTTAGGGCCATCGGGCACCCGGTGGTGGGCGACCCCCTCTATGGCCGGGGCGGCAGCCCCCTTCTCCTCCACGCCCTCAGGCTCGGTTTCGCCCACCCGGCCGGAGGCGATTGGCGGGAGTTCGTGGCCCTGCCGCCTCCCGAGTTTTCCCCGTGGCTTGCTGAGCAAGGTAGTACAAAGCTGCTCCGTATTGAGCCGCAATCGCTGCCCAATACACCCATGCCCCCTGAGGGGTGAGGAAGAGGAGACCGCTCGCCAGGGCGGTGAGGCCGGCGGCGGCTTTGCCCGGCCAGCGCGCGCGTAGCTCCGCCCTCCTTCGCCAAAGAACCAGGGCGCCCACGCCGATCCCAAGCTGGGGCACAAGGAAGAGGAGGACCGCGGAAAGCGACAGTCGCCCCACCACCTGGAAAGCGGCGCTCAGGGAAAAGTAGAACGCCTTGTCCGCCAAGGGATCGAGGAACTGGCCCAGGAGGGTGGGGCGCTCCCGCCGGGCCACCCATCCGTCCAGGACGTCCGTGGCCACCCCGAGGAGGAAAAGCCCCAATCCCAGCCCGAATCGTTGGGCGAGGACGGCCCAGGTCATGGGCCCTACCAAAAGGAGGCGTGAGAGCGTGAGAACGTTAGCCCAGCCCACATGTCCAAATGTTACATATACCAAACGAGAAATCGAGGGGTGGTTGGGTTATAATGGTCTGCCCAAACCCGCGATCCGAGGTGAACCTCATGCGCAGGACCAAGGTCATCATCATGGGGGCCGCTGGCCGTGACTTTCACAATTTCAATGTGGTTTTTCGGGGCAACCCCGCGTGGGAGGTGGTGGCCTTCACCGCCGCCCAGATCCCGGGAATCGCGGGCCGGCGATACCCCCCGGAGCTCGCCGGCCCCCTTTACCCGGAGGGCATCCCCATTGAGCCGGAGGAACGCCTGCCCGAGCTCATCCGTGCGCATCAGGTGGACCGGGTGGTGTTCGCCTATTCCGATGTTTCCCATCAGTACGTCATGGAACGGGCGGCCATCGCCCAGAGCGCCGGCGCGGATTTCTGGCTCATCGGGCCCGCCGCCACCCAGCTCCAGGCGAAAAGGCCGGTGGTGGCCGTGTGTGCCGTGCGCACCGGATGCGGGAAGTCCCAGACCACCCGCAAGGTCGCGCGGATCCTCAAGTCCTGGGGGAAGAAGGCGGTGGTGGTCCGCCACCCCATGCCCTACGGGGACCTCCGGGCCCAGGTCGTCCAGAGGTTCGCGACCCTGGCGGACCTCGACCGCTACAACGCCACCATTGAGGAACGGGAGGAGATCGAACCCCACCTGCGGGAGGGGACCGTGGTTTATGCCGGGGTGGACTACGAAAGGATCCTGCGCATGGCCGAGGAGGAGGCGGATGTCATCCTCTGGGACGGGGGGAACAACGACTTTCCCTTCTTCAAAACCCGGGTGCTCATCGTGGTGGCGGATCCTCTTCGGGCCGGCCACGAACGCACCTACTGGCCCGGCTCGGTGAACATCCGCATGGCGGATGTGGTGGTGATCAACAAGGTGGATTCCGCCGCCCTTTCCGAGGTGGAGCGCCTCCGCCAGTCCGTCGCCGAGCTGAACCCGAAGGCTTGGGTGATCGAGGCCGCCTCCCCCATCACCGTGGAGGAGCCGGAGGTGGTGGCCGGCCGAAGGGTCCTGGTGGTGGAGGACGGCCCCACCGTGACCCATGGGGAGATGCCGTTCGGCGCGGGAGCGGTGGCGGCACGGAAGCTCCGGGCCACCTTGGTGGATCCCCGCCCCTACGCGGTGAACTCCATCCGCGAGATGTTCGAGCTCTATCCTCACCTGGGCCCGGTCCTCCCAGCCATGGGCTACGGTGACCACCAGATCGAGGATCTCGCCGAGACCATTCGGCGCGTGCCCTGCGAGGCCATCGTCCTCGCCACGCCGGTGGACTTGCGGCGCCTCCTTGCGCTTCCTCGGCCCGCTACCCGGGTGCGTTACGAGCTTCAGGAGATTGGACACCCCACGTTGGAGGAGGTCCTGCGGGAGCTCCTTTAAGATACTTTAAGATAAAGGTTCCGGGCCGGGCCGGACAAATGTCTGGCCCGGCTCAGCCCCTTTCGCTTTTCTTTCCCGCCCTTTCCTCTAGCCTCCTGCCCAAGGAGGAGAGAATGCGCATGAAGTGGATCCTTGCGGCAATGATTTTGGTCCTGCCCCTGGGCGCTCAGGAGCTCACCCTCAGCGGCTCCTTAGGCATGGATTTTCTTTTCCAGTTCCAGCCCCCTTCCGTGAACGCGGCGCTGAGCTTGAAGATCGACGCGGGAAAGGGCGGAGTGGAGAGCCGCACCATCTTCTCCCTTTTTGGACTCGAGGCGGAAAAGCTCTGGATGTGGTGGAATTTCCACGGGCTTACCCTCAAGTCCGGGCTCACCTTCGACCCCTGCTTTTCCCAATGGACCATGGAAGTGCGGGGCTGCTGCCCGTTTTCCTGGGGCGGCATGTTTCTCCTTGGCAACCTCAACCCCCCCTGCCAGACGCCCTCATTTAGCGTGGGCTTTGTCCTCGATCTCGGCTTCGGCGGAACCCCGGGATTCCTCGCCCGCGGCCTCATCGGCTTCGGCGTTCAGGATCTGGAACATCTCATCGACAACGATCCCTGGACCGAGGTGACGTTGGTCCGCGGGTGGTATTTCGAAGAGGTCCTCCTCCACTTCGCCTTCGCCACGGACTGCTTGCGCCTTTACACGACCTGGATGTTCAACGTCGCGGGCCTGGGGTTCGGGGAGCTCGGGGCCAGCTACCGCTTCTGCTGCCCGGCCGTGGACCTCGGCGCGGCTCTTCGTTTCAATAGCGCGTTTGCCCTCGCCTGGGCCAAGCTTCTCCTCGGCGTCACCGTGGAACCAGTCTCCATCTATTCCACGACGGCCTTCGATTTCACCGGCTTTCCTTGGCAGGAAATCGGGATCAAGGTCCAGTTCTCCCAGGTCCTGCTCTACTCCGCCACCCGGTTCACCCTCTTGGGCCTGGAATGGGTCAAGGTGGGGTTCGAGTTGCGCTTTTAGGGCGCGGAGACCATGAAATCCGAGCCGTAGCGGATGTGCCACTGCGGCAGGCCGCCCACCAGGGCATAGGCCCGCCAAAGCCCCAGGGTCCGAAGAAAGCGTGCGGCCTGCCAGGCCACCGTTTCGTCCTCGTCCACGCAGAAGATGTAGGGCTGGAGGTCCGGGGCAAGTTTGGTGGCGGGCAAGAGATGGTCCAGCACCTTATCTAGTCCGGTGGGGCCCACGGGGATGGCGCCCAAAAGGTGGGCCCGCGCGTAGGCCTCGGGCGGCCGGAAGTCCAGGAGGACGAGGTACTCCTGGGCCAGGCGGGCGGGCGCCACGGCCGCGGGCGAGACCTGGGGTTCCCTTTCCTCCACCTCGCCCACCACCAAATAGGGTCCGAGTTCCTTAAGCCAACCCGCGAGGCCACCGCGGAGGGCCCGGGTGGCCCAAAAGCCCCGCTGGCGCAGGAACTCGGCCAAACCTAACCCTTGCTCGCCCGCAGCATCGCACACGTAAATGGTGGAGGCCGGAAGCCACGGGATCGCCGCGCTGATCTCTCCGGCGGGAACGTTCACGGCTCCCAGGAGATGTCCGCGGACAAAAGATTCCCGGTCGCGCACGTCCAGGATCAACCGGTAGCGGTAACGCAGAGTGTAAGCGGACTCCTCGTGAGGTTCGCGAGGGCGCACGCGCCCTTGGAGGGTGAGAACGACTTGAGGAGCGTTGGGATCGTTGGTGTAGAGGTACACGTGTTTCACCACGGAGTACCCGCCGAACCCTGTGCTCTCAAAACGGACCTCAAACGGCATGGACTCCCCGGGGTTCAAAACGTCCTTAGGGAGGCCAGCGCTTGTGCAGCCACAGGGGATGAAGGGCGGGCGGGGAAACACCAGGGGCGCATCGCCGATGTTGGCCAGGAGGAAGGTGTGCACCACCAAAATCCCTTCTTTGATTTCGCCGAAATCGTAGATCAGCTCCGACACGGAGAGGCGAGGCCCGGCCCAAACTCCCAAGGTCACACCCCATAAAAGCATTGCCCATAACCAACGGCTCATCTCTCCCCTCCTTGGACCCGCCGAATTATAGCCCCGCGGGCGCGGTATAATGGCCAAAAGGTGGTGGTATGTTGTTTCGCTTCGGCCTGAATTTTTCACTGCCGGATAAAGCGGGGCAGGCCTTTTCCCTCAGCACCCTCTTCGGTCGGTATGGGGTGCTCTACTTTTTCCCACGGAGCGGGTCCCCTGGTTGCACGCGGGAGGCCCGGGATTTTCAAGCCCTCCGCCCTCGCATTCAGGCGCTGGAGGCGGAGGTGGTGGGGGTTTCCCCGGATCGGCCGGAGGCCCTCCACCGCTTTGGGGAAAAGGAAGGCCTGGAGTTCCCCCTTCTTTCCGACCCGGACGGGGTCCTGGCCGAGGCCTATGGCGCTAAGGTAAACGGGCGCCTGCGGCGTTCCACCTTCCTTTTGGACCGGGCCGGGGTGGTGCGCTGGGCCTGGACCAACGTGCGCGTGGAGGGCCATGCCCAGGACGTGCTGGCGAGGCTGCGCGCCTTGTACGAGGCCGACCAGGAGGTCAACGCCCTCATCGCGGTCCGCCGAGCCAAGCGGGCTCTGCGCTCCGAGGAGATCCCCAAAGAGGTCATCGAAAAGCTCCTGTTAGCCGCCCATCTGGCGCCCTCCTGCTTCAACAACCAGCCCTGGCGGTTCGTCGTGGCCCAGGGGGATAAGCTCGACGCGGTCAAGCGGGCTCTTCCGGGCGCCAACTACTGGGCCCTGAGGTCGCCGGCCATCATCGCCGTGGCCTCCAAGGCCGATCTGGATTGTCGTCTTTCGGACAACCGCGACTACTTCCTTTTTGACTGCGGCTTGGCCGTGGGCCTCCTCATGGTCCAGGCCACCCAAATGGGTCTTGTGGCCCATCCCATCGCGGGCTACGAGCCCGTGGCGGTGAAGGAGGCCCTGGGCATTCCCCCCGATTACGTCCTCATTACGCTTGTCGTCCTAGGAAAACCCGGGGGGCCTGAGGGGTTGAGCGAAAAGCATCGGGAGCTCGAGTACGGGCCGCGGATCCGCAAGCCTTTGCGAGCCGTCGCGGGGTGGAACGCGTTCCCAAAGGAGGAAGGATGAAGGATCTTTTGGAGCTTATGCGCACGCGGCGCAGCATGCTTCGGTTTACGTCCGCTCCGGTTCCGGAGGAGGTGGTGGAGAGGATTTTGGAGGCGGGAAGATGGTCCCCGTCCTACGCCAACGCCCAGCCCTGGAAGTTCGTGGTGGTGCGCGATTCGGAAAGGAGAAGGGCGTTGGGACAACTGGTGGAGCGGGTGGTGGTCTTTCGGCCGGGCCGGGTGGCCCTGACTTCGCCGGGGCTGGGCGAGGCGCCGGTGGTCATCGTGGTGGCGGTGGATCCCGCGCGGGACCCCCTCCATCACCGGGAGTCCGGGGCCGCTGCCGCCCAGAACATGGCCCTCATGGCCCATGCCCTGGGCTACGCCACCTTCTGGGCCGGCGTGGCCGGACGGGAAGTAGAACGGGAGATCAAAAGGCTCCTGGGCCTCCCCAGAGGAATGCGGGTGGTGGCCGTCCTTCCTGTGGGGAAGCCGGCCTACGAGCCGGACGCGGGGCAACGTCTTCCCCTTTCCGAGCTCGTGGTAACGGAGCGTTTCTCCTAAAGCTCAAGGAGCTCGGCCTCGAGGACTTGGAGATCCACAAGAGCACAGGTGGCCCGCCCGGTGAGCCAGCCCCCAAGCTCCCCAGGATTGAGCACCAATGGAGACCCCGCGCGCACCTCCGGCCGATGGGTGTGCCCGTAGACCACAAGGTCGTAGCGGCCCGAGGCCACCAGGGCCGCGAGGGCGCGGGGCTCGTGCATGAGCACGATCCTCCGGCCGGCAAGCTCCAGCTCATGAGGCGGAACATGGATCTCCCCGATCCCGGCGAAGCGCTCCCGGAGATAGAGCTTGTCGCCGTCGTTGTTCCCGAAGACCCCAAGAATTCGAAGGCCTCGCTCCCGGAAGGGCTCGGCCGTGAACGGCGACACGAAGTCGCCAGCATGAAGGACCACTTCCACCCCGCGCTCGTGAAAAAGGTTAAGACACTTCCGGATGTTCCCGAGGTGATCGTGGCTGTCGGAAATCACCCCGATGAGCACCCTTCACCTCCCTTTAAGCCGCTTTCAGCCCAAAGCCCGTGAGGGGGACCACCACGGTCTCCCCTGGCCGGAGCGTCCCCTGCGCAAGGAGTTTGGGAAGGGCCGCAGGGGCCAGGGCTGCGGTGGGCTCCACATAGAGCCCTTCCCCGGCCAGGGCCTTCTGGGCGCGGCGGATCCCCTCCTCCTCCACTGCCACCGCGACGCCCCGGGAGGCCCTCAAGGCCAGGAGGATCTCCCGGCCCCGTTCCGGGCGAGGGATGCGGGTTCCCTCGGCCATGGTCTCGCCGGGCTCCACCGGGGCGGGCTCCGCAAGGCCGCTCTCCCAGGCCCGCACCACGGGCGCGCAGGCCGCCGGCTGGACCGCGTGGAGCCGCGGCCCCTTCCCCACCCAGCCCAGATGAACCAGCAGGGAAAACCCATAAAAGAGGCCAAGAAGGAGCCCGCCTCCTCCCACGGGGACCACGAGGTGATCCGGCGCCTTCCAGCCCAGGTCCTCGGCGATCTCGAAGGCCAGGGTCAGGAGGCCCGCCAAGAAATAGGGGGAAGCGTTGTGGGAGGCATACACGAGCTCCGGATCTTCCTGGCAAGCCCGGGTCACGGCCGTCGTCGCCTCCGGCCGGGGGCCGGGCACCCGCACGAGCTCTGCGCCGTACCCTTCGATCTGCCGGACCTTCGGACCCGAAGCCTGGGCGGGGACGAAGAGCACGGCGCGGAGCCCGGCGGCCACGGCGTACGCGGCTAACGCGGCCCCGGCGTTTCCCGAGGAATCGTCGGCCAAACGGCGGGCCCCCAAGGAGCGCAGCGCCGACACCAGCACCGAGGCCCCCCGATCCTTGAACGAACCAGTGGGGTTTAGGAACTCCAGCTTCCAGAGGAGCTGAAGGCCGAGCTCCCGGCCGGTTCTCCCCTCCACAAGAGGGGTCCCGCCCTCGCCCAGGCTCACCGGCGCCACCCCAGGAAGGAACGGGCGGTAGCGCCAGACGCCCCGGCCCCGCAGTTCCGCAGGGGAGACCCGGAGAAAAGCCTTTTCCCAACGCAGGGGAACCCCACAGTGGGGACAACGGGACGGGTTGAGACCGGGCTCCTCCCGGTGCGCACAAAAGGGGCAGGAGAGGAAGCCGTCCACCTAGGCCTCCAGGAGGGCCAAAAACCTGCGGGCATCGGCGGCCATGGTGTCGTTGTTGAAAAGAACGTAGACGATCTCCGCCTCCAGTCCCCGCACCGCCTTCAAAAGCCAGGCAAGATCAGCATCGGTGTAGGTGTAGCGGTACATCTTCGTCCCCGGCGGGGCACCGTGAAGGCGAAGGTAAGCGATGGGGTGGCAGCTCACCGGAAGCCCCTTGAACGGATCCGTGCCGTGGATGAGCCCGTATGCCTCGCAGAGGGCGCGGACCCGTTCAGGTTCCTTTTCCCAAGCGCCCCGGGGCTCCCAGACCAAAAGGAAGTCCTCTTGGGCCATGGCCTCCAGGAACCCGCGCAGGGCCCCCTCGTTTTCCGGGGTGGGGCCGAACGACGCTGGGCACTGGAGAAGGAGGATCCTGGCCCGCAGGATTCGGCCGATCTCCGCGGAGTGAAAAAAGCTTTGGCGGGAAACCTCCCCGCGGAACCGGTCCTTATGAGTCACATCCTGATGAACCTTCACGGTGAACTCGAACTTCGGGTTGATGGCGTCCGCCAGGGCCCGCCATTGAGCGGCGGTGGAGCGCCGCGGAAGCCGGTAGAACGTGGAATTCACCTCCACCAGGGCGAAATGAGCGGCGTAAAGTTGGAGCCGATGTTTGTAGCGCCTCTGCCAGTGCGCTTCGCCGAACTCCGCTGGGCGCAGGGCGGACCAGCCGCAACAGCCAACCCGGATCTCCACAGCGGATTATAGTGGCAGCGTTTCCAGGCTCCGCAGCGGCTCCAGGGCCTCGTAGGCCGTGAGGTCGAGGTGCAAGGGGGTGACGGAGACGTATCCGGAAAGGACAGCCCAAACATCCGTGTCCTCCTCGCCCACGGGCGGGGTGGACTGCATTTCCCCGGAAAACCAAAAGAAGTCCCGGCCGCGCGGGTCCTTCCCGCGCACCAGCTCCTCCGTCCAGATCTTCCCCCCCAGGCGGGTGATCCGCACCCCCTTGGGAGCCGTGCGGGGAACGTTCACGTTGAGGCAGACCCCAGGGGGAAGGGGGTGGCCTTGGAGAAGACAGCGGGCGAGCTTGAGGGCCACGCGGGCCGCACCCTCGTAGTCCGGCACCTCCTCCGGCTCCCCCGTCACGTCCAAGGAGACCGCCAGGGAGGGAATCCCGGCCTGGGCACTTTCCATGGCCGCGGAGACAGTGCCCGAGTAGGTCACATCCCGCCCAAGGTTGGCCCCGGCATTGATCCCGGCCACCACCAGGTTCGGCCGGCGCGGTGTCACCCCCAAGATGGCCAGGAGCACACAGTCTGAGGGGGAGCCGTTGGTCACGTGCACGACCGCGCCGTCGGGGAGCTGGGCGGAGTAGACGCGCAGGGGTTTATGGAAAACGCGGGTCCGGGACGCGGCCGACCAGTTCTTCTCCGGAGCAAGCACCCAAACCTCCCCCAATTCCTCCAGCGCTCGCCGCAAGGCGTGGAGCCCAGGCGCGAGGTACCCATCGTCGTTGGTGAGGAGGATGAGCGGGGCCACTGTTGGGCCGAAGTTTACCGTCCCTCCTCCGTTGTACCAAATCGGAAGTAGGTGAGCCGGGTCTCCCCGTAAAGGCGGGCATCCCAAAGGGAAAGGGGCGGGAAAGCCTGAGCCAGCTCCTCTTTGTGAAAAGTTTCGACGACCACCCAAGCCCCGGGCCGGAGAGGGAGAGCCTGGACCAAAACCTCTAGGGTTTCCCGGGCGAGCCCGGTGTCGTAGGGTGCGCCGAGGAACACGAGGTCGAACCGCCGGCCCCGTCGGGCCAGGGCCCGTACCGCCCGCGCCGCATCGTCTTGGATGACCTCCGCTCGCGCGGCGTAACCCAGGCGCTGCGCGTTCTTCCGGATGAGGCGCACGGCCCGCGGCGAGGAGTCCACGAAGGTGGCGCGGGCCGCGCCCCGGGAGAGGGCCTCCAGGCCCACCGCCCCCGTGCCGGCAAAGAGGTCCAAGACCTCCGCGCTCACCACCGCCTCACCCAGGGTATCAAAAAGGCCCGTGCGCACCCGATCCCGCAGGGGACGAATCCCCTCGCCCTGCCAGCGCGCCAGCTTCCGGCCCCGGTGTTCGCCGCCAATTATGCGCATGGGCAAAGCTTACTTTAAGAACGCCAAGTTGCCTCATCAAGAATGAACTCCCAATTAGATCGTCGCTGCAAATGAAAATAGGCGTCAGCGGATGACAGCTCGATTTAGATAGCTTTCACCGGCCCGAAAGACCAGCCCTGCGGAAGGGTCAGGCTTGATGGCCCCAATCGGGCCAGCGCCTCCGGAACCGGAGGTGCGTGGCCACTGCCCAGCTACAGACGAGGCCAGCGAACTGGTCGGGATGCTTTTGGCCCAATTCCCTCTCAAGCTTCTGATAAACCTCCTGGCCAAGATGCCCTTCATCCCTTTGACGGGTGGAGTCCCGGGCCGTGGTGTAGATCCGGTCGCAGGCCGGCGGGGAAACCCGCGGGGCCACCCTGGGCGGGAAGGCCACCGGCCTTTGGTAGAAATCTTGGTCCAGAAAGAGGAACCCCCCGATGGCCGACGTGAGGATCGCGCTTCGTCTGCGCAAGTAGCGGGAGGGCCATCAGGTGGACGCCCTGAAGGAAGGCCTTGGCCTCACCGTCCAGGAACTCTTTGGCGGGCGGAGGTGAAGGAGAAGACCCCCGCCTGCGCGGTGCGAGCGGACGAAGGCTCAGCGCACGTACCGCAGCTGGTACCGTCCCCGGCGGCGGGACACCCAGGTGGGCTCGGTGCTGCTGCGGATCCCGAAAGTTCGCCCCAAACCTGGCCCCAGGACTCTCGACGTTGGGAGACGAACCACGCCATCGTGATCGCCCCGAGGGCCAGCGAGGCGAGCGCGGCCCCGGGGTGGCTCCGACCACTGACGCGCCGGTGATGGGGTTCCCCCATAGGTCGGCCACCGTGAGGACGACGGCCACCGCCCCCAACCGGAGGAGGTACTCAGCGGGAACGATGTAGAACAAGCTCGTCCGTCGTCGGTACAGGCGCCGTTTGGCCGCCTCCCGTCGCGCCGCCGTCGGCTTCCCCCAGAACAGGATCTCCAGGGCGACCAGAACCCCCCACACAACGAGCGCCGTACCGATCATCTCCGGCTGGAGAGGGTACAGCACAACGAGCCAACCCGCCCAAGCGGCGCGGCAGGACGAGGAAGAGCGGACTGAGGGTAAAACCATGATGCCATCGGGTTCCAGGGAAGATTCGTGGTGGCCGAAACCCTACCGGATCAAGGTCGTGGAACCGATCGGCCTTCCGCCCCGGGGAGCGGCTCCTCCACGAAGCGGGGCAAAACGCGTTCAACCTCGAGAGCGCCGCCGGGTACGCGGACCTCCTCACCGACTCCGGCACCGGGGCGATGTCCCAGGCCCAGTGGGCGGCCCTGATGGAGGGGGACGAGTCCTACGCCGGGAGCCGCTCTTTTGCCCGGTTCAGGAAGACCGCGGCCAAGATCACGGGCTCCCCTACGTCCTTCCCACCCATCAAGGGCGGGGGGCGGAGAACGTCCTTTTCTCGACCCTCCTCCGGCCAGGGGACGTCGTCCCCTCCAATGCCCACTTCGACACGACGCGGGCCGGCCGTTCAAGGGGGACACGGACGTCCGGGCGCTCGAGCGGCTTCTGCGGAACCCGCCGGGGCGGATCCCGGCGGTGATGCTCACCGTCACGAACAACACGGCCGCCGGTCTTGCTGGCGAACGTCCGGGCGGCCTCCGAGCTTGCGCGTGCCCACGGGATCCCCCTCTTCCTCGACGCCTGCCGCTACGCGGAGAACTGCTACTTTGTGCGGGAGCCGGGCTACGGGCACAAGGAGCCGCGGGAGATCGCGGCCGAGCTCTTCGCCCTGGCGGATGGGTGCACGATGTCGGCCAAGAAGGACGGGATAGGGGACATCGGGGGGTTCCTCGCCCTGCGCCACCCCCGCCTCTACGAGCGGTGCCGGGAAAAGCTGCGGCTTGTGGAAGAGGAGGGCCCGCTTCGGCACGTCATCGCCCGCGTCGCGCCGCTGGCCGGGAGGCTTGAGGCCACCGCGGTCTCGTCGCAAGACCCGCGGGTCCCAATGCGCGCAGGGACGTGAGGCGGGGAGCGACGAGGCGCCCCCGAGGCTCCGCCCCCTTCCCCGCTTAGTCCGACCGCGGAGAAACAGGATGAGGACCACGCCCAACCCTCCCAGCGGTTCCGTCCTCCGCCCGTGGCGAGCTCTCCGCGGCGAGGCCTGTAGGCGATCTGTGTCCTGCTTCGTGAGCGGGAAGGGGTGAGAGGAATGGTGGAAGACAGTACCGCGTTTGGGCTTGCGGTAGCGCTGGTGGTGGGGGTTGTTCTGGTCGCGTCGTGGGGGGCGAAGCCCCCTGCGGGCGGTGGAGGAGCTTGACCTCTCCCGGTACCTGGGGACGTGGTACGCCGTGGCCAGCATCCCAACCGCGTTCGAGCGGAAGTGCGTTCAGGGAACAACGGCCATCTACCCCCTCCTTCCCAGCGGGGAGATCGAGGTCGTCAACGTGTGCTTCTCCGCCACAGGCGAGCGGATCGAGGCCCGCGGCCGGGCATGGGTTCCCAACCCCCGCGAGCCGGCCAAGCTCCAGGTGGGCTTCGTCAGCTTCCTGGGCCTGCGCCTCCTCCCCGCCGACTACACCTACGCCGTGGTCGGCCACCCCACCCGTCGCTACGGGTGGGTTCTCAGCCGCACCTCCACCCTCCCGGCGGAGGTCCTCGCGGGGATCCGCAGGCGCCGGGAGGACCAGGGGTACGACGGGTCCCAGTTCCGGGTGATCGACCAACGGGTCCATGCCCGGCCCTGAGGACGGCCCGGCCGGTGGTGGTGCCGGATGTCCGCGAGTTCCCCGGCCACGGGGCCTGTGACCCCCGGTCCCGGAGCGAGATCGCGCTTCCGGTGATGGCCGGGGCCGCGTGGTGGCCGTGTTCGACGCCGACCACCACAAGCGGCGCCGTTCACCGCGGAGGATGTGGAGCCCTTGGTGCGGATCCTCTCCCTTCTTGACCCCTACCTCATCTCCGGTCACGTCCCGTCCAGTGGTGTAGATGGGGTCCTCGCCGTTGTGACGAGTTAGCCAGCGATCGCCTCCTTCACCACGCCCAAGGCGGGGATCCCGTGCGGCGCGCCAGACCTCTCGTACAGGGCCGCCATCGACCCCGCGCTGAAGCACCGACGCACGGCCAACCACGCGGCCCTCTGTTCCCCTCCTACCGCCCCGCTCAGCCGGAGGGCCGAGGAGGCGCTGGGGAAGAGCCTCACGACGTTACATCGCCTCCCGATCCCCCGATACACCCGCCCCCGCGGCGCTCCTGGAGAGGATCCATCGCCCGTGCGCCCGCTGCGGCCCCAGCCCCAGAACGGTGCGCATGAAGTGAACGGGGGCACCGCGGGGCTGCTCGCCCCATGCCCGTACGCCTCCTGGACCACCGAGAGAGGTGCCTTCTTCGTCCGTCGCCGCGGCTTGCGCTTGAGGGATCCGCGCCGGGTGACCCCACAGGCGCCCATCTGCGTGTCATCCCGGTGCTTGCGCGGAAACTCCAGGAGCGCGATCCGCCCGTGGGCCATCGGCTGGGTTCCTCTTTCTGGATCGAGATTTCCACCGAAGAACCCGGCGGGGTCACCCCACGCAGCTCCTCCCGGCCACCGGATCTACACCACCTCCTGGGACTCTACCTGCAGAGGCGCTCCGGCCTTGACACCGATCACGCGGGGCGGGTGTATATATAGCTTGGGGAGGTTAGAGGATTGCAGGTGGAAACGTCAGCAGAAACTGGCTTCCTAAGTGGTTCCGCTACAAGGCTGCAGACCAGGGGAAGATCCCCGAAGGCCCGCTGAAACAAGGAGGTGAGCGCGGACACCAGCGGGAAGGGATGCGTTCTTGGAAGGAGGTGGGCAAGAAAGGTAAGAAGAGGAGCAGCAAGGAGGTGTTTCATGAGCAGGTTCAGAATTTGTTTGGTCACGGTTGTTGGGACTTTGGCGCTGGGGTTGGTGGTCGGGTGTGGGCAGCCCGTGGTGCCGCCCGGGGTAGTCCTGCCGCCACCGGAAATCCTCCGTGTTGAAGTGAAAGAAGTGATCCGGATCTCCCCGGAAGGGGACGCTGCGATTACGCGGGCGCTCGTCGTCCCGCCCTCTCCCCTCAGTGAGCTGTACCTCGCCTACTGGAAGGCGTATGACGAGCAGAAAGAGGTGCGCGATAACTTCCTTGCGGAACTGCAAAAGCAGTACCTGATCCTCCTCGCGCAGACAATATTGAGGCCGTTTGTGGAGCCGGTGCGTCCGCCCGTGGCGCTCCTTGCGGCCGCGCCGTTTGAACTGCGAGTGACTGCCGCGATTCCGAGGCTCGCTAAGTACGTCCCGGAGGAGCGGGTTTGGCACGTGGCTGTCGGGCCGCAGGTCCGAGAAATGATGGAGCTGGCCGTGGATGAGCTCCTGAACGCCCTGGTGTTTCAATCGCTGTACCTTGAGAGCTTGCCCAAGGAGCAGCGGTTGGACCGGCGGCGGGAGGTGCGGTTCGAGCTCCCAGCGGGGGCCAGGATCGTCAACCGGAAGGAACTGTCGGAGCTCCGCTGGTTCGTGGACTTCGGGGGCGGAACATACCTGAAAGGCTCTCTCGTGGTGGAGGAACTCGTGGTCACCTTCATCGAGGAGCTCGTCCAAACCGAGAGGCCCCCCACGAACCTGCTCGATAAGAAGCTAGCGTTGGTCACGGCCGAGGCCCTGGCAAAGCACGGGGTGTTCACGATCAAGTACTCTCTTCCCGGTGTTATTCCGCTCCCGGTTCCGCGCCCAATTCCGCCTTCTCCTCCGACCGGGTTTGTGCCGCCCACCAACTTTAGCGGGTACTGGAGCTACTCTTACAGCGGCACCGTCTCCGCGACCCTCACCCCGCCCGCTGGGAGCACGGTGACGATCTCGGCCACGCCCAGCCTGTACTTCGGCGCCCATCTCGGCTGGGAGTTCAAACCGTGGTGGGAAGGGGGTGGCCTCAAGAAGTTTGAGGCCTGGATCGACGTGAACCCCAGCCTCAGCGCGTCGCTCAGCGCCGACATCAAGCAGCGCCTCACCTGGAATGGGAGGGTCATCGTTTGGACCCGCCATAAGGACTTCTGGTTTTGCGTGAAGACCTGGCCCGTTTGGATCAGGCTCTCGGTCGAAGCGAGCGCCCACGCGTCGGTAAGCGCTGGGGCGAGGGTAAAGTTCACCTGCGACGCCTCTGCCGGGGGGACGAACAGGCTTGGGGCAAAGTGGGAGACGGGTGTAGGCTGGACCAGGATCGTCTCGCGGAGCCCGTGGGCACGCTCCCCCAGCTTCACAGTGACCACTGGGGCCAGCTCCACCACCACCGCCGGTCCCGGGCTTACCCTCGCGGCCTACGTATACAACGTGGCCGGCCCGTTCGTGGGCCTGACCCCGTACCTCAAGGGCGAGCTCAGGGTCAGCCCTAATACTTGGGAACTCAAGGCGGGGTTCAGGGCGTCGGGCGGGGTGCAACTCGCCGGGTGGCTGCGGGGCTTCCTGGGCGGGCTCGGTTCGTATTCAGTGGACTTCTACACCTGGGAGACGAGGCTCGCGACCGGGACCTGGAGATGATGGGCGTTGCGCAGGTTTGTTTGGGTGAAGGGGGGCGCTATGCGCCCTCCTTACCCCTCAACTTCGCAAACGCAACAGAATCGCGAGGGGTCCGCGACGCGGCCCGCTCCTCTTTTGCCGAAACGATGGATGGCCTTGCCCCCGGGGCTGTTCGCAGAGCTCGTGGGGCAAGGCCTGTCCTTTATACCGCGGCTTTGGGGAGGGAGATGATGCGGAGGGAGCTTGACGGGTGGCGGATGTTCGTGCCCGGGGAGCCCAGCCAACGTGCCCTGGCTCGGTTCTTGATCGCGATGGACGAGCTGCGGGCCCGCCTGAGCCCTGATCGGTACCCGAACCTCGAGGTCTCCGACGAGGGGTACCTCTGGTTCAACGTGGCTTCCTTCCCGGGGACTTGGGAGGTCTTGGCCTTCCCGTTTGGCCTGGGGGACCTGCCGGGCCCGGCCCTGGCCGTGTCTTTCCCCCATGAACCCCTCGATTGGGGAGCCGATCTTGTAGAAACGCTGGCCAAGGTCCTCCCGTCCGGAGCCGGCTGGATCCTGTTCGCCGCGTCCTCGTCTCGGGAGGAAATCCTAGAGGCGTACGCGCACGGATGCCTTCCCCCGCTCCGCTTGGTCAGGGAGCGGGAGCGGTTGCTGGCTGTCTACACACGGGAAATGTTCTGGAGCTATTTCGGACTCTACATCCCCGCGGGGGAGCTCACGGTTGGGGACGCGGAGCAAGCGATCCGCCTGGTGCTCGCCGCGGTCGAAGCAAGGTAGTCCCAAAAACTCTCCTGGTATGCAAACCCGTGGGCCTTGACGCGCCAGGACTTCGTTACCAGGCAGGGCATCCGTGAGGCGGTGGTTAACAGAAGGCGGTGCTCCTCAATACGAAAGCTTGGCAACAGGGCAAGGAGCAGTGCCGGCCGGGGCCCTTTCCCACAAGGAGACATGAACCAAGGGGCAGCAAAGACGCCGTTGATCGCGACGCCCCTCTCCCCGGGGAGCATCGCCATGACGTGAGCAGTGGTCCTTTGGACCTGGGTTCTAGAATGATTGGGGTAGATTTGGTGCTCGGGTGGCCTCCCACAGTGTTCACAAGCGCTGTGCAGGCATGCTCATAAGATCGAGCCTTGCATGGATGGAGCTCTTGAGGTAGATGAGCTTGTGAAGGTCTACGGTAAAACGGTACGGGCGCGATCGCGCGGCTCTCACCGTGGTGCCCGGGAAAACCTTCGCCCTCCTTGGACCGAATGGAGCTGGGAAAACCACGCTCATGCGCATCCTGACCACCCAGCTCCGCCCCACCTCCGGCGAGCCCGGTGTTGGACCTGAGTGTCGTCCGCGAGGGCACCAAAGTCCGAAGGATCATCGGCCACGTTCCCCAGAAGATGAGCGGCTGGACCGACCTTTCCGGTTAGAGGATCTCCTCATTTACGCCAAGATCTACGGGGTCGCCCGGGCCGAGCGTCCAAACCTCCTGGCGGGTGTGCTCGAGAAGATGGGGATGAAGGCAGCGGCTTGGCAGGTGGTGCGCACCTGCTCCGGCGGGATGATCCGCCGGCTAAAGCTCGCCTCTGTCCTTCTCATTCGGCCGAAGACCTTGTTCCTTGGCGAACCCGCGATTGGTCTGGCCCCTTCGGCCCGCAAGGCGGTGTGGACGGAACTCAGAAAATTCAAGGAAGGCCATGGGATCACGATCTTCTTCGACACCCACTACATGGACGAGGCTGACCTCTGCGCCGAGGAGATCGGGATCATCAATCAAGGGAAACGCGGGTCG
>ERZ1685331.76-NODE-76-length-31950-cov-20.320270_pt1 | contig 31950 bp, 31 predicted proteins | sample MGYA00580194_ERZ1685331 | MGnify/ENA primary metagenome ERZ1685331 (study PRJEB41501, sample SAMN08275520) | hot springs metagenome | biome: alkaline hot spring; material: microbial mat | place: Russia: Ush-Beldyr | collected 2015-07 | depth 0.5 m m ...
AAAGAACGCCTTGATATCAGACCGGTCCCATCCGTCTGAGCACGTCACCGCCCGGTCCGCCGGGGGATGTCGCCGTCCGGTCGGTCTGTCGGGGTCGGTCTGAGACCGACCCCGACGGGTGCGCACAGAATTCGTCAAATTTTCGTCTTGCTTCTGCACTGCCTTCATGGTATAGTTGAGACAGGTCCGCACACAGGATTTCCCATTTTGACGATCGAGTAATTGCACACATCAGAAGGGAGTGGAGTCACATGTTGCGACACATCCGGCGCCGCGGGTTGGCGCTCATTGCTGGCATGGGTCTGGCGCTGAGCATTGCTGCGTGCGCAAGCCAGGCGAAGGTGCAGGAACAGCCGTTGTTGAACCAGTTGATGACGCCCAACGGTTTCGTCATCCAGCAACCGGCGACGAATCAGACCGACACAAATGTGACACTGCCGTTCGACCGCGTCGAGCAGGCGCCCGCCGCCCCCGCTGGCGACGGGCAGGTGACATTCGACCGCGTCGAGCAGGCGCCCGCCGCCGCTCCAGCCGGCGAGTCGCAGCGTGCGATGGACGCTAAGGAGAACACTGCTGTTTACATGGGGTGCGGGAAGTAAGTGAGGAGTGAGGGTAGAGGTGTGAGGGCGGCAACCATTGTGTATCGTTGTCGCCCTCGTTGCGCGTCAGAGCGCGACCGCCTCTTGCGTTATCGACAGAACTTGCGCGGTGGCGCGGTTTCTGGTTCCGCTGAGGCCTGTGGTAATGTGACACTCCTGGTTCAGGTGGTGCACCGCATCACAGAAGAAGACAAATACCGCTCCCACCAGTTCCAGTAGACTGACAAGGCGCAAGATCGCAACCAGGAGGTCTGGACCGCTGTCGCCTTGCGCGTACGAACCAGACATGCCGGTTACTCGCGCGCCGTGCCGCTCCGCGAGCATGGTCTCAGTGATTTGATCACGCTCAGAATTTCGGAGCGTGGTTTCATTCTCGTCAGCGATGAGGGGTTGGGAGCGCCAGGAACCGGGCATCAGGATGAGGGGTTAGCCTTCCCACCTGCAAACTTCTCACCTTCCCACGGAGAACTTTTCGCAGTCCCACGGCAATCTCGCGCAAGGTACGACGGTTTCATCTTCCCACGTTCAACGTTCGCGCCAAATCCTACTCCGCCGTCGCTGGCGCCGCTTCTTCGCTGTAGTCCTTGAGGGTCGAAAGGTCGCGGATACGTTCGGTGAAGAGGATGCCATCCAGGTGATCGATCTCGTGCTGCAATGCGCGCGCCAGCAACCCCGTCGCTCGCCGGATACGCTGCCGTCGCCCGTTCAGATCAGTGTACTCGACGGTCACCCACGCCGCACGCGGCACCTCGCCATACCATCCCGGCAGGCTCAAACACCCCTCCAGCCCGATCTCTTCCTGATCACTGGCTTTGACGATCTCCGGGTTGATCAGTACGAAGTTCTGCTCTGGCGCGACTTCGACTTTTGTGCCGTCCGGTCGCTCTTCCACCGTCGGAGGGATCGAGATGACCGCCAGGCGCTGCGTGATGCCGATCTGCGGCGCCGCCAGACCAACACCGCTCACGGCGTGCATGGTCTCGAACATGTCGGCGACCAGTTGCTTCAGTGACGGATTGGGCATTCGCACCGGGTGACAGCGGGTTGTCAGGGTTTTCTTGTCGTCCGGGTTATCAATGCGCAAAATGCGGCGCCGCGCCATAGCGTCCTGTCCTCCAGCGATCTGAATGTTCTTATTGTGCATTATAGCACAGGACAGCAGGCGATCTCAGGTGATCGTCACCGCTATGCCAACCCCCTGCACAGATCGCGGCGTCTCGCCGGAATACCTGTTGAACCCTGATGGCACGCTGCGCCTCGACGACAACTTCAGCGGTGCGCTCGACATCACCGGCTGGACCGTCGCCCTCGACCGGATGGTCCGGTTTTCAGCCCGTGACTGCACCCTGTCCTCATCGTTCGCTTGACAGCCATCCGCTTCGATGGTACACTGCGCAGCGCAGTAAAGGAAGCAATCATACGAAGTATGCAATTCCTGATTACCAAGCAGGTCAAGCGCAGCAAAAAGCCGGACGTCTGGTCTGGTTAGGCTCGCTTGTCCCGCGATGATTGGTTGACAGGCCCGCTTCGCCAGACCAGGCGAGCGGGCTTTCTATTTGTGTTTCAGGAGGGAGTCGTGGGGCAGACGCTCGCAGAACAGATCCTTTCGCACGCCGCCGGAAGACCGGTCTCCGCCGGAGAGAACATTGTCGCCAGAGTCGATCTGGCGATGATGCACGACAGTATTTCACCCAGCATCATCAAAATCTTGCACCAGGAACTGGGCGCCGATCAGGTGTGGGATCGCGATCGGGTAGCGGTGGTAGTGGACCACGTGGCGCCGGCGGCGACGATCCAGAATGCCGAGCATCAACTGGCGCTGCGGCGCTGGGTGCGGCAACAGCAGATCACCCATTTCTTCGATGTCGGGCGCGGCATTTCGCACCCGGTGCTGGTCGAAGAAGGGCTGGCGCGCCCCGGTATGCTGATCCTCGGCAGCGATTCGCATTCGACGGCATACGGCGCGGTTGGCGCATTTGGCACCGGCATGGGATCGACCGATATGGCGCTGGCGCTGGCGACCGGGCAGACGTGGCTGCGCGTGCCGGAGACGGTGCGCATTCTGGCGCGTGGTCGGTTCCGCCCCGGCGTCGGCGCGAAAGACCTGGGGCTGCGCGTGGCGCGCCTGATCGGCGCCGATGGCGCAACGTATCAGTCGGTCGAATGGCATGGTGTCGAGGAACTGAGCGTCAGTGAACGGATGACGCTCGCCACGCTATCGATCGAGATCGGCGGCAAGGCGGGCATTGTTCCGCCAACCGGTCCCGGCTGGGAGGAGCATGCCATGCGCCGCGGCATCACCGTGCCGCCGTGGTTGCGCGTTGAGGAAGGAGCGCGCTACAGCCGGACGGTCGACGTTGACCTCGACACGCTCGAACCGCAGATCAGCGTGCCGCACTTTGTCGATAATGTGCGCGACCTGAGCGAACTGGGGCGCGTCGAGGTCGATGTGGTCTATGTCGGCACCTGCACGAATGGGCACGCCAACGATATGGCTGCCGCTGCGCGCATTCTGAGGGGGCGCAAAGTGGCGCGCGGGGTGCGGCTGCTGGTTGTTCCGGCGTCGAGCGAGGCATTGCAACAGGCGACTGCCGATGGAACGCTGGCGACTCTGCTCGAAGCGGGCGCTGCCATCGGCACCCCTGGCTGTGGTGCGTGCATCGGGCGGCACATGGGTGTGCTGGCGCCCGGTGAAGTCTGCCTGTTCACCGGCAACCGCAACTTCCGCGGGCGCATGGGATCGCCAGAGGCGCAGATCTACCTGGCGTCGCCCGAAGTCGCTGCGGCGACGGCAGTTCTGGGATACATCGCCCATCCGGCGGAGGTAGCAGGGTAGGAGTCAGGGGTTAGAGGGTAGGGGTTAGGAAGCCTGTGACCTTCAATCACAGCGGGGCTGGGATTTCGATCCCCTGGCGAAGGTGTTGATGAAGGCCACTCCTGGGGCTTCAACCGTCGGTGAACATCGTGGCGGCAGTGTAACCGAAGCCTGCGGTCTGGCCTGCGCAGGCGGGCTTCGCAGCCCGTAGCCCGCGGCTTCAGCCACCAGGCTGCAAGGAATGAGAGAAACGCCCGTGCATCCCGAAACGACATCCATCCATGCTGGTCAGGAGATTGATCCGACAACAGGCGCGGTTATTCCGCCGATCTACCTGACAACAACCTTCGAGCGCGCGCCAGACGGAAGTTTTCCGCACGGGCACATCTATACCCGCAACGGCAACCCTAATCGCACAATGCTCGAAACGTGCCTGACAGCGCTCGAGGGCGGCGCAACGTGTGTGGCGTTCAGTTCCGGTCTCGCCGCAGCAATGAGCGTCTTCCAGGCGTTGCGTCCCGGCGACCACGTGATTGCCCCCGATGACGCCTATCACGGGATCACGCGGCTGCTGCGCGAGATTATGGCGCCATGGGGTCTGGAATATACCCGCGTCGATATGCGCGACCCGCAGAACGTTGCAGCGGCGCTGCGCCCAAACACGCGCCTGGTGTGGATCGAGACGCCATCGAATCCACTGCTCAAGATCGCCGATATTGCCGCAATTGCGGGAATTGCCCATCGGGCTGGTGCATTGTGCGCTGTGGATAACACCTGGGCGACGCCGGTGCAGCAGCGTCCGCTGGAGTTGGGGGCGGACATAGTGATGCATGCAACGACAAAGTATATCGGCGGGCACAGTGATGTGCTCGGCGGGGCTGTCGTGTTTGGCGCGAACGATGCGTTTGCCGAGCGAGTGCGTTTCCTTCAGATCAACGGCGGCGCCGTTCCGTCGCCATTTGACTGCTGGCTGGCATTGCGCGGCATTCAGACGCTCACCTATCGCGTGCGCGCGCACGCTGCGAATGCGATGCAGGTCGCCCGTTTTCTGACGCAGCATCCGCGCATCGAGCGCGTTCACTACCCCGGGCTGGAAACCCACCCCGGTCACGCAGTCGCTGCGCGGCAGATGCGCGGTTTCGGCGGCATGCTGTCGATTGAAGTGAAAGGCGGCGAGGCGGAAGCGATGGAGGTCGCGGCAAAGGTCAAGATTATCACCCGCGCCACCAGTCTCGGCGGCGTCGAGAGCCTGATTGAACATCGCGCATCGGTGGAGGGACCGGAGAGCACAACACCGCCCAACCTCCTGCGTATCTCGGTCGGTCTCGAACATCCCGCCGATCTGATCGCCGATCTGACGCAGGCGCTGGCGTAGGAAACTCATGCGCAGGACTTGCGCGGCGGCGCGCTTTTTGCTCCACAGAGCCTGCGGCGGTGTGGCACTCCCAATCACGTGGTGCGCTCGGCAGCAAAGCCGCCGAGTCGCACGACACAATGAAGATAAGCACCGCTCCGCCGACGGCAAAGAGAGCCGTCACGCGGCTTGTCTGTGAGGCGGCGGCGTAACTGCTGTTATTCACACAAGAAAGGACTACTCGTATGGCTCGCATCTGGCGCTTTGGCGCAAATGTCAATACCGATCAGATCGTCCCCGGGCGCTATGCGCCGTATATGCTCAAAAATGAGGACGATCTGCGCAAATACCCGTTCGTCGAGGCGCGCCCCGAGTTTGCTTCGACGGTGCGCCCCGGTGACCTGATCATCGCCGGTCCGAACTTCGGCTGCGGTTCATCGCGCGAATATGCGCCGCTGGCGCTCAAGATGGTCGGCATCGGCGCGATCATCGCGCCGCTCTTTGCGCGCATTTTCTACCGCAACGCCCTCAACCTGGGCATTCCGCTGTTCGAGGCCAACCTGACCGACCAACTGGAGGAGGGGCAGGAGGTCGAGTTCAACGCAGAAACCGGCGTCATCATCGCCGACGGTCGCACGATTCAACTGCCGCCGCCACCCGAATGGATGCGCGAGGTCTGGCGCGAAGGCGGCATTGTGCCGTTCTACCGCAAACATCGTCGCTTCCCCGGAGCAGTTTCCATATGAGCACGCCGCCGTTCACCATCCTTGTGATCCCTGGCGACGGCATCGGGCGCGAGGTCATTCCAGCAGCCGTTGCTGTGCTCCAGGCGACCGGTCTGCCGCTGCGGTTCGCCGAAGCCGATGCTGGCTGGGAATGTTTCCAGCGCTGTGGCGAGGCGCTGCCGCCTGAGACCCTCGAAGCCGTGCGCGCGGTTGATGCAGTGCTGTTCGGCGCCGTCGCTTCGCCGAGCCACCCGGTCGCCGGGTACCGCAGCCCAATTGTGCGGCTGCGCCGCGAACTCGACCTGTACGCCAATATCCGTCCGGTCTTCGACGATCCGCCATCGGGCGATCCGCGCGCCCGCTGCGTCGATCTGATGGTGGTGCGCGAGAACACCGAAGGATTGTATGCCGGACGCGAACGGGTCGAAGACGGCGGTGCGACCGCAATTGCCGAGCGCGTCATTACCCGGCGCGCCAGCGAACGGATCACGCGCGTCGCGTTTGACCTGGCGCGCGCCCGGCGCACTGCACGCAGCGCGCCCGCTGCACCACCCGCAAAGGTGACCATCGTTCACAAGGCGAATGTGCTGCGCGAAACATGTGGACTGTTCCGCACCGTCGCGCTGGAAGTTGCGCAGGCGTACCCCGATGTGCAGACGGACGAAATGCTCGTCGATACCTGCGCCCTGCAACTGGCCACGCGCCCTGAACGCTTCGATGTGCTTGTCACCACCAATCTGTTTGGTGATATCCTGTCGGATGTCGCCTGCGCCTGGGGCGGCGGCCTGGGTCTGGCATCGTCGGCGAACCTGGGTGAACGGCACGCGCTGTTCGAGCCGGTGCACGGCGCCGCGCCCGACATCGCGGGGAAAGGGATCGCCAATCCGCTGGCGGCGATTGGGTGTGCTGCGCTGCTGCTCGACCACCTCGCCCGACGCGCGGCGCCTGATGTTGCGCCTGACATCCACGCGTGGAGTGTGCGCATTCAGCGCGCCATTCGCCACGTGCGCGCCGCCGGTCCGCACACGCCTGATCTCGGCGGCAATGCAGGTACATCCGAAGTGACCAACGCAGTTATTGCACATATGCTCACATCATAAAGAAAGGAGACCACCTCATGCGCACCATATGCCCGGAATGCGAAGCCGAAATCACCCTGCCCGAAGGCACGGTCGAAGGCGAGATTCTCACCTGCCCCGATTGTGCCGCCGAACTGGAAGTTGTCAGCATCGACCCGCCGGAACTGGCGCTTGCGCCGGAAGTTGAAGAAGACTGGGGAGAATGACCTATGCGAGTCGGCGTCCTCTGCTCACGCATCCGCGTCGAAGAAAAACTGCTCTTTGCCGAACTGGAACGACGCGGCGTCGCCTATGCGCGCATCGATGACGATGACGTCATTTTCGACCTCAACGAAGGTCGCTACGCGTACGACGTCGTGCTCGAACGGAGCATCCACCACTCGCGCGCGCTGTACGCGCTCAAGGTGTTCAACGATGCAGGCGTGCCGACGGTCAATACCGCCTGCGTCGCCGATATCTGCGGCGACAAGTTCAAAACGACCCAGGCGCTTATCCGTGCTGGCGTGCCGACGCCGCGCACGCGCATGGCGTTTACCCCCGAATCGGCGCTGCGCGCCATCGAAGACCTTGGCTATCCAGTGGTGCTCAAGCCCGCCATTGGCTCGTGGGGACGCCTGATCGCCAAGGTCAACGACCGCGAGGCGGCGGAAGCGTTGCTCGAACACAAGCAGATCCTGGGATCGTACCATCATTCGATCTTCTACATTCAGGAATATATCCCCAAACCCCACCGCCGCGACATTCGCGCCTTCGTCGTTGGCGACGAGTGCATCTGTGCCATCTATCGCACCAGCGACCACTGGATCACCAACACTGCTCGCGGCGGTCAGGCGAGCGTCTGCCCGGTAACGCCGGCGCTGGCAGACCTGTGCGTCAGCGCCGCATACGCGGTTGGCGGCGGCGTGGTCGCGATCGACGTGCTGGAAGCGCCTGATGGCAGGCTGCTGGTGAACGAAGTCAACTACACGATGGAGTTCCGCAACAGCATCGCGCCGACCGGCGTGGACATTCCGGCGCGCATCATCGACTACACGCTGGAGGTGGCGCGGAAGGGGAGCGTCTCATGAGCGTGCGCGTCTCGATTGTCGGCGGCAGCGGGTACGTTGGCGGCGAACTGCTGCGCCTGCTCCTGTTTCACCCGCAGGTCACCGTCGCGCAGGCGACCTCTGAGCGCCTGGCGGGCAAGCCGATCACGACGGCGCATCCGAACCTGCGCGGCGTCCCTGCGGCGCGCGAACTTCAGTTCACTTCTCAGGACCGGCTGGCGCCATGTGATGTGCTGATCCTGGCGTTACCGCACGGCGACGCTGCGCGCGCCATCGACCGTTTCGCCGGGCTTGCGCCGAAGATCATCGATTGCTCCGCCGATTTCCGTCTGCGTGACCCGGCGGTCTATGCTCGCTGGTACGGCGAGCACCACTCTGCGCCACACTGGCTCGAACGCTTCGTCTACGGACTGCCCGAACTCCACCGCGACGCCATCCGCAGCGCCGGGTACGTCAGCGGCGTCGGGTGCAACGCGACTGCCGCGATCCTGGCGCTGCTGCCGCTGGCGCGCGCCGGGCTGATCGATCCGGGGCGCGATGTGATTGTCGAGGTGAAAGTCGGCTCCTCCGAGGGTGGCGCACAACCGAATGAGGCGTCACACCACCCGGAGCGCAGCGGTGCGGTGCGTTCGTTTGCGCCTGTCGGGCATCGCCACACCGCCGAGGTGATGCAGGAACTTGACGTACAGCGTGTTCATCTGTCGATCACCAGCGTCGAGCTGGTGCGCGGCGCGCTCGCCACGGCGCATGCGTTTGCCAGCGGACCGGTGAGCGACAGGGACTTGTGGCGCGCATTTCGCGCAGCGTATGGCAACGAGCCATTCGTGCGCATTGTGCGTGAAAAACAGGGCATTTACCGCCTGCCCGAGCCGAAAATCCTGGCGGGCAGCAACTACGCCGATGTCGGGTTCGCCGTGGACGAGGAGACCGGGCGGATTGTGTCAATCTGCGCAATCGACAATCTGATGAAAGGCGCCGCCGGAACCGCCGTGCAATGCCTGAACCTGATGTGCGGCTTCGATGAACGGATGGGGCTGGAGTTTCCGGGATTGCATCCAGTTTAGGGGTTGCCAGCAAAAGCTATACCTGCGAAGGGGAGGTTTGGGAAAAGCCCCCGAAATTGATAGAGTCGGCAGCGGAATGGTTTGAGCGAGCGCCAACGCATGGCGCCCCGCCGTCCCGAGGGATCTCTTCTATGGAAGTATCGCCAATACCATCATTCCTGCGCAACGAAAACCCGGCGCAGCCGCGCTACCACGAAGCGGTCGAATTATTTGCACTGTTCGATTATCTGAAAGCGGTGCGCTGGGGAGTCTTCAGCATCCGCGAGTCGCTCCAGGCAGTCGGCGAGTGTCGTGACGGGACGCTTCAGGGATTTCACCTGACCGTCGATGAGGCGTGGGAAGCGGTGCGCGGCATGGACTCGCTCGGCGTCGGGGTGATCGAACTCCCGGCATTTCCTGCCAACCCGCCGGGGCAGGCGTTCAATCTTCGCCTGCTGGAACGCGCCGCCGCGCACGGGCTGACAACGACCTTCGCCGCGCATGCGCGCTGCGTTGCTATCGACATCCGTACCGCAGCCGAGACCGGCTTCCGTCGCCTGCATCTCTACATTGGCGTCAGCCCGATCAAACAGGCGACTGTGCATGCGAATGCAACCCAGCTCGCCGATAAAGCCTTCGATGCCATTCATCTGGCGCGCGACCTCGGTTTCGATTGCGTCCGTATCAGCACCGAAGACGCCTACCGCACCCCCCTCGACGATTATCGCGCGTTCTATGAGCGGTTGCAGGAGCGACTGACGAGTCACGGGCTGCACGTTGACGGCATCGGCATCCCCGATACCGTCGGCGTTGGCACGATTGACGACCTCGGCGATCGCATTGCCGTGCTGCGGCAGATCGGCATCCGCTTCGCCTTCCTCGAATGCCACATTCACAACGACATCGGTCACTCCGATCGCCTCTACGTCGATACCCTGCTGCTATGCATGCGGCTGGGGATCATGATGCTGCCCGACTTTTCGATCCTGGGGATCGGCGAGCGTAACGGCACGATTGGTCTCAGCTCGCTGATCGAGGCGATCTACCGGCGTCTGCTGCTGCTCTACCCGCGCTCGATGCCCGCCATCCGGCAGGCAGTGCGCGAGAAACTCGGCGTGCTGCCCGATGGTGAACTGTTCGTCAACCGCTACCGCGACCTCGACGCCTTCTTCTACCGCATTCTGGCGCGCAGCGGTTTTGTCTTCGACCGCAGCCCGTTTTCGTCGAACACCGAGTACGACGGCTCGGGCGTCCACGCCGATACCACCCTGCGCGCGTTTCGCCTGGCATTGAACAAAGGGTACGAAGGGCAGCAGGCGATTGATCTCGGCAACAGCGCCTACGCTGGAGCGCTGCCACCCTACGACATGCCGCTGCGCACGCCGGTGCTGGCATGCTTTGGCTGTGGCAAGAGCAATGTGCATTTCTGGCGCGAACGCGAACGTCTGGTCTTGCGTTGTCCCGACGACATTCGTATCCGTATTGTTCCGTATGCCGATGATCTGGCAGAAGATTCCCACCACATTCCAACCAACGAAACAACTGCCGACGAACTCGCTGCGCGGTTGATCCGCTGCGCCAGCGTGCGCGAAGGAGGGATCAACCACCACCAGGCGATGGAAATTGTCCACCTTTTCTACCGACCAGGGGAGGCTTCTGAATGATCGTGGTCAAAGTTGGCGGCGGCGCTGGCATTGCCTATGCTGCGCTCTGCGCCGACCTCGCAACCCTCATGGGCGCCGGTCAGCGGCTTGTGCTGGTGCATGGCGGTTCGCACGAAACCAACACCCTCGCCGAACGATTGGGGCATCCGCCGCGTTTCGTCACCTCGCCGTCCGGCTACACCAGCCGCTACACCGACCGTGTGACGCTGGAACTCTTCCTGATGGCGACGGCTGGCAAGGTCAACAAGATAATCGTCGAACGATTGCAGCAACTTGGTGTGAACGCCGTTGGTCTCGCCGGTCTCGACGGGCGTGTGCTGGAAGGGCAGCGCAAAGCCGTCATCCGCATTGTCGAAGACGGCAAGCAGAAAGTGCTGCGCGATGACTGGACCGGAACGGTTGAGAAAGTCAACACCGACCTGCTCCACCTGCTGTTGAACGCCGGGTTCCTGCCGGTGATCGCCCCGATTGCCGCCAGTTACGCTGGCGAGGCGCTTAACGTCGATGGCGACCGCGCGGCTGCGGCGATTGCTGCGGCGCTTGGCGCCGACACACTTGTACTGCTGACGAACGTTCCCGGTCTGCTGCGCGCCTTCCCCGACGAAAGCACCCTCGTCCGGCACATTCCGCGCGCCGACATCGAGGAGTACCTGCCACTGGCGCAGGGTCGGATGAAGAAGAAGATCCTGGGCGCGTCCGAGGCGCTTGCACAGGGGGTAGGACGGGTCATCCTCGGCGATGCGCGCGTCGCCGAACCGATCTCGTGCGCGCTTGCAGGCAAAGGCACCGTCATCGTATGACACGTTGGCAACGCACCCTGTTCATCCTCGTCGCCGCGCAACTGGTGTCAGCCATCGGCTTCGGGATGTTCTTTCCGTTTCTGCCGCTGTATGTCGAGCAGCTTGGAACGAACACCGGCTTGAGTCTCGAGTTCTGGGCTGGCATGGTTTTCTCCGGGCAGGCGCTCACGATGGCGATCACGTCGCCAATCTGGGGATCGCTGGCGGATCGGTACGGACGCAAGGCGATGATCGAACGCGCGATGTACGGCGGCGCGGCAATCATTCTACTGATGGGATTCGTCCGCTCGGCGGAAGAACTGGCGCTGCTGCGCGCGATCCAGGGCGCGATCACGGGCACGATCGCTGCGATCAATGCGCTTGCTGCGTCACTCGTGCCGCGGGAACGCACCGGGTATGCCATGGGGATGTTGCAGGTCGGGCTGTGGGCCGGGATCGCCGCTGGACCGTTGCTCGGCGGGGTCGTCGCCGATGCGTTTGGCTTTCGCGCCGCGTTTATCGTCACAGCGATCCTGTTGCTCATTTCCGGCATCGTTGTGACATTCGGCATTCGGGAGCAGTTCACGCCGCCGCCAAAAGGCATGAAGCGCCCTGGCATCCTCAGCGACTGGCGGCGCATTCTGGCGTTGCCAGCCGTCGCCGCCGCCTATACAACGCGCTTTCTCAACTGGCTGGGACCGAACATGCTGCTGCCGATGCTGCCGCTCTACGTTGCATCGCTTATGCGCGGCAGCGCGGGGGTCAGCACGCTCACCGGCGTGATCGTTGGGCTTTCGTCGGCTGCGGGCACGGTCAGTGCGCTCTATCTGGGGCGCCTGGGCGACCGTATCGGGCACCGCCGGGTGCTGCTGGCAGGAACGCTGGTGGCGGCGCTCTGCTTCATTCCGCAGGCATTCGTCACTGCCGGATGGCAACTGCTCATCCTCCAGGCGCTGACCGGCGCAGCGACGGGCGGGATGAATCCGGCGCTCAGTGCGCTGCTGGCGCGCTACACGAACGAAGGAGATGAAGGCGCTGTGTTCGGCATCGACAACTCCGTGAATGCCGCTGCGCGCGCCGCCGCGCCCCTGCTCGGCGCCATGATCGCTGCGTGGTTCGGATTGCCTGCCATTTTCATCGCCACGGCGCTGGTGCTGCTGGGCGCGGCGGCGCTGGTTTTCCGCTGCCTGCCGGAACAGACGGTCGCGCCGCCGGTTGTTCCGGCAGCGCAGCCGTGCGAAAACACGCAGGGGTAGCGCCTGTCGGGCTGCGTTTGCGCTTCGCTATCGGTGTGCATCAAGGCACGGCACGCATGGCGCTCAGACCGGACCACAGTCCGGAACAGATCAGAACGAAGCCCAGCGTGGCGAAGACAATGAGCAGCAGTTTACTTTCGTCCTTGATCCGCGCCCGTTCCGGCTGATTGGTCGGGTAAACGACAGGAACCGTCTGTTCAATTTTATAGGCAGGGGGATGCGAGTACACCGTGCCGGTGATGGTGAATTCCTGACCATTGCAGGTGACGGTCATCATGGGGGCGGGGCTCAGTCGCTCTGCACCGCCGCCTGCCGCAGGTGATCGACGGTCAGTGTGTAGGCGCGCGCAAAGCCGCCAACGTATCGCGCACCGCTGGCGGTGAAACGGTAGAGATTGAAATCGGCAAAATCGAAGAGCATCGCCGCTGCCGGGTGCCGCGCCAGGTATCGTTCGCGCCCGGTTGCGTACTCCGGCGCGTCTTTTGCCACCGGCGCCACCGTACCGCTCAACGTGATACGCGCCAGAGTCTGGACATCGTCGATCGCGGACGTCTCCGGTTCGGCGATCAGCAACGCGGCGCGCGGGTCGGTGCGCAGGTGGCGGGTATGCGGCGAGAGGTCGCTCAGGTGGAGCAGGTAGCCGCACAGATCGTCTTCCACGACATAAGCGACGAGCGACACAAAGGGCGCGCCATCGGCGAGCGTTCCCAGCGAGGCGACGCGCTGACCGCGCAGAAGACGTGCAACGAGCGGAAGTTCATCCTGGAGCATGACAATTCCCCCCTGGCAATTTTCAGGTATGATACTGCAAACTGTTGAGTTTACATCAAATAAGATCGCCCAAAGGCGCAAAGATCCGTATGCGAAGCCGACGATGATGGGTCGTCTTTACTTATGTGACAGGACTTACGCAGTGGCGTTTTCTGGCGCTGCCAGAGCCTGCGGCAGCATGGCGCTCCCGATCAAGGTGATACGATGCGGCGGCAAAGCTGCCGCACCGCCCCACACAAGAAGATACGTGCCGCTCAGCCGCAGGCAAAAGAGCCGTCACGCGGCTCGTCCGTGAGGCGACCGCGCAACTCCTGTGTATGTGAAAGGTGCTCAGGTCAGGAGACGATGATGACACAATCGGTAAGTGAGTCTATCATATCCGCCGAGACTGCGTACACGTCCGGCGTCTACCCCAAGCGGCAGGTTGCGATTGTGCGCGGCGAGGGCGCACTGCTCTGGGATGCCGATGGTCGTGTGTACATCGACTGCGTCGGCGGGCAGGGCGCAGCCAACCTGGGGCATGCCCATCCCGCAGTCGTGGCAGCCATCCGCGAACAGGCGGAGCGCCTGATCAGTTGCCCGGAGATTTTCTACAACGATCAGCGCGCCGCTTATCTCGCGGAACTTGCCGCCGCGCTCCCCTTCGCCGCCAGAATATTCCTGTGCAACTCGGGCGCAGAAGCCATCGAGGGTGCGATCAAAATTGCGCGCCTGAAGACCGGACGCAGTGGGATTGTCGCGGCAGTGCGCGGTTTCCACGGTCGCACGATGGGCGCGCTCTCCGCCACGTTCGAGCCGAAGTACCGTGAGCCGTTCATGCCGCTCGTGCCCGACTTTACGCACGTGCCGTACAACAATGTCGCGGCGCTCGATGCGGCGATCACCGATCGCACCGCCGCCGTCATCCTCGAACCGGTGCAGGGCGAAGGTGGCGTGCATCCCGCTGCGCCCGGTTATCTTGCCGATGTTGAGCGGATCTGCTGCGAACGCGGCGCGCTCCTGATCATCGACGAGGTGCAGACCGGTTTCGGGCGAACCGGGATGCTGTTCGCCATCGAACATCACGGCATCACCCCGGCAATGCTGTGCCTGGCAAAATCGATTGCTGGCGGATTGCCGATGGGCGCGATTGTCATCAATGCCACCCTCGGTCCATTGCCGCCAGCCAGCCACGGAACGACCTTCGGCGGGTCGCCGCTGGTCTGCGCTGCCGCCCGCGCTGCGCTGCGCGTTCTGCGCAACGAAGACCTGCCGCGCCAGGCAGCCGAAAAAGGCGCCTATGCGCTCGAACGCCTGACCGCGCTGCGTCTCCCGCGCATCCGCGCCGTTCGCGGGCAGGGGTTGCTGATCGGCATTGAACTGAAGGAGCGGGTGCAGCCATTCCTGGTCGCCCTGATGGAACGCGGTGTCCTGGCGCTTCCCGCCGGACCGAACGTGCTGCGATTGCTGCCGCCGCTCGTCATCACCTGCGAGCAGATCGACGCCGTGATTGCCGCGATTGCTGAGGTGCTGGCATGACCCTCGATCCTGTCGCGCTGCTGACCCGTATGCTGGAGATTCCGTCCATCTCCACGCACGAAGCCGAACTGGCGCGCGTTCTGGCGGCAGAAATGGCGCGCCTGGGGTTCGAGAGTTTCGTTGACGAAGCCGGGAACGCGGTCGGCATCATTGGCGCAGGTCCCGACGTGGCGCTCCTGGGGCATATCGACACCGTTCCGGGCGAAATACGGGTGCGTATCGAAGATGGCAAACTCTACGGTCGCGGCGCAGTCGATGCCAAAGGACCATTCGCGGCGTTCATCTGTGCTGCGGCGCGTCTGGCAGCATCAGGAGCACATCTGCCATTCCGCCTTGTGCTGATCGGCGCCGTGGAAGAAGAAGCGGCTTCATCGAAGGGCGCCCGTTACGCCGCCGGACGCTATCATCCGGTCGCCTGCGTCATCGGCGAACCGAGCGGCTGGGACCGGATCACGCTTGGTTACAAAGGCCGTCTCCTGGTTGATGGGGTTTGGGAACAGCCGATGAGTCACAGCGCGGGACGCGAGGCGTCGGCTGCCGAACGGGCCGTCGCCTTCTGGAACGACGTTGCAGCCCATTGCGCGGCATACAGCCAGGGGCGCGAGCGCCTGTTCGATCAGTTGCTTCCCTCGTTGCGTTCGATTTGCAGCCAGAGCGACGGGCTGATCGATCGGGCGGAACTGACGATTGGCGTGCGCCTGCCGCCCGATGTGCCGCCCGAAACGCTGGCAGCCGCCATCGCAGAGCGCGCCCATGGCGGCATGTTGCGCTTCCGCGACCTCTGCCCGGCATACCAGGCAGAGAAGAACACGCCGCTGGCGCGCGCTTTTCTCAAGGGCATTCGCGCGGCTGGCGGAACGCCTGGCTTCCTGCTGAAAACCGGCACCTCCGACATGAACGTTGTCGGACCCATCTGGCAGTGTCCCATCCTTGCCTACGGACCGGGCGATTCGAGCCTGGACCACGCCCCGAACGAGCACATTGTGATCGAGGAATACCTGCGCGCCATCGAGGTGCTGGAGCAGGCGTTGCAGCGGCTGGAGATCGGCGGGTAGCGGAGAACGTGAGCGTTTTCAGGACGGACAGTGAGCGCCAGCCAATGGTTCGGTTAATAACGCCTGTTTCGCCCGCTTTTTTCTACAGTGTTGCTCAGATTATGGGCTTACGCCCTCCGGTGCGGATTCAAGCCCTTGCCCACATGAGAGAAGATCCCCGGGTCTTTCATCCTCAGCCGGCGCTTCAGTCCGAAGTGCCACTGAGCGCGTTGCAGCGCGACTCTTGCGGCATGCTTCCAGCGCTCATCATCCTGGACGAAAAACGCTTGTGACTTCTCGTATGGATATCCAGATACCGGGTGCGTGGAAAATCACCATCGGTGAACAGTCGAGCGCATCGTTTCGACTGCAACAGCAGCGATGCTGGGCAACGATGCGCCCACTGCGTCCAGCGCTAGACACTGCGGGCTTCGGCGGTGCGCCAGACGCGCTTCCGTGCGGCAAGAGTTGAGCGCTTAGTGTAACGCAGGCGTTCCTGCATCACCATCCTTCGCATATGAGCCTATGGCGCCTCAGATACCGGTCGCACGGGCAATGGGAACATCTGTGATATGCCAAACACATACGATGGAGTCCATGGCGGCGCAGGCGGGTTGTTCCCGCTGACATTCAGACCATCGAGCATGCCATGGTTATTCGCCTCGTTAGACTCAAATACGACGCCGCTTGTCCCGACTGTATTCCAGCTATCTGCCAGAGCGTAGATTCTCGTTGTACCGTTTGCCAGCCATCCGAGCCAGTACGTGTGGGGCGGACTATAGCCGCTGCGGGTATTGAGCGTGATCTGTTCACCCGGTTGCAACCCTTGCGCAACTCCCCAGGCGACGCCAAAGCACGGGTTCAGTGCACAGCGGTTATGCCAGAGGTCATTGATCTGTGGCGGGCGATCCGGGTTGATATACAGATCGACCCAAAACGGTCCAGCAGGAGCGTTACCGATATTCTTCACTGTCACCTGAATCTCGACCGACTGCCCGGCGGTAAAACTCGTCTGGTTGGGGATAATCTCGATACGGTCGATGATCAGATCGGGTTGACCAGGATATGCAACGAGCGGCAGATAGACATACTGCACCGATGGGGGCACAGGGGTCGGGGGCGTTGTTTCAATAATCGTGCGGGTGAACCCTGCCGGCAGGTTGCCGTTGCCAGCAGCGTCCTGCGCCGCATTCGCCGCCACAGTGACGCTTGTCGTCCCCAACACGAGCGGGAGCAGGTCGAAGGTGTAGAGCGCTCCGCTGCCTGCAAAGTTGCTGACTGTCCCATTGACGATGCTCAGGTCATCGACGGTGAAGCCGGTCACCAGTTCACTGAACGTCACCGTGACCGGAATCGATGCAGCGCTGGTCGGATTGGTCGTGGGCGAACTCAGCGTGACAGTTGGCGGGGTTTTGTCTATCTCGTAGATCTGACCATCGACATACGGCAGCCCTGCGAGCGTATTCCCCGCCAGATCGGTGATGGTCGCGCTGGCTGGAATATCGAGGCGGATTGTTCCATCACCGCTACCGGTGTTCACTACGACCCGGTAGACGACCCAACTGCCGCTTATGCCGCTCACGCCACTCACACCGCTTACGCTGCTCACGCCTGCGCCACTGATGCTGCCCGTTATTGTCAGGTTGAAGTCAGTTGTCGCTACACCCGTTACCGCCTCTGAGAAGGTGACGAGAAACATCACGCTGGAAGCATTCGTGGGATTCGAGCCGCCACGCATTATTGAGGTCACAGTTGGCATGATGATGTCGTACTCATACGCGCCCATATCAACAATGGCGCTGTTGTCTCCATCCCCGTCTTGAATGCGTGGCTTGCCGTCCAGGTCGTTTATGACTCCGAGGGGCGTAAAGGTGTTGTTGCCGGTGTCAATGGCTGGCGACCCGGCTTGCAGACGCAGGTTCCCGGTGGATCTATTGACGAATAGCGGATCGGCATCGATATTGCCGCCCGCATCTGTGCCACAGTCCGATTGCCAGGCGCTGGAACCGCCTCACCCCTCCACATTGCTGTGAGATATAACGGGAATGCTGGAGTTGTAGCTGACGATACTCAAGGCTGCATTATCCCAGATAATCACGTTCCGCAGAATCGGACTGCTCTGGTCGTCGTTGAAGATCACGCGGCCCGCGTATGGATCGGGATTGAGCGCCGTGTTGCCGCCCAGCGTCACGTTCACCATCGCTGGACTGCTGTTATTGTAGTTGAACACTCCGGCGCCATTGTCTGCCGTATTGCCGCTAAAAACCACATTGACCAGCACCGGACTGCTGTTGTATCCGTTGGAAATCCCGCCTCCATCTCCCGCAGTATTGTTGATAAACGCTACGTGGGTCAACATCGGACTGCTGTTATTGAAGTTGGACATCCCCCCGCCATCATTTTGCGCTATGTTGCCGCTGAACGTCACATGCGCCAGTGTCGGACTGCCGTTGAAGTTGTACATCCCACCGCCGTCGTTGTTCGGGAATGCGCCATTCGCCTGCCCGCCGGTGACAATCACCCCGTCAATCAGGGCAGTACCGGTCACGTTTATCGCAATTATGACGCGGTACGAGTTCGCGCCGTTGATTGTAGTGGTGACAGAATAAGGGTCAGTTACGTCATTGTTGTCGATGTCGCCGCTCAGCACCGTCACGTTGGCCACCCAGTTTCGCTCACTCAGCGTGCTCTCCGTTCCCGCGAAACCACCATACATCGCCACATCGTTTTTCAGCGCGAAGGCGGCAGTGCGATCCAGAGGATTTGTTGTAGGTTTATGCACCCCTGCCTGTATCCAGATCTGATCACCGGCGATAGCATCAGTCAATGCCGTTTGCAGCGTACAGGCGTTGTCCCAACTGGAGCAATCGCCGCTGCCCCGCGCCGTCGGCGCTGCATACCGCACCACACCGCTTGCGCGGGCAGGCGCCAGGGGAAGAGACAGGAGCAGCAGGCAGACAAGCGCCAGGAGGCGTCGGCACGAAAAGGTCGCACACATAGGCGAATCTCGTGCGTAAGGGAATTGTCCAATTCTACATGTCAACGGTTTGAGTCATGGTCATTGACCGGGCTATCGGGCGAGCGTTCGCCCAGGGAGGGCAAACTATGCCATAATGCGCTGCCAAGTCTAATGCCTCAGGGTGATTTTGTCAAACAGAGGAAAAGTCGAAACATCTCGAAAGTACTTGACAACACTCGAAGATTACAGTACACTGGCGCTATCATTCCGCGCAACACGTCTCCGGTTCACGAGCATATGACCGATCACAGCACCGATGCGCTTCCGCCCGAAGTGCGGCGCGACCAGATCATGGCGCTGCTTCAGCGCCACGGACAGATCTCGGTCAAATGGTGCGCCGAACAGTTGGGCGTCTCCGAGGTGACGATTCGCAGCGATTTTGCGCTGCTCGAACGGGAGGGCATGCTGCGGCGCATCTGGGGCGGCGCCGTGCTCGACCGGCCATTGTGGCCCGAAGGCAGCTTCGCTTCACGGTTGAAGAAGCAGGCGGCGGAAAAGGAGCGCATCGCGCGCGCAGCAGCGCGCCTGATCAACGACGGCGATACGATTATGCTCGACGCCAGCACAACCGCCTACGCCATTTCCCGTCAGATTGCCGACCGGCGCAACCTCACCGTCATCACCAACGGTATGCACCTTGCCCTATCACTCGGCGCCTATCCCGCCATCACCACGATCGTCATTGGCGGGCAGGTGCGCGGTGACACCGGTTCGCTGACCGGCACGCTGGCGGAGGAGATGTTGCAGCGTCTGCACGCCGACAAAGGGTTTTTCTCGGCGCGTGGATTGACCCTGGCAAAGGGACTGACCGAAAGTTCCATCCCGGAAGGGTTGCTCAAGGCGGCCATGGTGCGCCACGTTGATCAGGTCATCGCCGTGCTCGACAGCACGAAACTGGGTGTCAGTTCGCTGACGAGTTTCTGCCCGGTCGAGGCGATCCGTCAACTGATCACTGCCGGACCGGACGCTGCTGAGCGGAGCGTCCCGTTTGCCGGTTGTTTTCCGGTGACTGTCGTGTAACGAGGCAGCCATGCATGGCGCACCTGTTCTGGAAATGCGCGATATTTCGCGCCGATTCGGCAATACTCAGGCGCTCGACCGAGTGAGCCTCCGCCTGTATCCTGGCGAGATTCACGCCCTGCTCGGCGAAAACGGCGCCGGCAAATCAACCCTGATCAAAATCATGACCGGCGTGCATCAACCTGACAGTGGTCAGATTCTGCTTGACGGACGACCGGTGCACATCGGCAGCACGCTGGAAGCGCAGCGCCTGGGAATTGCAGCAATCTATCAAGAACCGCTTATGTACCCCGATCTCAACGTTGCCGAAAACATTTTTATTACTCACGCCAACCGGGGACTGTGGGTCGATTGGCGGCGTATGTATCGGGACGCAGAGAACATCCTTTCTCAGCTCGACGTGCGCCTGGATGTCCGCCAGCCAGCGCGCGGTCTGAGCGTAGCGGCACAGCAGACTGTCGAGATCGCCAGAGCGTTATCACTCCAGGTACGCATGTTGATTATGGACGAGCCAACGGCGGCGTTGTCGGCGCACGAAGTGGATCAACTGTTTGCCATTGTGCAACGGCTGCGTGATCAGGGAGTGTCCATTCTCTTCATTTCGCATCGGCTGGAGGAAGTCTTTCGCATTGCCGACCGGATCACCATTTTGCGTGATGGACAGTTGATCTCATCAGCCCCGCGAGCCGAGGTCACACCTGAGCGGGCGATTCGCGATATGGCCGGACGCGCCATTGAGCAACTCTTTCCACGCCGTGACACCGTGCGTGAGCGGGTGCTGGTGCAGGTGCGCAATCTCGGTCGCAGCGGCGTGTTCAGCGGTATCTCGTTCGATGTGCGTGAAGGCGAAGTGCTGGGCTTTGCCGGGCTGGTCGGCGCGCGCCGCACCGATGTCGGTCTGGCGCTTTTTGGGATTGCGCCAGCGGATAGCGGAACGATCACCATCGATGGGCGCACAGTGCAGATTACGAAGCCAGCACAGGCGATGCGCCACGGCATCGCATATGTTAGTGAGGATCGACGCAGCCTGGGTCTCTCGCTACCGATGTCGATCGCAGCCAACATTACGTTGCCGACGCTGCACCGCTACCTGACGCCGATTGGTCTGCTGCGTCGCCGCGCTGAGGCGTCTGCCGCCGAGGAATACCGTCGCCGTCTGTCCATCCGCGCCCCGTCGGTCGAGGTTGAAGTAAGCCGGTTATCGGGCGGCAACCAGCAGAAAGTTATGCTGAGCAAATGGCTGAACACAAAACCGCGTCTGCTGATTCTCGATGAGCCAACGCGCGGGATCGATGTGGGCGCGAAAGCCGAGGTGCATCAGATGATCGATGATCTCGCCGCCGAAGGAATAGCCATTATTCTGATCTCCTCCGATCTGCCGGAAGTGCTGGCGATGAGCGATCGGGTGCTGGTGATGCGCGAGGGTCGGCAGGCGGGAGTCTTCAGCCGGCGTGAAGCGACGCAGGAGCGCATTCTGGCGGCTGCCATGGGCCAGCCGGAAACGCTGGCGTCACAAGTAACCGAACCGTCTGCCCAAAGGTGAAGACCATGACAACATGGCGGCAACGCATCCATCCTGAACAGCTGCGCGAGGTAAGTCTGGTCGTGTTGATCGCGGCAGCACTGTTGATTTTCGGCTGGCAGATCGAGAACTTCCTTTCGGCGCGCACGTTCAACCGTATTGCCGCCAGCGTCGCGATTGTCGGTATGGTGGCTATTGGCCAGACCCTGGTCGTTCTGACACGCAATATCGACCTCTCGGTGGGTTCGATTGTCGGTTTTACCGCGTATTTCGTCGGCTCGCAACTGGCGGCAAACAATGCCATGGGAGCGCCAGCCGCCGTGGCGCTCGCTGCGGCTGTCGGCGGCGCGATGGGTCTGGTCAATGGGCTGATTGTGGCGTATGGACGGGTGCCGGCTATCATCACGACGCTGGGCACGCTGGCGATCTACCGGATGCTGCTCATCAATTACGCGAATGCGCGCACGGTGACCGTCGACTCGTTGCCGGCCTGGGTGGTCGAGTTGAGCCGGCAAACGCTCTTTTCGATTGGCGACTTTGCAGTGCGACCGTTGATGGTCGCAACACTGGCCGCGGTGGTTGTGTTTCAATTCGTGCTTGGTTACACCATCTTCGGCCGGCGGCTCTACGCGATTGGCTCCAACCCGGATGCAGCGCGCTTCGCTGGCTTGCCTGCCCAGCGGATGGTGCTGACGGCTTTTACTCTGTGTGGCATGCTGGCGGGACTGGCGGGCTTTCTCTTTCTTGCACGCTTCGGCACGATCACGGCAGTCGCCGGTCAGGGCATCGAGTTGGAGTCGGTTGCGGCTGTGGTCGTCGGCGGCGTCAATACCTTTGGCGGTTCGGGCACCGTGCTCGGTGCACTCCTTGGCGCCTTTTTGATCGATCTGCTCGGTCAAGGATTGTTGCGCTGGCTGGGGATCAGCGAGTTCTGGCGCGGTGCGCTGCTTGGTCTGCTGATCTTGCTGGCGGTCGCTTCCGACGCCGTGATCCTCGGATGGTTGCGCCGGTTGTGGCGGGGAGGTGCGGAGGTGGACCATGATCGCTAACCTGCGTCGACTGATCGGCTGGGAAGGGTTCCTTTTCGTCGTTCTTATCCTGGTGATGATTGTGAATACTGGCCGCGCCCCGGCGTACCTGAGCCTGTCCAACCAGATCAACCTCTTCCAACTCTCGATTGAGAAGATCATCGTGGCGCTGGTGATGACCTTCGTGATCGTCAATGGCGAAATCGATCTTTCTGTCGCCTCGGTGATGGGGCTGGCAGCCTGCCTGATCGCTGTTTTGTTCGAGAGCGGCGTTCCCATGCCCCTGGCAATCCTGGCGGCGCTCATCGCTGGCGTATGCTGCGGCGCATTCAACGGTCTCTGGGTGGCGTATGTCGGGCTCCCATCACTGGCAGTGACCCTCGCCGGCATGATCGGGTATCGGGGCGTCGCCCGCATTCTGATCGAAGATCGCTCGATTGGCGGTTTTCCTTCCTGGTTTACCGCGCTGGGACAACAACCGCTTCTCGGTCCATTTCCCTTAAGCCTGATCCTCTTTGCAACGCTGTTCGTGTTGGCGCTCGTCATTCTGCAATTCTCCGGCGTCGGGCGCCTGATCTATGTGATCGGCAACAACGCCGCCGTCGCCCGCTACTCCGGCATCGATACGCCGCGACTGAAACTTGGCGTCTTTGTGGCTTCCGGGCTGATCGCCGCGATGGCTGGCGTCCTGTTAGCGGCGCGGCTCGGCGCGGTACGAGGAAATACCGCCGAAGGCTTCGAACTCGACATCATCACCATGGTGCTGCTTGGCGGGGTCAGCATTTTTGGCGGCGTTGGCAATCTGGTTGGCGTCGGTCTGGCGATTCTGGTCGTTCTCAACCTTCGTAATGGGATGTCGTTGCTCAACGTCACCGGCAATGTGCAGACCGGCGTCATCGGCATGCTGCTCATCCTGTCGGTGCTCTTGCCCAATCTGACCCAAATGGCGCGTGAACGGCTGCAACGACGCACAGCGCAACGAAAGGAGGTGCAGATCGAAACAGAAACACCCGTGTCTTCGTAACGATACGTTCGTTCCGTGAACACCGCAGTTCGTAAGAGAACTCATTGTCGAAGGAGTGTGCCATGCTGGCGATCAGACGAAACCTGCTTATCAGCATCAGTATCATCGCGCTGCTTCTGGCAGCGTGCGGAGCGCCGCAAACTCAGACGCCTACAGCCGCGCCAGCGCCGACCAGCGCGCCAGCGCCGACCAGCGCGCCAGCGCCGACCAGCGCCCCTGGCGGGGCGGTTGTTTCGGCAACGCCCGGGCTGAACATCGACATGATTCTGCTGCCGAAATTCCTCGGCATCGCCGTCTTCGACCAAGCGAATGAAGGCGCGCAGGAAGCCCACGCTGAATTGCGCAATCCAGGCAAACTGATCTTCACCGGACCAACCGCTGAAAACTCGGTCGCCGGGCAGATCGAAACCCTCACCAACGCCGCCACCCAGGGCGTCAAGGCGGTGATGCTCTCGAACAACGCAGGCGACCAGATCGCCGCCGCAGCGCAGGCGGCGCAGACGGCAGGCGTGACCGTCGTCACCTGGGACTCGCCCATCCCCTCGGCGCAGGGCGAGACGGTCTTCGTTGCACAGGTGGACTTCAATGAGACCGGACGGGTGATGGCGGATATGGCGCTCTCCATCCTGGGGTCGGAAGGCGGCGAGTTCGCCATTCTCTCCGCCTCGCCCGACGCCGCCAATCAGAACGCCTGGATCGCCGCGATGAAGGAGGCGCTCAAGGAGCCGAAGTACGCCAATCTGAAACTGGTCGACACGGTCTATGGCAATGACCAGTCGGAGGAAAGTTATAAACAGGCGCTGGCGCTGGTCGATAAGCATCCGAATTTGAAGCTGATCATGGCGCCGACGACGGTCGGGATTGCAGCGGCGGCCAAGGCGATGACCGACGAGGGATTGTGCGACAAGGTGAAGGTGTCGGGATTGGGGTTGCCTGCTGAGATGGTCAGTTACACTCTGAGCGGGTGTGCGCCGCAGTTCGCGCTCTGGAGTTTCAAGGACCTTGGCTACCTGACCTACCATTTGACCTACCTTATCGCCTCTGGCGCCCTGAAGGGGGTCGAAGGCGAGCGCTTCACCGCCGGGCGAATGGGCGCCTATACGATTGAGAAAGACCCGACGCGCCCGAAGGGTCTGCGTGTGCTGATGGGTCCCTTCACGGTCTACACGGCGGAGAACATCAACAAATAAATGAGCCATTGTGCAGCGCGGCAGGAGCGTATCATAACTCCTGTCGCGCTGCCGAACGCCAGGAGTGGCACAATGAAACGGGTCGGTTTCACCCTCAAAGTCAAGCCAGAACTCATCGACGAATACAAAGCCCATCACACGCAGGTCTGGCCCGAGATGCTCGACGCGCTGCGACGGCATGGCTGGCGTAACTACACCCTTTTCATGCGCGGTGACGGGCTGCTTTTCGGCTATGTGGAAGTGCCGGAGAGTTTCGAGAAAGCGCTGGCGGGCATGGCGACGGAAGAGGTCAATGCGCGCTGGCAGGCGATGATGGCGCCATACTTCGAGAACCTGAGCGGCGCCTATGCCGATCAGAGCATGGTTGAACTGGAGGAAGTCTTCCATCTGGATTAAGCCGGTTGTTCCCAACATACGAGAGAGATGGCTGCAAAGACGCAAAGCCTCGCAATGATATGAAGTTTGAGAAAATAATCCGGTATCGCCCGGTTAAGCCCGCAGCTTGAGCCGCCGGGCGGACTCTCTGGAGGAATCCATGACGTTCACCACACCAACTCCGGCGCAGATCGATGCCGCCTATGCCGTGGCACGCGAGCGCTACGCCGCGCTTGGCGTCGATACCGAAGCGGCAATGGCGACCCTGGCGACGGTCAGCATCAGCCTGCACTGCTGGCAGGGGGACGATGTTGGCGGCTTCGAGAACCCTGGCGCTCCGCTCGAGGGTGGGATCGCCGCCACCGGCAACTATCCGGGTAAGGCGCGCAACGCCGATGAGTTGCGCAGCGATCTCGACATCGTCTACCGGCTGCTGCCCGGTCGCCACCGGCTCAATCTCCACGCGATCTACGCCGAAACCGGCGGCGCGAAGGTCGGGCGCGACGAGTTGGGTCCCGAACACTTCGCCGCGTGGCTCGACTGGGCGAAAGCCGGGGGGCATGGGATTGATTTCAACCCGACCTGTTTCTCCCATCCACTGGCAGCCGATGGATTGACCCTCGCCCATCCCGATCCGGCGATCCGGCGCTTCTGGATCGATCACTGCGTCGCCTGCCGACGTATTGGTGCACATTTTGGTCAGGCGCTGGGTACGCCGTGCATCACGAATATCTGGATTCCCGACGGCATGAAAGATACTCCGGTTGATCGGCTGGGACCGCGCCAGCGTCTGCGCGAAGCGCTCGACGCAATCCTGGCGGAGCCGCTCGACCCGGCGCACAATCGCGATGCGGTGGAAGCCAAACTCTTCGGCATCGGCTCGGAGAGTTACGTCGTCGGCTCGCACGAGTTCTACCTGGGGTACGCCATCAGCCGACCGGGGTTGATCCTCTGCCTGGATACCGGTCACTTCCATCCGACTGAACTGGTCTCTGACAAAATCTCGTCGGTTCTGCTGTATGTGAGCGACATCCTGTTGCACGTCAGTCGCGGGGTGCGCTGGGATAGCGATCACGTTGTGACGTTGAGCGACGAGACGCAGGCGATTATGCAGGAAGTGGTGCGCAGCGGATTCCTGACGCGCACCCATATCGGGCTGGACTTCTTCGATGCCAGCATCAACCGGGTCGCTGCCTGGACGATCGGCGCTCGCAACGCGCTGCGCGCTCTGCTGCTGGCGCTTCTCGAACCAGCCGACCGGTTGCGTGAACTGGAACTGGCAGGCGATACGACGGCGCGTCTCGCCCTGCTCGAAGAGTTGAAAGGCATGCCGTGGGGCGCGGTCTGGGATGCGTACTGCTACCGCCACGATGTGCCGGTCGGTGCCAGTTTCCTGAACGACGTGCGCCGCTATGAAGCCGATGTGCTTGCGGCGCGCTGCTCTTGATTAACTCGCACAAAGGCGCAAAGATACTGTATCATGAAACTACCAGGTATGGCTTGTGCATCTCTCAAGGTCTGTCCAAACAATTCTGCGCTGCTGTCGTTGCGCGGCGCGTCAGCGCCCTTCGTGGCGAGCACAGCACGGCTGAAGCATTCTCCTGTCAGGTAGAGGAGCGTTGCGCTTTGTCCGCAATGACACTGAACGGGTCGCTTCGGGCTGAAGCCTGGCTGCGGTCACGTAAGCCTCTGCAGGGCTTCCACGCCCTGAGCACGGGCGTTAGCCCGCTCGCGGGAATGCGCGAGACAGCACAGGAGCACAAGATTCATCCTCATCAGCCGCCAGGCTCCAGGGCGAAGAACGGCATATGTATTCCGGGGGTTCGGGGGAAGCCCCCCGAAATGAAGAGGCGGCGGCGGAATAGATGCAGCAAGCGCCAACGCACAGCGCCCCGCCGCCCCAGGGCATCTCTCGTGCGGGCAAGATGCCCGCGCACCCAGGAGCAGGAGAATACAATGACATTCAATCCATCGCGCTTCCGCCACGTCCGCTACGGTTGGGACGAAGCCTATGCCGCCACACTCGATCCGGTCGGTCGGCTGGTCTACCGTTCCAATCTGCTGGGCAGCGATCAGCGTATCACCAATACCGGCGGCGGCAACACATCGGCGAAGATGATGGAACGCGACCCGCTCACCGGTGATCCGGTCGAGGTGTTATGGGTCAAAGGGTCTGGCGGCGATCTGCGCACCAGCACAAAAGCGAACTTTGCTTCGCTTGAACTCAAAAAACTACACACGCTGCGTGCGATCTACCTGCACGATCCGACGCGCGGACCGAAGAGCGCCGCCGAAGATGCGATGGTCAACCTCTACCCGCACTGCACCTTCAACCTGAATCCGCGCGCTTCCTCAATCGATACACCGCTTCACGCCTTCATCCCTTACCGCCACGTCGATCATATGCATCCGAATGCAGTGATCGCCATTGCCGCCGCGCGCAACGGCGAACGCCTGACCCGCGCGATCTACGGTGATGAGGTGATCTGGACGCCCTGGCAGCGCCCCGGTTTCGACCTTGGACTGACGCTTGAGCGCATCTGCCGCGAGTATCCACAGGCGAAGGGGGTGATCCTGGGAGGACACGGGTTGATCAACTGGGCTGACGACGACCAGGAGTGCTACGAGCGCACCCTTGACCTGATTGAACGGGCTGCCAGTTACATTGAGGAGCATGATCGCGGCGACGCAACATTTGGCGGACCAAAATACGCAGCGTTGCCCTTCGAGCGGCGACGCGCAGCGTTTGCGGATATTCTGCCGTGGCTGCGCGGTCAGATCAGCCGAGAGCGCCGCTTCATCGCCACGATCCAGGACGATGACGCCACCCTGCGTTTCGTCAATAGCGTTGATGCGCCGCGCCTGGCGGAACTGGGAACCAGTTGTCCCGACCATTTTCTGCGCACCAAGATCAAGCCGCTCTATGTCGACTGGAATCCGCACAATGAAACGCTCGACGACCTGAAACACTATCTGTCCGGCAGGCTGGAACAGTATCGCGCCGATTACACCCGCTACTACGAGACCTTCCGGCGGAGCGACTCGCCGCCGATGCGCGATCCCCACCCGACGGTCATCCTGATCCCTGGATTGGGTATGATCGCCTGGGGCAAGGACAAGAGCGAGTCGCGCGTGACGGCGGAGTTCTACACTGCCGCTATCGAGGTGATGCGCGGCGCGGAGGCGATTGACGAGTACGCCGCGCTGCCGCTGCAGGAGGCGTTCGACATCGAATACTGGCAGCTCGAAGAGGCAAAACTGCGTCGCATGCCGCCGGAGAAAGAACTGGCGCGTCAGGTGATCGCCGTCATCGGCAGTGGCAGCGGCATTGGGCGGGAGGTCGCGTTGCGACTGGCAAACGAAGGCGCCCACGTGGTCTGTGTCGATAAAGACGAAGCGGCAGCAGGCGCGACCGCGCAGATGATCGTTGACCGGTACGGCATGGGCATCGGCGTGGCCGGCAGCGATATTTCCGCCTGCGGACCGGCGATCAGCCTGGCTGCCGACATTACCGATCGCGCCAGTGTGCGCCGGATGTTTCAGAATCTTCTCCTCGCCTATGGCGGTCTCGATGCAGTGGCGGTTACGGCTGGCATCTTTGTGGCGCCCGATGTAGAAGGGCGCATTCGTGATGATCAGTGGACGCTTACCTTTGCGATTAACGTCACCGGGCAGTACATTGTTGCCGATGAAGCTGCAGCGATCTGGCGTGCGCAGGGGTTGCCCGCCAGCCTGGTGTTGACCACCTCGGTCAATGCAGTGGTGGCAAAGAAAGGATCACTGGCATACGACGCCAGCAAAGCCGCCGCCAACCACCTTGTCCGCGAACTGGCGATCGATCTTGCCCCGCTGGTGCGGGTCAACGGCATCGCCCCGGCAACCGTCGTGCAGGGGAGCAGCATGTTCCCCCGCGAGCGGGTGATAGCGTCGCTTACCAAATACGGCATCCCTTTCATGCCAGACGAACCGACCGAGGCGTTGACGGCGAAACTGGCGCAGTTCTACGCTGAACGATCCCTGCTCAAACGACCGGTCACGCCAGCCGATCAGGCGGAAGCCCTCTTCCTCCTGCTCAGCCAGCGGTTGGGACAGACGACCGGGCAGATTCTCACGGTTGACGGCGGATTGCACGAGGCTTTTCTGCGTTGATGAGGAACGGTTATGGGCGAACAGGCGCACATGCTGGCTGTCGATATCGGCGCGTCCAGTGGTCGGGTGATGCTCGGGCGCTGGGACGGAAGCCGCATCGCGTTGGAAGAGGTTCATCGCTTCGCCAACGGTATGGTGGAGCGGGACAGTCGCCTGTTCTGGGATGTCCATCGGCTCTGGCACGAGATACAAACAGGAATGCAGCGTTACACGGCGCAGGAGAACCAGGCGCTGCTCGTCAGTATCGGCATCGACACGTGGGCGGTCGATTACGCGCTGCTCGATGAACGCGGCGCGCTGATCGGCGACCCCTACGCCTACCGCGACCCGCGCAATGAGGGGATGGCAGAACTGGTCGATGCCATTATTCCGCCGGAAGAATTGTACGAACGCACCGGATTGCAGCGCCTGCCATTCAATACTCTGTACCAGTTGTACGCTGAGCGGAACAGTCCCCGGCTGGTTGCAGCAACAACGTTGCTCCTCATGCCCGACCTCTTTCACTACTGGCTCACTGGAGCGCGAGTGGCGGAGTACACCAATGCCACCACAACCATGTTCCTCGACGCTCGCCGAAGGGTGTGGGCAACCGACTTGCTCGAGCGCCTGGGGCTGCCGGCGCGCATTCTTCCTCCGCTGGTGATGCCCGGAACGCGCCTGGGTCCGTTGCTGCCGGAAGTCCAGAACGCTGTTGGACTGCATCGCCCAATTGAGGTCATTGCCGTCGGAACCCACGACACTGCCAGTGCTGTGGCGGCCATTCCGGGTCTCGACGCGCACAGCGCGTATATCAGCAGCGGCACGTGGAGTCTGGTCGGCGTCGAACGCACCGAGCCGCTCATCAGTTCAGCAGCACGCCAACTGAATGTTACGAATGAGGGCGGCGTCTACGGAACCATCCGCCTGCTGAAGAATGTGAGCGGGCTGTGGCTGTTGCAGGAATGCCAGCGGCGCTGGAATGAGGAAGGACGCCAGTTGACCTGGGATGAGATTATCAAGCAGGCGGAAGCAGCGCCGCCGTTGCGCTCACTGATCGACCCGGACGCGCCCGAGTTTCTGGCGGTCGGCGACATGCCCGCACGCATCCGCGACTACTGTCGCCGCACCGGTCAACCCATTCCTGAGACAGTCGGCGAAATTGCGCGGTGCTGTCTGGAAAGTCTGGCGCTGCGCTACCGCCAGGTGATCGAGGCGCTGGAGCGGCTTACCGGTCAACCGATCACAACCGTGCGAATTGTCGGCGGCGGCAGCCAGAATGCCCTGCTCTGCCAGCTTACTGCCGACGCTTGTCGTCGCACCGTCGTCGCCGGACCGACCGAGAGCACGGCGCTGGGAAACATCCTGGTGCAGGCGATTGCGATGGGGTATCTGCCCGACCTGGCTACAGCGCGCCAGGCTGTGACGGCGTCAGCGCCGCAGCGAGTGTACGCGCCGCTCCAGGGCAAAGCAAGATAGACATCGTCTCCATACAGCCATGGATCGTAGAAGAGCACCACATGCTTGTCACCCCTGGTCACGGTAAAGAACATCTTGCCTGATCGCACCGACCCGCCAGAGAACTCACCCGACTCCAGCCGCCCTTCAATGCCAATGATGACCCACTCTGTTCACAGTCAGTCGTGAATCCTATGTTTGTAAATAATTGGTAACACTTACAGGAGTTACGCGGTCGCCTCGCAGGCGAGCCGCGTGACGGCTCTTTTTACCTTCGGCAGAGCGGTACGTATCTTCTTTTGTGGTGCGGTGCAGCAGCTTTGCCGCCGCACCGCGCTACGGTGATCGGGAGTGCCACGCTGCCGCAGGCTCTGTGGAGACAAAAAACGCACCACCGCGTAACTCGTGTCATTGAGAAGTGGTATGATGTCCTGTGAACTGTCTGTTGAAGAGCATCTATCATGCCCGATGACCTGTTGCGCCTCACCGGCGCCGGACTGTACTGTTCCGCTGGCGACTTCTACATCGATCCGTGGCAGCCGGTAGCGCGCGCTGTGATCACCCATGCACACAGCGACCACGCACGCCCTGGAAGCGCAGCGTATCTGGCGACCCGCGATGGTGAACAGGTGTTACGCACACGCCTTGGCGCTGATGCACGCATTGAAACCCGTGCGTATGGCGAAGTCGTTTCGATCAATGGCGTCGATGTCTCGTTCCATCCCGCCGGTCACGTGCTGGGATCGGCGCAGGTGCGCGTGGCGCATCGCGGCGCAGTGTGGGTGGTGAGCGGCGATTACAAAACTGAACCGGACGCGACATGCGCGCCGTTCGAGCCGGTCCGCTGCCATACGTTCATCACCGAATCGACGTTTGGATTGCCGATCTATCGCTGGTCTCCTCAAGAAAGCGTGCTGGCGCAGATCAACGAGTGGTGGCGACGCAATCGGGAAACGGGCAGAGCCAGCATCCTGTACGCCTATGCGCTCGGCAAGGCACAGCGGTTGCTCGCCGGTCTCGATGCCGCCATCGGACCGATCTTCATCCACGGCGCTCTTGTGCGTCTGACAGAGGATTACCGCGCCAGCGGCGTGGCATTGCCGCCTGTCCGCTATGTCGGCGAAGCGCCACGCGGCTTCGACTGGTCACAGGCGCTGATCCTGGCGCCCCCTTCAGCGCACGGCACCCCCTGGATGCGTCGGTTTGGCGCCGTCTCCACTGGCTTCGCGTCTGGATGGATGCGTATTCGTGGAACACGCCGTCGCCGCGCCATTGACCGTGGGTTCGTCCTTTCCGACCATGCAGACTGGCCCGGCTTGCTGGCAGCAATCGACGCCACTGGCGCCGAGCGAGTGTGGGTGACGCACGGCTATGCTGCCGTACTGGTGCGCTGGCTCCAGGAACATGGTCGTGATGCAGCGGTCGTGCAGACGCGCTTCGAGGGCGAGTCGGGGGATGGTTGAATGTTGCACGTTGCACGTGCGAAGGTTGAACGTGGGCAAGTAG